>Ga0157366_1001021_pt1 | contig 11748 bp, 6 predicted proteins | sample AttbisABBM1_FD_113149 | JGI IMG/M metagenome (GOLD analysis project Ga0157366, IMG submission 113149) | Fungus gardens microbial communities from leaf cutter ant in Botucatu, State of São Paulo, Brazil - Atta bisphaerica ABBM1 | ecosystem: Host-associated > Fungi > Mycelium > Unclassified ...
AGTTCTCTTATGTTACTCAATACAAGAGTTGTTCTTTCGTCTTACTCCAAGGACTTAAGATCATAACAATATACTTTACTCATCTACTCTGACAATATATTTGTGTATTGCTAGTATGTCAAAAAAGTACTCAAAAAACTCTATAAAGCTAGTCTCTATACTAAAACAAAGAAGTGCAGGTTCTATTCTAAGTCAGTAGAGCATTTTGGATACACCCTTTCTTCTTCCAGATTTACCATGTCAGATGACAAAGTTAAGATTATTCAGAATTGACCAAAACTAACAAAAGTCAAAGATATTTTAGTCTTTCTTATATTTTTACCTACTAGATCTCTAATATTCAACTCATTATGGAAAAAGATGTCTCCAGCTACACTCTCACTGCTATTTTTTTCATTATAGATGAAAATAATGAAGTTCATCCAGTTATCTTTCACTTTTAGAATTTTATTTTTGTGAAGTTGAATTACAACACTTATGATATGAAACTTCTGACCATTTTTAAAGTCTGTAAAATTTGGTATCACTATCTTGAGGGTATGGCCTTTTCTATCAATGTTGTTATAGATCACAAAAACCTTGAGCACTTCTCTACTACCAAAGTATTAATTTATAGACAAACATAGTGGTCTAAGTATCTCTCATAGTTTAACCATGTCATCTAGGTTTGCCCAGATTATCTTGGTACCAAACCAAATGCTCTTGCTCTTACTAGACAATAGAATGTCTATTCTAAAAAGGGGAATACTAACTATACTACAATCAACTCTCATAACTTCAAACCTATTATTACCTATAAACAACTTGTGGCTTTTGTCTAAGCAACATTTTTATATTCACTTCCTCACTCTGTATAGCCATAGTCATTGATTTCAACACTCTTTACTGAGATATCCATATAGCACTTCTAAGTAATCCTATTACTGTGAAACACAATCCTATTGAAGGCTACTAGTCTATAGACTGCTCAAGTCTTCTTCTTCTTAATAGTAGAATTTATATATCATTATCTTTGCTAGTCACCCTAACATCAACCTCCACACATGTGTACTCTAGTATGATTATAAACACATCTTATCCAGCTATTTCAATCATAAAAATATGAAAATATTAGAACTTGTTTGTTGTGGATATTCCTGGTCAAGTTTTCATACAGATATATAACAATTTTACAAGTCTTGTGTCACTTGCATACAATCCAAACCTTAGCTTCACAAGTCCTATAAATATCTCAAACAACTTCCTATCTCTGAAGGTCTCTGAAATTCTATTTCTATGAATTTTATTGAGAAACTTGTTACAATTGTATGATTGACTACCTCATGTTTTACAGGAATTTACATCATACTAGACATGTGCTGGTATTTATTTCATTTTTGACTCACTATTTACTATGCCTTGCCATTATCTCATGTAGTCTCAGTCAGTGACTTATATAGAAGTGAAGGCTTCCTCATTTCTTTCATTATTGTTTTCTCAAGGATGCTTCATATACTCCTCATGGTCATTAGGTATATAGCTGTAGATACTATTCTGTATCCTTAAGCTTTACCAATTGACTCATTCCCCACTCTTAACCAAGTCTTTACCTAAGTTGCAACCTGAGCCAAGTTTAAGATCATAACAAAACTCTTGTTATTCTCTGGATTTGACACTATTCTGATAATTGTTGACCAGCTTACCAAGCAAGCAATTTTCATCTCTGTTCATAACACCATCACCTCTATGGACCTAGTTCATCTGTTTGTTCTTCATATGTTTTCTAAGCATGATGTTCCTTATATCATCTCTGACTGTAGCTCAGAGTTTGTCTTGAACTTCTTTCATTTTTTAGACATAGCTCTGGACATGTATCTTCACTTGATTTCAGGATACCATCTTGAAGGTAATGAACAAACTTAACATACAAACCAAACTTTGGAGCAATACCTCTATTTGTACATAAAAGGTTGCAAAAGGTTGTAAAGCAGATGATGTTGTATAATATGGCTATGATATGTTAGCCATATGGACTTTAGGGTAGGTTAGTTATAGTGTGCACACAGACCACAGTCTGTTATATACAAGATAGACTAGTTTGTAATGGGAACTCCATTGAGTTCTCTTGTGTTACTCAATACAAGAGTGTGTCTTTTGTCTGACTCTAGGGCTTAAGTTTATAACACCCACTCCAAGTAATCCTTCTTCAACTGGACCCAATTCTTGAGCTTGGTTAAGGAAGTTGTAAAGCATCTCCCATCCTTATCAAGAGAAGGAAATATGTTGTATTTGTTAGAACATTTCTCTAGGCCCTGTACATAAAGCTACAGAAATTGAGGCTGGAGTGCAGCCTTCATGTTGTCAGCCCAAGCATAGTAATTGGTACCATTGAGCCTGGGGAATTTGAGTGTTATAGATACAGCCTGAAGATTGCTGTTGGGGCCCTTAACCTAACAGGAAGTACAGTAAATGTGGTGTAAATGTGGTGCTTCAACACTCAAGTGTCCATACCTACCTAAGTATACTATGAACATTCTACAAGTAAATATTTACAATATAAATTTACTACTAACAATAGATTTAAGGGTCCATGTATTCATACACTACGAGCATTCTCGATCACCCTTGTAACTTTGTGGCACACCCACAAACTCACGAGGACACCAAAACGACTTGTTTCGACACCCGGTTATAGGTTCTGGAATTGTTTTCACTCAGCCATACATCAGCTCTTGTAATTTTGTAATATAACTCAAAGGATTTTCGGCTCAAAAACTTTTGATTTGAAAAACCATATTGTGATGTGTGTGAAAATTTACACACAGGAGGGAACGGAGGGATAAAACAGTACATGCAGAAACATAATCGAGGACAATATATCATGTTAAGTCAAAATCTCTGTGGCGCGACTCTCCTCCCCTTTGGTCGCAAGGGAGCTGAGGGCCCGGCCGTGGTGAATTTCTTAGTCATCTCAGCACTCACATTCTTCTGCATTTGTCGGGCGCTTTCGTTCATTGCCCTGCCATCATTTTGACCTGGTAATACCCAATGTGGAACAGTCTGTCTTGTAGTTCCCAACTGGCTTCGTAACTCTAGACCGCAATTAACCTTATTGAGTGAATCACCAGCTCGATGAAGAAATGCTGTAGGAGTTCTGTCAACAGCCATTATGTTACTAGTATCCGAACCAAGACGTGGCGACAGAACTTTAGGGGTCATTATATCACTGGAACACTCTGATTCCGATGTCACTTCGATTACTGGATTGAGTTTGCGATCATAGTGAGAGGGAAAGCCGTGGGCTGTCGACTGGTGAGGATAATGCCATAGTGCAGAGATTGAGCTATAATTTTCTACTAGAGGCACCAAGCTCTCATCATCAGCATCCTCCCCAGTACTCCTATAAAGTGAATCGCACTGTCGCTGCTTGAGCATATGACTACACAAACTTGGGTGCATCTGCTCCACATCACAAGACTTGTGATTCGTCGCAGTTATTTGGCTGAGAACCAAACCATTGTCGGGGTTAACAGGCTCCTCCAATGTAGTGCCTGGTCCTTCAATGGCCTCAACAATACCCCTCCGTTCGTCGGACAGAGCCGGAGTCTGCAAACGGTAGGAAAGCAAGCTTAGTAGCGGAAAGTCTTCCGATGACCTAGATGCATTGGAAAATTCTTGCTCCTCGCCGATATCAGGAGGCCGTGTAAATAAGTTTCTTTCATAAGCTGGCACGAAGCACTCGCTGTGGGAAACTTGCGGGATGGAATCAAGAAAAGCCAGAGTTACTGAACCAGATGATCGAGACAAATCCCGGAAATAATCATCAAGATCAAAAACGCAAGGATACGGAACGTCGCAGTTAAAGATAGTAAGCGGTTGACGGAAATATCTGGATGGATACATTCGGCCAGATAAGCTCCGTTCTGGAGTCGTAGCGAGTCCTTTCTCATGGAAACGAGTCAAAATAGCCGATTGAACATCGGAAGAAAGCACAATGCCCACAGGAAAAGGAAAATCAGACACGTCGATGGAATGCCTGTAGTAATCTCCACTTGGGTTATTTTTACCGGTTTCGCTATGAAAAGGAATGGCAACATCGATGCCATTTTGAGGAGGGGAAGTCGGTGGCGGATGAGAGCGATGTCTCTTAAATACAGATGAAATTTTATTTGACTTCCCCAATGGCCGCTGGGGGATACCCATGAGATTTTGGAATGCAGGGAGAGGATCTTGTATACTGTCCCGATGGATTGTTGTAATTTCCTGTTTTGTGGTCTCCTGTGTACCTCCTTGAGCAATCGAGTTAACTCTGTCTGCTGAAAAAGAAGTCCTCTGTAGTAGATCTAGAAAGGAAGAAGATAAAAGCAATTTTGACGTGCGAGCAGGTCGAACAAGCCTGGGAAGAATGAATTCATCTAATACAGAATATTGTTCCAGAAGCTGAGGAAAATTGGTGAAACTCGATCGGTACACGTTGTCGTAATTCTTAACCCCATAGCCTGGTTCCATCTTGTGATCGGAACAGGACAGTCCATGGATCTGTCTACTGCCTGGTGTCCTGCAGCTACGTTTAAAGCATGGAAAGTCTGGAGATGACACAACCAAAGAGTCTCTACTTGAACTCGACATGAACTCTGGCCGAGGAAAGGGAATGTCAACCGTTATCAGAGACTCTGAATAGGATACCTCCTTCGGAGGAGGAGTACTCCAGTCTTCAATACGAATAGTCGGGGGGAGGCAGAAGTTCTGAGAACATTCGTCTGATGGTGTTCTGGGGTGTTCCATAATGAAATCAGAGAAACGAACGCGTAAACCCTTTTTTCGTGCGTTTTGCACATATTTCTTCTTCAAACTAGGAGAAAGGAAAAAATCTGCTTTTTGCTGAGACCATTCCTCTATCAATCTGAATTCGGCACTGTTTGAAGTGTATGGATAGGAGTCCAGGCTTACCCAGGTGTCGTACGTTATCAGCCTTCCTAAAGTTCTTCATCGGTTTTGTCATCCAGGTGCGTAACCTTCTTCTGTACATGGCATTTACGGGTAAGTCTATTTGAGCTTCATCGTCAATTTCTTGCTGGGGCTTGACAGAAAAACAGTAGAGGACATGCAGAAAGAAGATATAAAGGGATTTCGGCAGCCTCTGTAATAGACTAGGATTGGCGGTCATTCCAGAGAGTTCCTAAGTTTGGAGAGGTGGCAATTGGAAGCTATAATTTTTGGTAATGCATGAAGAGCGAAAGGGTGCACAGAGTAATGGGATTTAACATGGAGGCTGACTCGACTTCAAGAGGGTAAATATTAATATTTATACGTATTATAATAACATACTCAATCATAGCTAGGCATGACGTATCCAGTCTACCCGTAATCTTTCAGGTAGGTTGCATCGAGATCTTCTGGGACCGGGTGTGATTCAGATGCCATGCTTGTCTCAACTTTGGACTTCTAGTTTGCCTCCAGTTTATCTCTACTTTCTGTCAATGCATTGCTGAATCTATAGTCATGAAAGTAACAAACTTGCAAACCGAATAACAACTCACAGTCATGTCACGTATACTTCTCACTACGGCTGCAATGTCGTATTTCACCAGTACACACTTCAATTATGATCGGAGAAACCGGCAGGGAGGCGATTAAGTGGTAGAGGAACCCTAAATTAACGCAGTTCAGGGTCCATAAAAACTAATTGTAGTAGTGGCAAAATACTTATAGTCTTAGAAAAATTCAACATTCGCCGATCTCTTGTTCCCAAACCACCCACAACCTGGGTATTGGCCCAGGACAAAGGACGCTACCAGTGGATTATTGCATTGTCCTAGACTTGATCGTGTTCATTGTCCGTTGTCCACCGGACACTCGAGGTCTGTTGTTCCAGTACCCACCATTGTCCCTTCTCTTGGCCCGCGGCCCTCGAGCATTTTACCTTCAATTGCACGTGGACGATATTAAAATTTCCCGTAGTTTTGGATATTACCCACAAGTCACCGCAAGGCGTCCTCGAGTCCCCAATGCCAGACAACATTATACCTGATACACACCGTGATTCAGATACTCACCAAAGCACACTCGCACACTCTCATAATTCCGCGCAGCGACTGGATCCGAGGGAGATCGCAACCATGGATGTTGACGTTTCTACGGTGATCCAATATGACCAGGTGTGTGTTGTGGACTTCCGACTATTTAAGAAGTGATCGATCAATTCCTTTCTTCGTCAAGGCCTCCTCTCCTCAGATGGGTCAGAGAGAGGCTGCCGTCAGGGTAGGCCAGCTCATTGGCTTGAATATCGATACAACAATATGCAAAAGTAAAGCAACAGTACCCAGCATTTTCCTTCACCAGGACAAGACTCATAACGATGCCCACACTGCCTCTGAAACACGTACAATAAGTACACATATGATGAACGAGACGGTGAATGAGGCTGCTGCCAAGAACCCTCCTTTTTCCTCGACGAAGGCTTTGAGGAGGAAGAAACGATTGTCTCTAGGAGGAGGAATATCCGTCAACAGCAACAATAGCCTTGCCCCACCCGAGCGCTCTCCGCCACTTTCCCCGCCTCCTGAGAGTTCTCAACCATCTTCCTTCCCGGTCGCACTCACGCCTCCTTGCTCACCTAGTGACACTTGCCCGGCCTCTGAAAAAATTTCCCCTGGCATTACACTTAGCACTCCTACGTCCACCGCACCGATTTTAATTGAACCATTACGGCTTATTCCTCCTACGGCAAGAACGCCACTACAGACGCTTCCCCGGATCGGAACACCTCAAAGGCCATACTACTCCACGGTTAGAGCGAACATGAGGAACAAGGCAAATTCAACTGCACCATCTACTCCTTCGTCTGCACCATCTAGTCCTGTAGATGTAGATTCTCAATTTCCTCATTTGGATGGGCTAAGTGTGTCTGTACTCGGGGGTGAGAAGATATATCAACCTATTCCGGCTGTACCATCTGTCCTGTCCAGTCGTAATCTCCCGCCGATTCCAGTGCAGATGTACTTGCAGTCTTCTTCTCATTCAAGGTGTATTTTATCAGCCCTAGATCCTGCTTGTGATGATGATGATGATGATGGGGAGGAGGATGAGGAATATATCCGGTTCAGGACGAGTTCGGCCCTCTTTAACAGGGTCTTGCGGAAGAGAAAGAGCAGTGATTTGGGGGAGAAGCAAAGTCGGGGAAATTCACATTTTCCTTGGTCCCTCCCGCTCTCTCTTGGACGAAAACACCCAAGACCGCTCGGGGCTTCCGATTCAAAGTCGGAGAAGGAGGTTCATCTTGCTCCAGTCATGCCTGCACTATTTCCCAGTCGAAGTTTCGGTAGCTTTGGCAATATGTCGGGTGGCTCCATGAGTGGTGAAATCGAGATGAGAATAGCACTGGCTGAGCGAAACCTCAATTCCAACGGTGACCAACCATCACCTGCATTTAGGTTTCGTCCGAGTCCGCGACCAAGTTATGACGAGGAGCAGCAACTGTCTCGCGAAAAGGGCAACGGGAATACACTGAGGAGGTTTCGAAGTTCTTTTGGGTTATCTTCGGGGACTTCGTTGGCCTCTCCGCCTCCAAGTCCCTCGAAACCGAACATAGGATCAAAGTTGAAGGAGATGAAAGCTTCATTCTTCGGTAAATTCTCAGGAGATGCGAACCGTTCTTGATGGTTTCTTAATTCTAGCTAGCCTTTCTCACTATATTGTTGCAATTCTCTCGCGCTCTCTTGCTAGTTTGGATACCCATAATCTTTGACCCAGTCGCTCCTTGCAATACTCACACACATACTCTCTCTCTCTTTATTTGATATATGTACCTCAAACTGGTATTGTTGTCATTTGTCGTTCGCTGTAGGTGATAGGATTATCTAACCTTCTATAGTCCCATCAATCCATCAATCCATGAGCTCTAGCCATGACGACAGTTACTCGCAACCTGCCATGGTTCATCAGGGACCTTGGTGTGTTTATCATTGGAGAAGTGAGTCAGGCCGTTCGTTCTCGTATTGCAGCTCTAAGCAACCAACTCAGATGGTTCTCAATAGGAATGCTACACATCACTTGTTGAGGATCTACACGTTACTCATACAAAATGTTTGAAGTATGCTCTTTCTAAAGGATTGGGCATCGGGATCGTTGTAGGTGGCTCGATCATGAGGGTACCACAGCTCTTCCTCAGTACGTCATCTGTATTTTATTCGAATTCCACTTCCAACTGACGCTCTCATGGTCGGGGATAGTCCTCAACGCATGCTCTGCGCGCGGGCTTTCCCTATCGTCATTCTCTCTTGAAACTCTGGCCTACTCTATAAACACAACCTATTCGTTCCGCCATGAATTCCCATTTTCAACTTATGGCGAAAACTTCTTCCTCTCACTCCAGAACGCCGTTATCACTCTCTTGATTATACATTATCGGCCCTCACTGTCATTCAACTACAGCAAGCGACGACAGCATTTAATTCTTATCCTATTGTTGATGTCAATATTCATTCTCTTATTGTTAACGATACCCCATTGGCTGTTGGCATTTCTACAAGCTGCGACTCTCCCTCTGGCTGTCTCTGCAAAACTACCTCAAATAATGCAGAACGCACGAGCCAGATCTACGGGCCAGCTTTCTGCTTTTGCAGTAGGCGCACAAGTACTCGGGTGTCTCGCCAGGCTCTACACAACTGCGATGGAAGTGGGTGACCGGTTAGTCGCTGGTGCATTCGCAATGGCTTTGACTTTGAATGGGATTTTGGGAGTACAGCTATGGAAATACTGGGGGAAAAGTGGCATCTATGATACAGAGAACTATGAATTGGCCGAACAGGGAGGAGAAAGAGCCGGAGTGGAGAAGGTCTCAGTTTATCTTGGTGGGTTTCATAATGATAATAGTGGAGTGAATGGCAATGGGGTCGAGAGCAGAACAAGAAGCCCAGCTGATTCTAATAGGATCCGATTGGGCACGCCACCGCAGCGGATGAGAAAAGTAGACTAGAATTAGAACTGTACACCTAACAGTCACTGCCTTTCATAACAAAAACGCTCAGACGTTTCGCAATTGTTCCAGGCGATATGCAAGTGTAAGCATAGTCACGAATCGGGAGATACTCCAAATCAGACATGTCAAATAAGCAAATAATACATGTTTAAATTACGGACAGTATTGCGATGTAAGCATGCAGAGTAATAAATTATGCGTATGGAAACAACAGGCCAAGAATATGACATATAGACGAAGGATTCCAGAATGTGATACAGCTTGAAATTCTACTAGGTCCACACATGTTCTCAGGATGCAAAAGAAATACGGCGAGCAATTTTTGATGTCATCCTACCAATCACTTTGTTCGGCGATGTAGGATTACGTATCGAATTGTTACTTTCGTCCCGTGAGTCCACCTCTGAGACACTTGTTTTTGGCTCTTCTCCCCTTGTATCTGCCTTCCGCAGAGTCGGCGTCTCTGGTATCGACATGAACTGACTCAACCTTCCGGATGAAGATTGAACGAGAAACTCAGGTTGCGAGGCAATACTCGGAACTTGGTCTTTGGATGGTCGTCTGAAAGACCAGAACCGATGTTTACGTACTTCGGTTTTGTGGGTTTCATTTGGTTTGAACCTCAAGGTCGTACCGGACGGGACTAGGTTATGGCGACCTACATCAAATTTGGTCAACAGCTCGTGAACATAATCAGGTAGCTTGATCTTGACGTCAGAAGGATCAGGGGGAGTGAGGTTAGGGAGTATTCGGGCGAAAATGGTTGCTGTACCGACTTCTTCACTACCAATCATGAGATGAGTTTGTTGCTTCATGAGTGAGTCGGTCACGACAGGAGTTTGAACGAACATGTCAAGGCTCGTATCACTGTTCGTATCTGCTGTCGTAAGTTGGGATGAGGGCATGACAGTCAACGGTATAGCAGGCGATGCACCGAGGTGAAGAGGTCTGGGATGGAACTCGAACAAATGAGAGTGGGAACGGCGGTGGAGGGATACGACACGCCGAGAGCAACATAGAAAGGACACGAGGTTGGTGTAAGCCCTATCCTCTGGGCGTGGCATCTGGTCCTTGTTTGCATCTGACCCTCTGACACAAGAAGGCACAGGTGCCAGCGAAGTCATGATTTGTTGTATGACCTTCATTTTCTGTGATATTGAATCTTGTTGGCGTTGCAATTTCCACCGTTGAGACAGCAGTGCCTGATATGACACTGAATCATGATCTGCGACCCGAGCATGTCCGCAGGTGACAGACACAAGCTCGTTCACCTGCAGACTAGTCTCCGTTGAAAACTGGATCAGCATATGCATCGCTTTCTCTAGTGTCCGTAATTGAAGCTCCTGAGGGGAAGGTTCATCCTCACAGCCAAGCAAGGACTGAGCCAAGAGAAACTCTGACTTGTGGTATCTTTCTGCTCTGAGAACAGAGCCTTTGGATACCGTTGAATTGGGATTCCTGTATCATCAATGATGTCAGCCATTCCAACTGAAGTGGATTAAGAGCTTTATTTACCTGGCTCTTCGACGCGAAGAATGCTCACATCCCTCATGTCTACTGATCCTCTGGAGCTCGCCCATGATGCATAAGGATCCTGGAGGAAGTAGAGGTTAAAGGACGAGCCACTACTTACCAGAACTGGTGGTATTGTTTGCATGACGTTTACAGTGAGCCAGAATGGCAAGTCGACGGTCGTTTTGAGCTTCAGTTCTTGGAGTCAGGAAGAGGGATAGAACCTTATTAGTAGCATTCCAGTGCCTAGGAAAGCGAGTAAGAAGAAAGAAGAGCGAGTCTATACCAGCACGATAGGTCCAGAACATCTTTGTTTGTACATATTTGTTCGCAAGTATGAATATCAACATACTTATAACATAAGAACATGTTGAGATTATATGGAATGCTATGCAAGTGTCACATCAGCACCACACATCTGCCTATCCTATCTGCTAGAAGAAACAAAGCACAGCAACTGATGACTACTTACCAATATGGGAATGTGTCAGAAATCCTCAAAGTGGACTTAGGTGTTCTCCATCTTTTTTCTCTTTTCTCTTATAGTCATGTCCTTTGTTGAACTTAGCTGAGAAAGCATGATGTGATGGAAGCATGACATATGTTATACCTTGTATTATACCTATTGATATTTGGAAGGAAAGACAAGCTAACAAAGCATTCTAGTTAACTCAGCAAGTGTTGTGGCAACTACTTACCAAGAGGTTGAAGATGGTGGACTCTATTTATTCTCATTTATTTTTTATTTTTTATTTTCTGTTTTGAACTTAGAGTTAGGGGTTAGCATGACATCACATGTCACAGTCACAGTCACAGTCACATAATCATATATCACATAGAAGAACATAGATATACTATATATTAATGATATATAGTATACATATCTTTTAAGGTAGGCTAGGTTTAGTATAGCATAGACTATTAGCCAAGTGTACATAAGATAAGATAGACACTTTGTATCTGGAACTCTATTAATGTCAGAGTTAAAAGTGGTAGACTTAACTTTTTTCATTTTCTTTACTATTTTCTTTTCTTTTTCATTTCATTTTTATTTTTGAAGTTAGGGTTAGGGTTTAGCATGATGTTACAAATTGTCCCACATTGGTCACATGTCACACAATACTATCACAAGTCATAGTCATAAGATCACATATCACAGAAGAATTTTTTATATTCTAGAACAATAATGTCATTTCATATGTTAATGGTGTTATGAACTTAAGTCCTTAGAGTGAGACAGAAGATCAACTCTTGTATTGAGTGACACAAGAGAACTC
>Ga0157366_1001024_pt1 | contig 11740 bp, 9 predicted proteins | sample AttbisABBM1_FD_113149 | JGI IMG/M metagenome (GOLD analysis project Ga0157366, IMG submission 113149) | Fungus gardens microbial communities from leaf cutter ant in Botucatu, State of São Paulo, Brazil - Atta bisphaerica ABBM1 | ecosystem: Host-associated > Fungi > Mycelium > Unclassified ...
ATGTGAAGGAGAAGAATTCGGAGGTTGGGTTTTAAGATAGAAGGTCTAAGATAGTTTTGAGACGTTGATGGTTCTTTAGTAGAGGATAGTCGTATAATTGAGCGAGGATGTCTTTGCACCAGGCGCTATAAGAGATACTTAGCCCGGGACTCGTTGAAAATTCCTGCAGTTTATTCAGTGAATATTTGGAAATGTATTTGATAATTTCCTCTACCTGACCGTTGGTCCGGACTCTCGAAAAGAATTTGAGACATAGATCAATGCAAGTGGAATTCCAAGGACTAGTCTCAGAAGAATCAGATTCTCTGAGACCCGACTCAATATTCCTGAAAAAGCCTAAAACATTTCATCAGCCAACTGGGAGGTGTCTAGAGCACAGCAACTAATAGTTCACCTGTCAGAAGAGAGATTCGAAGTTTTTGAATCTCAGTTACTTGCGGATTAATCTCAGCACTGAATGTGAATAGCGGCTCTGCCATCCCCTTAAACAGTGGATTATTTGGGACTTCATTTGCAACAACATATCGCCAGTATCTTGGTTCAGCAGTGAGATTATGTGTTGCCAGGGATTCAAAAAAAGTCTCCAGTAGTTCATGGGCTCTCATCTAAATTTTTTGTCAACAGGAGAGTAAAGGAAATACGGGAGAACTCACTGCATAGAATCCAGAATCACGACGGATGATTTCAGTATAAATAGCAACTCGCACTCGTACATTCAGCCAACCAATACGAATTTTTCGCCAAAAAGGTTCCATCTCATGGAGGCAAAAGTTCCAGCGCTGGAAGATCATGAATGACATTATTATCAATCAAAGATATCACCTTACAGATGGGACCCTTCCATGCTGAATCAAAATATGCATACACCCGCCGAAGCAACGTGCCCAGCTGTCCAAAGTCCTCAGGCTATCCAGATTTACGACCGGCTCAGCCGCGGTCACGCAAAACCTCTGGATCTTCCAGCAAGAGGCCCAAAAAAAGGGGAAGATCACCTAAGACTTCTGTAAGGGATATAATGCAGAGATCAATCTCGACAAACCTTGTCAGGAAGTTCACCCTGTTCTTTTTCTTTAACAGAGGCAAAAGCATTTTCTGGGTCGTCCAACTGAGCCAAGGTAGTCGGATCATTGAGGTCAATCCCGAAATCAAAATCGGCATAATCCTGACTTTCCGGATCGTCCATTTGCGGAGTCGGAAGCGTAGGTTCTTTTGGCGGAGAGAGAATCGCTCTGGCGTCTAGAAAGCTCTCGATGAAACGCCGCATCTCACCCAGGTTGAGAGTGGTTTCTTCAATTGCTTTGTATGATTCTAGGAATGGTTTGAACGCGACTGATGGATGTCAGCTGTTCAATCTAGTTCTTCATGACACCTGAACGTACGAAGAAAGGCAGGCTCTGGGTACTGACCTCTGCTCGCGAAGGCCTCCATCACAGCTCGACCCGTAGCATACAAGGAAAGAATGAGGAGCGAGCAGTTTCTGATCCTATCCCTTCGCTGATTTGGCTGGTCAGTTGTACACGATCCGAGAGATTTGAGCTCAGATGCTACGTTCGTGATAATTGCTGCAAGCCATTTCGCAACTTCCTGCAACGGTACGTCCTTTTTAATCATAAGGGTCGCCAGTAACTTGACACCTCGGATCGTAAGGATCTGAGTTGTGGAATCGGATGCCGCGAAGTCGATACTACTATGCACTTGTTTGACGGTCCGGGTAGCACGTTCCGGATCGATAGCAATAACAACAACTAAAGCTGCGAAACGATTACAGATGGGCGAAAGATCATCCACGCCTGGCACTTTCTCCTTCTGTACCCTGAATCTAGAAACTGGGATGGTGAGCGCAACCATCTTCTTGATTTCTGGTTGCGTTAGGCACCCAGAACTGACAGCTCGTATAAGAAGTTTCAATGTCGAAGTGAACGCAGAGTCGGTATCCGATCCTAACTGTGACAAGGAATCCCAGTCACCGTTTAACATGAAATCAGGATATTCCGCCTCTTCACCATGCAAATTGACAAAGTTGCGAGCACGAAAGATGTCGACAAGCTGATTTAAGGCGCCGAACGACTGATCCATATTCCACTTCCAATAATCCAACAATCGATAGCAGCGAGATATCACTACTCTGGTGTATTTATCTCGTTTCTCCAGCGTATCACATCCAAGATGTTGGAGTATGCCATCGCCCTGTGCCAACTGGGCTTGCTTGACGGCATACGCTATCAAGCCCCATGACGCAGAAAGTCGAAAATTGCTCCCAGTAATTCCGAAAACAGAGAATTGCGACAGTACCATGAGTATGAAAACAGCCTTCCATATTTTTTCACCGGTTTCTAGAAAGTTAGTTGAAGGGAGCGTATGATACAAGGACAGGAGCTCAACCCAAAGGGGATGATCCTGGTGGGACTTAGGGTTGGTGGTATGCCGGGCGTCACAGACAGGAAGGAGGTGGATCAAGCATACCCATGCCTGGGCGACATAGGATGATATCTTCGTTCCATCAAGAGCTTGATTCTTTTTCATAACCTTGTAAGGTTTGCGAACTCCATATCCCACCAAATGGCAGAGCAACAGCCTCACGGATGCGTGAGCTGGGTTGACATCCAGTGGCCCTGCCGACACATCGAATAATTGAAAGCCAGATCGAATTGAAGTTTCAAGGCAGAACCAGCATAAAGATAAGAAGGTGATGTTTACTGTACTCGTAGTCATGTCTGAGGATTTGAGAGTTGATATAACGGATAGCACCTTGTTCTTGACGAAGGACACAAGTAGCTCGCGTCCGTCCATATGATGTAACCAAGTAATATAACGACAAGCTGATTGAGATAGACTGTCCCAGTCCTTCGTTTTTTCCTCGTAACCTTCGGAAGGGATGTCTGAGATTGAACTAAGCAAACCTTCGAAAATCTTGTCCAAACTTTGGAGAAACGTAGCTATCTCCTGCGAAGGACTCAGACTTATCTCACAGAGATAAATAGGATCAGGTCGAGGTGCTCGATCGGATGTGAGAGTATCCATCAAATCATGTAAATGACCTTTACGTATGAAACTTGTCGAACTAAAGGACACTCCTGGGTCCAGGGCGTCTATATCCATGTCAACGGTGCATTTTCCAACCAAATCTCGAGGCCGCTTGATCAGGCGGTGCTGTTGACTGTATCCTAATCCTTGACCATGGTGGTGGTTATCATCGTCGACATGAAATGATGGGCGCTTGTGTTTTCTACTTTTCGTCGAAGTAGGACCAACTCTCCCGGCTGCAAATGACCGATAGAAGTCATCGTCATCAAGATCAATGGTAATTTTCATTGGCTTTTTTGACCTCCCAGATGTAATCCCAGATATGTGAGGGTTGGCCATCGAATAGACACCTTGCAATTTGCGTCTCTCCTTCAGCTCCTCACGTCTCTCCTTCCAGCTCTTCCGCTTTCCCTTTTCCGGTCCTCCGATAACAACCTCAATTGGTCCGGTTGTCATTCCAGCTGTTCAATCAAATCAAAACACGAGTATATACACAGTTGCGATGAAATGTTACCATACCTCTCGGTTTGTCATTTTTCGTGTTTTTCCGTGTGGCATGGTTCTCAAACGAGAGCAGCGTCTGACGTTCACTCCTAAACTTGCGGGCATCGCGAGTCGTGACATCAAGTTTGTACCTTTTACGTGCATTGCCACCATTACGAGTCTGACCACCGACTTGAGGACGGGACTGCTTGCGTCCGCCAGCTCTCGCTTTAGAGATGGTTGAGCCAACGATGCGTGTTCGAGATAACATCCAGTCAATCATACTCTCCTCCTTCACGGCGCCACATCCAGCATCTGCCTCATAGATGGTCCCAGCGTCATCATCCCCAAGAAGGGCTTGAATATCTTCCTCATCAACTTGTTCCTCCTCTGAGCTAGTGTTGTCTTCATCCAAAATTTCGACTGATTCAGCCCCCGAAGCCAAGGGCGTGTAAATGGTAGGTTGGGATGGCCCTGCACTCTGAGCGTCACTATCCCATGATAGACCAGAAGCAGGTTCTGGACGCGCTCCATAATCAAGAAAATTACGAATGTCTCCATCGCATATATACTCGCGTGACGGCTCAACTTCACTATCGTCACTTTCAGAATCTCCACGAATGTCCCTGACATCATTTGAGTTAACGACTCGCCGGGTACGCGATTGCCCAGGAAGAAGAGGACCATCCTCCTGCAGATCGTCGAGGGTGAGCCGACGGTGCTGATGGTGTTGAGTGTTCCTCAAAAGCTCTCTGGCATAACTTGCAGGGTATAATTTGAAGAGTTCATGATAACGTTTGCTTAGATCTGGTGTTTCTTCTTCTTCTGAATTCTCGGTACTCGACTCTGGGCTCTTTCCACGCTGCTCTTTCGGGACATGGGATGGATCATCCTCAGCATCAGTGACTTCAGAGGTTTCCTGGGTGGGGAATCGAGCGGATAAAGCACGAAGGGTCTGCAGGGACTCTGACTCTGTTGCTTGAACATCCTCCTCTACGAGTACACGACTGGCTGTAAGGTTATCCATGAAATAGTCACGTAGTGCATCCATTTCATTCGTCACTTTTTCAGAGGATAAAGGATGAGCTGGAGATTGAGCTGGAGATTGAGCACTCTTTGGAGAGAAGACTTGGGAATATTGAATGCGGGATGGACTCGGGATATCTGTCGCCTGTTCAATTGTTGATAATCAGCGGACATGGCATTTTTTATTACAAGTATTCACTCACGTCTGAATCACGTCTACCCAAAGAGGTAGAAGCACTGGATACAGGAAAGCGTCTAGGTGCCCTCGAAGCCTCTTTTTCACGCCTCAAGCGCTGCCGTTCCCACCGCTTCTCCTCCTCTTTCTGCTTGAGTTCATCCTTTTCCTTTTCCCTCACTTCCCTCTCCCTTCGCCTCCGGTCTCTTTCAATGCGACGAGCTTCTTGTGCGAGATCATCCGAGTCGCTATTGTCAGATTCACTCAACGGCTGGATATAGGGAGGTAATGGCTGGGCGACGAGCGAGAACGAATGCTTCCTTTGTGCACGACTCTCATCTTGATGTTGAGACTCTTCTTGAGCGTAATTGTCATCCTCTTCATAACGATCTTCCTGGCGGTAAGCTCGATGCTTATGGCGAATCTCATTGATGATGGCAGCTGGATTATCTTTCAAAATAGACTTGTACTGAAATTCGTCATACAAATATGGACGAAGCTGATTAGGTTGACGACGGCGAAGTGAGTATCGACTGAGGGTTATATCTTCAATATTGCTTATCTCTGTAGTTGAGATACGCGATGAGCTGTTCACAACAGCGGTTTGAGCATCATCTTCAACGCGCAAACGTGAATTCTCGACAGGGACAAGTGGACATGAATCTGAAAGATTTAATGGTGTGCCTGCGCGACTTGTGTTTAGTTGATGTAGTTCGGAAGTCCTGATATCAGATCCAGACAGGAGAGAGGTAGACTTTGCAATAGCTAGCTCATCTTCAGACTCCTCTCGTGCACTGTCTTGAGTTCGAGACTTTTCAAACGATACATGGGAGGAGCGTGGTTGCCCTGAAAAGGCTTGTGGAGAGAGAGACTGTTGGTATAAACATATTTGAACAGTTGAGGAGTGCGGGGATAGGTAGAAAACATCTATACCTACAAACTGATCCAATAAATCGCCTTCATAATCATCTGCTGACCGCTCCGAAGGCCTCAAGTCCCAAGACAACAGGGAATTCTTCTGGGACTCCACTGCTTTGCGAGGAGTGTTTGAGGAGGTCCAAGCTTTTACATGTTCCATGACGGTCGCATCATCCATATGAAAGGCTTTTCGAGCATGGGTCGGTGCCTGTAAACCAGGGTCCATATCCACCTCCATCTTCACTTCTGTATCCTCTAAAGCAGCACAAGTATCGAGGTTCCCCTTGCCAGATATTGTTACGTTATATTGAAATGTAGAATGCGGGCTTTGAATTCCAACCTGAGGAAGATATTTCGCCTGCGAAAAGGACACGAATGCTGGAGTCTCTTCTATGAATCCATGGCTAAGCTGACCAAATCTCAGTCGAAAATTCTGCAAATAAAATATAATTTACCTTTCTGCGTTTCCGAAGAGTTTCATTATTTCTGGGACTTGGTTGAATCGTCTGAGAGTGTACAGGCGTCAATTGTCCCCCCGTAGTCAAATCTACATCATCGAAATCACGCCAACACCGCAAGGCATAAGCATCGTCCAATTCTTCAACATCTGAAGTTTCAACATATTCGTCTTCGTCCATTTTCGTATCAGTTATATGGCTTCTATTAACCAATTAGTCAACTTGGATATCTCATGCTGAAGCACGTGATTTTGACCTCTAGTTTGTGTGGTACAGGAAGTCAAATCGAAAGTCAGTTATTCTTCGATGGACTAATAGCATAATCATTTATCCCGGACTCCCTATATTACGATTACCAACCATTATTATACACAAGGATGTGACAACTTTTGGTCGAGCCAGATGCGAAGAAATTCGTAAGAACGATGGAATAACAAAAATTCATGTCGTGCATTGTATAACTCTGTAGCAAAAACTTGGGAGCAAGAAGGGATGAAAATGTGGAAACTCTGCAAATACGTGCTGGGAATCATGATGACGGGAATGGTTATGCAAGCACGTTGGAGAGGGATGACAGTAAGACAGGAACAGACATAGGTGGGGATATAATGGTGACATACTTGGATGGAAGACAGAGGATGAAAGACAATAGAAAATTTACACTCATTGAGCGACGCGCGAGACTGAGAAGACAAGAATCACGGCATGGACCGAAAGGAATTTTTGTCGCCAGAACTTGTATGATAGTGTCCGCAACAAGTGACGGCAATGATGGATGTTGACAAGAAGCTTCAAATGCTATTTGCGATTACAGACTAAATGGGGGGACAGTAGACAAGAAAGAACGCTGATTCGATGCCGTTCCTCTCGTTTTCAAGTTTGGATGATGCTGATGTGAGTGCCAATGAGTGTGATGTGAGTGTTGATGGTGAACCGGGCCCCAATTCCTTTTCTTCAGCTTCCTCTCTCTCTTTGACTCTTTTCGGAGCTTTTGCGAATTCTTCAATGCATCCTGGTCATTGCCGGGCTGTTGAGTTTCTGCACCAGTGGGCGTGCGATCACCGTCGCCAACAGGAAGAATCACAGGAGAGATTGACATTGGCTCCAAGAAGTTCCTTCTCCTTCGTCGCTCCTTCTCCTTGGGCCACATGATCGCGCTGAGAGGGCTGGCCCTCATGATGCTGTTATAGTCCACACTTGAATGAGGAGTGTGAGGATAGTGATCTGAGCTCCATCCGCCGTTCTCCCGGGTCTGCCGAAAAGCACCGACAGAAATCAAATCCCACCGGTTGAGGTTCTGCAAGTGCTTTCCAGAAAATAGTTCTTCTTCTTCTTCAGTATCGCCGTTGGGTTGTTTTGCGAGAGAAGTATCAGTGGTTTCAGAGGATTCTGGGACAAGGTAAGACGCTTCCAGAACGTCATCAAGACCGATAGTGTCAGTAACATATTCAGGTTCCTCGGAGAGCGTAGCGGCCACATGTCGCGATGGGGATGAGGATCCAAAATCATTGTCAGATGACAGGAGCTGCAAAGGAGATAATATCTCCGACGCAGTTGAGAACGTTGGAGTGGACCTTGAATTGTTCAGCAAGTGTCTCCTCAACATTTGCTCGACCTAAAACGTAAAACCAAAAGGAGGGTGCAGAAAAATCGAATCAACTACAAAGAAACAAAAAAACGTATTGAGGACATACCAGATTGGTCTTCGGGGCAGCAAAATGTTTACGACGCCGGCTGAATCTTGGATGGGGCGAGGGTACCTCTCTGGTGCCATCAATAATTGCCTTGCGGTTTTCCTGAACAGGTACAAAAATTCCGGCCCGTGGTCCCCTGGACTGGTGAGAGCCCTGACGTAGATTCCTTACTTTCCTTTCCTCCTCCTCTTGGTCTTGATCATCAGAGTCCCAATATAGTCTTCCGGCAAGGATATCTTCAGGCTTGGGTGATTCGATACTCTGCCAACTAGATACCAGGCGGCGATGGGGGGCTGGACTAACCGTAGGGCTAACAGTTGACAGAGGATTGACAGCCGAAACACTTAAAGGAAGGCTGAAAAGCTGCATTGCCCGCTCATTCGGTAAGTCGTCTTCACCCACAAGCTCCTCGTCGGTAGTATCACCTTCAGCCCCATTAGCGCCTTCCTCGTAACTACCCTCAGGAGAGGACTCATCATGTACAGATGACATGTCTGCATCAGTATCTTGGACAGGTGCAGGATTTACCTCGGCCAAAAATTGGGACGCTTTGACCTCGAAATCCAGATCAAGAACACCACGGCCATCACTTGGGCCATTGGTGAAAACAACTTGTCCATCCCAGCCCTGGGTCACTTCGAGCTGGAGGTTTTCTAGCCCCTGGCTCCGCGAGATGAGCTCAGCTGTATCGCTATGGGAAGCAGCATCCATGTCAGAATGATCGCCATCCTCACCCGCCTCATCAGGCTCAGAGCAGGAAGAATCGCTTTGATCACTGTTACCATCGGAATCGGTGAGGTTGGCAAAGAAAATGTCGGCATCGAAACTTGACTCTTCATCATCGGACCATGCAGTGACAAGGTCAGCATAGCCCGTACCTACGGCCTCTTCATCTATCTCTTCCTCGTCCTCGTCACCCGCTTCATCGTCCTCATCATCGTCCTCATCATCGTTCTCAGTATCATCGGAATCGACGTTCATCTCATTATCACTAGGATCAACACTCTTCTTTCTGGGTCTAATTACCCAGTCATTTTGGAAACTATGGTTTCGACGCCCATCTTCTCCGAGGAGCTCACGACGCAAACGGGCCTTTTCATGAACTTGAGATACTATATAATTTTCCTCCTCCTCTTCGATGTCAGAATCCCCTGCAAATGAAAGGGAGTCCAGATCAGACGACGAGGAATCGCCTGCATCACTAGACGAGAGAGCAGACGCAGACAGGAATGTTGGAAATTTGATGGACTCGCCATCATCATCAGCATCGCAATAATCACCATCACTGGAGAGGGAATCCTTATTGTGGTGGTCACTAACGGCCCGTCGTTTGCGTTTCGAAGGCCGTTGAGTACCAACGTTTTTTGCCTTGAGGCCTCGTTTCTGTGGCAGTCCCATATTTTTGCGCTTGCTGGTGCTTACATTTTTGGGAATGGATGGTTGGGAGAAAGGTGACGGAGGAGGGGAGGTAGCTTGTACTTTTACACGGTCATGCGTTGCAATGACAGCCTTGGGTGGTCTACCTCTGCGTTTCGAAACTGTTTTTTTGCTTTGGGGGAGGTTGCCGAATTGAGTTTCTCCAACAGGCGCAAAGCCCGATGTCATTTCCGGTGGAGCTGATGAATGTTGTTTATAGCTAAGAAGTTTTTGGGGCACAGTAAGCTTGATCTTGAGAGGTTTGGGTGAAGGTTTGGGTGAAGAACAAGGAATGGACGAGATAGCGGGTGAGGATGAAGAACCAGCATGCGAGAAACTGGATTGATCCAACGACATAGGCTGAAGGATGACACGCGGCCTATTGTCACAAGTGCACTCGCCATCGCAAACGGGGCAGATGTCGTCGTCGTCATCATCCTGGACACAAACATTCTGAGGAACGCCTACGGTATGAGGAGGCGACATAGAGAGGGTCTGGACGTTTGGAAGTACTGATAAAAGAGATATCAGAATCGTATATACCTAGTGTTATAAGACACAGGCGGACTGCCATGCTGCAGGGGTGTGCAGGTGTGATGATGAATGTCTCAACGAAGAGACTTACCATTGAACCGATTTTTGGCCATTTTTTGTGAAATAACATGGATTATTGAAGAGTTCCAGGATGGCGACAAGGACAGAGGATTCCTAGCGTCGGAAGGGACCTCTGGGGAGATTGTGGGAAGAAACCCTCTTTGATGGAAAATCTCGTCGATTGAGTTCCAGGGTCCTTGCTAAAATGAGATCACAACCTGATGCACAACCTGGCAACTCCTCCCAGAACAGAATACTAATAGGAGCCCTTCTTGTCCTCCGAACAATCCTCAAGAGCTCCCGGTGTGACTTTCTCTTGTTCAAATCGACGAATAAAAAATATTAACTGTCACGTTATGAATGCTACCACATCAGATCCGACCTTGTGCTATTTGTGTCATACAGTGCAGGAAACCGTTTTTCCCCTCACAAAAGAGGACTTCTTGTATGACTACATCTGGTTTCATGTGTTTGATAAGGGCAGCTCGTCGGTCCAACACGTCTCGGATATCCAGTTTCTGGCGAAGATAGGCTGATCACGATTATACTGCTTGCTCAGATGCTTAATCTGACAATTTGGAATATCAATACGCGTTCTTGCTCTTCCTAACATACCACCGTCCCTTTTATTTTAAGCGCTATTGTGTATTCTTCCCACCCCGACCACCAATCTCTTCTCACTGGCGCCAAAAGTCAACTGGTTAGCAAGTGACATCGGTTCACGGGTTCTGCGCTGGAACCGAAGAGGACCCTACAATACCTGGGATCGTGTGACCAGGGAATGACCAGAACTCGCGCCAGAATTTTCCCGAGCCTAGAATGCTGACATACTACTGTCAAGATAGGGGCATCACGGTCGCGTAGTGCAACCGGAACATAACCGGTACATGCCTGTGCTTCCAGCCATGTACGCCAGAACTCTCAATGAACTCTCAATGCGCGTACCTGACGAGTGCTCGACCATGTTCTTATGGTCAGGCTGCAGCGTAGTTACTGGTGTTCGGCACCTAAGCAATTAGTATACGGCGTGTCAATTAGTCTTTGACTACGAAACCCCCGCTCTTTGTGCTCAAATTAATTATCTTGCAGACTACACAGGAATTCAAAAAGTTGGCGAGCATTCCAAGTTGCCTTCAACTCAAAATCGGTATACAGCCTTGTGTCGTAACGTGACCATGTGTGATCATGTTTGTACGATCATGTTTGTACGTGCATTACGAAATCCCTTTTACTTTTAGTACTTAGGATAATGTGCTGTTACGTTATACTGCAATCTAGTGCTGTGACGCGGTCCGAACCATAAGGGAACAATTAGAGCGACGAGGTGAGTCGACTTGTTAAAGGAAGATTGAGAGCTTTTCAAAAGCGTCTCTCTGTGTGGTGTCTTTCCTTTCTCCTGTGTGGGAAAAAAACTGGACCACATGGATCGCCTATCTTGTCACGCACGGAACTTAACTGGATCGCCTGCTTGAGGAATGGCCTCATTGACGACAAGTGCAGTACACAACAAGGAAAAGCTATATAGCCAACTCGCAGCCAGTCTTGGTCGTATGTCCAGAGCAATCAATCAGACCGCTGATCTTTGCGAGATGCTTCAAGTTGATCTCCACGCAATGCGGACTTTTGCCGTGTTAGATGCAGCCAAGTATGTCGATTATTCACTGAATTCTACCGTTTGATTCATGTCTGTTATATGTGCTACTCAGATTCATGACCATTGCTGGACAACTGAATCCACCTGATGAGGAAGTGGAAAAGGATGATCCTCAACAGCAGGCTGTCTCACTCGATTATATTGATCGTAAATAAGACTCTTACACTACGAATAAATCTTCGTTCGACCCCAACTTATTTAGTCAGAATCCACGAAACTGTAGGTCAACTCACTCTAGTACATTCACGTCTTGAATGTCTCGATGAGTGCCAAATTTGGTATGCTTTTAGATCCTTCA
>Ga0157366_1001025_pt1 | contig 11734 bp, 10 predicted proteins | sample AttbisABBM1_FD_113149 | JGI IMG/M metagenome (GOLD analysis project Ga0157366, IMG submission 113149) | Fungus gardens microbial communities from leaf cutter ant in Botucatu, State of São Paulo, Brazil - Atta bisphaerica ABBM1 | ecosystem: Host-associated > Fungi > Mycelium > Unclassified ...
GCAGATAGCCCTCATTTGGAGCTTTCCAGCACAACTTAGTTTGTGAAAATCGGTCTATTGGTTGTAGAGATACAAGCCGAATGAAGTTTGTGACAATGTGTATCACACATTGTATGATGTCATCCTTCCAGAACCTTCTATGTCCTTTTATGTGTTATGTGACTTGTGACCTGCTGTGTGACAGCATGATCTTGTCCCTCTAACCCTAACCCTAGTTCTAAAAATAGAATAAAGGAAAATAAATAAAAATAAAAATAAAAATGAGAAAAGAAAATATTAAGTCCACTTCTTTTGTTTTTGACAACTATGTAATAAATTGTTGACCAAAAAATGACTAAGCTTTTCTGACTTAGGTTAGAAATTAGCATGATGTCACAAACTGTTCTATAGTATGATACATAGAAGAGTATAGAAGGTTTTAGAACAAATTGTTACAACTTAAGTCTTAGTAATAAGTCAAAAGAGAAACCTTATATAGAGTTTATACAAAGAGAACTTGATGAAGTTCCAGTTACAAAGTGTTTATCTTATATATACTTAGCTAATGATTTATGCTACACTAAACCTAGCTTATTCTAAAAATATATGTACTATATACTATTGATATATGGTATGATATTATTGTTTTAAAATGTTATATCCTTCTATAATATATGATTATATGACTGTGATATGTAATATCATGCCAACCCTAACTTTAAGTTCAAAATAAGAATAAAAAGAAAATAGAAAAGAGAAAAAAAAATAAAGTCTATTATCTTCAATTCTGATATTATTCTTTCTTTAAGTTTTTGCTAGTTCTTTTCTAACTTCCTCAGATACTCTTTTTCAAACTTTCCATCATCCCATCCATATAACATCTTTACCATATACATCTTTAGTAACTCTCTTCTCCTAAAATCTTGTTTTTATATTTATTCTTTCCTTGAACTCTTCTATTGCTTCTCTTACATTTTCCAAATCTTTTTCTTTTTCCCAAGTGTCATACTTTACCATAAATCCTTTCTATTGCACCAGGTACTTCATTACTCTCCTTATTTTTTATTTATTTAATATTTTTTTCTACTTCCTATTCTTCTACTCTGTCTACCTCTACTAGTTTCACTTCTTCTACCTTCTATCTCTCTACTTACTTTCTATATCATACTACTTGACTGATATTCATAACTAGGTAAATCCTCATTGAAGTTGGCAGTTGTAATTTAACTGCATTAGTAGAAAATACTTTGTCAATGATATATAGACCAATATATTGGTCCACTAATTTTTTCACTGGTCTTTCTTCAAACACCAAATCTTTTATACTTAATATCACTTTGTCTTTCTTTTTCTATTCTTTGACTTTCTTCCTTTCCTTATCTGCCTATCACTTTATCTCTTCTTGTACTTTTCTCAATTTTACTTCTGTTTTTTCTTGTATTTTTTTCATCTTTTCTGTAAACTCTATCACCCTTTTTATTTTTACTTTTTTCCTTATATCAGTTTTTATCCTCAATTTTCTTCCATAATTTGCTATAAATAAAGACATCTTAGTTGCTAAATATGTTTTATTGTTTACTATAAACTTAGCCATCACTGACCATTCTGGCTAATCTTTCTGTCTATGATCTATAAAAAATTGGAGATATTGTTCTAACTCCTTAATCATTCATTCAGTCTGCTCATATGTTTGTAGGTAGAAAGATGTTGACAACTTTGTCTTAATACCCAATATTTTATTCCAACTTCTTAGTTAATTCTACTACAAACTATAGTTTTTATCTGATATTACACTCTCTAATAATCCATGCAATTTCCACACATTATTTTTAAACAACTGTACCAATCCTTCTGCTATTGTTCTCTCTATTGTTGCTACAAAATGTGCTATCTTGGACAACTTATTGCAGACTACTAGAATTGTATTCTTTCCAGCTACTAATGGCAATTAGTATTAGAAATACAAAGATTGGACTCTATCTTATTTTATTTTCTTGTCCTTTTAGTCTATTCTATTTTTAAAACTAGAGTTAGGGATCAGTGAGATGTCACAGGTCACTGTCACACTGTCACATGATCACATACCATGATAGAAAATGGTAAAAGATTCTAAAAGAAATAATATCATACTATGTGTTATACACATAGTGGCCTTAAGGCAGACACATGGTCATTTAGAGTAGGCTAAAAGTAGTAGTACACAGATCAGTAGTCTGAGGTATATAAGATAGACAATCCTGTACAGAGTTCTCTATTGAGTTCTCTTGTGTAAACCCTATACAAGGTTTCTCTTATTGACCAGTTCTAAGATCTTTGAGCTATGACAATTAGCTTTAGCTTATGTGTTGTGCCTCTATGAGTCATACAAGTCATATATTTTAAATTAGGGCTTGGAGACTTATGGAGTAAAAAACCACTAGAAGATAGTAAGATATATTGTTGCTAATACTAGAAGAGATGTGCTAATTTTAGTTGATTTTCAGGATGACTACTACAGTAGAAACTACCAGATTATGTACTAGTTAATATACCTAAAGTAGCTATCTGGAATGTAACTACTAAATGAGTTACCCTGATTACTAGTAATTCTCAGATATTAGGAGATAGAAATCTATAGAGTTATCTTAAACCAGTAAAAATATCCAAGGTGGAATGAACAGGTTTGATCTGCACTGAAAGAAGCTGAGAGCATGAATAAGGAGTAAGTGGTTATCCATAGGTTAGAACAGATGAGGTTAGAGTACAGGATGTGACAAATCACTGCCAATATCTCCTTATCATAAATCTTGTAGTTTTTCTCTGTCTCATTAAGAGATTTTGAGAGGTAAGCTGCCAGTCTTTATCATCCATCTTCACACTCCATAAATAACACTTCTCATATTATATGATCCAATGTATCAACTTTCATTCTCATTTTTTTGTTTAGATTTGGTACTACTAACACTAGTTCTTTTGTAAATCTCTCTTTTAAATTTCTAAATTGTTATGACTCAAAGACCTTAGAGTTAATTAATGAATAGAATCTTGTATTAGAGTTAACACAAGAGAATTCAATAGAAAACTCTGTATAGGATTATCTACCTTATATACTAAAACCTTATAGTCTGTGCTACTACTACTTTAGTCTACCCTAAATAACCATGTGTTTGCTTTAAGGTCAATATATTAAACATACTGTATGACATCATCTTTCCAGAACCTTCTACATCCTTCTATTGCTACCACATGACTTGTGATTATTACTGTGATCATGACCTGTATAACAGTATGGCTATTATGTTACTTGAAACTCTAATCCCAGTTCCCAGAATAGAAACTCAAAGAAAATTAAATTAAAATTAAATTAAAATAAAAGAAAATTAAAAGAAACTTGGGTTCAAACTTCTTAAGTCTAACATAAATGTCTTTTCCTGTTTCTTTGTTCAATCCTACTTCTAATTTTTCATCAAGTCATGCAATGGTCTGGCTATCACTATAAAATCTTTAATAATCTGTTTATAATAATTGACTAGTCCCAAAAACTTCTATACATTTTTAACTTCTTTTAGAGTTAGCCAATTCAATACTTCTTTCACCTTCTCCTCTTCTATTTTAATCCTCTTTAGTCTTATCACTACTTCTAAAAACCCTACTTTTCTAACCTTTCATTTGCACTTCTCTGGTTTTATATACAAATCATTTTCTGCCAACCTTTTTACTATCTTCTCTACTACTTCATCATGCTTCTTTTCTTCCTCTGTTCTCACAATTATATTGTCAATAAAGCTTACTACTTTCCCATTATTAATTAAGTTCTGTAGGATCTTGTTTATTATTGTTTGGAATATTACTAGAGAATTAGTTAGTCCAAAGAATATAACTATAGGTTTAAATAACCCTTCTAGAGTTGTAAATGCTATCTTCTACTTATCTTCCTCCTTTATTTGTACATTATTATATTTCTATTACAAGTTCAACTTTGTAAATACTTTTTTAATACCTATATTTTCTATAATATTCAAAATAAGAGGTAGAGGATAATTATTTTTGATTGTCCATTCATTTAAATACCAATAGTCTTAAACTATATGCTTCTTACTATTCTTCTTTCCTACAAAGATAATAGTGCTGTTTAAGGCAATTTTGAGAGTCTGATATATCTCTTTCTCAATTATTTTTCAATGAATTCATATACCTTTCCTCTCTCTTCTCTTGACAATGGATATATCTTTCTCTTTCTTGGTACAAATTCTTTCTTTACTTTTATCATATAGTCCCACAGTTTCTTTGTCAGTATCCTCTTACTTGCTTTCTTTCCAAAGACATGAATCTATCTGTGAAATTTTTGAGAAACCAATTTCTTGGCCTCTTCTTTATGATTTTGCTGCTTCTTCTTCCTTATTCCAAATCTTTCATTCTTCTGCCATCTTTTTTATCTCCATTGTTTTTTCTCTTTTTGGTTTTTTTATTTTATTTTCTTCTTTTCTTCTTCTTTTTTCTCTTTCTCCTTCTACTTTTGCTATCTTGACTTTTCTTGTTTGGCCTTTATTATTTTTCATATTTGTCTAGACACCTCATCATCTTTACTTCTCCTGTTCTCCAGTTAATTTCAGGATTGTAGCAAACTAACTATAGTATTCTCAAAATCACACTCACATCAATTTCCATTCTTTCTCTGTATTCTTGGTAATAAATATTTACTTCTACTATATGTTCAACAGGTTCTTTCTTTTTAAATGAACTGTTTACATTTCTCATATATATGGGTCTTTTGATTTTTTTTAACTTAAACTACTACTTTCTAGTGAACTCCAAACTCATGACTAACTCCATTGCACTACTATCCAATAATGCTTCTACTATCACCCTTTTGTACATATCAATCCTCTCTAGTCCAATCTTTGCTATTATTTCTCTTAATATACTCTCATTGTTTAAGTTGCAACAGAATATATTACCCTGGAAAGTATTGTAAACCTGTTATTATTAGAGTCTAGTCAAAGACTACCAAACTCTCTTTTCCATTTAAATTAGCTACATTGTTCAAATTGTCCCTATATTCCAGCCTTCTATCTTATTCCACTATTTTCTGATTTCTATAATTCCTTGCTTTGTGTCCAAATCCTTTACAACTATAACAATTCCTTCCTTTATCCATGTTTATGACATATGGGTCTTGTCTAGGTACAAACTCTGCCTGCTGTTATTGCAGGGATACCATAACTACATTTATTCTCTCTACTCATTCTATCAAAGCAGGCTTTGCCAATGTCTGCTACTAGATCTTCTGCCTTTTGAGCCAAACTTGAGATTATGGCAACTGTTACCATTATGCTCCATCAGCATTTGCTGATATGTTTGCTCTCAGTACTGAAGGCCCTATTTTTCTTTTTTCTCTCAACCTCTTTTCTTCTCTTTTATTCTCTCTCTAATATCTACCTAAATTTGTTGCTTGCTCATACTACCGCTTAATACTACTAGAGAGCATTTTGATTTCATCAGTTTTCACTAAACCATTCTGTTCATTCCCCTCTTAAACTTCTCTACTAAAGGTTTTCCTTCATACCTACTATTTCTTATTACTTTCCTAAATTCTTGCACATATTCTTTCATCATTCTACTCCTCTGCTCTACCTTTTTCAATTCTACTACTTTTATTATTTTGTTGTTTCCTCCACTGAATTCTTTCTTTAAGTTTATTAAAAATTCACTTATTGTCACATACTTCAATGTTTTTGTCTTCAAATTTTCCAAAATATTCTTTTTCCAAATATTTGCTGACTCTCTCTATATATATAATATCTACTAGATCTATTTTTTCACCACTGTATTTTTCATCCTCATTCTAATATACAATTTGCATGCTGTCAAGAACTCCAAACTTTTTCTTGCTTTTCTGTTGAATATTTGTGGCTTAGTTACTTCTATATTTAACAAGATATTAGGTTGAAAAACTGCTACTACTGCTTCTACTGCCAATAGCACTTGGAGTTATGCCTGTATTGTTGCAAGCTGTTCCCGTTACTGTCAAATTATTTGTTTATAATGATTTGAGTTGTGTTGACTCATGTTAATGTAAAAAGATAGAAACTTGATAGATGATAGTAGTAGTAGTAGTATAGGTAGTAAAGAGGTGTAAAGAAATAGGGCAGAACTGGTACTGATCTCTCCTTAGACTTGTAATCTGAACTGGAATCTATCTCTATAGGTGTTAGTAAGCTTTTTTCTTGTTCTACCTCATACCATCTACTGACTGCTGTCTTAAAGAACTTGTTTATGATTTTGACCTAAGAAGGACATTCAACTTTAAACAGTGTCTTAAAGATACCTGCCACTCTTCCACATGTACAGATCACAAGTGTCATAGTATGCTTGAACTCTGATATTTTATTTTGATTTTCTTTTATTTTTATCTTTTTTTTCTTGATTTAATTTTTCTTCTTTTTGGACAATGAAAAATTATGTGACCATTGTCACATGATACATCATATAATGTTATGTCATAGGTTTGGAATGTAGTAGAAAAAACTGGAACAATGATATCAAAGACATAGTTATAACATGTTCACCTTATAATAACAGTATGGTAGACTCATAAATGATATATATAGTTGAGGGTAGGACTTGTACTAGTAGTATATATATTGTAGGAATATATTAGGAACTCTTTGTTAAGTTCTCTTGTAATCCTCATGAGATACTTTATTTCTAAGTTTACTTAAGTAGTTTATTAGTTGTCTTAATTAGTGGTTACCACAACAACAAGTGGATACTCCAGTACAAAGCTCTTATGCAATAGATACAAGTATACTACTAAACACTGCACAATTTAATGATGATTATGTCTAGAAAGGGGCCTATGCTTGATTCTAACTGTTATAACTTAAGACTGAGAGTTTAGTCAAAAGAAGGAACTTGTATTATTTAGCATACAGATGTGTTTACTTTATATACCTTTGGTACATTGTTTGTATGTACTTATATCTAGCCTATGCTAAGTGTTATAAGTTTATATAGACAAAATCATCATATTTTTATAATGTATGATGTTACTCTTCTGTTATATTTATAAGATGTTTGTAACTATGACCTTCATGGCTTGTATAATGGTCATCATACCTTGTCATGTTACCTTGTCTCTTCAAATTTTAAAAGATAAAGAGGAAAAGAGAAAAGAGATAGAAAAATCCAAGTAGAAAAATAAAAAAAGCTTTAAATAAGAGACTAAAACTGAATAAAAACAAGTCTACTATCTTTGGTTCTAACACCAACTGTCTATGGCAACTGTTAGAACAACTAGATGGAAGGACCAAGCACTTCAAATCTCCAAAAAATAACAAGTCTATTATCTGAGAAATTACTAAACTACACACTCATCTCTAGGAAATTTTAAGAGAACAGAATAGAGATTTCTGAAAGTGATAGCTACTCTATATAATAATAGGTCCATTCTAATATGTCAGAATCCCGATTATATAAGCAAGGAATAATGATACTTATATAATCAGAGACAGTTCAAAATAGAGAAACTGAAATAAAAAAGTACTAGAGTGTTTAGCAGGTACTTCTGGAGTACAGAAAAGTGGATAAGTAGATGTGTAGATGATACTAGAAGACTTTGGAAGACTACAAAGTGTTGCAGGAAGGAGAGGGAGCATGGGAAATTGGACAAGCAGATATGTTATAATTTAATGATCTTAGAGTTGATCAAAGAAAGAATCTTATATTAGAGTTAATATAAGAGAACTCAATAGAGTTCTTAGTACAATGTATCTATCTTTATATACTGACTAGCAATGGGACATGTTCCACTACATCTAGCCTATTCTAAAGACCATGTGTTAATCATAAGATTAATATATATTATACATATTATATGATATCATTGTTTCTTAAACCTTTCATTATATTCTATGTGATTGTGTGACCATTACTGTGACCATGTCATTTGATGTGACTAATATGTGACAGTGTGTGATTGTAACATCACTCTAACCCTAATCCTAGATTTCCAAAATCAAAAATAAATCAAAAATAAAATAAATATGAAAAAGAAAGTTAAAAAAAACTTAGGTCCAATGTTCACAAGTCTGACAAGATGAGTATGGATATGGAAAGGAACACAGAATATAGAACAGCCAAAAAATATAAAAGAGAAAGAGCTCAAAAGAGCCAGTTTTCTTATATCTATCCCCCTCCAAGATTGCTGCAACTTGAAGCAATAGTAGTAGGCTTGAAAATTGCTTCAAAGTCCATATAGTAACTATGTCTCAGTATACCTGAATATTTAAGGTAAAACTCTACAACTTGATTCAAAGCTGAAACATTAGAAACATTTTTCCAAGAGTTGTTCTCCAAGCCAAATCCTTTTTACTTGATCAGATACTGTAGTCTTCTCCAGTGCTATCAGCTATTTGATATTTCTTCTACTTCCCATTCTTCTTTACTATCTACAATAATAGGAGTAGAAACTACTGTTGTCTTCTACCCTAGAATTGGATCTTCAGGAGCAGCTATCAGCTTTACAACATTGAATACCAGATAAAGTCTTTACTATTGGTGAAGAAGTTTTAGTTTATATGCTATTGGTTCAACTTGCTTTTTCACTTCAAAGAAACCCAAATATTTGTGACAACTTAGCAAAAGGGCATATCATGTGAATATCAGAGGTGTCTAGGTATATCTTGTCACCAGGTCAGAAAATAGGAGCAGAGATCTGGCATTGATTATAGTAGAGATGTCACAAACTTCATTTAGTTTGTATCTTCACAATTAGTGGACTAATTCTCACAAACTAAGTTGTATTGGAAAACTCCAAATGAATACTATCCACAAATATGTGGAATATACAAAAGTGACAACAAACAACTAAGATATCAGGCCATTAGTAACTGTAAAAGTTTTATTAACTATTATCTTATGAATAGCTAAACAGATTCACATGATTGAACTTGCATTGGAAAGTGCTCATCAAATAGTTTCTAATAATTGTCATATGCCAAGTCTATCCATTCGAAAAACACAGCTCTGTGGTGATACTCCTTATCAACATCTAATTTAAAAAGTCCACCTCCTATGGCAGCCATCTTTCTTGCAATATATCTGTGTAGTAGTGGTACAATAATCTAAAGATTATGTCTTCTATGACAGAGATACTCCTATCCAACTTGGTCTTTCATAGCAGAGTTATACTTCTGTCAGTGTCTCAACACTGAAACCTCTACTTGGGGCAATAGAAGCTATACTCTCCAAAACCCTGAGTATCTCCTATAGAATTTCTTTGTATATAAGATTAGTAGTTACACTGTAATTCTCTAGTCTGAGAATTGATAAAGATAACTCCTATTGAACTTAATCCCTGGTGTTTAACAGTAACACACCAATCAGTACTCACTCTATTTTGGACTTCTTCCTTCTATTGGAAATTGTAACCATATGACAGACAGATGGTGCAGCACATAAGCTAAAGCTAAGGTTGTTTCACAAGTTCACACATCTCCAAGTCCATCTCACAGACTTTTACCTCCAGTATGAACCATGCCTAACAATAATATATCATATATCATATTCATATGGAGATTAGTATTTATAAAGATATAAGCATATCAATATAGTGATATAATGAGTTACCTTCTAAAATTAGCCTAACATCTGCTATAATATATAACAGTCCCACTAGATATGAGTTTTAATCATGTGATGGAAACAGCTTGTATACAAACTATTAATATTTTATATAAATACTTTTATATCTAAGGATTAGACCTCAGACTTAATAATATTAATTATTAATTATTATCCCTCATTATCATTGACATCTGTATTGATCTTCATAGGGAGAGATGGCATAGTAGAAGAGACCTCTGTCCATATATATTATACCTACCTCAAACCTACTTAAGGTTATGGGTTTAATTCCTTAGTAGTCCTTTGTATTGGGTAACTGCATAAAAAAGGTTAGAGTATTGATACTCCATACATAATTCCTTCTGTAGGCACAGACTGCCATCGTGCCCTGTGTAATAAATTGTTGACTTAAATAAAAAAATAAAAAATAAAAAAAGGTATTCATCTTCATCATAATTGTCATTATTATTGAACTTATGAATCACTCCTAAATCTCTGAGAGTATACCTAAGGTTCAGATATCACAAACAAGTGAGTAGTTTATTTTGTGATAGAACTCTATTGAGTTTTCTTGTATTAATCCAATACAAGGTTCCTCCTTTGATTAAACTATTGGTCTTAAGTTATAACATAGTGATCCTACTTTCAAGCCCAAGACATACTAGAGATATTTGGGCTTTTATTTTGATCAGTATTTATTCTTCAAGATATTATTGTCATAAACTTCATTCGGCTTGTATCTCTACAACCAATAGACCGATTTTCACAAACTAAGTTGTGCTGGAAAGCTCCAAATGAGGGCTATCTGCACATATGTGGGATGTACAAAAGTGACAACAAATGACTGAGATATTAGACCATTAGTAGCTGTAAAAGCTTTGTCTGCAAATATCTCATGAATGGCTGAATGGATTCACACAGTTGAACTTGCATTGGAAAGTGCTCATCAATACATTTACAACAATATATGATGTGTCTCAAAGCAATAAGTATTGGTAGAGATACAAGCATATCAATGTAGTGACATAATTAGTTATCTCCTAAAATTAGCCTGACAGATGCTATGACAGATGACAGCTCCCATCAGGTATGAGTTTTGATCATGTGATGGCAACAGCTTGCACATGGACCATCACTCTTTTATATATATACCTCTGTGTCTGAGGGCTAGACCTTAGACTTAACAACATCAATTATTCTTGTTGATACTACTCATCATTATCTCCTTATACTGAACCTCTAAAAACACTACTAAGTTCAAGTATCACAACCAGTGAGTAGCTTATTTGTGATACACATGTTGACCTTAAAGCATATACATGGTTATTTAGGGTAGGTTAGAAATAGCTTGCACAGACCATTAGGTATTTGTATATAAGGTAAACAATCCTGTACAGAGTCTTCTATCAAGTTCTCTTGTGTTAACCCAATACAAGGCTCTTTTCATTGACCCACTCTAAGGTCTTTGATTTGTAACAATAGTACTCAATCACAGTTTGTGATAGACTATCTATATCAAATAACCTACAATTTTCCCAAAATACAGAAATATCTCTCATAGACAAAAAAAGACTCTATCAGAACTAATAAAAATCAAGAAGAAATCTAGATAAAGATTGCTTGTAACTAACCTATCAATTATATGTCTAAGTCTACAAACAGACCTAAGTCTGATTATACTGAGAATGCACAGTTTAAAGAAAATGAAAGAGATGAAACTGAGAAAATTATCTACAGAAATAGAAAAGCAAACCATTTAAGTATTTATAGAGGCTTAGAAAGAAGAGAAGGAAAAACATTTGAATACTATTTCAAGAAGTTGACAAAGTTCTTAATTGATGGAAATAAATCAATTAAGTAACTATTAAGACAACTAGGCAGAAGAGCAAAGCACTTCAAATCTCCAGAAAATTCTAAGTCTATTGTCTAAGAAATACTGAACTATACACTTGCTTCCAGAAAATTCTAAAAGAACAGAATGAGGATTCCTGAAGGTAACAACTTGTCATATCCCAAACTCTGAAATATGTCCGAGACATGTTTAACTTCAATACGACATCAAATCCCCACGGATATTTGGTCTTATTCATGTCCAAAACTCCATCAGTAGTTTGATACTTTATAATGGACTTAATTCCACCAAAAGTCC
>Ga0157366_1001028_pt1 | contig 11726 bp, 10 predicted proteins | sample AttbisABBM1_FD_113149 | JGI IMG/M metagenome (GOLD analysis project Ga0157366, IMG submission 113149) | Fungus gardens microbial communities from leaf cutter ant in Botucatu, State of São Paulo, Brazil - Atta bisphaerica ABBM1 | ecosystem: Host-associated > Fungi > Mycelium > Unclassified ...
GGGACCCTGTCTGAGGTGCTGCTGAAATATGAGCCCCGTCTGAAGAAAATAATCGTTGTCCTGCTGGAGCAGAACGTTCCCGGCGAGCTGCGTTATGCCATTGATGCCGAGCTGAAGGGCGTTGGCCTTGTACGTTATGGCACCGAGTTTATGCCGGAAGGGCGGGTTCTCCTGCGACATCTTAAGCAACAGCAGTATCTTGACACGACAACCCGTCTGTAAGGCCAGATAACACCATGTCAGTAAAATCACAGTTCCTCAAAAAACTGCAGGCCAGACAGTCTGCCCCGGCCTCGTTTGCCAGCAAGACTCAGGCTGATATCGCAGAATTTCGCCTGCGCATCACCCAGCTTCAGGAGCAGATGGGCGCGTGGCTGGTGGATACCGGACTGAGTGTGGAGGCGTTCACGGCATCCGTCACGGACCTGCTGGTGGAGGGCGGGGCTTTTGATATTTCCGGTATCGTCCTGCGTGTCGACGACCGGGCCGTAAAGTTTGTGCCGGTATTTTTGTACGGTCAGGGCGTGACCGGATGCGTGGAGGTGACCTTTCATGATGGAGGGAATATGACTTCACTGGGGAGTTTGTTCATGCGGTCAGGTACCGCGAATAACTGGACCTTTACTCCTCCTGGTACATTATCCCGCCCTGAGCAGTGTTTTGATGAAAGTACATTTTTTAGTTTGATCCTGGTGCTTCTGCCATAGTTGCGGGTATTGCAGTACCTGTCTCCCTGAATATGCAGAAAGCGAAGCTGCTAAACGATAACCTTCAATAGTTCCTGATACGCCAAATGGACGACTTGTCATGAATGACATCAACCCACGAAGAATCAAAACCGGCGGCGACCCCAGGGCGCTACCGGATTATGCCGCCCTGCGTGATGAACTGAGTAAGCTGACACATCCGGCTCGCCCGGATGTGAACTGGCATTATGTCGAAAAACTCTGCCTCTCACTGTTTGAGCAGAACGGCGTGGAATTACAAACGGCAGCCTGGTATACGCAGGCCCGTATGCAACTTGCCGGCTTATTCGGGCTCAATGAAGGGCTGACGATACTCGAGGCACTGATAAGTCATCAGTGGGGGGGGCTGTGGCCTCAGCCAGTCCATGCCCGCATGGAAATCCTCAGCAGTCTGAGTCAGCGCCTGCAGCAACGGATGCGCGCTCTCCCGCTGAATTACAGTGACCTTAGCCAGTTGTACCGGGCGGAGCAACTGCTTACCGGTCTGGGAGAGGTACTGCAGCGTCTGGAGCTTAAACATCTGAGTCAGCTCGATACGTTGCGTACCCTGATGCACAACAGTGCTGTCCGGCTGGAAAACAGTGATAACACAACCAGCACCAGGTCGAACATTCAGTCGGGTATCGTGTTGCCTGCCTCCGCGATGAATGATGTGACAGCATCCACAAGAGACCTTGCTGGTGGTCCGGATGAAGATTTTCAGGTACCAGGCAGCGCAGTGAAGTGGGTTTACGTTGCGCAGCCGGAACCGCAGCCGAATGTGGAAGTGCTGGCAGCTGTGCCCATTCCGGTAAAAAAATGGAAATCCTTCGCCGCCGGGATGTGTACCATGCTGGTGATAAGCATCGTCACAGTGTGGGGCTGGCATTATCTTCACCGGCCAGACCCGCTACAGACCCAGCTTGCTGCTTCACTGGCTCCGTTACCTGCACCTCTCATGCCGGAGCAGTTGGTTATGTTGCGCCAGCAATCCCCGTTACCACAAACGGTAATTACACAAACGCAGCAGCAGCTTGCCTGGCTGGATAAATTACCTTCTGACTGGAATGTCACTTACGCCAGAAAACTCATTGAACAGGTTCAGGCATTGTGGCCGGAACAGGCTAAGCCCCTCATACAACAGTGGCGGCAACAGATTAATGTCTCAGTACTTCCTGCCGATAAAACGAACGGCTGGCATGAAGGTATGACGCAGCTTCAGGCACTTGCCGATAAACTGAATGCGCTTGATGGTCAGAAGGGAAAATACATTACCGTCAGTGAACTTAAATCGCAGGTCTTTGGCATGCTGACAAGCTTCAGGCAGACTGTGCCGGTGGAAGAACAGTTACGGCAGTTGAAATTGCTACCTGAAGGTTCACCGCTTCGTCAGCAGAAGATTCAGCAGGCTGAGCAGCGACTCCGGGCGCAAATATCTACTCTGGCACAGGAAAAACAGCGTGACTGACAGCAGGGAGGTCGGGCATGTCAGATAAAAAGGGAACCCCCCGAAATAACTGGGTACAGTGGACGGTCGATGAAATTACGTTTGTGGAACAACACTATGGTCAACTGTCTGCCCGTGAAATTGGGGAGCAGCTTGGCCGCTCTGCCAATGGGGTAGCCCGGATTGCTCAGCTTTCCGGTCTGTCCCGGGGTATGCCGCCACCCTGGTCGGAAGAGGAGCTTGAATTGCTCCGGGCCCACTACGCAAAAGGTACAGAGTATGTCATGTCACTGTTACCTGGGCGTTCACGCAAAGCTATCTTCCAGCAGGCGTCTCTGGCAGAGATAACCGGTCGTGACAGCTGGAATCACGAGGAGAAAGATTTTCTGGAAAAACATTACGGATATCTGCCAACAAAAGAAATTGCCACCAGACTGGGCAGAAGCGTCAGTGCGGTGAGGGCGGCAGTGGTCAAATTTGACCTTGGAACAGGGCATAACGTCCCCTGGACGGAGGCGGAGCTGGCTCTGATGAGGGTACATTATAAAAAAGGAATTGACGGCATGACGCTGCTGTTGCCGGAACGCTCCCGGGGAGCCATTGTTGTCCAGGCCGGAAAAATGGGACTGACCGAGGCCCGGTTCTGGCAGCCTGATGAAGACAGCTTATTAAAAGCCATATATCCTGAGTCTGGTGCCCGTGGAGTAAAGGAGAAGCTTCCCCACAGGACGAGCCCGGCGATAAAGCACAGGGTAACCAGTCTGGGGCTGAGGTCCTTCAAAAGGAAAAAACGGGTATCAAGGGTAAGACATGATGGTGGAGGATGAAGATAGGAAAATTACCGGGAACAAAATTTGATGAAGGCTGATGTGATAAATTATCAGGGGGCTTATGGAAACGGCGATTTTAGTTGAGAATGGGATCCGGAGAATCATCGCGCTTGATGAATACGCTAATTTGATATCGGGTAAAGATAAGAGATACTGGCCGGAGCTTTGCTGTGTTGTTTGTGATAAATCGGTTCACCAAAAGGGGCTTCTTGTTGCAAATGAGGATTTTACACCACGCTTTAGCCACGCAAAAAAAGAACAGAGTGCGGAGTTTTGCCCTTTAGGGTCAGAGTCGAAGAGATTTAGCGCACTGGATCGCAATGAAAAATCGCTAACGTTGGAAGAAGCACATTCAAGGCGTGAGCGATTCATGGAGCCTGCAACCTTTCTGCGCGCTTATCTGATTTGTCGGCACCTTCGTGGTGGGCAAGGCCAGCTCACACTTAAGGAATTTACCCGTATGATCGAAGTGGCTGACAGTATAGGGATGTGGCGACATACATGGCTACCAGACTGGAGCATACCCCTTATGCTAATGCTGATGGCAAATCACAAGACCCGAAATGGGCAGCATCAGTTTTACTATAGGATCAAAAGGATTCACCGGACTCAACACACTGGTTGGGATCCTGCGAATGTGCACCTGATTGCCTGTTGGCTGAAGGGAGGAACTCAGATAACTGGTGGTAAGAAAAAGAGCAGCTTTCCGCTCATCATACCGTTATCAGAAAGTTATGTGAATGGAATCATAAAGCTGACTGAACGCGATGCCACGACGTGGACCCAGGAGGAATGCTTTGCCCGTTCAATTGAACGGTACAGAGCCAGCCTTCTTAATAATCAGCAATTGCAGGATTAATCATTAACCTGATACCTCAACGGCCTGAAAGGATAACAATGTCCAACAAAAGTGTCTATTTCACTGATTTTAATACTGTAAGGGCTCGCGAGCATTTTGATCTGGATGCAGAAATCAGCCCTGAAACGTTTGATCGTCTCGTTGGGGCCTATCGCTTTACACAGGAAGTGATATGCCAGGTCAGAGTTCCTGGTGGAGTATGTCACCAGAAGCATAAAAAGGGATGCCTGGGCGTCATGAAGGATGGGCGCGAGGCTCTGATTGGCAGCACTTGTGCAAACAAATATTTTAAATCGGACGCGAAGTTTATCCAGGAGAAAAAACGAATTGATGCCGAAATTGAGCATCAGCGTATTCTCGGGAAATATTATGCTTTGCTTGAACGGAAAGGTGACTTAGCGGCAGCAATCCGGGTGCTGAATTGGGAATCGTTACAGCTCAATGCGCTAATGAACGACTGGTATAAGAAGTTTCAACCAGGACCTTTGAGATTCATCTACAATGCACAGAAAACAGCTAACTGGAACGTATTCATTGAGTTAGAAACGATAAAAACAGAAACTTATATTGCAGATGGGCAAGAAAAGACCAGAGAAGTCTCTGAGTGGCACTCTGAATCACTTGGACGCTTATCTCCCATACCTGAACAGGGTGTTTCTCAATGGGTTGTGGACAATATTACACGTATGCAGGAAGCGCTGGATCTCATTGTTGCTAGTGATCCGGATACTGTCGGTTTTCTGAAATTAAAAAGAGCGGTCACGACACTCGATGAGTTTGACACTATCAGTGCTACCGTACGGAGCATGCATTCAGACTGTGAGCGATTCAGGAAGCGTGAGAATGCGCAGAAATTATATTTTGTTCAAGGACCGAATGATGATGTGGTTAAGCTCCTGCAACAAATTTTAACTATGCGGGGTAACAACTCAGCAGAGTCTGATGCCCGGCGAGAAGAGAAAAGAATTATAGCAGCTCACAACAGTGTAATTCGGGATCGACGTTTCAGACTCGTATCATAACCTCATAACACTGGTGCGCGGTTTATTGGCTGATGGGGATGGTAATCGCTTTCTGATTTGTGTGTACAGATGTAGGGTATATTACCTATCCCTGACGTAAAAAAACTTCTTACGTAAGGCAAAATTCATACAGGGATTCTCAGTGGATCACTTTAACGTTTACTGAAAACATTTTATAATATCGATTAGCCGTACATGTCTGTCATTAAAAAGTAATAAAAATTTCATGTTATTATTTTAAAATCGCCTTACCTGCCAATATATTGATTTTGTACTTTGGTGGTAAGTAAAGCCTGGTGCTGGTAGATTAAGCTCAGTATATTAGCTTAATATATGTCCACAATTGTGATGTGAGAAAAGATGAACCATTTGAGTTCAAATTTATGTTGGCAGCAAAAGCAAGCAGGTGCCCTAAAAGACACTCACTTTTTTCATCTGGCGTTACATCAAATTATGTAAAAATAAAATTCGAAGATATACAGTTGCTACAGCTGCTACATGTAGCAGCTGTAGCAACTGTATTGACACGCGGTAGATTTTTTATCATCACAGTCAGCTGTTCCTCCTCATCCAGTTCAGGCTCCATTTACCTCCCCCTTAAGGTCAGCCAGCTTTTCGTTTGCGAGCTGCAATGCCTTACATATCTTCTCTCTGACACGTTGCGACCTGTCTGTTGCTCCTGCAAGCATCACAATATTTACCATAGATTCTTTAGGACATCTCAGATAATGAATAAGAATATTTAGACTGGTAAGGCAATTATGCAGCGTACAGTGGTCAAGGAAACCAATCAGATTCTCACTTAATTCCCGTACCGTCAAAGTGTTATTCTGTAGTATAAGTTCAGAAAGTCTTTCACTTCCAATATTATCATCCGTTTCTTTAAGCAACTTATTCAACTTACCTAATGCACGTTCTATCTCATCAAAAATACCATGTATAGCTTGCGGATAAATGTCAACGGATTCCACCTCATCAGGGTCGTTGATTTTTAGTATCATGCAGTTGTATGTTTTTATTACACGCATGATAATCATATTGTTTGCACACGAAACAACCGGGCCATCTATTTCTCCTTCGGTTAATGCAATGTAATCTGGAGTAATACGTTGATTAACCATCGCTGCGTTTATAAGGGATAGCAATGTTTTGTTTCTGATTGCATTCCTTTCAGTCTTTATTTTTAAGGCAAGTTTTATGATCGCAAAGGCTGATGGCAAATAGCCAAATGGTAAGTTCTTTAGTTCAATTCCATTAATTAAAGAACATGCTTCATTAAGTTTGTTGTGGCAAAGAAGATAAATTGTTTCCGCTAGTTTTGCGTAAGGTTCTAGAACGTCGGAATGCACCGGGTTATTTAAGTAGCAAGACATTCTTAAAAAGGCAGAGTGATGCCAAAAATCTTCTGTGTTAGCATTAAAAACAACCATCTTTAAATGCTGAATGTAATAAAATGCACTATTTTCTATGTTAATGGTTATGGGCCAGATGGCTTCTTTAAAGAACGCCAGTGTTATGTCGTGGATCAGTGTTTCATCATATCCTGAAGAGTAGAGATACCGACATAAAATGCCATAGCTGGTATTATAACCTATGCCGTTAGCTACAGTGTATATGTAATTTCTGGATAACAGGTTTACTGCTGAAGTTTCTCGCTCGAAGACCAATAATAGATTGAGTGATAAATAGGCCTGCTCAATGATGTCTAAATTATGTTCGTGAGCAGAGATGTATTTTTTGGGGATCATGTTTTCTATATTTTTGGCTCGGCATAAATTTATTTTTTGTTTTATACTCTCATTGTTTTGCCCACAACCTTTTTTGATATTTGAAATGAAATTCTTAATTTGACCGAGGTTAGCTGCTGAAGAAAACTGAAGGCGTTTTATAAGCTCTCGCAGATATGTTTGTACACCCTTATAAACAGGCCTTGTGTCATCGGGTTCGAAAGGGCAATGATTGCTTGTTAAAAAACAATGGATATGATAATAGAGATGCGACTCATCGCCTGGTTCTAAGGTATTGTATATATCCAAAGCCACAATCGGAGGTAATGCAGAATGGATATATCGTTCTGCTACTTTTTTGTTGTTTGAATGAGAAAATACAGGGATACGCATTAGCGCATTATAAAGTTGTTCGTATTTGAAAAAAATATCTCGTCTTTGATAGTGATTGAAAACTTTTTTGGGGTCGATTTTTTTTATTATGTCATCATAGCCACTATTAAAAATATCATCACGATCACCATCACCATCACCATCACCATCACCATCACCATCACCATCACCATCACGATCACCATCAACACCAACACCAACACCAACACCAACACCAACACCAACACCAACACCAACACCATCACCAGACTCAACTTTTTCCTCATCAGGAGTATTACGAGTCTTGCCAAAAAAAGATTGATGGTACGAAAAGTTGCCATTTCTGAGCTCAGCACGCCGTTTATCGTCTTTTTTGAATAAGTCAAAGGCCTGGTACAGATGATGCATCATATCTGCAAATACATGAGTCGCCATTTTCCCTCCGGTTGGTTTCCATTTTTTGACGAGGACAGTATCTCAGATGGTGTGAGAAATTTCGAATCCAGCCAAAGACGTCCAACAGGAGAAGTGAAAATGTCGAACATTAGTGAACAAAAAACACACCCGTTACGCATCCTGCGCATGACGGAGTTGACAGTGATGCTGGGGATCTCACGTTCAAGCATCTACGAGAAACTGAACCCGAAATCCAGGTACTACGATGCTGATTTTCCTAAACCAGTTCGGTTAGGGGCTGCATCCGTCGGTTGGCGCTCTACTTCTATAGACGAGTGGATCGCTTCCCGAACCGTTTAATTTTTTTGCAAAATAATAAAGGATGATGCAATGAGTAACAAAAATGAAATTAATCATGAACTTAACCTGAATTTTGATATTCTGCCACGTCATATCAGGCGATGGACTTTGTACCTACACCACATCACAGGTGTGGCTGTTGAGATTATCGTCGTTACGTTATTAGCATTTTTGGGGTTGGCCTGCCAGGATCTGTTTTGCGTTCAGTTGGGCAATAAACAGCGATTTCCTCTGGCGTTATATCTGTTGCTGCTCTCCAGATCTGGTAGTGGTAAGTCAAGAATATACAGGTTGCTCAAGATTCCTGTTGAGCAACGGGAGCAGCGATTTGAAGACGAGTATTGTGTCGAGCTTGAGGAGTATGAACGAAGGGTTATTATCTGGCAGGCTGAGTTTAAAGTATTAAATAAGCTTTACAAAAAAGCGCTGAGTCAAGGGGGAGATACAGCTGAAACACGCAGAAAACTTGAAGAGTGTATCAGCCGTCAACCGCAGAAACCCGTAAGGAAATCCATTATTTTAACAAACCCGACAAACGAAGCGCTCACTAAAGAAATCGGGATGGGATATCAGAATAAGGCTCTTTTTAACGATGAAGCAGCAGGTGTGTATACGAGTAATTTGTACAACGACCCCACATCTTTCAATACATTCTGGTGTTGGGATAAAGTCACCATTAACAGGGTGTCACGGGAAAGCTTTGTTATTGAAAATTACGTATTTTCATCTTTATTAATGATGCAGCCTCATCCGTATGACAATTCCAGCAAACGGAAAAGGGCCAATATCAGATTCACAGGATTGCTGGCCCGTACCCTGATGATAGATATGGAGCAGATTACAAAGCCATACACCATCAATGAGCACAGTGCCAGGGATGAAAGCCTGCTTCAGGAGCTGTATTCTGTCATGTCACAGCTTATGGACGCCGGTGTTAAGCGAAGAGAAAATGGCGATGAGTATATTGCACTTACCCTTGCCCCGGACGCGCAGGATCTAATGGATGAAACGTCGTTGAGTTTGCAGCAGCAGATGAAGCCTGGTGGTGCCTTGTATCACTATGATGATATAGCCGCTCGTTTTATCGAGCAGAGCCTCAGGATTGCAGGTATTTTTCAGGTTACTGGTGACCCTGATTCGACAGAGATTGTAAGGGAAAATTTGTTGTCTGCTTTGAATCTGACTGACTGGTTTGTCAATCATACCATCACAAAAATTGATGCTACAAGAGAGCTAAGTGATGATGAAAAAATATTATTCTGGATGGAGTCGCATCTTGTAGAAAATAGATCTTTCGAATTCAGAAGAAATGACATTATCAAAAAGGGTCCGAATTCAGTCAGGCGTGCTGAGAGGTTGATACCAGCGCTGGAAAAACTTGAGTCGAGAGGGAAGGTGCAATTATTCGAAGTGGCGGGTATAAATTATGTCAAATTTACGGGTTCAAAAATGGATCCTGTCGAACTGGCAGAGAAAACTAACACGCCCGTATACCAGTCTGGATCACTGGCAATGAGTAAGCTGACTAATCCTGAATAACTTCAGAGTAATATTTATGATTTATCAATGGGTTACATTGTTTGTAGTCCCTGATTGATTGCGGGTTAGAGTGTCACGAGTAATATCGTTTCTTAGTTTTGGTTAGTCGGTATATGTAATATATCTCCTTGTTAACTTATACCGATATACCAGTTAACTGATCAACCACTATACCAGCATAGATAATCCCTCTCTGTGAGAGGGACTGTACGCCTAATCACATGGGTAGCCCACTGCTACCCATTAATCAATAAATATTATCTGAGTAATTTATGATGAGATCACCTTATGAGTTATCTGAAAAAGAATTTAAATCCCTGCTACTGGCAGCAGAAAAGAAATATGACTCCCGGATATCAAGCTATATGCTTCGTCAATCGCTTGCTGTGATATCTAACTATCTGGAAAACTATGACCGGGTATTTGCATTACGCGCTGACCTGAGATTTGCTCAGTCCCATGTGCCTGGAGAGCCAGACTTGCCGCTCTGCTTTCAGAAGGATGATGAGAAAGCTATAACTCGGGCTATAGAATCCCTTAAAAGCCAGTTACGGGAAGAACATAAGCGTTCTGGCAGGGCAGGTAAGCCTGTGCCACTCGGCTATATCTGGGCCAGAGAGCGTGATACCAGTGAACACCATCACTACCATCTGGTTCTGCTGTTCAACAAAGACGTTTACGGTTATCTGGGGGATTATACTAAGCCTGACGCTGATAATATGGGAACCCGGATACAGAAAGCCTGGTGCAGTGCGACAGGGCTTGATTATCCTTACTATGCCACTCGGGTTAATTTCCCCAATAATCATAGTGCCTGGTTCACACGGCATGATGCATTAACGTTAAGTGATAATTATTATGACTTTCTTCTACGAATGGCTTATCTGACCAAAGACTACAGTAAAGACGTCTATGATGGTTATCGTAACTTTGGCACGAGCCAGCGTATATAACGACTACTGAGAGGCCAGTAGAACTTCTGATGCAGACTTGCCGATAAAAGTGCAGGTTTGCACTCTTACCCCATCTCTATGTTTACCATCAACCGACAAGATGGCGATAATCACATTCCATCTCATCGATGAAGTCATCACCGATTGTCGGAAATCCACTGGTTAAACGCCATTCCTCTTTAATTCTGAATAAATTGTAGAGATAGCTGTTCTTCCGGTGAGCGACGTGAACAGGCACAAAAGGCCTGTTTTTTACGATAGCTTCGTTTAGTTTGCTGGTGCTGATGACATTGTATTGATCCCCTGTGATATCAACAACGATATCACCCACTTCCAGCCAGTAGTGAGTTATTGCATCATTTTTGCCTGTTACTCCTGAGACACCTTTCAATTCCAGCTCAGGCCATAATTGCAGAAAGTGGAAGGAAAGCAGCATCGAAGCTAACTTGCAACTCTCAACAGGAAAGCTGGCAGGTACAAGGTAAGTTTGCAATGGATCACATTTTTCGAGCAGCTCCCGAAATCTGATGGCCTCTTGGCGTATTACCTGGATTGTTAACAAATTTATCTCCCTGATTATTATATGAGTGGCTGAAAGCCTCTGAAGATGGGAAAACGGCTTTCTCAGGCCTTAGAGACCGCAGATATAACGTAATCTGCCCATGCCTGCATCATTGGCCGCCGTTCATTCAACAAATCTGTACGATGGTAGGCAGCTTCAGATTTGTTCCTTATAGTGTGAGCCAGTGCTCGTTCAGCCAAATCATGCGAGTAGCGTTGCTCGCTACACCAGTCACGGAAGCTGGAACGAAATCCATGCGCGACAGCAAACCGTCCCTGGGTATCGCTGATGGCTTTGGTTTTACGCAAAAATGATGTCAAAACCATATCAGAGAGAACGGTTTGTTTTCTGGGGGAAGGGAACACAAGGATCTCATGCAACCCTCTCATCTGTTCAAGCAACTCAAGCGCCTGAGTTGACAGTGGTACTCTGTGTCGGAGACTACCTTTCATTCGACCCGGTGGGATGGTCCATATCTTGCGTTTAAAATCAATCTCATTCCATTCCATCGCGCGAGCTTCACCCGAACGACATGCTGTCAGTATGACAAACAATAGTAGTCCTCGGGTAACGTTGTAACGATCTTCAGTGTAAACGCGGCTTGCGATGTATAACGGTATGACTTTCCAGGGCATAGCAGGCTGATGTTCAGTACGTATACTGGCGCTGACCTGCTGGGGAAGGAGGTGGTTGACTACATCAACTGGATTGGCTGAGCAGAACCCATGAGCCCAGGCCCACTGCATTACTTTATGAATACGCTGTTTTACCCGTCCGGAGGTTTCGGGGATAGTCATCCACGAAGGACGCAAAACATCCGCAACATTGGCAGGCGTAATCGCATCAAGAGGAACGGTGCCCATAGCTGGAAACACATGCTGTTCGAGTGTAGATATCCACTGCCGGGCATGCTTTTTGTTACGCCATCCTGGCA
>Ga0157366_1001029_pt1 | contig 11719 bp, 8 predicted proteins | sample AttbisABBM1_FD_113149 | JGI IMG/M metagenome (GOLD analysis project Ga0157366, IMG submission 113149) | Fungus gardens microbial communities from leaf cutter ant in Botucatu, State of São Paulo, Brazil - Atta bisphaerica ABBM1 | ecosystem: Host-associated > Fungi > Mycelium > Unclassified ...
AAATTGTAAACTCATTCTTGAAAAAAGGGGAACTGAGCATACCAGATGTTAGGGTATTCTGAACAGCTGTGATAGCGAGGAAGGACAACCACCAGGCTGTGATCTGGTCAACCTCCTGGTGCGGATTGGCGTGGATTTCAATGAGCTTCGCGGCTATCACAAGACCGGCAATGTAAAGGGCAAGGGACGGGATAATAATGGGCCACTGGCGTCCATTCACGATCCAACATCGGAACACCTGAGAAGCCATTACAATACAGAAGTCATAATAAACTAGAAATATCATACCAAAATAAAATCACCAATAATCATCGAGACTACTTGGTTCACTGACTGGGTTCAGTGAGCACAACAACCTTGCTGGAGTCTGAGAACAAATACTCACACGGGTAAGATTAATCCAACTCGATACCTTCTGGAACTCCTGTGCGGGTTCACTTGAATCTACAAACGCCCGAACATTGTGCAATAAACCGAGTGCAGTATCGAATGTACATATGACAAACAACGTGAGGGCAGTTGTTGTCATCATCCAACGAATCTTGCGTGACCGACCCCATCGCTCCTCTTTTTCGGTCCAAGCATCAAAGAAGATTCGGACACAGGATGTACAAGTTGCTAAATATATGCCAAAAAAGAGCGTTTCACAAAAGTTTCCCAAGAGCTGTGCTGTGGTGATTGGGAAGAGATCCCGATCAACTGTACTGTTCGACATGACGCTCGAAGGATTGAAGAGAGAGAGGGATTGCTTGTCGGTGAGGAAGGAATATCATAAATGTACTGGCAAAAAGCTTCATGCCACATTTATACCCTGTTACTTCTTTTTTATCAAATATCATCAATTTATGCGCGGTCACAATCTGGCATCACCACCGAGCCGAAGAATGGAGATCAATAATTTAGATCCAGTCGAGGGGCATCTCGGCCCTGCTTCCGTACTTTTGTAGAGCATTTCCTTGTCAATCCATCTGAAAATTTTTAGGCTCCAGGCCCTTATTGCAGACGATCACGGCGGCGATGGTACTGGGAAGCAATTGAATTAGATCTGGAGCTCTTGGACGACGACCCGACAATCAAAGACCAAAGTCCAAGATAACCCTGACTGGTTTTCAAGACGCTCTGACTCGCGACCAACAAATGTACCTGGCAAGGCACAAATCAATTTCTTATGCCGTGTTCACCAAACCGAGGCCCGAATTCACGAATCCATAGTGCATTAATCCTCAATATTGTCGGTACAATTGACAGACAAACTCAAATTCTGTGGACAAATCCCTGCAATCGTTGACGTGGCAAAATTTTCATCTTTTTCCGCGCACTACATCCTTATTTCATTGTGACTTTGCAATCCTACGACACAGTCACATAATGAACCGAAAGGCAGGTGATACTGGGTGGGATGTCCTCGCCTTAATGCTCTTCGGGTCCACATTGCCTAGATGTCATATGATACTCCAAAGATGACTGAATCTTCTGGGACATGGAAAGAGTGCAGCACATAAACTTAGATCTTCATCACGTTCCATCAGTTACCTTTTATGTTCAAACGGGAACTAGAAGGTTATCAGATTATTTTTATTTGTGCTGGGATGCCGAAGCTTAGTATTATTGTAAGAGGACCCCAGATCATTAGTGAGGAGAATTGAACCAAATCTCGCCATCCATCTGAGTGCGACTCTAAATTGTTGGTCGTTATTTTTATCCGAGCTTGCGGTACTAGCCTCAGTCCTGGCATTAAAACCTATTTTTCTTCCCATATTAAAGCTAGCAGATATATTCACATGTTACTACTCGTTGATTATCTTTCTTTGAAACAGGATCTGAGCAAAGGTTTCATAGGCCAAAATCGGTGATACTTGTCCGAACTACTACTACCCGCTTCTGTGCAAGCCTCATCGGGAACATCATGCCAACAGTTTCTCAGGAGGTGGCAGAAATCTGGGTGCAGCCTCAAAGTGCTAGACAGAGTGTGCATATATGCTACAGAGTGGATAACTGTCAGCTACTCACTAATATATATTATAAAATCATTCAATAGAAATGCATAGAGTATGCTATAAATAGATGACACACTTGAGGCAATTTTCAAATGGGTATCTTGACATCATTCATGCTATGCTGATCATAGCTGACTGATTGATAAATGATAGGAATGTTCATTCAACATAAAGAAGATTGTGATTTCTTGAAAATATTAGATCAATAAGTTGTAATACTTACTTACTCCTATTTTGACTCTTATACTAGCAAGCTCATTGTTACAATAAAGACTTGAGTAAGAAAGAATGAGGATGATCAATCAGTAAAAAAATAAAATATATATACTAAAACTACTCTTGAGAAAGCAATATGAGATCAGTGTTATAGGTCAAACTCTAATATATATATTTATCTCCATTATAGATGACACTTAACACTTTCTGAGTTGTACTCTTCTCTAAGAGTAGCACTCAAAATCCATCCCAAGTTGTATTTTTTTCATAAAGATAACACTCAAAACTCTACAAGTACTTTATCTTCTATAACAGAGTTTGCTTGACTAATCTCTGATTTCTGTCTCTAATATTTTTTGAATCAATTTGATCACAAATCTAGTTACTTGTGAAGTGGAATAAAGACATTGATATCACTCAATGTAGAGACATTTTCAGTAGTCTTATATTACCTCTACTTGAGTCTTCATATATCTTAGACATATTTTTTATATTTCAAGCTAGTAGTTATACTATATAAGCTAGCCTGTTCATTGTTAGGCATAGTTCATACCTTGGCAATTAAGGTCTGTAGAAAGTATACAAAAAAGTAGATGACATATAGTACTTATTTAAGATATATAAAACATGAATATTAAATAACTTTTAGCTTTAATGTTAGGGAAACTGGGCAGAAACTCAAAGTTTTCATGTGGTTTGTGCTCTAGAAAGTCCTAAGCTCAAGATGAGACTAGTCCAGATACATAAGATAGACAAGAGAAACAAGTAGTAGAGAAAACTAGGAGATATAAAAGACTGTGAAGAAAGAAATAAAGAGAATAATAGAGAGTGAGAAAGAGGGATAGAAGAGGAATCTTTTGAAGAAAGTGAGCATATATTTCAGACTCAACTACTTTTTAGGAGCAAATAATCTGAGATCACTACAATCATGAATTAATGGAACATTCAGATTACACTGAGACTCACAAACTCATTACAAGAAATTACTAGTGACCTTGTATGATCTCTAACATCAAAAGATATGTGCTTGAATATGAACAGTACCAACTCAGTAAAACAGATCAACAAAGAGGATGAAACCCACTATATTCAGATAAAGTTTCTCAACAACTATAGAATGTTATCAGTCTAGACCTTGTAGAACCCCTATCAACCTCAAGAAAGAGTATGATGGAATAATGGTAGCAGTGAATAGATCCTTGAAAATGACACAGTACATCTCTATAACAATAAATGTTGAAAGAAGTAGCCAAGAACCTATGGGAATGAGTATTTAAGGACATAGGTATTCTCCAAAAGGTTATAAGTAATTAGGAACCCCAATTTGTCTCAAATTTCATGAAGGAACTTTGCAACCAGTTAAGAATTGAATGAAGTCCCTCCATAGACTACCATCCCCAAACTGACAGACAGACTGAGAGAGTTCAATCAAGAAATAGAACAATATCTTTGGTTATATGTCAGCTATTGACAAGATGATTGGGCAGAATGGTTACCAATAGCCAAATTTGCTTATAAGAACAGACAATACTCAAGCAGTGAGAATTCTTTGTGAACCTTGAGAGATACCCAATTATCCATGGAGAAGGAAAGGAGTTGACATAAAAGGTCCCAGAGGTAGATGAGTTTGTCCAAAAAATAAGAGAAGTAAGAAAGGAGGTAGAGGAAGCCTTGAAGAAAACAACAAGGTGATGAAAAGGAAGGCAGACAGGAGTAGAGGAGAGACTGCTGAGTACAAGGAAGGAGACCTAGTATGGGTGGCATCATCATCACCTGACCAAAAAGTTAGCCCAGTTTCCAATAATCAAGAAGGTTGGGTCCTCAGCATATGAACTCTGAATCCCCAAGAATCTACACTTGTTCATTAATGAATCCAAGCTGGGGCCCTATTGCAGACTGACCTACAGTGATATCACGAGGACGCGACCTTAGGGTAATGTTATGGCTCTGTGACATGAGCCGGTATCTAGCTTAACAACAGCACAATGTATTCTTTAGTCTCTGTGTGGTCACCAATAAATCCCGTTCTCCCAAACACTGGTCCGTGGGGTTCCATAACAGTCACTACCTAAGAGCTAAGGCTAATAATATTCCACCTTCAATACCTTGGATAGTAACCTAAAACAACAACATCAACTAACTTTGTCCAAAACTAGAATCGCTTCCTAAGAATGGCACCAACAAAGCCGAGCGAACCAACTCATGTGATAGATATACTAACTACATAGAGACAGAACTCGGTCCCGAAGCTTGCAATGGATTGATACTCCTCCGTATGGGCTTGATGGATTACGAGGTTCTGGCTACACTGCTACCTGAACCGGTCCTATAAAAGTTTGTATACAGGCTTTTACTGGGCGTGGCCGCCGTTCTTCGAAATGGTAGATGTTGGAAGTGCTGGTAAAGAGTTGAGCATGCCACCATATTTGCTCTTTCCCGCAGACGAAAAACTCCTCGCACAGATGACGTGCTTGAGAAACATCATCGACGAGTTGCAGCTTCATGTGCACGGTCATGCTGAAATCCGAGTCGTGCAACGAGTCTCGAGCCAGGTTTCTGTGTCTATCAGCTAGACGGCGGACACTGTGGAAAGAAAATAACAGTAGGAGAAGATACAGAAGACAGTTGATGATAATGCTGCTGGTCTTCTTGAGGGAAGAATGAGGGAGAAAATTCGTTATGAGTGATGAAAAAGGATTCAGAAAAACCCTCACCTGGATGAGAATAGCTGATATCGAGTCAACCATGAGTTTACAGACCTCTTATAGTCTCATTTCCCTACAACGGCGAGAAAAATTTGGCATCACCCGTCACTTTTGAACCTCAACCGACTCCATTGTCCGCAGCTTGTTCACAAGCTCCAACAACAAAATAGTTTGCTCCTAACTCTACCTCTTGCTTGATCCTGGTCCCGCTCTTTTACATTTCCTATACCTACTGATCCCGCTGGTGTCAAGTCATATCCGGATTCCTCGACCACCGATCCTGTACTATCGCGCTCAACATACGTGCAGCACATAAATGCTGTTGCTAGCGCTACTATACCTGGGAAAGTACTAGAAACATACCAGAAAAGGTAGGAGAGAGGGAGGCAGAAAATGTCTGTAGGAGAACAAATAGCGAATGTGAGTGAATGTGAGTTATTATTAGTCTGACAGTAATGTGGCGTGACACATCAAATGTAAGGTTCGCGTCGCGTTCAAAGACAATTCCAACCCTTTTACAAAGATAATGCACAACTCTCAGGAGAAGTCGCCCGGATCCTCTGGGCAGTACAACGAAGCAGGCGACGGAAAAACGAACAAAAACAGCTTCCAGACTCAGCAAAAGACACGTCCTTTTCGGACTCACAGTAAAAACTCGGTCCTAGCCCCGTATATTAATTTCTTGCGTGGTTGCTCATCGAACGTGGTGTTGGCACAGCAGTCCCAGCCGAGGCCGCACGAGGTTCGGCGGCCAAGTCTGTTCTTATTTGTGTACGGCTAAGCTATACTGGACACTGATGATGCCATGAATCATAGAGACATCCCCGCAATCATCTTTAGGTCCTGCCATGAAGCAGGAAAAGTGGGCACAAGCAGAGAAGTCTTCCGTTGTATCCCATGAGGAGATCGCCTCTATGATCAACAATGAGATGGAAGGAAGTGAGTTAGAAGGGGCTTTTAAGACCATTGCCGAACAGGTGCGTAGGTGCACTTATGATAGAATTGCTTATGTTGACGCATACATCATGCAGAGAAAACTCATCGGGACGTTACGGTTTCAAGTTACTTCTTTGAAGAGTTCCAGATATACCTTGACCCAAGAGAACATGGAGATGAACCAGGAGCTCAAGACGATAAGGGAAAAAATGGAAGAGAGCTCAACAAGAATCTCCTTGTTGCAGGGTGAGCTCGAGCAGAGCAATGTTGCATTAAATGCAAAAATCGGGGAACTGAAAAAGAAGAACGATGCTATGAAGGTGAAAGAGGAGGAAGTTTCGCAGCTTATGGAGAGGCTTGGGGAGGTTTCAAACGAGGGAGAGGAGGTCAAGACCGCATACATACAAGAAGTCGCAAGGGGAGAAGGATTGAACACTCAAGTGGCAGATGCCAACAAGCAGATCCAGGAACTGACTGCAAGGTAGGGTTTCTTCGTTAGCAGCGCGCTTATTCTCGCGCATAACCTTCCGTTCAGATATGGGATTATGGACAAGAGCATAGATGAACTAAAGGACTCGTATAATGCATATCAACGAAGCGCAGATGAAACTCTGAAGGAGACATCAGGACCATTAGGGCTTGATAGCTACACGACAGCCGCGCTTGAAGGTAAGCATGATTGATCCGTGTTCTTTGATCTAATTCATTTAATAATACTAGGTGTCATTGATCCCAGCAACGTGCAAAAGCTACTCAGCGAAGCCAAGGTAGCTCTAGCAGACCTAAGGGACAAGCTTTCGGAATGTAAGTTATCCTTTCTCGTGTTAGGCACAATCTGCTTGAACTTTTCATCTTAGCACATAGGGTTAATAGTTTACTTAGCGATAAGTTGCACATTACTGCAACACAGTTGGCAGAAGTTAAAGGCCATGTACGGGAACTCGAGGCCGAAAAGCGAGAAGTTTGGGAGCGCATGTTACCTGGTGTGCCTGAGAACCTCGAGAGTGAGAAACAGCGAGAGGCGTTGGCCACATCAGGTATCTTCGTCGTTGAGTACCTTTCCTTAATTGATGCCTCATCAGAGAAAGAGTCGGCTGCGAAGATTCTCAGCATTCAGGAACACGGAATTGTTCTGCTTGCTCGATCGGCAGAACTTGAGGCCAAGTAAAACGTATTGGTGGTACTCCTCATTCCGAGCTGAACATTCGTCTGCTTAGATTGAAGCAGGTTGAGCAGAACATCGGGGAGCTGAACTCAGAAATTACAATTCTTCGCCCGCTCCATACACTCCATCAAGAGTGCAGGCTTCATGCTACTATCCCCAAGATTTATGTTGATCGCGTTGATTTATAGGAAACTACTCCTGCAAACAGAAGTTGCAAACCTTACCCGCAGGCTCTCTGAGGAAACGACTACTCGAATGGAGTTCAATCTTTACTCTCAAAATGTGTGGACAAACAACTGACCGCTCATTGCAGGCTTCAGCATCGTGTAGGGGAAATCAAGGACGCGCTTACAGTTGCGGAAAAGGAGGCCTTTATACTCCAAACTCAGATGCAGGAGGCCCTGAGTTCAAGGAAAGAGACCAGTTTGGAGTAAGTGGTAATCCTTCGCAAGTTCGGGGTATGGCTAATGCCGACTACATTAGGCTCTCGAATCTAAAGATCGCCCTCAAAGAGTCAGCATTTCTGAATCATTCGCTGACGGTGACTTAAGATAGACTCCTAGCTTGGATTCAGCTTCTCGATCCTCTGAGAAAGAGTGAGTGATTCTTCTCCCCATCATTTTACTTCATTGATCTTTCATTTTTGTGCAAGGCATGATACTCTGCTATCTGGTCTACAAGAAATCGTAAGCAGGTTGAATCAGGAGGTGGCAGTCCTGCGAGCCAAGAACGAATTCCTTGAGAACCAGCATGACCAGCTTCGTACCTCGTGCGTCGTCAGGTAGCCGTGCATTCATTATTGGTTGAATGAATGTGCGCCTAGTTTGTCACAGGAACAGACTACTTCAACTCGCTTGCAGCAGGAGTTAAAGGAAACCAGTGTAAGGGAACTGGTAGCTATTGAAAAGATTGAAATGCACGAAGCAAGGATAATTAGTCTGACGAAGGAAGGGAATTCCAAAGATGAGTTGTACGTATGTTCTTTGTGTTTGTTAGGCGACGACGTTGACTTTCGGACTAGGTTACACCAGCTTAATGTGAAATTAGTCGTATGTGAAGTGTTTTTATGACGAGACGAGAGTAGTTATGTTGTATATTGCAGAGCGCGCAAGATCGGTACGAGGCGCAGGCCAGCGCGTTACGACTCACGAAGGAGGAACTCAGAGATATGTGCGATAAGCTCTGGAATGCCAATGTATGTGTTGACGCCAACATGTTCAGTCCTGTATGCCTTTGATTGTATCCCTGTAGAAAAATAGCTCAGCTGCTGAAGCAGCGTTACGAACTGAAATAGCGGTTCTTCAAGAACAGAAATCCAGACTATCGACTGAACTCAATCAAACGCGGCAAGATATGAAAGCTCAAGATGATGTCATGTCCGAACGCGTTATTAAACTTCAAGATATTATCCAAGGACTGCAGATAGAAGTGCAGCGCCTCAATGATGCCCGAGTTGACTGTGAGAACACTTTGAGGTGCAAGGCAGCGGATTGGAGTGCTCGAGAAGAAACATACAAGACATCAGTCAAGAAACTGCAAGGCGAGATTGAAAAGCTCAAGGTGGAGAAGGAAGAAGAAGCCAAGCGGACCATTGCATCAGAGAAGTCGACTGTACAGCGAGATGCCACGATTTCTGCTTTACAGGCGAGGATAAAAGATCTAGAGTTGTCATTGGTCCAAGCCCACCATCCAACTGACGTTACAGAGGACCCATCGGCAGTAGTACCAGCTGAATCAATTTCGCAGCGCCCAGAATCACAGGTCACTCCACAACCCACGAGTTCGGTCATGCCCCCGATTAAGGTGCCCCCCCCCCGTTAGATTAAAGTGTTTTATATTAACGCTCGTTCACCAAGACCACGGTACCACAGGTCGATTCAAGGCAAGACACGGATAATTCAAATTCCCTCCCTTCATTGGAGCTATCCACGCTCTCCCAATCTCCCTTGAAGTCATCCACTAAACGTACGGGTGAAAACGGCCCAATCCCGAGAAGTGCACCGTCTAAGAAGCGACAGGTATATAGTTCAGTCGCTTAACCGGTATTAAATGACATTTTCGCACCAGCGAACGAACGCGGCTAAAATGGGAAAGGAGAATCAGGAAGGCAAAGGCGTAAGTGCCTCTGGTCATTCATCTTTTGTTTATAACCCATGAATGGAAACAGGTATCGGAATCGGCTAGCAGAGGGCGACAGAAGAGGAAGAAAATTGCTACATGAGATGATGCATCTCAATGAATGCAATGTGTTCGCTCGCTCGCCATCCACAAGTCATTCTGGAAAAGTGCTGGAAAGGGTGATAATTATCAGTACTCGGGATGCTTGTGTATATAGAGTTTGTATCGGATTAATCAAAGGACAACACTTGCTCCTCAACACTTGCTCCTCACAAAGAAACACTGGGTCCATCAATAGCCGGAGGATATTGAAGTGAAGCGGATCCGTGGTAAGCTTCTGTAGGAATGTTTCGAGCTCAATTAGAGGAACTTCCTTGATGTCGTCGTCTCAAGCTTAGATGCGACGTACAGCGATTTACCACGGCCGAAGGTACTCTTCCGACTGGTCAAGAAATTAGGTGGGGTCGTCAAACAATTGCTTACATATCTTCTGAGTTTATTTTCGCCAATACGGACCATTTCCATAGGAAGATAGCCTAGATGACCTGCCGGATACGGCAGCTGGAGGATGTCTAGGCCCCACGGTGTCGGATAAGCTATCCCGTGCTTAAGGTAGACCTTCTCAGGATTATATTCGGTTCAGAAGCCATTGACCAGGAAGATGGGTCAAATCTGCTTGATGCATCGGGCATTGGTGGTATCGGGAGTCGAGATACTTGGTAGTGTCGAGGTACGTCATGGGGTGCCTTCCTTTGCCTTGGCTTCGAGCTGATGCTTTGTAGACTTTGATGACGGTATGTGAAAATACGAGCCGCACCGGTCACTGGCTTGATCGTTTTAAGCTTCCAAAGAGGATGGAAACGTGAATCTAGACATCCTGTTTACATTATCATCCGAGGTGGGAGTAATGTCCAAGCTGTTCTCATTTACTGGAATCAACATGCCTGGGTTTGCTGCTACAGTAGCAGCTCCCATCACAGTTCTAGTCAGAACCTATCTATTCTCTAAAATAGCTAAGACTTCCATTTCTGAATTTGCTCAGTCATCTAGAACCCCAAGCCTCCACAATACACTACATATATCCAACTACAGTAGCAGCATACTTAGAGTATCAGGCTGGAAATCAGTCTAGTAAATTCAGGACTTCATGATTTAAACTCACATCTTTTTGGCTGAAGAGTACACAGCAGCATGGTGCAGTGTGGACAACTGGCAACCACTTACCTGTAGTGTATTCTTCAATGGAGAGCTGAGAAGAGAAAGCAACGATGAAAGATGAGTAGTATTGGTAGGAGTTCAAAACTCCTATATGAAAATTTTCTACATCGACTGCCTAATTAGGACTATGGATCGTGGGTTATATGCTTACTAAGCAGAGTACTTCACAACAATTATATACATGATATCTCAGCCTTATCATGTGGGTGTGGGAGGAGAGGAGGTATATAATGGTAAAGGAGAGAAGCCTATGCTAGCCTCACTCTCAGATTTATATTCCAAACTTGAAACAATCTCTATAAGTGCTAGTGGACTCTCTTCTTCTACCTCACACTATTTATTAACTACTTATACTACTGACTACTATCTTAAAGGAAATGTATACAATTTTGGCCTAAGAAGACCATTCTACTCTAGACAGTGCTTTAAGAGTGACTATCATGTAAGAAAACAGTAATAGCTCAGTCACTCAAAGTAGCATGAGAACTAAGGTGTATTTAATATCTATAAGAAAACAGTAATAGTTATAATACTGTTAGCTTAGTAATGTTATCTAGAAAGATTGTCCATACCTCAGTCACTCAAAGTAGCATGAGAACTGAGGTGTACAAGCATTACAGCACTAAATATATATATGAAACAAAATGGTAACTAAGGTCCAAGCAGATGGTCCAAGTAGATGATTCAAGTATTGGCATCACAACCAGTTTGTCATTCCAACACTTCTCTTCAAACAGTGGAGAGTCTAAGCTCTGCTACAAAATGTTTCACTTTTAACAAAGACAAAGCTTTGGTGTGTCACAAACTTCATTCAGCTTGTATCTTCACATCCAGTAAGCTGATTTTCACAAACTAAGTTGCACTGAAAAGCTCCAAATAAGGGCTATCTGCACATATGTGGGATATATAAAAGAAACAACAAAAAACCAAGATATAAGGTCATTAGTAACACTATAAGAGCTTTATCTGCTAATATCTCATGAACAGCTGGATGAATTCACACAATCAAACTTGCATTGGAAAGTGTTCATCAAACTGTTTCCAATGATATATGGTATATCTTATAGTGATAAGTATTGATAGAGATACAAGCATATAAATATAGTAACATAATTAGTTATCTTCTAAAATTAGCCTAACAGCTGCTATGACAGATGACAGCTCCCATCAGGTACAAGTTTTGATCATGTAATAGAAACAGCTTGTGCATAGACCATCACTATTTTATATATATCTCTGTGTCTGAAGATTAGACCTCAGACTTAACAACATCAATTTTCATCATTCTTTATTCTTTATTATCTGTATTGATCTTAATCATCATTGTTGTCATTATTGAACTTCTGAATCACTCCTAAACCTCT
>Ga0157366_1001031_pt1 | contig 11703 bp, 1 predicted proteins | sample AttbisABBM1_FD_113149 | JGI IMG/M metagenome (GOLD analysis project Ga0157366, IMG submission 113149) | Fungus gardens microbial communities from leaf cutter ant in Botucatu, State of São Paulo, Brazil - Atta bisphaerica ABBM1 | ecosystem: Host-associated > Fungi > Mycelium > Unclassified ...
AGAAATCAAGCAAAAAAGAGGTTATACTAGAATGTAACAAGAACTATGTAATACTAGCTCTCAACTGCATACTAAAGAACATAAAGAGGATAATATCAGTATTAAAAATTGAGAGAAGGAATAGAAATAATAGTATTAAAGAAGGATAGAATATATAAAATTCCTATAAAGATGCTTGTAAATATATAAGAATATAGTTAGAAAGGATAATATACAAATAACATCCATTCATAAATGTTTTTCCTTGCTAACATACTCCTAAGTAGTGAACCTTACACTATATAACAAGTTTCTTTCCTAGTATTAATCTGATACATCTAGGCAAACTTCTAATAATACTATCTATCCTAAATAATGTACTTTTTCAAAAGCTAGGATTAGGGTTTAGTATGATGTCACAATCATACTGTCACACATAAGTCACATCAGATAACACATTCACAGTAATGGTCACATGATCACATAGTCACATAGAACATGGTAGAAGATTCGAGAAATAATAATGTCATATAATATATATTAATCTTACAGTTAACACATAGTCTTTAGAGTAGGCTAAATGTAGTAGAACATGGACCATCACTAGTTAGTATATATAGGTAGATACATTATACTAAGAACTCCATTGAGTTTCCTTGTATTAATCTAATACAAGATCTTTTCTCTTGACTCACTTTTAAAGTCTTGAGTTTGTAATATGATACTTATCTTACTAGTCTGTTCCAAGCTGCTAGAACTCCCTGAAACTTGTCTGAAAGTAATAGAAGGTACTAATAATACTCACTTGATAAGATAGCAATTAAACTGCTCACAAGTGAGGGGATTTGGATAGAAATTCTTTCACTTTCACTTTTCTACTCATAGCTTATGTATTAGTTTAAAAATACAGAGAATGAAAATAAAGAATGGAAACCAAAACCATAAGGAAGATTACTGAGATCTTATGAGCATATAGTCCTTTCTCCATTTGTAACCTGACATCAATCCAATGATTATTCCCTACTTACAAGTATCAATTCTATTTCTTCTTAGTCATTTCTACTAGTTACCTCTACTTGTGAGTCCATTCTAGATTTCTCTTGCTTTGGATCTATTATACTTCTATCTTATCCTGTTATCTAAATGTTTGTGGCTATACTGATTGTGCTTGCAAGTGCCCATACTTTGTAGCTAGTCTTTCATAAGTGTAGTGGCATCTCTTATTCCTAAAGACTTTGTTCTTTTGAGATCTAGTTTGATTAATAGCTACTATACTGTTTTCTAGACAAAAACCTACTTGAGAGAGCCTGAAGTATTACCTAGGAGCATAAAGTCTTCTAGCTAAAACCTTTAAATAAGTCTGAAGTGCTTAAAAACTTGGTAAATGTATGTCTTTTTTACAAAAAAACATTTTCTGGTATAATATCTTCTCCTCACTATAAGTGACTGTCCTCAGTCTTCTCTAGAGCTGCCAACCAGCTCATGAACACAATTTCTATGTTCATGAGCACTATATATGTTGTCTTGAGCTATACTATCTTTTTTGATTATTTCCAACTTTTCTATCAGGAAAGTCTGATCTCTATTAAGGCTAAACATTTCTCCTATCAAAAACCTTTTATCTACTGTATTAAGATTACTGACCTAAGCAACTTTCTATGTTACTCTAATAGCTTCTGTTCCTAGTAATCTAACTTTTCTTTATATCTTTAGCTAAAATCTTTATAGCTTCTAATTTAGGTTTCTTCTATAAAGTTTATCTTTTTTCTCTAAAGCCTTCTTAGGCTCTTTTTCTTCTTTTATATAACCAGCAGAACATTCTTGCTTTACTTGTCATTTGACTACTCTATAACATTAGATAAGAGAGTTAATTGAGATAATCTGATGGCCAGTATTCTTGCCAAGATTTATCAGGTCTCTACTCTGTTATATGTTACTGATGAGTCTTCTTTTAGATCTCTAGCCAAAGCTTTTGTTACCAAGCTGCCTTCTGTTTTACTAGTTTTTTTTCTGATCTTAAACTTAGTAATATTATCAAGTCAAGTAAGTCTAATCTTCTCTTGGTAGTCCTAACCAATCTGGACATTCTCATAAAGGCCTTTGACTCTTCTACTTCACTTACTCTCAAACTGTCTATTTCTTTATTTTCTCCTTCTACTCATATTTTTTCTATACCTGGTAAGTTTTTTACTATTTTTATTTGTTTGTCAGCTAACTGATATATCTCATTTTTTAGCTTTTCCAATCTTTGCTTTCTCCTTGTCAGATTTTATTACTGATCCTATTTCAGATCAAGCTCCAACATCTCCTCTAGTTTCTAAACACTTTGGGCTGCAACTACACTATACTACTCTAATGTTCTTGCCAGCTTTGTCTTCTTCCCCTGCTGACAGTCCTCTGAAATTTACTAGCCACCCTCATCACAAGAAGGCTAAATTCAAGTTTTTGGCTCCTATTCCTTTTAGTAAGCTTAGATACTTTTTATCAAACCTTTTTACTGTCTTGGCATTTTTTATTGTATATAATCTGGTTTCCCTCTATGTGCTCTTTGCTGAAGATCCTTTCCTAGCTTTTGTTCCCAGTCTTTTTATACTTTCTAATTGTGAGGACATAATATATTCACCAGTTTCTCTCTTTTCTATTTTATTTCTGAGTTTTTTATAGGATCCTGCTGGAGAGCTGAAGTGTCTTTCCTATATCAGTTCTGGCTTCAAATATTGTACTCTAAGACCTTCTCTCTCTAAGACTGCTACTATTGTGGCTTGGACCATTTGCTTTCAATTAGTAGATGGCTTTCAAAGCTGTAAGGAGTGCATTGCTTCCCATATCTTTCACTACTATCTGGTAGTTTTGGGCTGAGTAGCTTTATGTGCCTTTCTTTACTAGTCATACTCATAAGTGGCTTCTTTATTCTGAATTTTACTTGTTCTACTGATCCTTTTTGCTCCTTCTTAGATATCTCATCTTACTTGTACTTCCTTGCTACTTTATAAAACTATGTGGAAACTAGTTATTCTTTTCTTGAGGCCCTTATATTCTACTATTATACTCTGGTAGCAGAGTTTGCCAAAGAGCTTTTGGTTACTAAAGAGTATTATTTTTAAAACCTCTATTCTGGGTTGACAGCAGGCTAGTATCTGATCAAACCACTCAAGATGAAACTTTTGCTATTCTTTTCCTAAGGCTTTGAGTTGGTACCATCATCATCATCATTTTCCTCATCCAGCTGGCAGCTCCTCTCATGTCAAGAAGATAGCTAAATCTGCCAAGTAAATGTAGAAAGAGCATATTCTTTCTAGTATTTTGTGTTTTCTGCCATGTAATCAATATGAATAATCATTTGCTATTGTATCTCTGATTTCATTGTATGAATTAAGTTCTGTTCTTATATGAGACTAAGTATATCTCTGGTATGAGCAGTAAATACTAATTTCAATCTTCACTTATTTGTGATATGACTAAATTCTCAATCCAAAACTCTTTTTTCTAAACTCTATTTGTATGATCCTAAGTTTACTTCTGTTATCTTGTTCTAAATATGAGATTTCTACTTATAAGACAGCCCTTTTTCCTATAAATTTCTAGCTTTTCACTTCTTTTTATGATGTCTCTTTTTATGTCTAGGTCTATTATTCACTCATAATATCTTTTCTGTTCACAAGTCCCTATTCTTTCATATCTATCTTTATTATCTCCCTCTCTATAAATAGAATGTGTCCTTACATTCTATTTGTAATCAGATTAAATTTACTTTGGTTCCAACAAGATTTCTCCATGTCCTTTTATTTAACCAGATTGTGATTTTTGCTTAAAAGAGAGGAGTTTATTTCTAAAACCTTTCTCATTTCTCATTTTACATATTCATTTCTATCACAAACCAACTGGTATAATCAATCTAGAAGCAGCTCTTTTGAGATATATTTAAACAAGTTTGCTTCTTGTAAAAACTCTTGTAGATCTATTTCTACTATATTGTTCCAGTAGATATGCTTAGTGAACTCATTAGAAAGTTTGTAAATGCTTATCTCAAGCTTATGAATGTGTTGTCCAACATCATCTATCTAACCAATATTAACAGAGGTTAAGTAGAAAAAATATTATGCTAGAGTGCAATAAGAACTATATAACACTAGTTTTTAACTGCACACTAAAAAATTCAAAGGGAATAATATTAGCTTTATAAATGAAAATAAAAGATAGAAACAATAATATAAAATAAGATTAAAACACATAGAACTTTTAAAAAAGCTTTTGTGAATATAAAAGGATTAAGTTAGAAAGGATATTAAAAAGAATATATAAATAAAATCTGCTTGTAAACACATTCTCTTACTAACATACTTCTAAATGGTGAATCTTACATTGTACAACAAGCTCTTTTAGAAAAACATTCTTCAAGTTAAATTTTACAACTGAAGATATCAACTGATACTCATCTTGCTAATCTTTTTCAGGTTGTTAGAACTCTCCAAAACTTGTCTGAAAGTGATAGTACTAATAATACTTACTTGATAAAATAGAGGTTAAACTGCTCTTAAGTGGAGAAATTCAGATTGGATATCTCTTTCCTACTTTCCTTAACTTGTGGCTTATGTATTAATTTAAAAATATAGAGAATGAATCTAAAGAATGGAAACCAAAACTATAAGAAAAATTTCTAAGATCTTATAAGTATATAATTCTCTCTCCATTTGCAACCTGACATTAAGCTAATGATTGTTTCTTGCTCATATATATCTATTTCATTCCTCCTTAATTGTTTTTATAAGCTGTCACTACTTTTGAATCCATTATAAACTTTGTTGGCTTCTAATCTAGTGTATTTCTACCTTATCCTACTATTCAAATATCTATAACTATGTGAATTGTGCTTGCAAGTGTTTATACTTTGTAGCTAGTCTTTTATAAGTACAGTAGCATTTATTATCTCTAAAAGCCTCATCTTTCTGAGATTCAGTTTGATTAACAGCTACCATACTATTTCTTAAGTAGGTTTCTGCTTAAGAGAACTTGAGGTGTTATTTAGAAGTATAAAGTTTTCTTGCTAATATCTTTGTAGAGGTCTTACATGTTTAAAAATCTTATAAAAGTATGTTCTTCTATGAAGAAGTATTTTATAGCATAATAATGTCTTTTTTGAAAGAAAACCACATTAGATTTCTTTTATATAACTATCAATTCATATGCTAAATTTACTGCAGACATTCTAGAATAGAGTTTCTATTTTCTTATAGTTATTAACCACTTACAGCACATTTTTCTCCAATATCTAAATAGTAATCCTAGTACTCTTATAAAGACTGATTATGTCAAGCAACTTTTCAAAGTCAAACATATCTATGAGAGGTTTAAGAAAGAATATAACCCTTTCTTCTATTTTTTGGCTGTATCCAAACAGATATCTCAATTTGTATATTAGTATGGTAAAATCTTTTGGGCTTTTAAGGCACTGTATTTTGTAGTTTCTCCTACCATTGCTCCTTCTAGCTCCTAGGCCTCAGCTTCAACTAGCCAGCTTCTTATAGTCACTTAGAGCAAGATACAAACATCTATTTTCATGTTATATTCATTCCTAGTTACTTCCCTATTCTTTTTAGCTACTTGTATTAACACTGCTATGTTAGAGAGAATATCATTCCTCTAATAACTGATATTTCTAATAGTAAACAGTCTAGTAGTAATGAAGTAGAGATAATTATGCTAACTTCTTATAATCATATTTCTAAAGGTCTTTATTTAAAAACTTCTATCTATATCTTTTTATTTACTATTCTCTACTCATTCTCAAGTCTCTTTCTAGGTTCTCATATAGATAAACAACACAGGTAGGCCTTCTATGTCTCATCCTCACAGTTTATTCCTCATAGTAAGTCTTTCTCACTTATTATAATTTCTCATTCCAGCTCAACTTGATGAGTTTCTTTCAAACTACTTTTTCACAAATGCTTGTCTTATTTATATATATTTTTTTGTAAATACTCAACCTATTACTTTTTTTTAGCTCAAGCTTTGTTTTATATGACTCAGACTTTTTACTAGCAGAATATTATCCTTTAAAGCAACATAGCTACTATTTCTAGTAAGCAGACAATGAAGTTCTTTTTTTTCAGATCTTTACCAGTATTCTGCATACTATCTACAATTTCAAGTATATCACTTGCTAGTATAAGTTCTGCTTGAGAATATATCTTAGACCATAAAGCTTTCACTTTGGCTAAAAATATTTCTACTATTTAGGATATATTAATAGTAAGTTAAATTTTATATAATACATTTTCTTGGGCTCATTCTTACCTCTCTAGTAAATATAGTATTCTACTGCCCTCCAAAAGATATTGAATACTAAAACAATTAGTTGCTTACTAGAGAGCTTTAGATTCTGAGTATGAAAACAACTCTTTATTAAAGTCTTCAATTTAAGAAGACTTTTACATTTGTAATATCTTTACAAACTTGTTATAACTCAAAAATCTTAGAGTTGGTTGATGAGAAGAATCTTGTATTAGGGTCAACACAAGAGAACTCAATGGAGTTCTTAGTATAATGTATCTACCTATATATACTAACTAGTGATGGTCCATGCTCAACTATTTCTAGTCTGTCCTAAAGACTATGTATCAGTTATGAGGTCAACATATGTTATACACATTGTATGACATCATTATTCTTGAATCTTCTACTATATTCTTCTGTAACTATTACTGTGACCTTGTTATCTAATGTGACTGATGTGTCACAGTGTGATCATGACATCACTCTAACCCTAATCCTAAATCCAAGAATAAAGAGACAAAAAGAAAATTAAATGAAAAAACTAAAGTCTAGGCTTTGCATATCTGACAAAACTCTTTATTCGAAAATCTTTCTTATAATATCTAAAGTTGGTTTTCTTCTCTGATATGAATAATCAAACTCTACAATAGTGATGTGATCACTACACATTATAGTCTTAGATTCTGAAAATATTTCTCTAATATATTTTATCTATTATAGTATTTGATTTACTGTAGTTAGATACTTGAATATGAACCTTCTTATTCTAGGATTGCTTGTATACATCTCATAACTTCTATTCTTTAACTTATATTGGATTGCCAGTCCTCTAACTAAAACATTATTGATATAGAGCAAGATATACTTTGAGATCTTCTCTTTTAGTATATAAGTTATATTTTTATGGAAGATTGGTATAGAATTTATCCAATCCATAAATAACATGATTAATTTAAATGCTTTGAATACTATTTGAAACATAGTAAGATATTACAAATACTCTACTAACATTTGTTTATCATATCTCACATATAAATCTAGTATTCTATTTTAAGTTTTTCTTGTAAAATGCATAGCCAATTCTTTCATAGTTGTTGAGGATTTTAAGTAGGCAATAGTAACCTTATTAAGCAGCTTCAAACTGTGTACTATCCAAAGACTTTTTCCATCTTTCTTAATAACACAGAACTATCTTGACTGATAAAACAAGTTAAATAGCTCATATACTCTAGCATTGAGTTTCCTCTTAATCATGGTACATACTTTCTCATATATAGCAGGTGATATTCTAAACAAATGTTTGACCTATGGTACATATACTACTATATGTATCTCTATAGCTAGAAAGAATTTCTCTTTAAACTTCTCTTTTTCTAAATCATCTTAGACAAAAATTTTATTCTGTTGTGCTATTAACTAGTGCATAAGCTTTTTTCTCTGGCTATAGAAATTCAGAACTGTAGTTCTTATTTATATTTTCTTTTCTCTTGAGTATTATTCCTTTGGTATAAACTTAGACAACTACTCTAATAGCTCTGGTATTTTTTCTAGAGTATTTCTCTGAATATTCCCAATAATTCTGAATCTGTTAGAAAAAGTCTTGAAAGCAAGCTTCATTTTTAAAACTACTGGCTTATACTTCTTAGCAAAACAAGCTACACTTTCTTCTCATAAGTATTTGTTTTTACTTTTGACCACTACCATTACTAGCTGTGATCTATGTATAAAACTTCCTAGCTGTTATAAACTCTATTCTAAAGTGTTACCATCTTTTTTTTTAGTGTTCCTACTGACTGTTATAAGTACAACAGTCAAATTTCATTTTTTGAGAGCTTATCTATCTATACTGGTAATACTTCACTTCTCAAGTGAACAGCTTTCTTTTTGTATCTACTCTAAACTATTCTGCTAACTTCTTGAGATTTAATGAAAATTTGAAATTATGTCTATTCTTCTAGGCAAAGTTTCTCTCTTATAAATAGAAAGTACTATCTTTATTACTGTATTTGAGCAGATAATGTTAATAATCTAATTTTCTTTCTTATCACCTAACTCTCAGTAATGGTGTCAAAGAGTCTTTTAAGTAAAATTTGATATAGTATTTTTTTCTATTATATATATCTGCAACAGACTTCTTTAAATATAAATAGCATATTCTTTACTAATTTACACATTCATGAAAGACTTCTAATTATACTCTATATTTGTATACTGAGACTTGGATCCTAAGTAATTTTAATAGCAGCTATATCTCTGCTTATAGATATTATCTGAGATCTATTGTCTAGCAATACCTCTTCTTTATATATTCTGTTTACAAGTACTGGGATAACTCTGAGATAGGCTATATCTAGGGCCTCTTTCTCTTATTCATACTCTTCTATTGCAAAGATCTGATACTTCTTTTTCTTGGAAGCCAACTTATTCAGAAACTGAACTACTAGATCATTAATAGTTTAAAATTCCACAGTTTTTCCATTTTTCATATTTATAATCTTCTATATTCTTTCTAGTTCATTTAGAGCATTTACTGAGACAATCTTCTCTTTTAAATTAGAAGCTAGCTAAGTACAAGCACTCTCTTAAATACTCTTATCCAAGTCTTCTCTTTCTTGTTTGTTAGTCAGTATCTTTTTATTACTATTTGCAACTTAGTAGCAACTATACTATACTATAGCTTCTTGGATGTCACTTATATCTCTTCTTTTAACATTTTTTTAAAGATTTCATCTGAGTTAACTTCTTATTTTATTAAAGCTTTTATCTAATAAAGTATTCTTTTTTTTTGAAATTGTTTAAAGTACTTAACTAGTATAAGCAGTTGGTTGATAGCCACAGCCATCTTAAACACTCTTCTATATAAGAATTTATATTGGTCTTCTTATTAACTTTCTTATAAGCAGCTAATACTTCTTTTTGCTATTAGAAGTAGGGTTTTTTTCTTCTCTGAATTCTCTTTTTTGTCTTCCAAGACTGATAACCTCTAAAAACAAACTGTTATAGTAACCACTAGTCACAAGACTGATAGTGTTACTAAGGTAAACTCAATAAAAAATATCTTGTGGGGATCATAAGAGAACTCAACAAGAAGTTCCCAATAGATTGCTACCCTATTTATACTATACATACATGGTTTATGCTAATGATAAATAATATTGCCCTAAAGTCTATATATCATCCATGAGATAAACATGCTATTGACATACTCCTTAACATCATCCTTCTAGCTCCTTCTCCCAAAATCTAGGTTTATGATCTTACATCATATGATATGTCATGTGACCACAGATATATACCTCTTTCTCATACAAGAAAAAGAAAAAGAAATACTTAATCAAGAAAAATAAATAAAAAGAAAAGAATGTTAGTATCTAAGCACACTATAATACAAACCATCTTTTGAGATATGATATTCTTTATTGGTTTTTCTAAAAATTCAACTTTTTCTTGACCATCTTTTCTGCTCTAGTTTGTATGTATTTAGTAGCTATTCAATAAAGATAGAACTCTATGCCCTTATTCTTCTCTTTTGGCTGTAGTTTATTCATATTCATATTTATATTTTGTAACATAACTTCTAAACTCTCAACTTCCTCCAAGAACTAAAACAGCTCTTATAAGTATGACTTTTCCCTACCTATTCTCACTAGCTACTTCTGCATTACAACTTTGGCTGGGAGAGAAGCCATATAACCAGTGTTTAGTTATTAATCTAAGTATTCACAGTTATCAAGTTTTAGATCACCTTACATCATAACTACTATTGATGTTAACATGTGCTTCCTCACATATTTCTTTTATCAATAGGTTTTGTTTTAGTTTTAGCAGGGTAAAACAAAAACAGATAGTTAGTTTTGAAACAGTAAAAGTACTTTCAAGACACTTGCAAGAGTATCTCTACATTAGCACCAGGCTAAAACCTGGATGCACTTACTAAATACTCTCTTGAGGATGCTTCCTAACTCTACAAAAGTGACTTCATATTGTCTAGAATACTTTGTACTACCCATTTATGTCTTTCTCAATCCTTTTCCTGTTTTTTTGTATATTGGTTTTTAACATGTTTATTTTCTGCTGTAGATTCTCTATATTGAAAGATAATTTTACTTTCCAGACTACTTTCTTTTTGGAGAATATGACCAGTATTCTTGAATCTGGATCTACTCTTATTTTTCTGATTATTACTACAAGAGTTTGCTTTAGAGTTCAGGCAATAGTCTTTCCAGTGATAAGCTCTATAGCTTTCTAAATAACATGCTCAAAATCATAAGAGTTTTTTACTCTACTTCTTCCAAAATTGTCTATTTTTACTTCACTCAGTAGACTCAGCTTTAAGCTCAAAATATCCTAAAATATAGTATTCAGATTTCTTACAAAAGTTTCTACCAACTCTCTGTTTTCAGTAGTAGCAGGTGATTTCAAATACTTGTAAGCAACATATATAAAATGTTTCTTGAAAGCCAAAAGACAATATTCTTCCAACATAAAAATTTCTTAATATTCACAAGTCAGCTTCCTTAGCTGATCCATAGTACCTTGTTCCTTGCTCATGAGTTTAAGAAACTTAAGCTTTAATTTTTCTAAAAACTACATTTAGTTGCCAATTTTAAACTTCTTGAAGCTAGACTATTTAGTACAAATATCTAGTTCAATATAGGATACCAGCTAATTTGGTTTATCTACCAAATTAGAGATATCTGTCATCTTGAATAATTGTTCTATAATTCTTAGGAAACTTTAAAAGGTTCTTAACTACCTATCTTATTTTAGAGTACTTAGGCTTAAAGACATAAGCATGTTAGGTTTAGAAGATATTTTGGTCTGTCTATCATGTTTTTGAGGATAGAAAGAGGTCAATAACTGAGATATCAAAGGATTTGGAGGTAGTAAAAACAATGATATATTGAAGTTTTGTTTAAGAGTAAACTTTTTAATTCTAGCCAGTATTTGTAAAATGTTGAAATATCTGGAAAATACTAGACTAAAGAATTGGTTTTGGTTGTCAATAAAAAATTTTGGCTCTCTATCACTTAGAGAGTCTGGAATTAAAGTTTTGTATTAAGAAGGTTATCTAGAATAGAAAAACAGATCAAAATTATAGTTTATTCACTCATGACCACCTTTTCTTGAGAGCAATCTTTCTAAATTATTGAAAGATACTACTTTACTAACTTAATTAGCTACAGAGATCTATCAGCCTCTAGTTCTTATTTTTACAGAAATTTCTACTTAAGAATAAAAAAATAGTGAAAATTTAAAGTTATTGTGATAAAATGCTAAGGTATTGAATGAGCAGAAATAAAATGATTTTTTTAAGCTAAAAGTCATCTTATAATAGACTTTAGATGACAGAAAGAAAAAAGATTATACTAGAATGCAATAAGAACTATACAACATTAGCTTTTAACTATATACTAAAGAATACAAAGAATATTATAAAAGCTCTTATTA
>Ga0157366_1001032_pt1 | contig 11697 bp, 14 predicted proteins | sample AttbisABBM1_FD_113149 | JGI IMG/M metagenome (GOLD analysis project Ga0157366, IMG submission 113149) | Fungus gardens microbial communities from leaf cutter ant in Botucatu, State of São Paulo, Brazil - Atta bisphaerica ABBM1 | ecosystem: Host-associated > Fungi > Mycelium > Unclassified ...
ACTTATCTTATTGGAGTTACCTAGAACTAGTTTGAGATAGGCCTCAACCAGAAAGACCAGAGCATCCTGTAAGACTAGCTCTCTAACTGGAATCTTTTTGTTAATGAACTACATTGATACTTTGGTTTTTTGGATCCTGTCAGTAAAGTGGCTACTATGCTGGATAACCTCCATATGAAGCCCAGTAATAAGATCTCTACTTATAATATGAATTTCATATACTATGCCTTCTAATTGGATTCAAGATCCCATCTTTACCTAGGAATAAGGTAAACTTATCTCATTCTATAATATGTATGCTTTAGCAATAACTATTGATTGCTGCTACTAGAAACACAATTATAAATGCCATCATGCTAGATAGGTAAAAAAGGAGGCTCTCGAGTCTCACTCCTGGAAGCAAGATAATGCTTTCTCTGCTAGTAATGCCATGGTCTTTCAGGGGCAAAGCAAATATATCTTCAGCAGCTTCAGCTACTAAATCATTTCCTTTCAATGTGTCATCTTCCACTCCTAAGAAAAAATTCAATTCTCTGCAGATAGAATTCTCCTCTAAGTTGGCCAACAATAGCAAGTTAACCAACAATAAGCACAAAAAGCATTTTAAAAACAACCTGTATCTCTATTACAGTGTAGGAGACTATAAGTTGAACTTCTATTCCAAAAAGCAGACTACGATCATTTCTAAGGGCTACAGTACTTCAGCAGCTACAAATCCTTCTGTAGCTGTTTCTCAGAAACTCTCAGAAAAATAGAGAGTGATCTCTAGGACTCTGTACAGACTGAGGACCATGTTGAACTTTTATGTATAGAAACAAGTCCCATCTAACTCAATGCATCTGCTCTTTCTGATCCTCACTTCCTCTTTGTCTTCCTTACTTTTCTCTCAATCCTTAATCAGGATCACCTTAATAAAATCTCATTCCAAGTTCAAGTTAACTCTGGGTCTACTCATTGCTTTGTAGACTTGAAATTTGTGGATATTTACCACTTGAAGATATCCACAACCCTACCAGTTGTCCTCTACTTATTTGATGAACCATCAAACAACACCATCTCTGAAATTACCAACCTGTCCATAATTTTCCCCACTAGCAATTGTATAACTCTGGACTTCTATGTTACTTTGCTTAATTCTTCCTGCTCTTTGGTTCTTGGATACAACTGGCTCACCTAATACAATTCACTAATTGACTAGGTAAATAGGTCAATAAACTTCTGTCCATCTTTGCAGGAGAATCTTGCTTCCTATTATGTCACAGCCAACATACTATTGGTATTTCTGTCATCTTCTGACATCTTTTTGCAACCATTAGATTTTGCAGTTTCCATACCTACATCTGAGACCTCTATGTCTACTTCTGAGCAACCCAAAATTGTCATTATTAGTGCTGTAGCATTCTTGTACATATTAAAACTTTCAAGCTCTAGTAAATTTCAACTTTGTCTTTGTTCTTTGGATATTCAGGCCAACTCCACAAAACTTGCAGAAGCTCCTGACCTTTCCAATGTACCTTCTGAGTATCACAAATTTACTAATATTTTCAGCAAAACCAAGACTGAGGTCTTCACTTCCCACTATCTTTATAACCTCCAAATCAATCTAAAAAAAGGTGCTCAACCTCTGGTTGGCCTTATATACTCTCTTTCAGCATCCAAACAAGAGGCTCTAAAAAAATTCATTGAGAAGAATCTTAAAATAGGTTTCATCTGACCAACCTCCTCTCTATATGGTGTACTGGTCTTATTTGTCAAGAAGAAAGATAGTTCACTATGCCTCTGTATAAACTTCTATAATATCAACTGTATTTCAAAAAAGGGTTGTTATCCACTTCTACTTATTTCCAATCTACTAGACTCACTTTATAAAGCTCAAGTATATACAAAGATAGATCTTTGCTATGCTTACTACTTGGTTTGCATAGCCAAAGATAATGAATGAAAGACTGCTTTTAGAACATATTATGGATTATTCAAGTAGTCTGTAATGCATTTTAGTTTTACCAATACTCTCATAGCCTTCTAGCAATTCATGAACAATATTTTCTCCAAACCTTTTGAATATCTGTGTTGTGATCTATTTGGATGATATACTTATCTACTCAAATAATATGTCTGTACATCTCTGGTATGTTAAAGAAATACTCAAGTATCTCTACAAGGCTAGTCTTTATACTAAAGCAGAAAAATGCAAATTCTACTCTAAGTCAGTAGAGTATCTAGAATATAAATATATCCTTTTTATTTCTGGTCTTACTATGTCCAACAACAAAGTAAAGATTATTCAAGACTAGCTGGAGCCCAAGAAAGTCAAGGATATTTAATCCTTCTTAGGTTTTACTAATTTTTATTGCTAGTTCATCTTCAACTACTCAAACATTGTCATTCCATTAATATGTCTTACCCAGAAGGACATTCTCTGGAAGTTTGATTCTTTCTGTTGTAATGCTTTTAACTTCCTCAAGAAGACATTCATCTCCACTCCTATCCTCATAACTCAACTCATTGTAGAAATTAATGTTTTAGACTATACTCTTGCTACAATCCTTTCTATTGTAAATGAAGAAAATGAAGTTTATCTGGTCACTTTCCATACTTTTACTGTGGCAGAGTTAAATTATGGCACACATGACAAGGAATTACTTATTATTTTTGAAGCTTTCAAAATTTAGCAATACTATCTAGAGGATCTGGCCTATTCCATTGACATTGTTATAGATCACAAAAACCTTGAGTATTTTTCTACTACCAAGATATTGATTTAGAGACAAGTACAGTGGTCCAAGTATCTCTCTCTCAGTTCAACCTTATTATCAGGTTCTGTTTTAGTCATCTTGGTATCAAACTAGACACTCTCACTAGACAGTAGAACATCTATTTTAAAAAAAGAAATACTAGCTACACTATAGTCAACTCTCACAACTTCAAACCAATCTTCACTCAAGAACAACTTATGGCCTCCATACAAGCTACTGTCTATCTCTTTCCATCTCTTTGTGCAGTTACAGTTATTGATTTGGACACTCTGCACAGAGACATTTTTTCAGCTCTTTTTAGTGATCCAATTGCTACAAAACACTTTTCCACAGATAGCCAATAGTTTACAGACTCTAATGGTCTTTTCTGCCTTGATAATAGAATCTATATACTATCTGCTGGTAATCTCTGCACACATGTTCTCTAGTATAATCATGATCATATTCTTGCTGGCCACTTTAATCAGAACAAAATACTAGAACTAGTTCACTGCAGATATTCCTGGTCTAACCTCTATACTGATATACAACAATTTTACAAGTCCTATGTCATTTGTATGCAATTTAAGCTACAATATCACAAGTTTCATGGATCTCTCAAACAACTCTCTATCTCCATGGAATTCTATTTCTATAGACTTCATTGAGAAACTCCTATTATTCTCTATATTTGATACTATTCTAGTCATTGTCAACTGGCTTACTAAACAGGTGATCTTTATTCCTATCTATGGTATCATCATGTTTGTTTGTCCTTCATGTGTTCTTCAAACACAGTATTTCCTCCTATATCATCTCTGATAGAGGTTCAGAGTTTGTATCAAATTTTTTCAATTTCTTAGGTACTGCTCTAGATATGTGACTTTATTTCACTTCAGACTATTACTCCAAAGATGATGGACAAATCAAATATATGAACCAGACTATCAAGCAATATATTTGAGGCCAATGACAGGGTTTTTTTCTTTATTTTTTCCTAACCCTCTTCAGACCTCTCCTCATTATCATTATCTTCTTCTTCACTTTCTTTATTGCTACCCTGAAGATTCTCTTTCAAACCCCATCTCTGATCAACCATGGTCCCAATCCTTGCTAATTGGGCTATATTCTTCTTCTGGCCCTCCACCAAGTCCTATAGGAACTTTCTGATGTTCCAGTACCCTGAAACAAGATCCTGAAGTGTCTTTTTGATGGCACTTAATACTATGCCATAAGTAGGAATCATTGCTGGGAAATTGATGGTAGTGTAAGGGATACACAAGAAAATGACTGTAAGAATAAAGGAGATTAGTAGAGATAAAAGAAACAAGAAATTTCTGTACTCATCTTGAGTTGTGTACTAGGTAATCCTGTCCAGCACATACACCTCTTACAGAGGTTATCTCCCCCCATCTTGACCACAGTATCACTATAGTACCTCCTCAGTTACTTTACTTTTGTTTTCTTAGTAGGCTGTTACTCTACCTTGTCTTCTAAGAAGATGTTGGTAACCTTCTTTCATTTGGCTTCCACAACCTGGAGAGTCTCAGTGCTCTCTAAAAGGATAGCATTCTTAGCTAAAACTTCATTCCAGAGCTTTTTTAAATACTCTAACTATTTCTTCTTCTTCTTCTCTGTGAGTCTCTGCTTCTCTGCTTTTTCCCTTGTCTTGGCAATCTTTCTTGTCTTTTAAGCAGCTTATTTAATGTGATGGGTCTCTGCTATCTTTTTCAAGTAGGCCTGAAGCCTTTGCTTTTCTTTATGTCTTTTTTGCATTTTTTGGCACTGCTATTTGAGCATTTTGGCATTATCTTGGGAAATATCAAAAAGAATGGGAGAAAACATGATGGTATAAAAGAAAGATGAAAAAATTTTCTTTTTATTTATGTATTGTTGACCTAAGCACTATCACAGGTTCTTTGGATAAACTCAATAGGACTTCAAAGGCTTAGTTCTAAGAGAGGAATACTGTCATATGTTAAGTTCACTCATTCAGAAGATATGTTCCCACAATGATGCTGTCATCTTAATATCTATGAAACAAGCTCATCTTCCATGATGGCCACCCTTCTTATAACACGTTCTTATAGCAGTGATGCAACAATCTGGATATCTAGTCTTTTATGATAGAGATACTTCTATCTATGGTAAAGTTCTCCTATCTTACTTCTGTTAGTGTTTTACTACTAAAACCTTTGCTTAGGACAATACACTGAAACTCTGAGCATCTCCTATATATCCAACTTGTATATAAGACTAGTAGTTATACTATAATTTGTTAGTCTGATAACTGACAAAGATAGCTCTTATTGAACTCAATCTCTGGTGTTCAATAGCAATAGACCAAATCAGCACTCATCTCCATCTCAGACTTCATCTATTTTTTTAAAGTTATGACTATATAGTAGATAGATAGTATTGTCAAGAATGAAAAAAGTGAACTTAATATTTTCTTATTTTTTTTTTTTCGATTATTTTATTTTTAGAACTAGGGTTAGGGTTAGAGTGACAAGATCACGCTGTCACACAGCAGGTCACATCAGATGACATGGTCACAAGTCACATGATGCATAAAAGAATATAGAAGGTTCTAGAAGGATGACGTCATATAATGTGTAAAACACATGTTGACCTTAAGATGTACACATGGTCATTTAGGGTAGGCTAGAAATAGCTCACACAGACCATTAGATATTAGTATATAAGGTAGACAATCCTGTACAGAGTTCTTCATCGAGTTCTCTTGTGTTAACCCAATACAAGGTTCTTTTCATTGACCAACTCTAAGGTCTTTGATCTGTAACATTAGAACTCAATTTCTTTCTTTTGGGACCATCCAACACAGAACCTTCCCACCCTTACTCTCTTATCATCCTCAATGGTGAGCAACACAGCTCTCTCATCAAGAAGAACAGCCAGACCCTAGGCTTAAGGGGCATACCAACTAGGAGAGGGAATCCTAGTCATTTTGTCATACCAAAGCCCACTGGTGCAGTAAGATGTATAACCTTATGTAGATGTGGTAGTTAGTTTTTGTGTAGAAGCCTCATACTACAGTGCTCTCTTGTAGCCTGTCCATGTAGAGGAATAGTGGGGTCTCCTATGAGTCTCATCTAGAGTAGGCATTCCTTTCTTAGGGATATTAGTTAGGCATTTCTTAGGGCAGTAGTTAGTAAGGAAATAAAATAAGTAGTTAGTAGACAGTATAGGTGGGACAAGAAGAGGGCCCACTATCACCTACAGAGATTTTGGAGTCAGAGTACAAGTCAGAGGCTGAGTCCAGTGCAGGATTGGTCCTTTTGGCTCACCAGTTATCACCACCTACCCCACTGCCTTTCACACTACCATCACTATATACCATGAGTCAACCTGACTACCGAGCTATTATACAGCAACTTCAGGAGCAGATTGCAGCATTGACAGCACAGGTGGGAGGAGTAGCAGAAAGAGGAGTTGGAGGTGCAGTGGTAGCTACTGAGGTGGCAAAACCACAGACTTTTGATGGAACACTGTCAAAGGTTTCTGGGTTTGTAAGAGCATACAAATTATATATAAGGATGAGGTTAAGGGAATCACCAGTGGAAGAACAAATCCAATGGATATTATCATATGTTCAAGGTAGATCAGCAGACATCTGGAAGAAGAATATTATGGAGGAGTTAGAGATAGGAGAAATAGAATTTGAGTCAGCAGGAGAGTTTTTGGCAGAGATAAAAAAAGAATTCAGAGGAGGAGATGAAGAATCAGTGAAGATAGCAGAATTAAAGAAGATTGAGCAGGGAGGAAGAATGATGGAGGAATTTGTGCAAGATTTTAAAAGGATAGCAAGAGGAAGTGGTTATGAAGGATGCTCACTAATTGAAAAATTCAAATGGGGCATGAATGGGAGTATTAGGAGAAAGTTAATGGAAGCAGAGAACTAACTGGCCACTATTGAGCACTGGTTCAAGAGGGCAATCACTCTGGATAAGAATTGGAGGGAGAGCAAGAGAGAAGAAGAGAGGCTAAGAGGAAAGAAGGAGATCAATAGGGCACTGGCTCCAAGGTCAAATCAGCAAGGGGCACTAGAGCAATCATTGCCATGGCCTCAAGTTTGGCCAAAGAGGCAGGAGACACCTCAACAGCAGGTTCCAATGGGGCCTACTCCAATGGAAGGTATAGAAAGAACGAATGTGGTGATGGTGAGACCCTAATAGCAAGGGGCAGGGTTTTCTTCAAGGAACCCATATGCTATGGATGTGGATAGGAGGGAGAATAGGAATTGTTATACATGTGGGGGATTTGGACATTTAGCAAGAAATTGTAGGAATAGAGAAATAGAGATGAACAGGAGAATGGAGGTAGACCAGAACACTAATAGTAATTTAAATGAAGATAGAGGTCTAGGGAGTCCCAACTAAATCTCAGTAACTATAACAGATTCACAATGCTTGCTAGGGTAACAGATAATACATCTATATGTAATCTGGACAAAGAGGATCTTTTGAGAGAAGTTACAGTAAAGATAGAACTAGAAAGGATCGACACCCAGGAAGGGATCATGGTGGAGGCATTATTAGACAGTGGTGCAACAGGACTAGTGATGAGTTCAGAGTTCACAAGAAAACAGGAGTTTAAATTAAAGAAGTTGGACAGGCCCATGTATGTGAGAAATGTGGACAGTTTGCTCAATAAGGAGGGACCAATAGAGCATACAGTAGAGGTAAATATCTACTACCAAGGGCACAGAGAGAGAACAGAGATAGATGTAATTGGAGGACAGAAGTGGACAGTAATCTTGGAAATGCCCTGGCTAGCTTGCCATAATCCTGAGATTGACTGGAGGACAGGGAAAGTTGAGATGACGAGGTGTCCAGAGAAATGTGGGAAACAGTGGAGACCAAAGCAGAGAAAACCGGGATGGTAAAAATAAAAAGAGAAAGAAGCAAAAGAAGAAGCAGGGAAGAAAAGAGAAGAAAAAGCAGAAAAACAAAAGAAAAAGAAACTGAAGAGGGAAAGGATGATGAAAGTAAAGAGGGTAGCTGAAGAATGGGAAATCTGGGATGAGGAAGAGGAGACAGTGAAGTCAGAGGCAGAGGCCAAGAAGTTGGTTTCAGAACAATTCCATAGGTGAATTAAGATATTTAGCAAGAAACAGTCGGAGAGGATGCCCACATAGAAAATCTGGGACCATGTAATCAATATGAAGAAAGGATTTGTGCCAAGAAAGGGGAAAGTATATCCATTGTCAAGAGAAGAGAGAGAGGAGATGCACGAGTTCATTCAAGAACAATTGAGGAAAGGGTACATCAGACTCTCAAAGTTGCCTCAAACAGCACCAGTGTTTTTCATAGGAAAGAAGGATGGTAAGAAGAGAATGGTTCAGAACTACAGATATTTAAACAAATGGACTATTAAGAATAATTATCCCTTGCCTTTGATATCAGACATAGTAGAAAATATTGGTACAAAAAAAGTATTTACAAAAATGAACTTGAGATGGGGTTACAATAATGTACAGATAAAGGAGGGAGATGAGTGGAAGGTAGTGTTCACAACACCTGAGGGGTCATTCGAACCCACAGTCATGTTCTTTGGACTGACCAATTCACCAGTGACTTTCCAAGCGATAATGAACAAGTTACTCAGGGATTTGATTAATATGGGCAAGATAGTGGCTTTCATAGATGATATAATAGTGGGGACTGAGATGGAGGAAGAGCATGATGAAATAGTAGTGGAAATAATAAAAAGGTTGGAGGAGAACGACTTGTACATGAAGCCGGAAAAGTGTAAATAGAAGATTAGGGAAGTAGGATTTTTAGGAGTTGTCATAGGACTGGAGAAGATAAAGATGGAAGAAGAAAAGGTGAAAGGTGTTTTAGACTGGCCAACACCCAAGTGTGTCAAGGATGTGCAGAAGTTCTTAAGATTGGTGAATTACTATTGTTGATTCATTGAGGGCTTTGTATTTATAGCTAGGCCTTTACACAATATGGTGAAGAAGGATCAAAAGTGGGACTGGACAGAAAAGCAAGAAAAAGCATTCAAAGAATTGAAGGAGCAGTTTACAAAAGAACCAGTGTTAGCAGCACCGGATTTAGATAAAAAAATGAGGATGGAAGTGGATGCATTGGATTATGCTACAGAAGAGATGTTATCTATAGAGTGTGAAGATGGGCTATAAAGATCAGTGACATTTCTATCCAAATCATTGAATGAGACAGAGAGAAATTACGAGATTCATGATAAGGAAATACTAGCGATTATCAGGGGGTTAGAAAACTGGAGACACTTGTTGGAAGATACACGTTTCAAGTTTGAGATCTGGATGGATCACAAGAACCTGAAATACTTTATGAAGGCACAGAAGTTGAATCGTTGACAAGCCCAATGGGCACTTTACCTATAAAGATTTGATTTCACTCTGAAGCATGTTCCAGGAACAAAAATGGGGAAGGCAGATGGACTTAGTAGGCAATCAGACTAGAAAATAGGAATAGAAAAGGACAATGACAATCAAGTAATTATTAAGGACAATTGGATTCATAGTTTAGAAGAAGTAGTAATAGAAGGGCCTGAAGTAGATATAGTAGAAAAAATAAAAAAAGCTAAGAGTAAGGACAAGGAGGTAGTTAGAATAGTAAAGGAAATGAAGAAGGCAAAAGTAAAGGAACTAAGAGGAGAGGAGTGGAAAATAGTGGGAGAGCTGGTACTAAAAGAAGAGAAAATATATGTACCAAAGGATGTGGAGTTAAGATCAGAGATAATCTGGTTATATCATGATGTGCCGGTAGTAGGACATGGAGGACAATGGAAAATGGTAGAGTTGGTCACAAGGAACTATTGGTGGCCAGGGATAACGAGAGATGTGGGAAGATATATAGAATGATACAATTTATGTCAAAGAATAAAGAATAGGACAGAGAAGTTAGCAGAAAAGTTGAAGTTGAGTGAGGTACTGGAGAAACTATGGACTCATCTAATAGTAGACTTCATCACAAAGTTACCAGTAGTAGCTGGGAAGGACACAATTCTAGTAGTCTGTGATAGGTTGTCCAAGATGACGTATTTTGTGGCAACTATAGAAGGAACGTTAGTAGAAGAATTAGCGAGGTTGTTTAGGGATAATGTGTAGAAGTTGCATGGGTTGCCAGAAAGTGTAGTATTGGATAGGGGGCCTCAGTTTGCAGTGGAGTTGATGAAAGAGTTGAACAAGATGTTAGGGATAGAGACGAGGTTGTCAACAGCATTTCACCTACAGATGGATGGACAGATGGAACGGATGAACCAAGAGTTGGAACAGTACTTGAGGTTCTTTGTAGATCATAGACAGAAGAATTGGCCAGACTGGTTGGCATCAGCAGAGTTTGCAGTGAACAACAAAGTTCACACAGCTATGAAGGTTTCACCTTTTATGGCAAATTATGGGAGAGAGTTAATAATAGGAGGAGATATAAGAAAGAGAGGAAAAGTAGAGAAAGCAACAGAATTTGTGGAGAGGATGAAGAAAGTACATAAGAAAGCAGGAGTGGCATTGAAGAAAGTGCAAGAAGATATGAAGAAGCAGGCAGATAGAGGAAGAAAAGAGACTGAAGATTGGAAAAAGGAAGATAGAGTATTGTTGAGTACCAAGGACTTGGTATTCAAAGAAAGACCGGCAAGAAAACTAGTGGATCGATACATAGGTCCATATACAATCAAGGAGGTAGTATCTACCAATGTGGTCAAATTACGACTACCAACCTCAATGAGAATCCATCTGGTTGTGAATGTCAGTCAGATAGTACAATACAAGAAGCAAGTAGAGGAACAGAGAAAAGAAGAAGAAAAACTGATAGAGGTAGAAGGAGTCAAAGAGTGGGAAATAGAAAAAATATTAAACAAAAGGAAAATAAGAGAAGTGGAGAAGTATTTAGTGTGATGGAAGAGGTTTATGGCAGAGCATGATACCTGAGAAAAGAAAGAAGACCTAGGAAATGCAGAAGAAATACTAGAGGAATTTGAAGGGAGAATGAATGCAGAAGTAAGGAGGCAGGAGAAGTTAGATATAGCAGAAGAAAGAGACTTTAGGAGAGGAAAACTACCAGAAAAGTTTACAGCAAAGATGTTATATGGATGGGATGATGGAAAGTTTGAAGAAGAATATTTGAGAAAGTTAAAGAGGAACTGGTGAAAATAGAAGTCAGTTTCTCTGGAGGAGAAATCTTAAAGAGGGAGTAATGTCAAGAATGAAAGAAGTGGACTTAACATTTTCTTATTTTCTTTTTTTTCGATTATTCTATTTTTAGAACTAAGGTTAGGGTTAGAGTGACAAGATCACACTGCCACACAGCAGGTCACATCAGATGACATGGTCACAAGTCACATGATGCATGAAAGAATATAGAAGGTTCTAGAAGGATGATGTTATACAACATGTAAAACACATATTGACCTTAAGGTATACACATGGTCATTTAGGGTAGGCTAGAAATAGCTCGCACAGACTATTAGGTATTAGTATATAAGGTAGACAATTCTGTACAGAGTTCTCTATTGAGTTCTCTTGTGTTAACCCAATACAAGATTCTTTTCATTGACCAACCCTAAGGTCTTTGATCTGTAACAAGTATAGCATATAAGCTGAAGCTAAGGTTATTCTACAAGTACATATTACCAAGCTCTTTCTACAGAGTTACATACTCTGTATATTTCTAAGCCAACTTCATAGATTTTTACCTTCTAATATAAACCACATCTGATACTTGATTACTTTTTCAATGATTTTGGAAGTAATGGGAAGATTAGTGTTGTCTAGAGTATATAGAAGACCTAAAATCTTCAAGTATGACTTGGACTTGAGGAGATGAGAACTGTCAATATAGTTGAATCAATATTCTCATTTTCTTTGAGATATTTTTCAATAATACTCATATCCTGAGTGGATGATGCTTTTTTGATAGTGATGATGATTCCATTATTCTCTACTCAAATAAAATCA
>Ga0157366_1001033_pt1 | contig 11692 bp, 14 predicted proteins | sample AttbisABBM1_FD_113149 | JGI IMG/M metagenome (GOLD analysis project Ga0157366, IMG submission 113149) | Fungus gardens microbial communities from leaf cutter ant in Botucatu, State of São Paulo, Brazil - Atta bisphaerica ABBM1 | ecosystem: Host-associated > Fungi > Mycelium > Unclassified ...
AGGAGAAGCTTCTCAACTCTGCCCCGGTATTCTCGGTGATTCATTCAACCTTCGGCCATAACAACTACTTACTCTGCGTAAATGATGGAGACAACTTGAACTATGTGAGTATGGAGGCGTGGCAAGATTGTAGAGAGAGATGACCCACTATTGATCAATATTGATATCACATTATTATTAGCACTACAGCAGTGACTGACTCTACTGGTAGGCTATGTTGAACTATCAAGCCTGGAATTATCTCTTCCCAATCTTCTTCGAGAAATTAGTTCAAGTATCCAGGACAAGCATCTTTGGAATAGGCCTCCCTGTTTGAAGACACATCTTTTGCTCTGGGCAAGTTTGGCCATGTGACAGAGGTACTTGTTACGATTTGAAACACGACTCAGTGCGTAGTATAGGGATGAGGGTATGGATCACATGGAATGGTATTTAAAGTAGCAGTGGTGCAATCGTGTTCCTGAGTCAGTCTGGTCACCTATACATCTCACTTTCCAAACACTGGATTGCGGGACATCGTAACAGTACTAGGAGGCCAGAATGTACCCGAGCCGTCAGCAACAAGAAACTCACGAAGTCTGTGAGACCATTTACAAAGAGCCCACTGCTTTACTAGTTACCCAACGACAAAGATACCGACAATGAGGCGGCGCTCGCTCTTCGTCGACATATGGAGGAAAATGATAGTCGTTGTCATCTTATTTCACGATGCATGCGAACTCTGAGAAGCTCGACATCATTGAGAGTGTTGTTTGGTAAGATGTTTGATGGTTAGGCACCCGGGTGTTTCAAGTTGAGACTTGAGCGAACATGGTCCTTGGTGGCAGTATACAAGCACCAAGATGATGATGAGATGGTAAGATGACTTGTCAGCTTATCATGTTAGTTGGTATCTATCTATCAACCTGTGTTGAACAAATGATTCTTTCTGATTTCAAACGTTGTCACCTAATTATTTGGAGACCCAACAATACCTTAATTGATCATTTAATCGAATTTTCAGCTCTCTAAATCCTATGATTTGCTGTCCTCTTCAATTCAGGGTTTCCTTTTTCTCGCACCACACCAACTATAGCGCATCAACCCAGTTATTGAACAATGCTATAACAGCATACATCATATTCATACATTCATACATTGCATAAAACACAAGTGAGTGTTCGGGTTAGCATAAGTCGCAGATGATTTTGGACAAGCAATCCAGACCACCCGAATTATTGTTGTAGATGTGGACGTGGACGTTGGTGGACCCATTGAGTGCCAGCACTAGCAACGGTACCAGTACCACCACTCCCTCCACCGCTCCCTATCGTTACTGTCGCTCTCCCACCCAAAGACGATCCAATTACACCATTCTTCAACACTCCCAACCCCAAACCCAATGGCGAATGCAATCCAACAGGTGAGCTTGAACTCGAAGATCCCGTTGTTGGCGAAGACGGTGGTTTGATAATACCAACGTTGTTGTTATGCGATGATAATGAATGAGGTGGCAGCGAAGGTATCGTATATGGATTAAGAGCAATAGGTGGATGAGAATATGATTTCACATGTTGCTGCTGCTGCTGTGTTGATGTTGATGATAATGATAGGTTAAGGGGACGTGATTGTGACTGAGGACGAGGGTATCCATGTGGGTGGGACGATGTACCATCAAACGAATGACCGAGTTGCGCAGAAGTTAGACCAGGAGGATACGTATACACACCGGGATTGGTACCAGTGCTAGTACTCAGCTCTGTTCGAAAATGAGTGGATGGTAGTTGCTGCATTCCCATTGATGTTGGAGAAGGAGCCGCGTTAGTAGTGTTGCTGCTACTATCGCGAGATGGTCGACTAATGGGACCTGGTCCAGATAGTGAACTTCCGGCAGTATTAGCACGTCGTCTCGTCGTCGGCGTCGGCGACGAATGTGCCGAATAATTCTGCTGTCCAATCCCAGAAACCGTGGTCAACTCGTCCTCTTCTCTCTCCATAATCTCCAATTCCTTCCTCAGCTGCTTCAGCTGCTCTTCCAGGTCCGGCAACATGCTACCTTCCATTTTTTCCCTCTTGCCCGTCATCTTTTCGAGTTTATGAGTTAGGCTGGAATGTTCAGAACGTAGTTTATCAACACGTTTCTTGTCCCTCTCATCGACAATTTGCCTCTGCTTTCTGATTCTGTCTGCCTCTTGCTTCACTCTCTCATATTCGAGCTCCTTCCTCTCCTTTTCCTCGACCAATGCCGGCAAAGAGCACTCTAACTCATCAAGCTCTTGCTCCGTCGCACGTGTGCCTGCGTGGGTACGCTTGACGGCCTCTTGCAGGGCGAGGATCTTCTGCCTGGCACGGTTTTCTGCAACCAGATTTTTCTCAAAGGTGCGTTTGAGTGCTTCGATTTCTGACCGGAGTGCTGCATCGGCTTTCTGGCCGTCACGACGGACCGATTTTATTTGAGATTGTAGGGAGTCACGCTCGGAGGACAGGAGAGAAAGGGAGTTGGTGAGCTGGGAAAGACGATCTTCAATGGTGAAGGGAGAGGGAACTGGGGAATGGCTGGATGTAGTGTCGGGTGCTGCAGGGAGGATGGCAGGAGTGAGCGCTGGGTCTGACTGGCTGCCGGAAACCATAGACAACGAATCCGGTGTCGGAGACCGTGAGTCCTGCGTCATAATCTCTCGTCGGACCTGCCCAGCATGGACCATGGCTAGCTCAATGTCATATTGCCTCCCAGGCATTAGCCCATAGATAATTATCACTGCTTCATCCGCTGCATCGTCCATTCGGATAATCACCCGCTGCCACGGTGATCCATTCACTTTGACAGACAGTCCTTTAGCAAGTGCCTCGGTCACAATGCACTCAGTCTCTGCAAGCTGTGCCTGCAGCTCAGGGTCCGCCGGCGGCACCATCGTCGCAGCCAACAGAAAGGCAACAGAGACAGAGGTAACCTCTTGAACAGACAGGGCGAGCGGTGGAAGCCATGGCCGGACGACATGCCAGTCGCTCATAGAGAAATTCACTGTCACTCAAGTCACACTTTAGCACAATTTCTGACATACTCGTAACTATATACAACATCATTACTCTATGACTCGTTCGCACCGAGTATGAACCAGTCAATCCAGCGAGAAGGGTCATCTCTAAATGGAGCCAAAGTCACTTTGTTTGTGGCCAACGGTTAAACTGTGGCAAAACCGAAACTGACAAAGCCAATACCAGGGTCATTCACAACCTTGCTCACGAAGGGGGTGGAAAACGCTTCAAAGGCCACCGGGGCAGAAGTAGATACAGAATCGCAGCCGACGGTGACAGTCGAAATCGAGGTAGAAACAACAGTGATTGTAGAAGCACCTCCAGCAACTGGTGTGCTGGTTGGTGGGACGATCGATACAGACGCATTGGAGGTCTCAACTGTAGCAGATTCGGTGACAGCAGGGACGAGGTCATATGCTTGACGGCGATACTGATAGCCGCTTGACGGAGAAGAGCTGGAAGGGGTCGGTGGCTGTTGGCTGGCACTCGAGGCAGCGAAAGTCGAGGCAGCAACAGCTTGCTTGCTGGTAGCAGAAGCTGCAGCCGAGGATATAGCCATAGGTGCTGGCTCATTCCCACCTTCCGATTCATCGGTACACTCGTCATCATCCCCGGCGGGGCTTGCCGGAATATCATTTTGGTTGTTATCATCAGAACAATCATCGTCGGAGTCACATTCGCAATCATCATCTCCAGAGTCATCCGAGGGCACGGTGCTGGCTGAGGGTGAAGGGATGGTGTTAGATGAGGGCAAAGGGACAGTGCTGGATGAAGGCAAAAGGATGATGCTGGATGAGGACAAAGGTTCTGGTGGATCCGAATCGGGAGGGGCGGTACTAGTACCATTAACAGCATTTGAGATGCGAGCTGCCGCATCTTCAACGGTGTCACAGGTAAGACTAACTCCTTGCGAGTTAACAAGGGGGAGGGCAAAGCAGTAGAGATTATGATCGCATGGCTGAATTATCCATTTTCCATCGAGACATTCGGCAAAGCCACCTTGAACACAGGCAGTGCTACCAGCTTAAGAGAATTCATTTAGAAAACCATGAAAGAGGTCAGAAAGAAAGTACAACGTACTTTGACAGGAATCCGATGATTTCATTGTAGCGAATTGAGCATTCTGCTTTTGGGCGTCGAGCCCGTTCTGCTTTACAAAACCAGATCTTGAAGCATCACGTTCTGAAAGTGGCACAAGAGGTGCAGAGCTAATGGGAGCAGAGAAGACAGCGAGTACAGACAATAAGACCAGGGTATTCTTGTGCATTGTTTGGAGAATAAACGAGTTGTGAGTGAATTTGAGTGAGTTGGGGCACCTGGCCTACACAAGCAAAGGGGAAAGAAGCAGGATGCCTGCCATCCAGAGCAGCGCTTTAAATCCATCCCCGAACAATGGAGCCGGCAAATGGACAATACCATCTAGATGACGTAATCCCTCTTCGCTCTTGTTTTTCGCGGATGACATGGGATGCAATGGGATGCAACGATCATCCCACAGATTGAACCATCCAAGCCATGGCATTCCGATTTCGGTGAACTTGAGCCATGGATTTATCCTCTCAGCTCAGCAACTACCTGCACAATGTATGATATGCTATCGCTTTGGGAATTTGATAGGGTCCGGATATAAGATGACATGACGTGGTTTGTTTGCTCTGAACCATCCCCTACCCGGTACTGTAGGATAGCCGATTATCAAATTCAATGTCTGACTCCTTGTAGGTCCAAGCTTGAATTCATACATCCAGTTTGAAATGCAGAAAGAAATTTCATCAAATAGGCAAGTACATACAGAGATATCTCACCAGCGATGGTGGGGCGTCTCCAATCTATGTTTAATCTGTGATGAAGCAGAGCTCATAATTATAAGAGTTTCTTTTAATGGTGTTTGAGACACCTCCGTGCAACTGGCCAGATTCAGCAAAATTTATGGTAGGGAGAGGAGGCTATTCTCCCATACCATGGTGCATTTTTGAGGATTTAAATGACGGATATCGCCTCCTTGGAACCCGACTTGCGTCACGCTCTGCCTTTCCTGCTTTAGTTGCCCAAGTGGAGACTAAACTACTGAGACATGCTAATTGATCAATTGATACGCCATGCCTGCAGACGGTCAAAAGGGGATGAACCAAAGAGCCGGTTTCATGCTGTATGTACCAGTTTTTGCATTTAGCTAGCTGGTGTTGTTGCTTGCTCGATTGTTTCGATGCCTATCAGTCGTTGAACGCAGCGTCTTGCCATAACATAACTGATGACGACGGTGGCGCCACCAGAGTTTTGAAAATAACCCCAGGGGATATTTATTATTAGATTTCGACCATCGGAATGGTGGTGGTATGTCTCGGGCTGTTTTTCCTAAACAGTTATTATGTAGCATAAAGCCCTGCAGAAATCGCTCCTGACCTGGGATGTTTTTCAGCTCGCTCATGGGCCACTCTCGCCAACGCCAGGGAAACGACTGTTGTCCAGAAAATAAGACATTCTTGCCGGATCATTCTATGCTCAAACTTTGACAATGACATATGAACAATAACAATGGACCATTATTCCGTAAGCATGTTCATACCTACAGAAACAATAGCAAATAACACAACTGCTTGGTTCATAAACCACGAGGCAATACCTTGTCCCTCTGGATCTGTCTACCGTCTTTCACCCTCTCTCACCCCCTAAAGCTCGTTTTCGCGCTGGTCGTATATTTCTTCTGTTCCGTATCAAGATGAAACTTTTCCTCACCCTCACTGCGGTTATGTCCCTCGTTTCGGCTCGCCTAACTTGTTCAAGGCGACCAGTCCCATCTGCATCCAGCACGCCCACTCATGGAAGTGCAACGATGACACTCTCTGATAAGTCTACACCAACGTCTTCGAGTTCCACAAACTCAGCCTCTGGAAATAAACTTGCCACTGGATGGTACCCTGGCTGGGTTAGTGGCGAGTTCGCACCTAGCCAGATTCCGTGGGCCAAGTACTCGTCTTTGACTTATGCCTTTGCGTACGTAGTCATGGGAGTATGCAACGATGATCTTGGCTGAACCACAGTTATTCAGTATCACAACCCCTGATGAGACATTTTTTCAAATATTGGATGATCCAAGCGTCCTCAAAGAATTTGTCTCCCAAGCTCATGCTCATGTATGTTTGCTCTTATGGTGTCCCAGGATGAAAGCTCACTTCATCAAAGAATGTTAGTGCATTGGTTTCTGTTGGAGGGTGGACTGGTTCGCGATATTTCTCCTCTTCAGTTGCCACGCCCGAGAACCGCACTGCCTTTGCCAATGCTTTGATTGAATTTGCGACCAAGAATTCCCTCGATGGTCTTGACTTTGAGTGCGTATCTCTGTAAGGTCCCATGGCAGCTCATATATTGATCACTTTTCATGTAGCTGGGAGTATCCTAACAAGGACGGCATAGGATGTAATGTTATCAATAGCAACGATTCCGCCAACTTCCTCGAATTACTCAAGGAGGTCCGTCAGAAAGCGCCACAGGGTTTCCAACTTACAGCTGCTGTTGCTATTCAACCGTTTAACGGACAGGATGGAAACCCTATGGCTGATGTTTCTGGCTTTGCTCGGGTCCTTGATCACATCGGTTCGTTTCATCCTTCCCATTTTGTAGTATTGGGACTGAAAGCAATTTAGCAATCATGGCATATGACATTTACGGAACTTGGTCTACTGCTGGTGCTGGTCCCAATGCTCCCCTTCAGGACTCATGTGCACCCAGCAACAACCAGTTCGGGTCTTGTGAGTCTGCGGTCAAAGCTTGGACTGCGGCTGGTTTCCCTGCGAACCAGATCATGCTTGGTGTGCCCAGCTATGGTCACAGCTACACTGTCTCGAGTTCAGTCATTAATGGCAATGCCCAAAAACTTGCGCAGTATCCTAGCTTTAATAAGAACACTGTTCCTCTTGGTACTGGCGAAACTTCCTATACGAGTGGGTCGTTGATTGTTCAAATTGTTGAAACCATTTCATCTGATCTATCTGCGTTCCAGAGTCTCCTGATGTTTGTGGTGTCGAGGAGGGCCCCGGCGGCATCTTCAATTACAACGACATGGTGCAGAGGGGATTCATTGACTCCCAGGGAAACGCAAGTGATGGACTCCTCTTCCAGTTTGACAATTGTAGCCAGACTGTGGGTATTGGTCTCTCGATTTCTTTCTACAGCATACTCACGAGGGTCGGCAGGCATACATCTACAACTCCACTTCTCAAGTCTTGATCAACTACGACAATACCAATACCTACAGTGCGTTCATATACATTCATGCGATTTTCGATCATTAGCTGATGCCGGAAACAGAGGCCAAAGGCAACTTCATCAAACAGCAAGGTCTAGGAGGCTTTGCTATGTGGTCTATCGACACGGATACTCGTGAAGGCACTCTTGCTGGAGCCATCATGTCCACCATGTGAGATATTCGCACTTGTAAATTATTTTTGTCCGTGATTGGTTGCAGTACCATTTTTGTTACTCCTCTTGTACTTACCCTATAGATATATTGACCTGTCGAAATAGCAAAGCAGTTTTGCGATTTACACTCGTGCTTTCTACCTATGTCAACGGCTATGGATGAGGACATCAGTTGTTTTTGTATATACTATTGGCTGCCAAAGCAATATCTCAAGATTCTTTTTCACTGTCCGTTGCACAAGATGTCATGTCACGCGCTTGTCAAACCCACTACGGGCCGGATAGGACAATCAGCTGCCGCTAACCAATGATCAGCACCTGTGTGTAATGGCGAGATTTTATAAGTAGAGGGTACATCTTCCCTCTCTAAAAAAACATGACAAGACTCTCTTTCGCTGATAAATCACCTTTTTCATCCAATCCTCTCCAATCCAAATCCGACACCCAACAATTCCTCATCTCCCTCCTCAACTCTCTGGCACCGCATACTTCTCCAGGAGGAGCACGTATCCATCTCGGTTACACTGGTACGCACTTTGACGATATCGCAGCTCAATTAGAAGGGTTTTCTCGACCCATATGGGGTCTAGCGTCTCTTCTCGCTGGAGGATTTGAGTATGATAGAACTCAACGTTGGGTCGATGGATTGAAGAATGGTAGTGATAAGGCTAGTGAAGAGTTTTGGGGAGATATGGGCGATAGAGATCAGAGAATGGTGGAATGTTCAGCGATTGGATTTGCATTGAGTGTTGCAAAGGAAAAGATTTGGGATCCTATGGGGGAGAGTGGGAAGAGGAACCTCGAAGAGTGGCTTGGTGGAATGAATGATAAGCAGATGCCGAATACGAATTGGTTGTGGTTCAGAGTGAATTTGTCTGCCTTGGTTTTCAATGATAAGCTGATGATAGATGGTAGGTTTTTGCAAACCTGGGACTATCCAAGGTCGGATCGTCCAAGTTCGATGCGAAGCGGATGAAAGCCGATCTTGATCATTTGGATACTTTTTACATTGGTGACGGCTGGTCTAGAGATGGACCTGAAGGTGTCGTCCAGTTGGACTACTACTCTTCATCCTTCGCCATCCAGTTTGCACAGCTCGTGTATTCCCAGCTTGCGCAAGGCGAGGATCCGGAACGATGTGAAGAATACCGCAATAGAGCCCGTAGATTTGCACAGGATTTTGTTCACTACTTTGATGAAGAAGGTCAAATTATACAGTTTCGAGTGCAATTATCCAGGATCCTCACCTTGAATATGAATAGGTCGTGCGATTCCGTTTGGACGAAGCATGTGCTATCGTTTCGCCATGTCTTCCTTCTGGAGCGCTCTCGCCTTTGCAAATGTTGAACTCCCAGAACCTCTGACCTGGGGTGTAGTCAAAGGTCTCCAACTGCGTAATCTTCGTTATTGGACAAAACAACCTGGCGCGTATTACCCTGATGGAACACTTACAGTCGGCTATTGTTACCCTAATCACAACATGACCGAGAATTACAATTCTTCTGGATCGCCTTATTGGTGCTGTAAATCCTTCCTATGTCTCGCGCTACCAGAGACGCACCCCTTTTGGACAGCAAAGGAGGAACCTTATCCTGATTCTTTACGCAACACGGTTACAATTTTGAAGAACCCGTTACATATCATGGTCAACATGGGTGGACATACATTCCTTCTCTCGTCTGGTCAACAATGTTCCTACCCCGTCAAACAAAGCGCAGCGAAATACGGGAAATTCGCATACTCGTCTGCATTTGGGTATAGCGTTCCCTCAGGAAATGGAACGCTCGAAGAACTGGGTGGAGACAACGTACTCACACTGAGTGATGATGGTGGCGAGACATGGAAATGCCGTCGGGTGACGAAAGAAGCGAGGATTGAGGAAAGCAGGAAAAATGATGGATTTAAGTGGTTGAGATCAATGTGGTATCCTTGGTCCGATGTGGAAGTCGAAACGTGGCTGATACCACCCCAAGCTGAAACTCCACATTGGCATGTCAGGATTCATAGGATTAAAACTGGAAGAGGGTTAATCTCAGCGGAAGGTGCGTTTGCGATTGATGGTCAGAGGACAGAAGATGGACGTGCCTTGGGACCTGTGAGCGAAACAAATAGTGAGGATTTTGGGACCTTTGAGTCGGGTGGAGAAGTCCGTGTGGCGTCAAAAGCTGGTGTATCGGGAATTGTAGCTCTTCAAAAATTGGACACAGGAATAAGGAAGGGACGTGCCTTGAGGACAGATGCAAATACAAATCTGATAGCTCCGAGAGCAGTTCTGCCCACGCTTATGGGTGAACATGAGGCTGGCGAGGGAAATGTGTGGATTGGAGCTGGTGTATTTGGACTACCTAGTCATGGTGACGCGGAGGGCGCTCCAGGGGGATGGTTGAGGGCTTGGGAAAGGCGACCCGAGATAGGGGATTTAGCAGAGTATGTTCAAGTTTGAGTAGATTATTGTTCATGGTTGAATGATTGTTTGAGGCGAATACGGGAAACGTGTGTTGGATAATTATAGTCCTCCTAAATTTTGTAGCACTTCCCGGTGCAGGCATATACATCCGATTCAGGTGCTCCAACGCTCATCTATGAGTCTCACTCTCTACCACATGGGATGGCGCTTATACAACGTCCCAGCATCCGAACCTAGTCTCCTAGTAGAGACTTGTGCTATATATGGAACCCGCACATCCTCTATTCGTACAACGATAACCCACAACTCCGACTGACACACTCTCCTCTAACAGTCCTGATCCCAACCAAAAGCCTTTTAATCTGGGATCAAACACTACATTTTTCACCTTATAGTATGGAGTGTAAACCTCAATTTTGTGCCTTAATAAATTAGTCACAAGACTGTAGCTCACCAAATGAACCAGTTGATGGAGATTTTTTAGGATGGGTTCTGGGTGTTTCTGACTTCTAGGCTTTCATAGGCCTTCACTGTCAAAAAAGGTCAACAAAGAGGGATAACAGAAGACAACAGGGGTTGACAAGAATTATAGGCAGACTGGAAATAAGGCTAGTCTTGCTCAAGTAGAAGTCTACAGATGTTATACAAAAGAGATGGAAGATCTTGAATAACCTTAGATGAGAACTTATCTTATATGTTGTACCATCTATAAGAGGACCTGGCTTTTCACTATGCCTAGTCAACAGAGCTTCCTTAACCACAAATCCCATGGGCTTTTCTATGGCTGTCACTACTTTTCTGAACCACATAGCCCTCACTATGGACCTCACTACTAACCTGTACTCCTGAACACTACTGCCAGACTTTGCTACTATGAAACCCAAACTCCACAGTCACACTTGGCACTTTCAGAAGACTTCCCAGACCACTGATTCACTACCTTTTGTTGCTCCAACTGTGCTCTGTCTTTCTAGGTAAAGTTCTAAATATTTTGACTCAGATTTCTGACCATCTGCACACCATCATTCTGATGTTATCTCAGCATTGTTCTACTAGATTGCAATAAATAGTAGATGTATTTAGGACATTAGCCACCTTCAGAAAACCTCATTCTATTCTCTTAGGTTTCTCTGAAAATAGGTAGTACTTAGTTAGTCACTGCAATATAACTTAAGTTTTCCTGAAGATCACAAACTCTGTGTAGTTGTCCTAATACTATTTACATATTATTGTAACAACCACTAACCAAGATGGTCAATAGCACACTAAGTAGTTTTATAAAGCAAGAGTCTTGTAGGGATCACAAGAGAACTCAACAAGGAGTTTCCAATATATTACTACTATCATGGTATACTTGAACCTTTATATTTTATTTTTATTTATTTTCCTTGATTTGATTTTTCTTTTTTCTTTATTTTTTGAACAATAAAGAGGTATATGACTGTGGTCACATGATGCATCACATGATATGATGTCATAGGCCTAGAACATTGTAGAAAGAATAGGAAGGATGACATCAAGATATATGTTTATGGCATGTTCATCTCATAGCTAATATATAGATATTAGGGTAGGGTTATTTATTATTAGCATAAACCATGTATCTATAGTATAAATAGGGTAGCAATATATTGGGAACTCTTTGTCAAGTTCTCTTGTAATTCCTATGTGACTTTCACTTTATTAGACTACTTAATATACTATTGACTATCTTGGTTAGTGGTTACTATAATAGCTATCCTATTTATACTAATGGTACATGGTCTGTGCTAACAATAAATAACCCTATTCTAATATCTATGTGTCATCCATGAGTGTACTATATATATACTATGAGATGAACATACTATA
>Ga0157366_1001036_pt1 | contig 11676 bp, 11 predicted proteins | sample AttbisABBM1_FD_113149 | JGI IMG/M metagenome (GOLD analysis project Ga0157366, IMG submission 113149) | Fungus gardens microbial communities from leaf cutter ant in Botucatu, State of São Paulo, Brazil - Atta bisphaerica ABBM1 | ecosystem: Host-associated > Fungi > Mycelium > Unclassified ...
ATTTAGCAGACGGAACTGCTCAGACAGCAAACTTGGAAGTCTGATAATACTGTCAGGCACAGTTCACACTGGGGTGGAAGTCTACAGAATGGACTTGTGGAATGACCTTGGCTTTAGCTTATATGCTGTGCTGTCTGTCTGTCATATAGTTACAACTTCAGATGATGGGAAGAAGTCTGAGATGGAAGTGAGTACTAATTGGTGTGTTGCCATTGAACACCAGAGATTGAGTTCAATAAGAGATTATCTTTGTTGATTATCAGACTAGTGAATTACAGTATAACTACTAGTCTTATATACAAATGGATATTATAGGAGATGCTCAGGGTTTCAGTGGTAAAACTCCTATTACCCTGAGTGGAGGTTTCAGTGTTGAGACACTGATAGGAGTAACTCCATCATGGAAGACCAAGTTGAATAGGAGTATCTCTACTGTAGAAGATAGAATACCTGGATGGGTGCAGGACTGCCATAAGATGTGTTGCGAAAAAGATGGCTGCTGTGGAAGGCAGGCTTGTATGTTTTGGAGATGATTACTCTGTGGAGATGTAATTTCTGGATGGGTGGACTTGCATATGACAACACTACAACTAATCTACTCTAAAGTTCGTATACTTCCTATAAGACTAATATACTATTGCCATGCTGTATGATGTCATCTGTTCCAGAACCTTTTTTTCTATGTCATGTGATTGTATGACCTGTGACTGTGACCTGTGACTATCATGCAATCATACTCTTCGCCTAAATTCACAATCAAGAAAATAGAAATGAAAACTAAAAAGAAAGAGAAATGAAAATGGAAAAATAAAAATAAAAGAGAAAGGAAAGAAATACTATAGAGATGAACTTCAGTAATATGAGTCACTAGGTAAAAACATGAAGACATGATCTATGGCAGAAGAGATTGTAGAGCAGAGAAGAATCTGTTGCAGATAGTTTCGGATCAATCTATAACACAATAGAAAGATAAATATTATATTGTTTCATCCTATGCCTCCCACCAGTAAAATCTATGTTATTCTACCACAGTAGCCTTTTGGCTGTAATCATGTTACTCTAGCCTGGGATTCAGTTGCAACTGATTCTCATTTGATTCAGCTCCAATTTTTCTTTTTGAAAGCTGGTCAAGGGGGGACTTTCACACGCTTCCGAAAAAGTTAGGTCGGCCGAAGACCTGGTAAAACTTTCACTCAAGACCTGGGTGAAAAACTTTCACTCCAACTTTTTCACCAACTCCATGGCTTCCTTCGCTGCCCGTTCTGCCTCCCAAACCATCCGCGCATCGCGCCGTGCTTCTAGTCTTGCCGCGAAGACCTCACTCAAACCTGCACAGGCCTCTTATTCCCTACTTGCAAGGGCTGCTGTCGCGAAGGTTGCACAGCCTCCTATCGTTCGTGGCCATTTGATCCCAGAAACCGCCCAGATTGACTCACAGCCTTATAGGGCGTCCGTGGCGTCAAGACTCTTGATTTTGCTGGTGTTAAGGAAACCGTCTACGAGCGTAGTGATTGGCCCCTGGCTAAGTTACAGGACTATTTCAAAAATGACACCCTTGCGCTCATTGGCTATGGATCGCAAGGCCACGGACAAGGTTTGAACGCTCGTGACAACGGTCTTGACGTAATTGTTGGTGTCCGTGAGAATGGTGAAAGCTGGACACAAGCTATTGAGGATGGCTGGGTATGTCTTTTTCTTGTCCTTTGTAGAAGATGTTGGCTATAACAAGTTCTAGGCTCCTGGAGAGACTCTTTTCCCGATTGAGGAAGCCATTAAGAAGGGAACAATTATAATGAACTTGCTCTCTGATGCCGCTCAGTCTCAGACATGGCCCAAACTTGCCCCTCTCATTACTTCTGGCAAAACCCTCTACTTCTCCCATGGTTTCTCGATCGTCTATAAGGAGGACACCAAGGTCGTTCCCCCTAAGGATGTTGATGTCATCCTGGTAGCTCCTAAGGGTTCCGGCCGCACTGTCCGCACCCTTTTCAAGGAAGGTCGTGGCATCAACTCTTCCATTGCCGTATGGCAGGATGTCACTGGTAAGGCCAAGGAGAAGGCTGTTGCTCTTGGTGTTGCCGTTGGATCCGGTTATATGTATGAGACCACTTTCGAGAAGGAGGTCTACTCTGATCTCTATGGTGAACGTGGTGTCGTAAGTTGATTTTTATATGTTCTTTGCTCTTCAGATACTTATCATCTTTTTGGGTTAGCTCATGGGTGGTATTCGTGTGTATTGTTTCTCAGTCAATGAGCTAAATAAGATATCTAACCTCAGGATCAGAGGGTCTCTTTTTAGCTCAATACAAGATCCTCCGCCAGAATGGTCATACCCCGTCGGAAGCCTTCAACGAGACCGTCGAGGAGGCCACTCAATCGCTTTACCCTTTAATCGGTCAGAAAGGGTGAGTTAAATAAATATTCCCAGTAATCCACCTCATGGGATATCCTATAGCATGGACTATATGTACAACGCTTGCTCAACAACTGCTCGTCGTGGTGCTCTTGATTGGGCACCCATCTTTGAAAAGGCTAATCTCCCTATCTTTGAGAAGCTCTATGAGAGCGTGAAGAATGGCACTGAAACTCGCAAATCCCTCGAATACAATAGTCGTCCCACCTACCGTCAGGACCTTGCTAAGGAGTTGGCTGAAATTGATGACCAGGAGATCTGGCGCGCAGGTAAATGATAAAGTCAACTGTTCGAATAAGTACTGACAATCAAAAAATTGTATTTAGGGAAGGTCGTTCGTTCGTTGCGACCGGACTACAAGTCGGACTCCGAGTAAAAGTAGTATGGACATGGTGTAGTACATTCTGGCTCAAACCTGGAATTTGTTATAGTTTTCGTGTATACCTTTTGTTCATCTCATTTCCTGCTTAATTTCATCCCTGCACTGATTTGTGGTGTTCAAGAGCGAGATGGATTGCATATAGGTTGTCTGCAGCTGCTTGTTGGTGACTGATACCTTCAACGCTCGCGCCGCCCTGGCTTCAAGGACGTTAGTCAGGGCATTGCCCACATAATGGATCCAAGTGTCGTCCCTATGTTTATGGACATTTTGGGCGAGTTCATCAATGAAGACTGGGTTTCGAATGTTGAGAAAGATGGCTGATCGTGTGTATCGAGAGAAATACAACTCGATCTCAACTCGATCCCTTGCAAAATGTATTCCAAGTGATTAAGTTCTGAGGCCAGCTTTGGAGATAGAATTGAGAGGAGAGTTCATAATTCCAATCTAGGGACAATGTGTCTACCTGAGAGGCTTTTATAAAAGGGTAGATACCCAGCTAACTTTTAGTATATGAAATGATAATGGGAAAATAAGTAGACAAGCGTGTTTCTTATCATTGCTTTGGTTAATGAAAGCATTTGCTCTTGGCTGGTAATACAGCTCTGTTGTTATATTACCATTGTTTGGTGCAAGAGAGTATAGTCAAGGTGAGTATAGTCAAGATATAAGAAACTTAAGTACACACTACTTTTATAGTGACTCAAAAAATTGCCTAGATGTTTGTTACTTTCTAAGTATATAATCTCTGGATAAATTGTGACATCCATTGAATTATTTGTTACTTTGATCCTCTATCAAGTTCTAACATACCTCTGCTAGTATACTATTGGAATATAAACTCAGAGGTGTTCAATAGTAACGGACTGTGAGTATCTCAGGAGTCACCAGTAGAAGGTAAACGACTGAGGGAAGAAATACAGAAAATGTAGACATATATGGTCCAGCACACTGATAGCCGGCAGAACGGAAAGAAATGAAATATGGAAGATAATAGAAATAGAATGCTCTGCGAGCATTCAGTGTCATGGTTTTCTTAGAGTTTTCAGCACAATTCTTTGGACTGGCCCCTGAATAGTTTTTGAAATTGTCTTCAGTGTAATTCTTTGCAGCTCTTCTGAGCAGGGTCTTGAACATTTGTAGCATTATTAAAATCAGAAATAGAGTGTGCCAGTGCACCTCATATCTTGTGGCATTGTACAAGCAATTCCCCACGAAATCAGAGTCATAGAAGTCTTCCTGATACGACTTATTCACTCCTAGGAATAGTGAACACTGCCAAACAATTTATGCCTCAAAATGACAAGAACTTGAAATCTTGGAAACTTCAGAAAGGCCCTGACTATAACATGTACATTAGGTTATCAACACCAGGCGATTAAAACACATAATTTCATTCTGTTTTTACAATTGTATTCTTTGAAGTTCCGACTTCGTAGAATTCCCCCCAAATGAGCTTGTCTGTTTTCTCAATGTTCGTATTCTTACCTCCAACCCAATCGGTAATGAGGGCTTTGAAAGGAAGAAACATCCCAACGCGTTCCTGGTAGGCAGAATATGCGACTGAATATTTCTTCTTGGTGATGGCTTCAGTGTAGCTTGTAGAAGAGAAAAAGAGAAGAGAGAGAGCCAAAGCAGGAAGAAACAGCAGGACGACAGACTCAAAATAAGCTTGAAGGGCATTGTTGCGAAGACGAGGGTCGGTGAGAGCTTGAACAGACGGAAAAGAGGGTAGGTCGGGAGGGGAAGGAGCCAAGAGAGGGAAAAGGGTTAAGACCCACTGTGGAGAACGTCAATAATTCAGAACACGGCGGTGAGACACAGGAATACAGCATACCCAGAAGCTTTGTTCACAAGCGAAGTTGGGGTGCCTAGAAAAACGCCACAATCCTTTGGTAACGAAACCACGGCGTGCGTCAGAAGGCGTCCAATCAAGCCTTGCCAATGGCCATTGTTTTCTCTCCAAATATGGAGTAACGGTCTTTATTCCTTTTGAATGGGCCAGGTATGCGTGTTTGTAGGTTTGGAAAGCGAATTGCTGGTTGTCAGCGACGAATTCAAATGTAAGGATGCCAAGGGCGACGGATGCGAGGATGTAATCAGAAGTAGAGAGATCGGTGTGTGGTTGGAGCACAGAGGCAATAAAGACAGGGGTACCCAGGAGAAGGAGTAGAATGTTCTGGATAATAGCTATGAAAGTAAGGTTCGTAAAATGGAAGAACCACGCCGGGATCTGGGAACGAAGCACGGCCCAACGATAATCTTCGTCTTGTCTGTGCATCAGAGTTAACAAATGCCGACGACAGAACTTGATGTAATTCTCACAGACTGAAGAGACCACGCCTGTAGGTGTTATAGGAGAGTCTAGACATCCAGATGACCACGAGCATGAGCATGAGAATGGCACGTGAGCTGAAATCTTTCAGTACAGAGTGCCCGAGAGATTTTGGGGCATATGGAGCAAGGAAAAAGGGCTGTTCGTTCGGTAAAAGGGGAAGAAGCGCGTAATAAGCCGTATAGATAGTTGGTAAGAATGTCCAGACACGGTCCACCTGGGAAACATTGGATGTAATGACGGACACAACATAGCACAAGGCAGTTACAGTAGCACAAAACTGAACAGGCCAGTCAAATGTTGGTGGTACGTTTAGGAAGGTCATTAGCTACACCTGGAGCTACTGAGGTATCTTTTATGGGTCGTGACTCATCATATTTGGCGATATTGATATTGTTTTAGAGTCTCCTAATGACCATGATTCACGACGATTCTACGACTCTGCTTGTCAGTGCTTTCCCCCCTTTCAGCTCTTTGGCCCTTACAGTACCATCATCTACTCCAATTTCTGACGTTTATGACTGTCTCTGCGAACGATACCCTTCACTCCCTCCTCATTTAAGTGACGTCCTCACACTCTCAACTCATGCCGGAACAATCGCCAACTACAACCAACCTCTTTCCTCCCTGCATGCTGATGATGATTCACCCCTGGTTACTTTGCGCCTTACACCCCATTTACTTGGAGGGAAAGGTGGTTTTGGAAGTCAGCTGAGGGCCGCTGGAGGTCGTATGAGCAGTCAGAAAACTAGCAACAATGACTCATGCAGGGATCTGAATGGTAGACGACTTAGCACCATCAAAGAGGCCAAATCGTGAGCTCACCATGGTATTTGTCGGTGGATTGAGGCTTACGGTTCTTTAGACTTGCAGAATACCTTGAATCAGAACCGGGGCGCTTGCAAGCAAAGGCCGAAGCCCAACGTGTTAAACTTAAAGATTTGGAGAAGAAACTTGGTATTGAACATCGAGAATCCAGAAAGGCGGGGGAGGTTTCTGTGGAGGTTTCCTCAGGAAATAAACGTCGGTTTGATGATACGGAATATTTGGAGCAGAGCAGAGAGTTGCTTGACGGTGTCAAAAGTGCCGTATCGGTTGGTCTTTTGAAGAAGAGGAAAAAGGCAAAGACTTCCCCGTTGTCCGATGTCAACAAAGAGAAGACTGGGAAGGGAAAGGAGAGAGAGAAGGAATCTCAATCAGAATCAGCGCTGGTTGCGCCCGTAGCTCCTCCTGTTTCCGCTATCCCACTGGATGTAGTTGGTGCATAGTTATAATTTGTAAATTGGTGTATTCTACCCTTGCTATATACTCTTCAACCTTATTTTGAGTCTGTCGTCCTGCTTGATTGAACTCCCTTCTTTTTCTTCTACAAACTACACCGAAGTCATCATCTATTGAGTCGCATATTCTGCTAGAGATCTTTCAAAGCCCTCTTTACTGAGTTGGTTCAAACGCAACGAAACATAATCACAGGTTCAGAAATGCGAAGGTTAGCCGGTTCTGTCTTCCGCGATTACTGAAGACGAGAGAGAAAAGAGTGACAAGCTGGTCTGATCTATTCTATCAAGAAAAGGCAGAAGGATAGACAGATCTATCATTTAAAGACGAGCCTTCGCAGCGTCGTCCTCAATGATCGAGTTCAATATTCTGGGCTGTTTTCTAATGTCCTCGACAGTGCTACGGAACAGATCCGCCTGAAAATAATCCAGCTCCCGCTATGATCAAAGTGACTAATTACGCACCTTGATCAGGCCCCAGACACCTGTAGAAGCGCTTATGCTGATCTGATCAGCGACGTCTTGAGCTTTTGCGAGAACGGCAGCGGTACTTCCAGTGACCAAATGGTCTATAATGCCTAAAGAATGGGCCTCGGAAGGAACAAACCGATGGCCTTCCAGAGCAATTTTCCGTTGCAGGGCATTATTGCTGACCTTGGTGTTGAGAATAGCAGTGAAAGATAGGGGCCAAACGGCCCCGAAATGAACCTGAACAGGAGACTGAGTGCACTCCTTTACAAAACCTGGGAACTGACCTCATTCATGCAAAGCCACGCATTGCGCTTGCTCCCATCTGTCATAACCCGATAGTCACATGCCAAGGAAAGCATAAAACCACCGGCAAAGCAATGACCGTTGATAGCAGCGACGGTGGGAACTACACAAAGGATTAGTACACCGATGAGTACACCGATAAATTGTAGTGCTTCCAAAGCGTACTTGGAAAGAGAAGAAGGCGTGCTAGTAGAGGGTTGAAAGTTTCTAGCCGAACAATCAGTTGCTTATGGCTAAACATTGCAACCATGTCATACCCGGGAAGAAATTCGGATCGTTACGGGCATTTTCGTAGTCGAGACCTAACCAGATGTTGGTGGACTTCCAGTCGTGAATGAAACTGTAATTACCATTACTGAAGAACTTGTCCTGGTCGAGGCGTCCGACTATAATGAGTGCGCCTCGACCCCCTTCTTTGTCACCAGCATCCCAAGCCTTTCTCCACCGCTCGCGCCAGTGTTTCTCGACAAAATCAAGGCCAGGGCGCAGACCCTTGTTAACAAGAGTCGTAGTCAGACGGCTGTCCTGACCATTGTGAAGTTCAATGACCCAGAGGTGTGGCTTGGCTAATATGATCTCTGAGCATTATGTTTATCGAAGAAAACACAAGAGGACATACGGTTTGTAAGGGTGACGAGGGGATTCTCAGTGGGAAGGCGCAAGGGATAAATGCAAGACATAAGTATTGTTGTCAGGGACCCAGCAATTTAAATTAAGAAAACAAAACATGTGATAGATAGGTTGGTTTTTTCGGTACCGGAATTTCTGTTCTATAGCAAGCAAACTAGTGCTTAGACGCGGAGAGTCTAGTCTACAAAATCCGATGTCGGGAGTGTATCAACAACCAAAGAGTTTCAGTACAGTAGAGTAGATTGTATACTGGCTCGCTTAACCAAACAAAGGACAACACAGTTCACCGACTGCCAATAACCAGCATGCCTGTAGACGAGACAAGAGCAGCCCAGATCAAAGGTATGTATGTCCTTTTCGACGGCGTATAATGCTATAATCATATTTATCGCGCAGAGAAACTTGCGGAGCGCGACCACCACATACGCGAGTCCTGGGTAAAAGCCATGGAGGCCAGGCTTGTTCGTGACGAACTCGAAAAATGTCAGAAGGGAGAGGGTGTCAACCACTACGAGAATTGCAGTTGGCTGGCGGATAAGTACTTACTTATGCTGCAGAATAACAGGGTTTGTACAGTACTGCAATTTATGGTCTCCCTTTGACTCTATCTAATAGGTGAAAGGTTACAAACATATTGATATCTGAACAGTTCAGGATATTTCATACTCCCTCGTCCATTGAGAGCGGGTGGCTATCGTCTTAACCTCTTCTGTGTACCCGTGTCAACCAGCGCTGAGGCCCAACCACAGAAGAGTCTTCAATAAAAGTCTATTACTAGTGATCCAAGAGTCCTTCGCCCATATCTGCTGCCTCAATGTGTCATTCGAAGATCTGATGCCGTTTGTGAAGTAAGTGTTTCGGAAGATAGGGTGTTTGCATTGAAACCTGCTGCTGGATCGGCGATGAGTGGGAGTCAGAGACTTACTATTATTTGTCCTTAGTCTCGACTTTAGGAGCACCCTATTGGTCACATCTTTCTTCTGCTTTATCATTAGTCGCCTCCTGCCAAGTCTCTTGTTGCTACTGAGTGTCTCTCTGGTCCGTCGTATAGAAGAACGTACCGACAGGTAGGGGAATCACAAGAAAATTCTGTGAGCCTTGGAAAGGCAGTTTTTTAGGTGTACATTTATCTTATGGACAAACGGCCCCTGATTCTTTGTGGCGTAGGTATCAGACAACTGCAGTTCATCTTGCCTTTCTCGGTAATTTTGTAAACCAATCCCAGACTACCTCGCAAGGTATCCGAAACTCAGGTCAAACTAGTTCAGTTGATGAATATAAAGCTGGCGCCTGGGACGTCTGTCTTCATCTTCCTCCCTCATCCTCCATTTCTCGTTTAACGTCACCCCCAAAGCTACGGAACTCTCCGAAGGCAAAACTGTAATTCGAGGATAGGTTTTAATTGATTTGTCAGCGGTCCAATCGTAGCCTGGTTTGTATTGTGATATCTATATTGTGCGACCAGCTACTTTCGGAGACCATACTCTGTGATCCTTGACTGATTTAATTCATATTATCCATTCCATTCCATGACCAATATCAACTTCTACTCTCTGTTACTATTCGAAGTCTATTTCGGAGTCTTCTAGACTCGTGTGTATTTCTTCATAATGTATTTTGCGGTCGGAGACAATTATTCAGTCCAAAGCTATGTGACTTCAAATGTTTGTGGAGCATAAGAAGGGTAAGGGGCGAAGCTGCAATCTGACATATAAATATGGCCAAACCCTATCGCGGCAGAGGGACCGACAACTTTTCCGAGATCATTTCATTTCTCTCATCGACTTTTGTTTGTGCGCGGACTATGCGCCTTGTGCCATCATCATTGAACCATACATATGGCAGCCATAGACTCTTTGCCACCGTTGTCAGCAGGAAGTTACGGCCTCCTCAGACCATTATCGAGAAGGTCGTTCAGAAGTATGCAGTTGGTTTACCAGAAGGGAAAGTCGTTAAGGCTGGTGACTATGTTATGATTCGGCCAGAGCATGTTATGACGCACGACAACACAGGACCTGTCATTAGCAAGTCTGTGGATCCCCACTACGTCTTCACTATATGAGTGCTCATTCATCATATAGATTCAAGTCTGTCGGTGCATTGAAAATCCACGACCCTACACAACCTGTCTTCACTCTTGATCACGACGTTCAAAACAAGTCGCCGAAAAATCTCGCAAAGTATGCTTCAATCGAGAAGTTTGCCAGAAAACATAATGTTGACTTTTATCCCGCCGGACGGGGTATCGGACATCAGATTCTCGTGGAGGAGGGTTACGCTTTCCCTTATACTTTGACTGTGGCCAGCGATAGTCATAGTAATATGTATGGTGGTGTTGGCTGTGTTGGAACTCCTATCGTTCGCACTGATGCTGCGGCACTTTGGGCAACAGGCAAAACCTGGTGGCAGGTTCCTCGAATGATCAAGGTCGAGCTCAAAGGCAAGCTTTCTCCTGGTGTCACTGGAAAAGATGTCATTGTTGCACTATGCGGATCATTCAACAAGGACGAGGTCCTCAACGCTGCTATCGAATTTACAGGGGATGGTGTTGCAGCGTTAAGTGTCGATGACCGCCTAACCATTGCTAACATGACCACAGAGTGGGGTGCTCTCGCTGGTGTTTTCCCAGTCGATGAGGCGACATTGCGATGGTATGACCAAAACCTGAATAGGCTGGAACTACGCACCTTCTCTTCCGCAAACTCTGGCATACCCCCTCCGCCTACACACCCCCGTATCAACCGCCAGAGGCTCAATGCTCTCCAGAGTGCCGCAATGCAATCCGACCCGGATGCGCAATATGCTTCACATCTCGTTTTCGATCTCTCCACCCTTGTTCCCCATGTCTCTGGTCCTAACAGTGTCAAGATCTCCAATCCGCTTCCCATCCTTGAAGACAAGAGGATTTCTATTAACAAAGCTTATCTCGTCAGCTGTACGAACTCTCGCGTATCCGACATTGCTGCCGCTGCTGAAGTCATGAAGGGTAACAAAGTTGCTGATGGTGTAGAGTTCTACATTGCAGCAGCTAGTTCTGTCGTTCAGCAGGAAGCCGAACGTCTTGGTCATTGGGATGACCTCATACAATCTGGCGCCAAGGTCTTACCCGCAGGATGCGGCCCTTGCATCGGTCTGGGAACAGGTCTTCTCGAGGAGGGCCAAGTTGGGATCAGTGCTACAAATAGGAACTACAAAGGACGAATGGGTCATCCAGGGGCCCAGGCTTATCTTGCTAGCCCTGCTGTTGTGGCAGCCAGCGCCATCCGCGGATATATTTGCGGGCCAGCATCTCTTAATCCACACGCTTTGCCTCCTACTCAAATTCCCACATTCTCTATTTCACAAACCCCCGTTACAGATACTACATCCTCTTCAGGTGAGGAGCCCCTCCTTGAAGGGTTTCCCACCACCTTTTCTGGGCCCCTCTTGTTTGCTCCACAAGATAACCTGAATACTGATGGTATCTACCCTGGCAAATATACCTATCAAGACGATATCACCCTCGAACGACAGGCTCAAGTGGTCATGGAGAATTATGATCCTGAGTTTGCATCCCTGGTTGCTTCTATCGTTATCAAACAGAATAAGGTTGGAACGTCAGAAGACTCGAAGAAGGGCGTCATCCTTGTTTCAGGATATAACTTCGGTACTGGCTCTTCTCGTGAGCAAGCCGCCACAGCTTTGAAAGCTGCTGGCGTTCCTCTCGTGATCGCTGGATCTTTTGGAGATATCTTCAAGCGCAATGCTATAAACAATGGTTTGGTCTGCATCGAGAGTCCAGAACTTGTGAAGGACTTAACCGATGCCTATGCAAAAGATGGAAAGCGGGGCGCCGGTGGGAAAGACGGTGAAATGATGGTGAACAAGG
>Ga0157366_1001038_pt1 | contig 11652 bp, 14 predicted proteins | sample AttbisABBM1_FD_113149 | JGI IMG/M metagenome (GOLD analysis project Ga0157366, IMG submission 113149) | Fungus gardens microbial communities from leaf cutter ant in Botucatu, State of São Paulo, Brazil - Atta bisphaerica ABBM1 | ecosystem: Host-associated > Fungi > Mycelium > Unclassified ...
CAACCAATCCCTACGGTTGTTTCGGCCGCTTTTGAAGATGTCGATCTATATCGAATAATTATGTACCATTCAAGGACAAATCTTACATTTATCAGCTCAGTAAGCTGGCTAGCGTCACGTCTTTCCACCCAAGCCGCCACTGTGTTTCGGCAACGCGCTGGGTCAAATACTCTAGAAGACCACTGATGATGCCTCAAGACTTACTTTAGCTAGAATGGTACTATTTATCTTACAGCTAGACCTTCAAGGTTAAATTCAATCCAACTTATCCTCCTTGCGATTCTCTTCAGATTGTAGTATCCTAAATAGAGTCATCGGGCATCTCACCGAGCAGCTGCGGAGCCTAAATTATCCCACATGGTGTTATTCGGTATTGCATTCACCAAGGTAGGGGGCTGGGCAGTGTGCAACGGTCCTTGTGCTCCTCGTTTGCCCGAGCGGCCCTTTTCTCATTGAGTCATTTACTCTTCCGACGGAAAATTGGACCAGGAGGCATGGTGTAGATATACGGTGCAGAGCTAACAACAAGCCTTAACATTGGGCTCAAAACATCTATATCCAAGGCAAGAAATCTACCAGATATCGATATCCAGCATATATACTTCTACCCTGACAATGTTTCAGGTATCAAGTCCATTTCTGACACAAAGCCGCAGCAGGGTCAGATTTTGGCCTACTCCTTCTACCAAGACATGCTCCAGTGGTTTGAAATACCCCCCACAAACGCCCTAACAATAATCATGGTGTCCAGGTCATGCAGATATCCCTGGAAATGGAGACCACACTCCAATCCTCCGCATACAAGCCTCCGCCATGCACGCAAAACCCTCAAAAACGAGTGGATTGGTGAGTAGAAGAACGGCTCTATAACAATGAAGCTAGTCTGTAGCAATCTGCCTAGCACCATCCCTCCAACCTTCCTCGTACTTCCGTAAACTCCCTGAGAAAAGAGAGAAATTTGGTTAACCCCTTCAATGCAGGACAGGCCATAGCTTCTATGGTGAATACTATTGAAGATTCGTTCCATTAGAGAACCCTTCTTACCCTTGTGGCGACACCCTACAAACATGTGAATACCCTGCGGGAGGCACTACATTCGCTCTACCTCCTAGACCTTCTTGGTCCCAAAGAAGGAGGCATTAAGGCTCTAGCGCTCTCCAAATATCAGGGACCTTCACCAACAGTGGTCGACCCCCTTCCCCCATCCTGCACTGCACCTTCCATCCTGGACCGACCCTCTCAGACTTCCTGCTCGTCTTTCTCTTATCCATTTTAGGCACACGCATGCACAGTAGTGGTACTCCCTAAAAAACATCTATTTACTACATCTACTACATTGATATCTAAAGCGGATAGCTGCCCATAACAGAAGCTCGGGTGCAGTCAGTAGATCACTCCGTGCAACGCTCACCGCGGCTTAGCATGTCACGATATACAAATACAGAACTTTCTCTCTCATGGGTGACAGTCATCTGACATTTTCCATGGGGTTTAGATGTGCTTGGGCCTAGACTAATGATATCACAAAAATCATCCTGCATCAGAACGTCTCATAAGTCTCATAAGAATGATACTTGACATCATGCTACACTCCATCTTTTTTCCAGGAGTAGATGCTTCCAAACTGTGCATCAAAAAAGATTCCACGGAAAGTAGATGAGAACTTCTAATGCTCAAATAGTACTTCCACTCGCAATATCATCTTGTTCTAGGATCCCCTTCTATTTATCGTCCCAACAAATTTCAGAGTGATTATAGGATAGTGGGATTATATGATGTCACTATTTCATAATCACCGACAACGTGCTAGTCTTACCTTGTGACAACGGGAAACCCCAGCCTTCCCAAAAGCAGACATCAGGCTTCACGATTTGAAGATAGCGCAACCATCTAAAACTCAAACTAGTTTCTCTGTCTTGATTCATACATCGAAGCAGTCCTCTAGATGTTGCATTCAGAGATACTCCCATAGACTCGCTCTTGGCCTACTGAGGCCCTACTTCGAATTTCTCCGTAAAATGTTGTTGTTGCACTCAGCATGGTCAAATCCGAATATTGGGTCGACAATCCTGCTGGAAGGTGTAGAACTCGATTAGTGACCTACAGGAATTCTCGGGGGATGTGTGATGTTACTTTAATCTTTAAATAATAAGATTAAGGTTCCATTATAATACATCGGAGCTTGAATTTAGACCGTGACCATGTCCAATAAAATATCATCTCACAACAATCTCGCAGCCTAATGAATTATTTGACTGTGATTATGAAATGCAATTTCATGTGAATGAACAAATGGACTGGAATAGCAGAATTTCAAAAAGTATATCATGCGCGTTGAGGTGTTGAGATTGCGCCAATTAGTGATTTGAGTTCAGTCACATTACATAGTGTTAGTCATGGTTTTTCGTAATATAACATTTATAGAAAAACTTCATTGTATATGTACCTCTTCACACTCGGTTCAATAACCACAGACCTTATCAGCATGCAAAGGTGCAATAGGAGGGGGACAAAGTCGTCGTTCATCAGTTCAGAGTCAAGATATCACTGCCGCAGGAGCATTTGACTCGTTTATACCCTCTGCTGCTCTCAGTCAGGGCGTGCTGCGTGCTTCTTCATCAAAATGCACTGTACGCCTATCCGAATAGGATGACACCTCAAGTGATTTGGCCAGTCACAAGAAATTACGCTCGCGTATCAAGTAGCGAGCGATCAGGACAATTGTCTACCTGCCATGACGAGTGTATCAATAATCATGGATTTCCTTTTGTGTGGCTCACCACTCAAGGATAGGCCTCAAGGTAGTAGTCATGGCGCTGAACTAACCCTATCGTTCTCGTGCTCGCTCATCTGACCTCAGATCTCTTCTTTGCTTGCATGGTAAAAGTTCGACATCCAGAAATCTTTCCAGTCGTACTTATTCGGGATGTTCGGCATTCATTATTTTATATCGGTCAGAGCGCTTTCCAGGAGAAACTTCGATCGCGAATGTCATTCTTCCATAACAAAGTGGTTTATAACAATACACAGCCTGTGAGAAATAGGTACAGATGCTTAGGATGCTTGAGATATTGGGTCAGGGGGTTCCGAATTTGTATTGTCACAGGATCATGGGATCATTGTTGCCACTCCACGAGGCAATATTGACAGACATGCTATTCAAGGTGGCATTTCGATGGTTAAAAGCTTCCAAGACACTGGCGGATCCCACAACTCCTATTTACCCTCCGCTTAGCATGATGGCTGACCTAAACTCTGCCCAAGACGGTCCTTTATCCTACCATGATGATTATTATATACCAGGCGGCGATATGCATTTTTTGGTAAGCACAGTCATGAACGGTCATGGACTGATACTGACAAGTTTGGACCTTGACAGGTCCAGCGAACCCGTTTCAGGGTTCACTCGTACTTGATAACACGCGCATCTAGATTTTGGAGAGTACGATTCGCTAGTCCAGTGTCCCCTGGGGACCAATACAGACTGTCAGGTACTCGCGAGTCGAATGCCTTTGTTGTAGGAGATGCAGATCCCGAGGATTTTGCCGCTTTCCTTTGGGTAATATACAATCCGTATGTCTTATATCTTCTTCCCTCAACAAATATTGATCGTTGAAATGGAGTCTAGAAGATACAATATCTATCACGCTTCGCTGAGTAAATGGATCAGGATTCTCCGATTGACTTCACTCTGGGAATGCCCAGAAATCTGTGAAGTGGCTGTATCCTATATTAACAGGATAAATATGGAAACCATACAGAGAATTAATCTCTATCAAGAATACAGGGTGGAACGCAGGCATATCCTGCCCTTCTATCTCGAATTAGCAAGACGGGAAGAAATGCTGGGTCGCGAAGAGTTCCGCGTCCTTGACGTGGATACATTGTTTTCTATCGTCAGGGCGCGCGAAATGCTTCGCGCTCCATATTCAGCTGATGGTGATGGTAGAGATACGTTGAGTAGCCCTCTCCAGGAACACTCAGAGGATGAAATGCTTGATGTTCTTGCAATTGCATTTGGAATTCCTGTTGAAGCGATCCGGGAATTTGACAATACAGGTTGGAATCTCTACAGCCGTTTTGAAATTTCAATCTGATTGTGTGAGGCTTAGGACAGACTCCTGATGCAGAGAACAACTGACTCATACAAGGCTGAAATGATTGTTCTGTATGTAGATCCTGGGGCTTGATTAGTCAAATACGTCTTCACAGAATTTTATCGTCTTTCTGCTAGTTATATTTTCAATGGCATTTTTTGATTGCAAGTTTCAGTTTCAGTGTCAACGCTTACTACAAAAGGTCGTGTTCATGATTGATTACACCTACCGCGCCCGGAGACCCTGGGATAACAGTACTTGTGGTGATCAAAAATGGAAGATGCTGATGTCAGTGGTGCTGTGACGCGTTCCTCCACAGTTTTAACGATACAGTCGCTTCATTCGATGCGGAAGTTGCTAGTAACATTCACAACCTCGAGGCCTTTTCTGCTGTTTATTGAACTCGTCTAGGGATCCTTACAAACCCATCTAAACAACAGATGGGAGATAGAACCCGTACACGTGTAAATCAGGTGCATTGTTTTTTTTGGAGTGCGCTGCGCTCGAGGAATAGTATGTAATTATCTTTTTTGAGTGAATTGTATCAGTGGCTGCTTCTCGCTCCCAAGTTAATATGAGATAAGAAGGATGAATCAAAAGTCCGGTCCTTAGCTCAAACACTCCGTCTCCCCCTCACTTTACCTCCTCAATCAGGTTAATATTAACTTGATTTAACCTTTACACAGACATGTCCTCCCCGAATGCCAATCAGTCCGAGGCAAATGCGGTCGCTCGTGCCCCTTCGCTTGACACTCATAGTCGTTACTGGATTCATGGAGCTGATCTTCACTTATTGGTATGTATCACTCTATATCCCGCTATATCCGGTCCAATGATGCTCCTTAGCTGGGTAAAGTACTGTACCGAGTCCACTCTTATTTCTTTGTCCGAGAGTCGAAGCACTGGAAGACCAAGTTGATCGGTTCAACCTCTTCCGGTGATGAAGTACTTTTACAAGGCAACACCAGCACCAACGCTCTCGTCCTCAACGAAAAGCCTGCAGATTTTGATTGCTTGCTTGACATCTTCTATAATCGGTGTGTCTAGTGTGTCTGGAAGATTGCTCCTTGTGCTGACCGGCTCCTTATAACATAGCCAATTCGGCGATTACTCTCACCTGAAGCTCGAGCAGTGGACAACTGTACTCAGTTATTCCACAAAATGGGACTTTCCACAAGTCAGGGAGCTCGCCATCCGATACATCGTCAACTCTGAGGTCAGCTCCGAGATGGATACGGTCGAGCGCATAGTTCTCTACCAGAAGAACAAGCTCCCTGAACAATACCTCTTTCCTTTATATGCGCAGATCGCGTCTCGTGAAGAGCTACTCAGCCTGGAAGAATCCAAAAGGCTAGGCTATGATTCCCTTGTTCCCATTCACCAGGCCCGTGAACGCCTGCGATCTCAAGGGTCAATGAACAATCGACTATTGTCTCCCATCAGGACTGATCTTAAGCCCACTGAAATTATTGATATCGTAGCGTCAACCTTCAAAATTTCACTTGGAAATGCGAGCTTGAATTCAGGTAACGCCTTACTCTATCTTTTCCTGGCAGATGTCATTTGTTTAACCTTGGCTTTGTAGGTTCTGGGCCCAGCATTCAACTTGACACCGCTAACAGTAACGCTAAAAACAACGCTGGTGGACCGGGCAAATCCAAGAAGGGTCAGAATTGAAGTGAAGGGACGTACATCGATGATGACTTGGATCTTGATTCGTCTGTAATGACGATGTTTGAAACATTTCAACTGTTTTGTAACATTAGCTGTACTGATATAATTATGGGCTGTTTTGGTCGTTTTGTTGCTCGTGTATAAGGTGTGGAATGGCCAAACTTGGACTTACTCGGTTAATACTAGATGGAGAATTATAGGAAACATACTGAGAGTTAGACACGAGAACCGAGGTTGTGAAAACACGGTGCAGCAGTCATGCACTTGGGTACAGATTTGCTCGATTTCCAGCAGAAGTATCAGTGGCAACCACAGCACTTGATAATGAATCTTGATCATTCTCCTGAGCTCTTTATATAGTGCAAACTCATACGCCACAGGCCCCTGTCTCACATTGCCGAAGCGCATGTGCGATTCTGCCATCAGCATAGAACTAAAAAGCTTCATCTCCAAATTCTATGCAACCGTAGATTTAGTCGTCTTTGTTTATAGGGAGCGTTAAAGGACTAGGACGTACAGGGTCAGTCATCACTGACAACTTTTACGTTCGGACAATGCAAATGTCCCCAGGGTATTACTGCCTCGTGTCGACCGGAACAAACTCTCCCTTCATTCATCAAAAACGTGTTGATTTCCTTACACGTGTACCTCACTACCCCCCCCAATTCAAATACCGAGAGCTTACCGCAAAATTTCGATACCCCAAACTCCCCCCTTCTCCCTTCACTATCCACTCTTCGCACAACTAGATCTTTTCATCCTCAACAATGGCCCACACACATACTGAACTCGGCTCGGCTTTCCGTTCTTTGACACGTCATGAAGAATATTATCTCCCTGGTGGTGATCTTTTCTTGTTGGTATGTTGCTGTTTGTGGTGCTTGATTGGTCCAATAATGCTAATCACGCCACTGACTCTAGGTCGAGCATCATGTCTTTCGAGTGCACCGATATTTCTTTGAACGTGAGAGTACATACTTCAAGGGAAAACTCGCTACGCCTGCCTCGCCAGGCAGTATACGTCCAGGAACGAGTGAATCAAGCGCCATACTCTTGGAAGATGTCAGAGTTCACGAATTTGCACGATTCCTCTGGGTTTTCTATAATCCGTGAATGAGAGTTTCCCTCCTCGACTAGGACAGCCCTAACTCATGATCCTTTAGGAAATATTCACTTTACAACACGTCTGTAGCTGATTGGACAGCAATCCTTAGTTTAGCGCATCGTTGGGCATTCCCTGAAGTTAAAGCTCTCGCTGTTCGAGAACTTGAAAAACAGTCTATGCCTGATATCGGACGTGTTGTTGTCTATCAAGATAATCAAGTTGACCCCAACCTTCTGATTCGTTGCTATGCTGCCCTCTGCGAGCGGGAAGAACCGTTAACCCCTGCTGAAGGTCGTCTTATGGGAATTGACACGGCACTTACAATAGCACAGCTTCGAGAGATGGCTCGACGATCTCCCATTGACTGTCGTTCGCCCACATCAGCGAACATCCGTGGAAACGAACTTTATTCACTCGTGCGAGAGTTGTTTAGAATTGGGGAGCCCACCAGAGACGATGATTCTTTGCCTCAAACGCCATTAGGTGGACCGGTGATAACCGTCCTATAATGTGTCTTCAACAATGAGCTGATCTCGCTTGATTGTTTCCTCTAGCTGCGGCCGGGATTAACAACAACAGTGTCAACCCAGTCGTCAACAGCACGACCTCCACCAGCGAAACCGACAGTACAGACAACCACACAGGAAATGACACCTCAGTCTCAATTGTCAATCCAAATGGCAACGCCACCCTTGCAAGCACAAGAGCTGGAAACACGCTCTCTGGATCTCAAGTCAACTCCACCAAAACCGGAACGACCGCAGGTAATAACAAATCCGGCTCTAGTCAAGGTCAGTCAACACTCGGAGACGTCTCGTTCCCCCACTCCCGTCCCGGAAACACCATCAACAGCAACGACAGAGAAGAAAAAGAAAAAGAGGGCGCCAAAGAACGAGAAGCCAACGAAGATGGCACTGGCACCGGAGATGGATTTAGCAAACCCAAATCTCGGCGAAACGTATTCAAGCGCGGCTGAGGAGGCAACACTGCAACAGCTGCAGGATGGAGAGGAGAAGAAAGATGGTCAAATTTCATTGGTAGATTCGGGGAAAATGGATGAAGCCGTAGCTGGTGCTCCTGGTGCTGTGCAGTCTACAGATCGTGAGGAAAAGGAAAAGGATAAAGCGGATGTTGTCACAGGTGGAGACGGTGTTTCGACAGACATTCCCAATACAGCCACTGACCCAGTACAGGAGGTCAAACTTGATTCCTTGGCTCGAAGTTCGTTAGCCACACAAGGGAGTCCACTCTCTCCTAACAAAAACAGGAATGACAAACATGACTATTTGAAGTCGCCTGAGGAGCGTGTGAGCCATGGTGGTTTGATGAACAATATCTGGAATAGCATCACATCCTCATGATCATTTTGTTGTACATTGCACTGGAATGTTTTTTCATCTTCTCCCCTTTCGGTGTGAGTCACAAGAGACAGGTGTTGAATTCGCTGAGTGCCAGGGAACATGGTTCTATGGCCCCCCTCAAGCATGGCCGAATGTTCAAGTATCTATTTATATTACTGACTTAAGAAATGTCAGGCCATGGAAAGACCAATTAGTACAAAATTTCAGAGGCCTATCATTCATCCGGTTGACAAGACTCTGAGTTGACGTTCATACTGATACATCTATTCTTTTGTGTAAATGCCAGACCCCTAATGGGCCATTTGTATTTCGTCTACAAATGAGTAGATCGTCTCATTTGTTATTCTTGCCGGTTGACTCTTTCTCAATGAGTCGCCCAACCAATAGGCACCGTGGTGCCTACTACTCAAGGGATTCAAGTCCAAGTTTCGACAGAAACAACGCGCCAGACTGATGTCTTTAACTACAAGGAGGTGTTATTGTGGATTTCAATATTTGGGACAGGTCTGAAAGGGAGGGCAGCGACCAACAGGGACGACAAGACTGGTCAGCCTCGGTCAAATCACTTCTGGTCTTGTCCCCCCCTTCGCTCACAATCCCATCGATCCACTGGCGACCGACCTATCGATGACATACGTTGAGTGGTGCGGAATAACAGTTGATGTATCACAGTATTCTGATTGCCTGGGAGCACAAGATAGATGCTCTAGTTGTTGATGTTCAGAGTGTATATATAACCAGAACACATTAGATATGAATGTCATCCATAATTACTAGTGATTTGAACCTACCAGTTCCCTGGGAGCTTTAAGATTGGCCTTCTCCCTAGTAGCATCTCAAAGTCAGCCATTTGAGCCGAACCAGTGCAAATACCATGGGGTGATAGTAAAATACGTGTAGTAGAGAAGTTAAGGCTGAGCGGGACTCTGCATCGGCATTTATTTTTCGCAACAATTTCGCAACAAGTGCTAAGACGCGGAGAATCCATACTACGAGAAGTTCAGATTCAGTGGTAGCGCATAAGCGGGAGTAGCGGACAGAGGTGTGAGGAATTTTCTGGTGGGAGTCAGGTGAATGGTGAACATGAACGTGGTCCTATCACGTTAGTTAGGTCCCTAAGATGCTCTCATTCATCACCAGCAAATATTTCCCTCATGCAATCTATTCTCTTGCTATCACCTCAATATCTGTACACCTCATCAGCCAAAAGCGCAGAATTGCAGAGGACAGGGCACGCATCGCAGCACGCATTTCTATCCTTGAATCGGTATTAGAACAACTTCAAGAAAACAAGGACGTCCCTCTTGATGAGCTAGACCGACTACATCGACTCGCACGACCTTCTGTGATAGAAGAGAATGCTTCTGGAGAAAGGAAAGGTATAAGATGGAGAGAGGTCTTTCTTGGTTCACGGAAGGTTGCTGATTCCGAGATGAACGAGTTTGACCGACGAGATTGGGAGAAAAGTGTGTTCCTCTCATTAATTACTTGATTTCTCGGTGACTTAGGCAAATTCCAGTCAAAGAAGAGCTTGAGAGTCAAAAGTGAGAGTCTTTTTGTTACCTCCTGATATTATTATTATCACTCCAGGTAGTCATTCTTATGCCTCCTATTACACGTATTTGATTAAGTCATTCCTTCAGCTTATCACCTTGTACACTTTCTTGGATCTTCATATCCAGTGGTTTGTTGATGGCAAAAGCTCACTATTCCGTGGCCTAATCAAGAAGAAATAGGGCACCCGAACCTATGAGGAAAAACTCAGACTGTAGCGGCCGCGAAGCTTTGGCTGCTTTGGTAACATGTCGACCTGGATCCGAAAGGCAACGAGGACCGTTATCGATGTTATTTAGACTATTTGCTACGATTTTTATCGGACATCCATGTAGATGGACTGAGAACCATCAAGCCTAACTTTCTTTCCCTTTTTCTTGCTATACGTGAGAGGGCTGCTATCGGAAGAATCGGTTGACATTGGAGCACCAGCTGCTCCGAGTGCATAAGCAATTTTAATTGCAATCGGTGCTCCGACTTTTTCGAGTTCATCCTGAGTTAATTCCCTTCTTCTGTCAACTATTTTCTGGATCAAAGGTTCCATCCACTCGTCCAATTTGTTTCGTCTTGCGCATATCAAAGCATCGACAGGATCTTTGGCAAAGAATATGTCCCTAAGATTTCTTGCTGCTTTCTGGCGAACATCGTCCATGCCGAAAATCTGGCTCAGTTCGAGGACTGTCTGCCACTGCACAGTGGTGAGGATTTCGGGGTTGCAGTATCTCCTGAATGATACGCTGAGTTGTTGCTAATGTCTGAACCTATCACCCCCGTACCTTGGATATACTGCACGCAGGAGTTGCAGGAAATCATCCTTCTTGACGTCTTCCTCAAGCTCCACTAGATCGTCGCCAGTGTCATCTCCCAATGGCACTGGTTCAATCTTTGCATTGGGCATGATGAAGAGGTGTCGAGGGACGCGGAAGACCGCATCCTCTACCTTTTGTTGATTTTGTCAGTTGTTAGGTTAAAAAGTAGCGATGGGTTCATACTTTGAAAGTACGGAAGGCGAAATAGAAATCTGTGTCTCTCTGTGTCTTTACTTCTGACATAAACGAAGAGATCGGTCTCCCCTTAATGAATGAATCGATAAAGAAGTTTATGATCGATGGGCGCTAGATAAAACCAGCACTTCTCAGCGATCTCAAATGTTATACGTGATGAGTGGCTATATACATGATTTATTTTAAGCCAAAATATTCGGTATACTACACATTTACTACAATTCTGCCCAGTTCCGATTACACTGTGGTTATAGTTATATTCCCTGTTGTCTCTCCCATACTCTGTTCCCTAACAAATTAGCCAAATGGGTGGAAAGATCAACACTAGTAGGAACCTCCCCTCTGCTTGTACGCAAGTGAACCCGAGAATTCGAAAATGTACGCGAGTAAACAAGGTTCCGTTGGTCGCAAGAATTAGCACGTTCTCGAAGATCAAGTACCTGAAGGAGATGATCCTGATCCAGAACCTGATACTCAGCCATCCCCAGTGGTTCTTGTCGAGTGACGAGTGCCTGCATCGCTGACGAGAACCATTTCTGAATGCCTAAATCTTGGGCCATTTGCAGTTTTATCGCATCGGACCCAAATCTCGATCTTTCTAGTTTCTCTGTCGCCAGCTGCTTCACTTGTGGCATTTCCCATTTCGCGGAAAGTCTCAAGACCGAGGCCCAATCATCAGGAGAGAGCTTTTGGTTGGTGATATGATCACTGAAGGCTGGGTTGGGTATTTGTAATGAGGATCAAACCCACTCACGGAAAGAAGAAACTCAGCAACACTTCAAAGTCAGCTTTTGTCACACTTGCGTCCACGACGAGAGGGTCCTGACAGTCATATTTTCGAAAACCACGCTTTGAGA
>Ga0157366_1001039_pt1 | contig 11651 bp, 11 predicted proteins | sample AttbisABBM1_FD_113149 | JGI IMG/M metagenome (GOLD analysis project Ga0157366, IMG submission 113149) | Fungus gardens microbial communities from leaf cutter ant in Botucatu, State of São Paulo, Brazil - Atta bisphaerica ABBM1 | ecosystem: Host-associated > Fungi > Mycelium > Unclassified ...
AAACAATTGATCATTTCTGTTTATTAGTATTTCTATTTCTGACTTGCAATTTATAGTGTTAGTGAAATGAGATCGTGAAGACATGTGAAAAATCTATCAACGGCGGTGCCGGTCAGTGTCAGTCCGCCCAGTCCGCCCACCTCCATAGAGTCGGCATAGGAACTATTCTGGTTGCTGGAAGTGGGACCTCAGCAGTTTATCTTTATTTTTTCTTGTTGTTAAGTATCACTTTGATAAGAAGATGAGGTTCTATTATTTTCCGCGATGCTCCAGCGCATCACGTTCTGAGGTCATAATCAATAGAATCCAGCGTGAGTGCTGCCCTGAGTGTTTCGAGTTGCTTATGTTCTTCATGAAGCCGTCACCACCTCTGATGTGCACAACAGGAAGGGAACTGGAGGGCAGCTATGTGATACAACCACACAGACCAATTTATTGTGTGTCAGACTAGTTTCAGGTAGTACAATTTCCCTCGATACTGTCCTGCCACAACGCTGATACCCAAATCGATATCTCTAAATGATTCCGCGTAACATCACACATCACATGACTTTATCACATGACTGTCGTGTCGAACTACGCCTGACTCTCATTAGCCCTGTGCAGCCATTGAAAATGCCCAGACGGGCTCCTCACGCATTTGACAAACGGACGAATATCAATGATGTTTTGTCTTCTGTTCCAAAGATCTTAGACCAAGTCCAGGTCTCCATTGCGAATCATCAGAAGAACTGTGTCGCCCTACACAAAATTCATGCCAAAGCAGCAGAGTTCACCGAGCCGACCAATTCACGTGGCATGAACAGGTTGACCGGAGAAAAGCTGTTTACAGAATTCATGTATCTTGTCCTTTTCCGCGTCCTAGTCCTCAAAAAAGGAGTCACGACGGCAGATCGTGTTGTGAAGTTTATTGGAGTGTATATCAAGTTTATCAATGAAAAAGGTGGGCACTGTTTTCGTCTCTGCGGGGTTACTCTGAAACGCATCTCATTAGTCGAGGATGAGCAGGGGCAACAGGAGAATGATGATAATCTCGCCAGTCGCTTCACTGCGCGGCTTTTGAGGTTCCTTTTGAAAGGGATTTCAGCCAAGGATAAGAATGTTCGCTACCGCGTACTTCAGACTTTGGTTGAGATGATATCCCATCTTGGAGAAATTGAGTAGGCAATGTTTGAAAGACATGTAAACAGTTACTGTAACTCACCTTTTTCTAGTGAGGATCTCTATGGTATTCTTCGTGAAGGGCTTCTGGATCGTGTCAAAGACAAAGAAGCACATGTACGGTCACAAGCAATTGTGGCCTTGTCTAAACTATGCGCTGAAGAGACTGCTGACGATATAAACGATGATCAAGAGACTGTGAGCAGCATCTTGCTAGATGCTCTTGCCCATGATCCCTCCTTGTGTGTCCCGAGCTCGTTCATGATTTTTCAATTGCTAATCTGTGTTGCAGTGATGTCCGCAGAGCCGTTCTTCTCAATCTTCCCGTCGATGAAGCCACAACACCACATATCCTTGCACGTATGCGTGACGTTGAACCACTCATTCGCAAACTGGTTTTTTCCGCAGTTCTCGAGCCAAATACGACGCAGGGGAATGAGCCCAAGGTTATGGGTCCCACACATCCCCGGGCATTCACCATCTCTCAACGAGAGCAAATTATCAAAGATGGACTCGGGGATCGTGAAGAGTCTGTTCGCAATGCGGCGACGTCTTTGATAGGAAGCTGGATCGACTGCATCAATGTTGCTACACCAAAAATAGAAGATCCGGAGGGGGAGCCTGTCGTTCCTGAAGTAGAGGGCGTCCTATCTTTACTCAAACTCTTTGATCTGGGTCAAGGCACCGTTGCTGTGGATGCTTTGCTCAGTGTGTTCACCTGGCGTTTGGACATTTTCACCAAGATTGATCTGAATGGTGAGGAATGCTTCTCTGTTGGGCCATTTGTTTTATCCACGTTTCTAGAGAGTTACTGGGAGCGGTTGAACCCAGAGAGAGCCTTCTTGGCCCGTGTCTTCGTGGATCACTGTGTCGCAATCAAGGACCGGAAGCGACTTGAAGCACTCCCCACCGTCTCACAAATTGCTGCAGTGATAGAAAAAGCTTGGAACGGATTAATGGTACTGTTGGAAGCTCTTGAGGAAGAAAGACTCATTCGGGAGTTCAAGGAAACCGAGTTTCAACAAAGAGAAGATGAAATTTGCGAGCAAGAGATTAAACTTGGCGAAATGCTCAAGATGGCCGTGAATCTGGATTATGGTGATGAAACTGGCAGGCGGTTGATGTTCCCCCTCATCCGTACGTATTCCCTTGCTTTCTCTCTGGTTTGCGAGAGGTCAATGTGGCTCAGGCGAAATGACTTCAAGGGAGACTCTTCCTCAAGGGCTTTTTAATCAGTGCTTAGACATCTTGAAGAAGCTTGCTGCGAGTGACCGCGATCTCATTCGTATTGTAGTCGAAATCATTTCGGATATGCGGGATCCCTTCACTGACGAACCTGTGAGGCATGTCTACTCGATCGAATATACATTGACACCCAGTACGTTGCCCAGGTTAATGTTGATCCGGATGCGACTACGACTCTTGGTGATACACCTAAACCCCGTTCACCGAGAGAAAAAACAGAAGCTGAGAAGAAGAAGGCTATCGAGGTGGACTATCGCTGCTTGCTCCTCTCGAGTGCTATGCTGGAGCGGGTCAATACTGTGAGTCGTTAACCAGCTAGAGATTCCAGATTGGAATGTTTATAGCACTTCAGACCTTTGAGGAGAATTCGACTCTTGAGGGCCTAATGTGTGACCTGATAGTCCCTTCAATACACGTCAAAGATGCGCAGACTCGGGAAAAGGCTTTCGTTGCCTTAGGATTGTGTTGTTCTATCGCTCGAGTAGGATAATAGTACTCTCTCACGCACAGTTAGACTGACATTTATGTCTCCAGAAACGCGCTCTTAATTCTGTGGATTTCTTTAGGAGCCAAATCCTCAGCTCCCCTGATCAAATGAAATCGAAACTATATCAGATTATTATTGATATGTTGATGGTCCATGATCAAGCCTTTGTGGATACTATTCCACAAAAGGTATGCTGACTGTTTCCCCTACGTTAGTCGATGGTCGTTGATGTTCGCTCCTTCAGGTCGCGGAGATCACAGATAGATTTTTAATTGAAAGGCTGAAGGAGGAGCGGGATCCGAAGGTTCTTGCCACTCTTTGCCTTGGAATCGCCAAATTGATTATAGCAGGAATCGCCCGTGATTCCAACGTGAGATTGGTTTCTAAACCGGCGTTAACAGCGATTGACGTTGCATATTATACAGTCTGTGGCTAATTTGATGCTTGCTGCGCTCTCTCCTGCGACGGCTGGAAATCAACCACTACGGCAGTGTTTGACCGGGTTCTTCCCTGTCTATAGCTACATGTCGGCAAAGAATCAGAAGAGCATGACTGATGTGTGTCATTTTATTACCCATTGTGTCTATGTCTTTAATTTCCATCAGATCTTCCTCCACGTATTCTCAGAAGTCAAAAAGTCGCGAGCAGAGTTAGAGGAGGATGAAGAAGTGGTAACAGCTACGCAGGTTGCAAATATGTTTGTTGATTTGACTGACCCGAATCGGTTGGCTAGTGTTGTGTGCGTTGTCGTTTCTGTTGGGGTGGTGTTTGTTCTGATGAGTTCGGTACATTTAGGACTGCGAATGGGACGACGAATGAGAAGGAGATTTATGAGTGTGGTGATATCCATTTAAAGCTTGCAACAGAGATTTTGCAGGAGTTCCTGAAACCCCGATACGATTTCGACAGTATGCAAATTTTGGCCTCTGACACCCTTCCACGATACTGACACAGATTAGGGGACGATAAGAAGGTTCTTTGTCAGATGTTTGCAAAGCTCTACGTCCCCGATGTAGTCGATGACGTACTCATCAGGCGTCTCAAGTTGTATCTGGACACAGTCAAGACGGTACGCTCTCCTATTAGTTGTCCCTTTGTCGATATTTCAACTTCTAACAACTAAAATTAGCATCGACCCTTGAGAGATGTTACTAGTCATAATGCATTGAACAAATTTGATGCTATCATTTCCAGGAGGTTCAAGAACCAACTTGAGCTCAAAGAGAAAGAGCTCAGGAAATTCGAGGAACTGCAAGACTTGTTTGAGTTTCTGGATGATATAATCCCCGAAGATGAAGGTGAGCTCGTCGATCCAGAACTAAAGTGGAGGGGCAGCAAGAGGCAAGCAATTTACGTCAATCGGTGATCTTCTGGATAGTGTACTGATGTATCCTGATAGGAGGTCGACCAGTATTGCGAGCAGTGATGATGGCTCTCCTTCACATGACAGTGGTCGTGACAGACCGAAAGCCAAAAGGTCAGTCATGGTCGTCTTCCTTGTGCTACCGCAGGACTAAGCGACATTCTAGGAGACGCATCTCTGGTGACAGTTCGAAGGAAGAGGATAATCGAGACACATCTGGGCCTGCCGCTCAGAAGCGAATAATGCCTAAACGTGCTGCGTGTGCCCAAATTTGGTCATTTTGTTGCAAGATTGTGGCTCACGAATAACCAGGACCGGCAAGATTCCTATCCAGTCTATCACTATTACAGACAGTGAAGATGAAGGTTACGTGCGTCCCCCCAAAAATGAGACTACTACTAAAGAGTAAGCGACTCATTTTCTCATTTGGGTATATCTCTTAAAATCGCAATCAGAAAATCTCGGCAAGTTAAGGGGGAAGACAAAATGGCTTTAGAAATCAATCAACCTGAGCTTCTCTCGTTGGCCCCTGCTACAACTTCATCGTTGAAAACCCTGGAGGGTGAATCAATCATCAGACCTGCTGATTCTGATAAGGAAGAAGAGGACGAAGTCAACGACTTATTAGTTGAAGGAGACTTATAATCTATGTGATCACTATTATCTATTGAGACATCTGTTCCAGTTGAGTTAAATGGATTTTTCCTATTTTTATCTCTGTTATAGTGGAGGGTGCAGGGCTTTTTCTTGACGTGCTTATTCTCTCGCAATCTATGCCTTTTTTGAGATCAGATGTACTATTTTGCATAAGGGGCAATGACGATGTATTATTGTTATCGTACTAAGCAAGACGCCTCTAGATGATTCAAAGTCCATCGCTACGTCACTTCAGCAAGTAAAACCCCTCTTCTAAGTACAGGCCATCGATTCAAATGGTCAAAACATAATGTACATGGAGAAGATACGTGAAGCAATTCGTTGTATGGAGGGGTTTGAGGCATATGGAAACCTTGAGTTTCTACGGAACTGACGTCTAACTTGAAAACGGAGACATTAACACCATTCGGTCGTGCTCAGTTGTGAGTCTTATGTTGGGTTTTCTCCAACAAGTCCTTGCTGGAATCATAGATTTAGCTTGGGGACAATGTTTAGAGTGAGATATGGTGTGTTCGTCTCAGTATACCGCAAGTTCGTTCTTGATTCTCGTCGTCTGGAAGGTGAACTTCTGAGAGGGATTGACGATCTTTAGAACAACCTCACAATGTGAGTCCTTCCTAAATTCACGTATCTTTGTACCTTAACGATACTGTATAGCTCGAATGCTTGACTCAGCGTGAGTGGTCTAGAATTTCTACATGGGCTCCCTTTCATGATCTACGTAGCTTACACTTCGCGGCGGGTTTTTTCGGCTTACATGACTACGCACATCGGTATCATCAGCTCGTCGAAATTGAAGCAGAGGGCGTGAACAGCACTCTTTCTCCAAGAAACAACTGCCCTAATGTTCGTAACAAGATTTTGGACGATGCACATCATCGATACTCGGATCAGTGGGTCGAGCGGTATCTGGCTGGTGCTCGAGAACGACTTGGCCGACAGGTACCCGGATTCAATTTGACGATATGGGATTGCCTACAGATGCAACAGTTGTGTACATTTGAGAATGCGGCTTCGGGAAATTCGAAGTTTTGCCGGCTTTTTACGGAAGATGAGTGGAAAGGATATGCATATGCCAACGGTGATTTACTCACCCCACCACCTCTGGACGCAGTCTGATATCTATCGATTAATTGCGTTATTCATATGGTATGGTTCGGGTCCAGGAAGTTGTTACTGCCATGGGGAAAGGCTATGTCCAGGAACTTGTTTCTCGGCTGACCAAGAAAAGAAATTCTGAATTCGACAGTAGTGTCAATCGAAGCATTACCAGCGACGAGATATTGTTCCCCTTCAATCAGCCGTTATATGTCGATGCTACTCATGATACCGTGATGTCTGCAGGTAAGCTTTCTGCATCGATAGTGCGTAAAGTGTAATATTGATGATGTGGAATGGTATTGGTCTACGTTGCTATGAACTTCACGAATTTTATTCGTTCTGGCCCCTTACCTCCTGATAGGATTCCAGCTAATTTGGTAGGTCATCTTCGTAATTTTTTTTACTTCACCTCCATCGTTTTGGTGAAAACTCGTTAGTCGTACAATACGGATGAAGTCATGCCTTTCGCAGCCAACCTTGTCGGACAAGTCCTCTCTTGTCCTTCTGCCTTCTCAACACATCAAACCCCTAACACAAGCCTGAGCAATCCCACACATATCCGATGGATTGTCAACGACAGTGTCCTTCCACTCACTGGTATCCAAGGCTGCGAAACAAATCAGTACGGGTTGTGCAAAATAGGGGCATTTATTGAGGGTATGAAAACGAGGATTAAGGAAATTGATTTCATGTTTGCATGTTATGGAAATTACACTTTTCCGGATCCGGACAATATTGTTGATGGGCAGTTGCCTATGGAGCTGAGACATCGAGAGGAGAATAGAGCACGAGATTGAGAATGAGAAGGTGGTTAATTATTCACATATTCTTTATAAATCATTATTTGTTGCATAATGTCAGCTATGCTAAATGACAACTAGCTGTTTTTGCCATCAGCTTTCTGAGTCTATCTATTTGCCATTAGAGCTAAATAAACATCATGACCGTGACATGTGATTGATATATAACACAGATATATGACACAATGTCATGTTGTGTGACAGTTTGTGACAGTCATGTGTGATGTCACTAACCCCTAACCCTAAGTCCAAAATAAGAAAATAAAATGGAAAACAAAGAGAAATGAAATAGTCCATTGTCATTAACTCTAATACATGACACAGCTAGTAATTCAGTGACATCTCCAAGGTTTTTGGAAATTGGGCAAGACTCTGTTGCATATTGTGCTAGGAGAAAGCAAATTTGCTTTACTCTTTCTATTACAAATTATTCTATCTTATGTTTTACAGATACTTGCTTTATACTGGACATGTGTTAGGGTTTATTTCAAATATGACTTATAATTGCTGTGCTTTGTGTTCTCCTCATATAGTATTAGTTAGCATCTTATATAGTAGTGGAGACTTTCTCATGTTCTTCTTATATTTTCCTTATTTCTATCCTTAGGAACACTTTTCTATTTCCTCATAGTCTTTAAGTATATATAGTTATAGATACAATCCTGTATTCTTATACTTTACTAATTGATTATTTTTTTCACTTTTATTCATGTCTTTGTCTAAGTTGTAATCTGAGCTAAGTTTAGATTGAACTAGCTCAGCTGATTTATCTACAAGAAGTGGAGCATTTATTCTGCTCCCATTACTATCAATAATGATTGGGTGTTGGCCTTCTCACTAGATATTATAAGAAGTCTCATTTATCTTGACAATGTTATTATACAAGTTATATAGGTAATTGAATTAATTTATCCTAATCATTCTAAGCAGTATATTGTCAAGGAGTCTTTATGTATTTTGGTATATTCTTTGTGATTTATGATGAGTATTTTCATGTTTATTGTATGTTATATTGGGATTGGAAAACCTTTCTCTTGGTTACTATAATGAACTATGCAAAATGACAGTAGGATGTTCTTATTCTCTATAGATATTTCTAAAAGGTACCTGAGTTTGATATGTGAACCTCCTTAATTCGGGACCTTCTTTCAGTGTCTGTGGAGTAGGTTGTAAGGGTTGTTGATGGCTAAGAGGTTGTATCTTAATATCAGAGTCAACATTATCAATCTCTTTAACCTCTACTGTAGGTATTTTAGACATTGGAAGAGAGGAGAGAAATAGTGACTTATAGGAAAGAGAGGGTAAAGAGGAAAAAGGAGGATTATTTTGAATGAGAGAGATAGGTGTAGATAGAATAGATACTAAAGTAGGTTTATCTTTACTAAAAGGTTCAGATATTGACAATTCTATTTCTGAACTTATTTTGTTCAATTCTCAGATGTGATTCACATCTTATTATCCAAGGCTTATTAGTAAGCTCCTGAAAGTTAGATTAGCAAGTATATGTTATCCAGATATATAAAACACAGATGTCAAAATAACCTTTAGCTTTAGCTTATATGCTATGTCTCTACTAGCTATACTGGTTACATATTTTGGAAGTGTTACTTATGAAAACTTGTGGAGAATAAGTCTACTAGAAGATAGTGAGATGTATTGCTACTAACACTGAAAGATAGTATTAGTTTTGGTTGATTCTTAGAATAAGATTTTATAGTGTAACTACTGGCTTATATACTAGGTATTTTAAGTTATTTAGGAATAGAGACTATAAGCAAGTTATTCTGGGTCTGGACAGTTCTCCAATATTAGGGTGAAAATCTATGGAGTTGTTGGAAAGTCTAGTAAGGATGTCTAAGGTGGAATGGAGAAGGATGATCTATACCAGAAGAGATTTAGGAGTATAGACAGATTGGGAAGTATTATCTGTAAGTTAAGATAGATGTGACTAGATTAGGATATGACACCAATAAATTATCATATAATTTATGCTCTTTTGTATGAGAGTTAGTATATTTAGGAAAGAATTCATTGTTGAAAATAACATATGTGGAATGGAAAATAACATTTTCTTATGTATGGTATATAAATTAATAGCTATTATTCTTATATCTGATGAATATCATTTGTCCAGAGTATTGTACAAGTTTATTGGTACAAACCTTGTCAGAGAGAAATACATATGCTTTACAGATACTTAGTATTACATCTCAATTCAGCTATATCTATATAAATAATACCTTTTTTCCTATCTACACTTTCTGTTTTTTTTTCAGTATATATCATAATCTCTATTCTACCTCAGATATCTTTACTGTATCTTTAACAACTCTATAAAAATCTCTACCAGATATCTAAAGATTACTAGAACTAGAGTAACTCACTTGATAGTCTCTATTTCTAGATAACTACTCTTGATAGTATACTTAGTATATAAGATCATACTGTAAAGCTTTATTCTGAAAATTGACTAAAATTATCACCATCTTCTAGTGTTAGTGATAATATACCTCTTATCTTTTAGTAAACTTGTTTGCCATAATATTTTGAGTATCTCTTCTAAAATATATAACCAGTATAATTAGTAGAGGTACAGCATATAATATCATGATTCAAAGACCTTAGAGTGGGTTAAAGAAAGAAAACCTTGTATTGGTTAATATAAATGACTATGTGTTTGCTTTAAGATCAACATACATATAATATGCTATATAATAGTATTTCTTTCAGAATTTTCTACTATTTTCCATTGTGACATGTGATTGTGTTACAGTGTGACAGTAATAGCATTGTGTGATGTCACATTAAACCCTAACCTTATATTTTAAAATAGAAAATAAAAAGAAAAGAAAATAGATTAAATCTAGCTTCCACAACTCTAATATATAAGCTAAAGCCAAAGATTATTCTAACTTTTATATTCTGTATACCCAGATAATGTAAGTTACTAGTTTGGACTTCCAAGAGCTCAATTACCAGATTTTGGATAATAAGATATAAACTATGCCTAATATCTAACAAGTGTATAATTATACAAATAAGTTATAGCTATAATAACAAACTCTTATCAAGAATCTGATAAACATGCTTCAAGTTGTATTGACTATACCTTTTTAAGTAATATATAGCTCAATTGTTCAGTATGTTTATTTTGTTGGTATATATATAGAGTATTGGTTTTATAGATAGTTTATTGTTCTCTTAGAAAGAATTGTAATTTTGATGTTATATACTTTTCTTTATTATCAGTTTGCAATATTTTTACTAAATTAGTATTTATCAAGAAGTGTAATTATCCACTTGTACTTTGAATAGGATAAGATAGGAAGCTTAAGAAGATCTGAGTAAATTAATCCAAGAGGTTTATTAAAGCAAACAAAGTTCTGAGTTAGTATATCTTTTTAAGAGCACAACTGTAGCAAATATGTTTTTTCTTTGGGAAACAAACCTTCTTCAGATCTTTAACATTGTCAAGAATATAATACATGACTTTGTCAGATGTATGTCTAAAACAATAATGCAAAATCTCAAAGTCTAGATGTCTTGTTGTAAGACTCATAGAATTATTGAAGATATTATGCTTGAAAATACAAGTTTTTACAATCTGGATATTGCTCCAAAGATTGTGAGTAGCCAATAGAACAGTGTTACCAGACTTATTATAGAAAGTAAAACCACTTCTACTCTTAATTTAGACTAAAGAATTTGTCTAGTAGAGAGGAAATATATTTGTATGCTAGAGACATAGTATACTAGCTATAGTTTTAACATAGTAACCTTAGTAGTGTCTTTCTTAGAATCAAATATTTCATATTCAATCAAGATAATACCAAAAGTGATCATAAATAATAGTGCTTTTAAGTTTATAGTCTCAACTCAACCATAATTATCTAGAGTTATATCAACAAAATCAGACTCAAACAGAGTTAAGTAGGTAGAGGTATCAGAATCTAAGAATCATTCATCTTTATAAAAGCTGCCATGGGGTACATTCTTATCTTTAGATAAGAAACATAGTAGCTTTTTACATTTGAAAAGATTTACAGCAATAGGCAAGTTAAGTAGAATAAATTTATTCAGACTTGAAGCTATATATATAGTCAGTTCTTCTTAAAGCTACAAAATCCTTCATTATAGCTATTATATTGGTATGAGCAATTATATTATCATATTTGAGAATATTTTGCATAAATCAGATAAACTGAGTTAAAAAATTAGTAAATCATTAATCTGTAAGAAAAAAAGCTAGTTATCAAGGATTCAACTATCTGATTTATACTTGTTATTACTTTTTTAAAAAACTGAATAATTTTTATCATATAGCTACTTCTTGAAAGTGTATTACAAACTTCATTCAACTTCTATCTATACTAATTGGGAGATCTCAAGCAAAGATCTACTTTGGATGCCAGTGTAGCCCTTACTCACTTCATCTATTCAGGATGGATTAAAAACAACATGATAAGTATACTGGTATTTGACATTGCTCAGTTCTTTCCATTCTTAAATTATCAGCTCTTTCTGCTTATCCTGAAAAAGGCTGGATGCTATTTCAAAGTCATCTAATTCTTCTCTAATTATCTAGTAGGTAGGAAAACATAGTACTATTGGAACAATTTTTCTTCTCATTTTTTCAAAGTTGATATTGGTATGGGGCAAGTGTTATGAACTTATTCCTTAGGGTTGGAAATAAGAACAACTCTTGTATTAGAGAAACACAAGAGAACTCGATAGAGTTTCTAAGACAAAGTAGTCTACCTTATATACTATAGCCCATGGTCCGTGCTAACTACTGTGCACCCTACCCTAAATGACCATGAGTATTACATGAGGCCAG
>Ga0157366_1001040_pt1 | contig 11649 bp, 6 predicted proteins | sample AttbisABBM1_FD_113149 | JGI IMG/M metagenome (GOLD analysis project Ga0157366, IMG submission 113149) | Fungus gardens microbial communities from leaf cutter ant in Botucatu, State of São Paulo, Brazil - Atta bisphaerica ABBM1 | ecosystem: Host-associated > Fungi > Mycelium > Unclassified ...
ACTGGAAGAAGACCTCAGAGATGAACGGCCTCTTTGATAGATTTGTCTTGAACCTCATGGCGCATTTGGTGGATAAGCCATCTAGTCACTGAAACACAAGACCATGTTGAAAGGTGTTCCAAGCAGTGGGACCAGAGTTGAAGAGTTATAGCAAGATGAAGCCATTTGGACTTTGAAGTGTGAATTTGTGAGGTTGAATTGCAGGCAGAACTGCAACAGGGGATTTAGTAGACGGAACTGCTCAGAAGCAACAGCAAACTTGGGAGTCTGATAATACTGTTAGGTGTGGTTCACACTGGGGTGGAAGTCTGCAGAATAGACTTAGAGATGAGTGGACTTGTGGAATGACCTTGGCTTCAGCTTATGTGCTGCACCATTTGTCTGCCATATGGTCACAACTTTAGATGTTGGGAAGAAGTTCGAGATGGGAGTGAGTACTGAATGGTATGTCACTGTTGAACACTGGAGATTGAGTTCAATAAGAGATTATCTTTGTCGATTATCAGACTAGCGAATTACAATGTAACTACTAGTCTTATATACAAATGGAAAGTATAGGAGATGCTTGGGGTTTCAGTGGGAAAACTCCTATTACCCCAAGTAGAGGTTTCAGTGTTGAGATACTGACAGGAGTAACTTTGTCATGGAAGACTGAGTTGAATAGGAATATTTTTACCATGGAAGACTGAATACCCAGATGGTTGCAGCACTGCCATAAGATGTGTTGTGAGAAAGGCAGCTGCTGTAGAAGGTGGACTTGTATGATTTGGAGGTAGTTTCACTGCAGGAACATTATTTCCAAACAGGTGGACTTGCATATGATACTCCTCAACATCTATGACATAAGTCTGTCTTCTATAATTCTTTTCACAACATATCTCCATGGTAGTAATATAACAATTTAAATATTTAATCTTTGTTACAAACTTCATTCAGTTTGTATCTCTACAACCAGTAAACCAATTTTCATAAACTAGTTGTATTAGAAAGCCCTAAATAAGAACTATTTATACATATATAGGATATACAAAATTAACAACAAACAACTGAGATATCAGGTCATTAGTAACTATAAAAGCTTCATTTGTTAATATTTCATAAATAGCTAGGCAAATTTATATAATTGAACTTGCATTAGAAAGTGCTCATCAAACTATTTCCAATAATATATGATATATCTTATTACAATAAGTATTGATAGAAATATAAGTATATCAATATAGTAATATAATTAGTTATTTTCTAAAATGAGCTTGACAGCTACTATAACAGATGACAACTCCTATTAGGTATGAGTTTTGATTATGTGATGGAAACAGCATATACACAGACTATTACTCTTTTGTATATATATCTTTGTTTAAGGATTAGATCTTGGACTTAACAATATTAATTTTATCAATTTTTATCCTTTATTATTTGTATTGATCTTAATCATTATTATCATTATCAAACTTCTAAACTACTAAAACTTCTGCTTGGAGCAGTATACTGAAATCCTGAGCATATTTTATATCTCTTACTTATATATAAAATTAGTAGTTACACTATAATTTGCTAGTCTGATAATTGATAAAGATAATTCTTATTGAACTCAATTTCTGGTATTTAATAACAATATACCAATCAGCATTTACTTCCATTTTGAACTTTATCTATTTATCTGAAGTTGTGATCATACAATAGATAGATAGCATAGTATATAAGCTAAAACCAAGATTATTCTATAAGTTCACATCACCAAGTACAGAGTTTACATACTTTATGTATCACTGAGTTAACCTCATGGACTTTTGCCTTTTGGTATAAATCATGTCTAATAGTATTATCAGACTCCTATATTTGTTATTGCTTTTAAGCAGTTTTGTCTGCTAAATTATCTGTTGCAGTTTTGTTTGTAAAACAACTCTTTTATACTTCAAAGTCCAATAACTTTCTTCTACCATAACTCTTTAACCTATTCAGAGTTAATTTTAGTTCCACCACTTGGAATATCCTTTAATATAATTTCATATTTCAGTAATAACATCTCTGGAGTATATTTGCCAAATGTTCCATAACATTCAAAATACATCCATCAAAAAGACTAATTATCTCTGAAGTCTCCAACTTATACTATTCAACCTGCCCAAACAGTTTTGTCTGTTTTCAGCCTAAGTATCATCTCTATAGACAGTGATTCTAGTTGGGAGAATGCTTCTACTACTAATCTGATATCTAATAAACCTAATTTTTTTACTTACTCATGGTCAAAATCCTATTGTAGTGATAATACTAATAAGTAGTTAGCTAACATACTTAGTTGATTTGCAAACACACTTATAGCTAATCAAAATCCTGGTCTTAATACTAATTCAAGGGAAACTAAAGCCTATATTCCCAATACTTTCAGTGGCACTGAGTATAACAAGCTCAATAATTTCTTATTTCAATGTCATCTTTACTTCTATGCTAATTCTGCACAATTTAACATGGATATTACAAAATTAATTTTTGCAATAATCTATCTCACTGAAGTTGCTCAAGACTGGTTTGAGCTAGGAAGACTAGAGTATTCTGCAAAACTAGCTCTTCAACTAGAACCTTTTTGTTTATAAACTACATCAATACTTTAGTCTTTTAGACTCTGCTGGTAAATTAGCTATTATACTAGATAACCTTTATATAGTATTCTATGCTACCACTATTACTAAGGGCTTTCCAATCAGATCTAGACCCCATCTGGAAATAAGAAAAACCTACCTCATTTTAGAACATGTATACTTTAGCAATAACTATTGATCACTGCTACTGGAAATACAACCATAAGCATCATTGTGCTAAACAGGTAGAAAAGGAAACCTTTGAGTTTCACTCCTAGAAGTAAGGCAAAGCTTCTTTTGTTAGTAATGTTATAGCTTTCCAAAACAAGGCAAATATATCTCTGGTAGCTTTATCCACCAAATCATCTCTATCTAACATCTCTACAGGTATATCTCTTCTCCAAGTTGGCCAACAATAGCAAGTTGACCAACAATGAGTATAAAAAATGCTCTAAAAACAACATATATCTCTATTGCAGTGGAGAAGATCATAAGTTGAACTTCTGTTCCAAAAAGCAGATGATAGTCACTTCCAAAGGCTATAGTGCTTTAATAACTGCTAATTCTCTAGCAGCTACTTTTGAGAAATCCTTGGAAAAATAGAGAGATTCTCCAAGACTCTATACAGACTGAGGGCCACATTGAACTTTCCTGAGCAGCAATAAGTTCTATTTGACTCAATGCACCTATTCTTTCTGATCCACACTCTCTCTTTGTTTCTCTTACTTCTTCCTTGATTCTTGGTTAGGATCACCTCAATAAAATTCTGTTCCAAACTTTAGTCAACTTTAGATCTACTCATTGCTTTGTAGACTCAAAATTTGTAAATACTTACCACTTAAAGACATCCACAATCTCTCCAGTTACTCTTTATTTATTTGATAGTTCATCAAACAATACCATCTCTAAAATTGCTAACTTGTTCATAATTTTCTTCACCCATAATTATATGATTCTGGACTTTTATGTCACTATGCTTAATTCTTCCTACTTTTTGGTTTTTGGATATAAATGGCTTACCTGACACAATCCACTGATTGACTAGATAAATAGATTAATAAAATTCTGTCTATCTTTATAAGAAAATCTTGCTTTCTCTTGCATTGTAACCAATATCCTATTGGCATCTTTATTATCTTCTGACACCTCTCTGCAATCATTAGATTTCACAGTTTCCATACCTGCACTTGAGATCTCTTTGTCTACTTCTGAGCAACCTAATATCACTATCATTAGTGCTGTGACATTCTTATGTATATCAAAACTTCTGTGCTCTAGCAAGTTTCAACTCTGCCTTTGTTTTTTAAATATTCAGACCAACTCTGTAAAACTTGCAAAGGATCCTGACCTTTCCAATGTCTCTTCTGAGTATTATGAATTTGCTGATATTTTTAGCAAAACCAAGGCTGAAGTCTTCACTCTTCATTATCTTTATAACCTCCAAATCAACTTCCAGTTAGTCTTATATACTTTATTTTGGTATCTAAACAAGAGGCTCTAAAACAATTCATTGAGAAAAACCTCAAGACAGATTTCATTCAACTAACTTCATCTTTACATAATACATCAGTTTTATTTGTTAAGAAGAAAGATGGTTTACTATGCCTTTGTACCAACTTCCATAGTCTTAATTGTATCTCAAAAAAAAGATTGCTATCCACTCTTACTTATCTCTGATCTATTGGACTTATCTCACAAAGCTCAAGTATATACAAAAATAGATCTTTATCATACTTACTACTTGGTTTGCATTGCTAACAGTGATGAATGGAAGACCACTTTTAGAATATGTTACAGATCATTTGAGTGGTCTATAATGCCCTTTGATCTTACCAATACTCCTGCAGTCTTTCAGTGATTCATAAACAATCTTTTCTCTGACCTTTTAGATGTTTGTATTGTGATTTATCTAGATGATATACTTATCTACTCAAATAACATGTCCAAACATTACTGGCATATTAAGAAAGTACTCAAATATCTCTACAAGGCTAGTCTTTATGCCAAAGCAGAGAAATGTAAATTTTACTCTGAGTTAGTAGAATATCTAGAATATAATCTTTCTTCTTCTAGCCTTACTATGTCCAACAACAAAGTTAAGATTATTCAAGACTAACTAAAATCCAAGAAAGTCAAGAATATTCAATTCTTTTTAGGACTTGCTAATTTCTATTATACTAGTTTATTTTCAACTACTTAGACATTGTCATTCTATCAATATATCTCACCTGGAAATACATTCTCTAGAAGTTCAATTCCTCCTATTATGATGCTTTCAACTCTCTCAAGAAGACATTCACCTCTACTCCTATCCTCACTTACTGGATTTCTGATGTTTAACTTATTGTAGAATTAATGCTTTGGACTATGCTTTCTGTTAGGAACAGACCAGCCACTGAACTAGTTATGCTAAAAGTATGCAATGTTAAGCTTAGCTTTGACATCTGGCTAGTACTATATATGTACTTCATACTATACTTCTGATACTCTCACTATAATTCTTTCTATTGTAAATGAAGAAAATGAAGTTTATCTGGTCACCTTTCACTTCTGCACTTTTACTGTGGTGGAGTTGAACTATGACACACATAACAAGGAATTACTTGCTATTTTTGAAGCTTTTAATTTAAAGCTTTTAAAATTTGGTGACACTACTTAGAGAGTCCAGCTTATTCCATTAATGTTGTTATAGATTATAAAAACCTTGAGTACTTTTCTACTACCAAAATATTGATCTGAAGGCAAGCATGGTAGTCTGAGTATCTCTCTTAGTTCAATCTTATTATCAGGTTTCATCCTGGTCATCTTGGCATCAAACCAGATACTCTTACTAGATAGTAGAACATCTATCCTAAAAGGGAGAATACTAGCTATGCCATAGTCAACTCTTACAACTTCAAACCAATTTTCACTCAAGAATAACTTGCAGCCTCTATACAAGCTATTATCCTTTTCTTTTCTTTTCTTTGTATAGCTACAGTTATTGATCTGGACTATCTATACCAAGACATCTTTTTAGCTCTCTTTAGTGACTCAATTACTACAGAACATACCACTGCAAATGGCTAATGGTCTATAAACCCTAATAGTTTTCTCTACCTTAATAACAAAATTTATATACCATTCACTAGTAATTTCCACACACACATTCTCCATATCAGGCATGGTTCACATTGGGGATGAAAGTCCACAATATAGACTCAGAGATGTGCAGACTTGTTGAATAACCTTGGCTTCAGCTTATGTGCTGTACTACCTATCTGCTACATAGTTGCAACTTCAGATAATAGAAAGAAGTCCAAGATGTGAGTGAGTACTAATTTGGTGTGTCGTTATTGAACACTGGGGATCAAGTTCAATAAGAGTTATCTTCATTGATTATCATACTAGTGAATTACAGTGTAACTACTAGTCTTATATATGAGTTCCTACTATAGGAGATGTTTGAGGTTTCAGTGGTATAACCCCTATTATCCCAAGTGGAAGTTTCAGTATTAAGATACTGACAGGAGTAACTCCATTATGGAAGACTGAGTCAAATAGGAGTATTTCTGCCATAGAAGATGAAATATCCAGATGGTTGCAGCACCACCATAAGTGTTTTCTAGATGAATAGACTTGGTATATGACACTCCAGTATAACCATAATCATATTCTAGCTGGCCACTTTGGTTAGAATAAAACACTGGAACTAGTTTGCTACAAATACTCATAGTCCAACCTCTACACTAATGTACAATAATTCTGTAAGTTCTATGTCACTTATATATGATCTAAGCTATAATGTCACAAGCCTTATGGATTTCTCAAACAACTCTCTATTCCTGAATAGCTATGAAATTCTATTTCTATGGACTTTATCAAGAAACTTCCATTATCCTCTAGATTTAATACTATCTTGGTCATAGTCAACTAGCTTACCAAGCAAGTAATCATTATCTCTGCCCATGACACCATCATGTCTGTTTGTTCTCTATGTATTTTCCAAACATAGTATTCCTTTCTATATTATTTTTGATAGAGGTTTGGAGTTTGTGTCAAACTTCTTCTATTCTTTAGATATTATTCTGAATATATGGCTTTACTTCACTTCAGATTACCACCCTGAAGGAAGTAATGGACAAACAGAATGTATAAACCAGACCTTTGAGCAATATCTCTGTATATTATAATTACCAGCAAGACAACTGGTCTGAACTCTTATCTCTTGCAGAATTCTCTTTTAATAATGTTCCAAATGCTACTATTAGTGTTTCTCCATTCTTTGCTAATAAGGAATATCATTCAAATATTACCATTCACTCTAAACATAATATTGCTTTCTTCCAAGTCTATAACTTTGCTATAGATCTTGATGAATTACAGAGTACCCTCAAAGCTGAAATCTCCATAGCCTAACAGCATTATTAGAAATCCACTGATATATGATATTTCCTTATACCTGATTTCAAAGTAGGTGACAAAGTCTTTGTCAAGGTACAGTTTTTTAAAACTATTTAGCCTTCAAAAAAGCTTTCCAAAAAATATCTTGGATCTTATGGAATCATTTTCTAGCCTAGTATACTATCATTTACTCTCCACCTCCTAGAGTCTATCCACTTTGTCCATCCAGTTTTCCATATGTCCATGCTTGAACCTATCATATCAAACTCTTTTTCTGAAAGAATACAACTAGCCTTTGTACCAGTTATAATCAATGAAGAACCCAAGTATGAGATTTCTTGGATAGTGGACTTCAAAATTGATTGTCAATAAGCATGCAAGCTCCTGTATAAGATGATTTGGCTAGGGTATGAAAACACCAAAGATGAATCTAAGTGAATTTCTACATCTGAGCTTACTCATACCATCAACTTGATATTTGATTTTCATATTGTATATTCCACCAAGTCTAGTCCACTTTCTTTGTCTTGATTTATGTTATTATACTTGTCCCCTGCCTCTATACACTTTTAACAGAAATTATTATTATTATTTTCTAGTATATTATATTTGCTCTTTTCATTTAATTCCATTTCTGTGTACTCTTTACAAGGTTTTTTTTTCAAACTTTCAGACTTTAATTTTCATTCCTATCTTCTAACTATATTAATTTTTTACTCATACAATATAAATACAACAAAAAAATAAATTCAAACTAAATAAAAACAAAAGCAGTATTCTAACAGGAAGTAAATAATGGAGTTTCCTCCTCTATCTCTCCCTAACTTTCTTCAGGCCCATTTTCAGACTCCTCATCATCATTTCTGTTTTCTTGAGAAAAAAACAAAAGATATTTCTTTACTCACCTGCTGTTATACACCAAGCAGTTCTACTCAGTGCATATATACCTCTCATAGAGGTTAACATCCCCATAGTACTTTCCTAGTTGCTTCTTTTGAGTTTTCTTAGAGGACTGTTGCCTAGCCTTGTCTTCTAAGGAAATATTAAGAACCTTTTTGTGTTTAGACCCTGCAATCTGGAAAGCCTCAGTACCCCTAAAAAAGTGGTGTTCTTGGCCAAAACCTCATTCTGGAGTTACTTCAGATACTCCAACCACTTTTATTTTTCCTCCTCTTCTATAAGCCTTTACTTCTCAACTTTTTCTCTTGTTTTGGTCTTAGCCACCTTTCCTGCCTTTTGAGTAGCTCACTCAATGTGGCAGGTCTCTATTACCTCTTTCAAGTGGGCCTGGAGCCATTGTTTCTCTTTATGCCTCTTCTATATTTTCTTGTACTGCTATTTAAGCATATTAGTGTTATTTTGGGAAATACTGGAAGAAATGGGAGAAGACATGATAATATAGAAGAAAGGCAAAAAAAATTTTCTTTTTGTTTATATATTGTTGACCTAAGTACTATCACAGGTTCTTCAAATAAACTTAATAAGACTTTGAAAGCTCAGTCCTAAGAGAGAAATACTATCATATACTAGATCCACTTATTTGGAAGATACATCTTTACAGTAATACTATTATCTTAACATCTATAACACAAGCCTGTCTTCTATGATAGCCATCCTTTTTACAACACATTTTTATAACAATGATGTAACAATCCAGATATCCAGTCTTCCATGACAGAGTTTTACTTTACTTTCATCAGTGTCTCACTACTAAAACCTCTACTTGGGGTGATATACTGAAACCTTGAATATTTTCTATATCTTCTACTTGTATATAAGACTAGTAGTTACACTATAATTCACTAGTTTGATAATTGACAAAGATAATTCTTATTGAACTCAATATCTGGTGTTTAATGACAATATACTAATTAGCTCTCACTTCCATCTTGGACTTCATCTATTCATCTGAAGTTGCAATTATGTAGTAGACAAATAGTATAGCATATAAACTGAAGCCAAGGTTATTCTACAAGTTTACATTACCAAGCATAGAGTTTACACACTCCATACAATACTGAGCCAACTTTGTAGACTTTTGCCTTCTAGTGTAAACTGTATCTAACAGGTAGTATCTACTAATGTACTTAAACTAAAACTGCTTACTATAATAAGAATTTATCTAGTTGTAAACATAAGTTGAGTAATGAAATATAGTGAACTAGTAAAAGAACAAAGAGTAGAAAAACCAAAGCCAGTAGAAGTTAATAGAAAAAAAGAATGGAAGACAGAAAAAGTAACAAAGTACTTAATATGTTAGAAGGAGTTTACAGTAAAATATAAAATATGGGAAAGAAAGAAAGACTTAGAGAATATAAAGAAAGAAGTAGCAAATTTTGAAGGAAAAATAAGTATAGAAGTTAGAAGATAAGAGGAGACAGAAGTAATAGAAAAATAAGATTTTAAAAAAGAAAAGTTGTTAGAAAAGTACATAGTAAAGATATTATATAAATAGAATAATGGGAAATTTGAAAAAAAAATATTTGAGAAAGTTAAAAAGAAATTGACAGAAGTGAAATTGTTTCTTTTCTCTTATTTAAATATTTTTTATTTTTTATTGTCATATATATAATTGTCATAGTTACAATGTTATATGATATATTAAAAGAGTAATATCATATATTATATATAATAATAATTTTTACCTATATAACTTATAATATTTAGAATAAATTAGATATAAAGTATATATAGACTATGTATCAGAAATATAAAGTGAACATATCTATACTAGAAACTTTACTAAGTTCTCTTATATTAACCAATATAAGATTTTTCTTTTACTCAAACACTTAAGTCTAAATTATAATACTAAACCAGAACCAGTATGTATTAAGTTGAATGAGTGCATTAATAGAAAATGTAGTTATATATAAAGTAGCAACAATAGAATTTCATAATATTAGTTATAAGCCAAGTATTATTGTATAAAACTATAAAGTTTATCTTTTGCCAAAGTAAGCAAAATCTTGTTATATAACTCAGAAAGTCATTACTATCATAAAAATGTAAATTTCTCAGTTGTTTTTCAGTATATAATTTTGCAACTTATAACTATCTATTATAAAGTATCAATAATTTCCAGAGTTCTGCTACATATCTAGATAAATTTGTCCCAAGTCCAACAATATTCCAAATATTATATAGTAGTAGACTTTTAGCCCAGACATTTCTAACTCTTCATTTGTTAGCCAAAGATTTATCAGATTTTCAAAATATAGTATTAGAGAGTTTTTCTTTTAGTTTTGTAGTTATATTGTTTGACTTAGTAGATTTTATAAAAACAGTAGAATCTTAAATGTTTTCTTCAAGATAGTCTATAGCTCCTCAAATTACAGCTATTATTATTACTATAGTTTTAAGTACTATCCAATTAATACTGTCAAATTTGTTGCTTTCTATAAAGGTGAATAGTCTATATAATATATCTAATATATTAACTGTCTTTATTGTATGGTAATCATTTGTCAATATAGTATAGTAATAATAATGTCAATAATGTTGAAAAAATATTTAAGAGTTGATTTTGTTGTTTAGTTTTTTAAGCTAAAGCTTATAACCTATTAGAAAGTAAGTACAGTTTAACACTAATATGGCTAAGATTTATTATTCTACTATCAGTTCTTTTATATATAAACTATATAGTTGAGGTCAGAAAATTCCATCTGAAGTATCATATGAATGTAATTTTATGCCAACTTACTTAGTAGGCTCTAGCTATTAAGTCAGTACTGGTTTAAAATATTGTCATATGCTAAGTTTACCCAACCAGAGTATATATTACTGCAGTAATACTGTCTTATCAAGATCTAATCTACAAGCCTGCCTTTCTTACAACATGCCCTTGCAGTGGTAATATAACAATCTGGATATTCCATCTTTCATGACAAGAATACTCCTATCTGACTTGGTCTTTTCTAGCAAAGTCTTTACTCCTATTTGACTTAGTCTTCTATGGCAGAGTCATACTTTTATTAGTGTTTCACCACTGAAACCTATACTTGGAGCAATAGAGACTATACTACTGAAACTCTAAGCATCTCCTATAATCAGTACTTGTATATAAGACTAGTAGTTACACTGTAATTTGCTAGTATGATAATCAATAAAGATAATTTCTATTGAACTCAATCTCTAGTATTCAATGGTAACACACCAATCAGCACTCACTCCTATCTTGGATTTCTTTCTTCCATCTGAAGTTGTGACTATATAGCAGATAGACAGTGTAATATATAAGCTGAAGCCAAGGTTATTCTACAAGTCTGCTGTTATGATTCAAAGCTCAAGGGTTAAAGTGATGAACTAACTCTTGTATTGAGTGACACAAGAGAACTCGATAGAGTTCCTAATACAAAGTAGTCTATCTTATATACTATTCCCCATGGTCTGTGCTAGCTACTGTGCACCCTACCCTAAACAACCATGAGTATAACATGAGGTTAGCATGTGTTGTCCATGCTGTATGATGTCACTTTGTTCCAGATCCTTCTACTCCATTCTCCCAAGTCCCGTAATCAGTCTTGTGACTTCGCCATCAATTTGTGACTGATGTGACAGTGTGACTGATAAACCCTAACCCAAGTTGTTCTAAAAATAGAAAACTAAGAAGGAAAAGAAAAGAAAAGTAAAATAAAGTGAAAAGAGAAAATAAAATAAAGTCTACCATCAACGATCTTGACAT
>Ga0157366_1001042_pt1 | contig 11627 bp, 13 predicted proteins | sample AttbisABBM1_FD_113149 | JGI IMG/M metagenome (GOLD analysis project Ga0157366, IMG submission 113149) | Fungus gardens microbial communities from leaf cutter ant in Botucatu, State of São Paulo, Brazil - Atta bisphaerica ABBM1 | ecosystem: Host-associated > Fungi > Mycelium > Unclassified ...
CTAAGGATTTAAGTTCATAACAATAGCTCTCATTTGGGGCTTTCCAGTGCAACTTAGTTTGTGAAAATTGGTCCACTGATTGTGGAGATACAAGCTAAATGAAGTTTGTAATGTAAGCAGATTATGGCAGTGACTTCATAACTACATACATAAAGACATAAACTATATGAGGAAGAAACTAAGTAATTTTATTATCAAAGAAAAAGATATTACTGTTAAACTCTAAGAAGAAAGTAAAGTGCACTATTGAATTCCTTCTTGGGTTCTAATAGTTATTGAAATGTCTACACTCATAAAGAATGTGGTGCCTTAATTCAATAGGATAAAGGCCATATAGATACTTAAACTCTTCTCAAGGGAAGAATCTAAGGTAATACTTACCTATTGGTGCATAATTGACTATCACTCTTGTAGCTCTGGCATACAGTGAGTTAGAATGGCCAAAATATTTGAGCCATGGTCCACCTTTTGATATAGATGGTTCAATCAGCTTTGAATCATTATTGAGAAGCTCTAAAAAAAAATTTTCTTTGTTATTCAACACTTGAAAAGACATTTTCCAGTTATTAAGAATGATGTCACATTTGTTTTTCCTGCTAAAGTCCCAAGAGGATCTGCATGGGAAAATAGAAGTGAGATCAAACTTCTTTGTTTCTTTATCAACAAAGTTATGAAGTGACCATTTGCAATTATTGAGACAATCCCAAAACTCAATGGAATTGTTACCATCTTTTTGGAAAAACTCTCTGAGTTTGCTAGATATTACAGCTAAATGAATTTGATATGGATGGGATGATGAATCAAATATTCTTTTAGCAGCATAGATGGAATCCATGATGACAAAGATACATTTAATATTAGGAAGACAAGTAGCATGATTAATACCACATTTTATCATAAAGAGTTCAGTTTCAGTAGATATGACATTAACTGTATAATGTAATGTCTTGATGACTGGACTGTTATGGATATGGACATGTGACATTGGTATGACCACCTGATTCTTAATGCTTGTATCTGTTATAACAATAACTAAGTGAGAATCTAATGATACAAAGAGAAATAATTAGAAAAAATGGCAATAAGTCTATTTCCTAGTGAAAACTTGTAATTAAATGGAGAAAAAAATAGAAAGACTTTGTCAAACCTGTTGTTCATGTCTACTATTAGATCTTTGATGATTTCTCATTGTCTAGATATAAGTCTTTCCAGCAATAGTCGATGAGGTTCAATATCATTCAAAGGTCTCATTTCTAGAATCAATTTGATGATATGGTTTTGGAGTAGAGAGTGAGCTCTGAGATGAAATCTACCATTAAATTTTTGAAGATAGAGATGAATAGGGATTAAACCAGTAATAGCTTCAATACCCAATATAGGAGATGTGTGAAAAGTACCTGAAATTCATAAAGTAACTCTTCTTTGCATTTTTCTGAGTTCTTTAAGGAGATATAAGAGTAGTTCCTTGTTATAATACTACAGTTGAAAGCCATATAAGGCTATCAGTAAAGCATAATACCTGTATAAATGTCTCTTTTGAATAGAACTGAGACCTCTCAATAAATATCCCAGCGTCTTCATCTATTTGATGTTTGAAATAGCCTTGTTAGCATAGAAATCAATATATTGTCAAAACAATAATTTCCAATCAAATATAAACCCAAGATAATACCATGTATTTTTGGAATAAAGGATAGGACCCCCTAGAGGTGTAAAATCCAAAGAAGGAGGATTGAACACTCTATATGATCTAGAAAAATAGAACATCTCTATCTTCCCATGTTCCATGATCAGTCCAAATTTCCTGAGAAGAGATGAGATGACATTGTAACTACAAAAAAGGTTTGCATTCAAAACTATTAGAGATTTGTTCTGAGAAATGAAAAAACCATTGTCTACAAAAGAGAGAATGAAAATAGGAATTTTTAGATTTTTTATTCTTTTTTCAAAGATATGAAAAACAGAAGAAAAATATAAGGCTAAAAGAATATGGGAAAGAGCTGACTCTTGGCTAACTCCAATATCAACATTGAAAATTTGAGAAGAACTGTTTCATAAATATTTGATTTTTCTACCTACTAGATAGTTCTGGAAGAAGAACAAGACCTTGGAGTCAAACCTGACTTTGTCCAGAATTAAGAAAAGGAGTTGATAGTTCAACAAAGGGAAAAATTACACAATGTTGAATGCCAACATGCTAGTGATGAGATTTTTAACCCAGCTCATATAGATGAAGTAGGTGAGAGTGATGCCTATATCTATGGTAGACTGTTGCTTTAGACACCTACTTGACACAAATGGATAAAGTTGTTAGAAATTGACAAGAATTGTAATCTTTCACTAATAACCTTCTCAAATAGTTTGCCAATTGTGTTGAGCAAGATAATGGGATGATAAGCCTTGGGAGAGTCATAAGACTCCTTATTGGGCTTGGGAATGATAATAGTTGTTGAGATTTTGAAGTGCAATGGCCAATGGCCAATATCAATAAATGTATTAGCAATGTCAATGAACTTGTTGAGGCATACATCATCTTTAACAATTCTCTTGAGGTATCTTCAAGACAATTTGTCTGGCCCAGGAGTTGAGGTGTTGCTGCATTTCTCAATCACACTAATGAGTTTTTCTTTTGAGAAAGAAACCCATTTCATAATTTCTTTATCAGGAATTTCTTCTAGTACTTGCAGATCTACTTGACAATCTTGAGCCGAGTTAAAAGACAGATAAAGTGCCTGCTATAGATCTCCTAGTTCAATACATGGTCAACCATTATGCTGAATAGCTTCAATTGCTAGAAGCTTGCATTTCTTGACCCAATTCATGAGTTTCCATGGCCCACAATTTTTATTAGCAATTTCTTGAATCTTTAAATCAAAGAAGTTGCATTTTGTCTTCTTAACTGTATCCTTGAACCGTTTCCAGTCTTCAATACATTTGGATTGTCCTTGATTATACGAGGTTTTGAAGCTAACATGATGTTGTTGAAGATATGGTTTTTGTTGATAATCTCTTCAACTACGTCTGAAGTGATAAGAGTATTAGTGTTTTCTCCTAGATACAGAATTCCTATGATTTTGAGGTAAGATTTGGATTGGGGTAACTGTGGAACTTCAACCTCATTGGCTTCAATGTGATTAGTGCTCTTAACATACTTCTTGATGGTCTGGAGATTTAGAGATGAGATGACTTTGTTTATGATAATAGTAACCCCTGATTGCTCTTGATGAATAAAGTCGACCATGATATCTGACTTGATGTTTTTTAAGGCTCTGTTTAAGTTAGTAACATGATTGCTACTATCTTCCATAAAACTCATCTTATTGTTATTGTTCATAGGGACAATGACTTGTTTACTAGATGGGCCTTTCATAGTCATGATAAGTTTTGGTTTAGACTTACCATCACCGTTGATGATTTTTTGTATGTTTTCAATCTTCTTTGCTTGAAGGTTTGGAAAGGCCTCCTTGATTTTGAGGACATCTCTTGTATTGTTTCCTGAATGTGACGCTTGAGCATACAATTTACCATTGTTCTTGCTTCTCATCGCCCTCCTCATCACTGTCATCGTCTCGTCTCGTCGCACATCGCTGCTCCCAGACTGAACTCGTCTTCAAAAATGTATTCGGGATGGACAATAGAGTTGATACAATATGGAAAGACTTTACTCGGTCGAAGACGTGTGTTATCTGTAAATTCATGTGGAGCCTGGAGACCCAAAAATTGTAACTAACTGTATATCTATCGCCGGTAATAAATGGGGAATGGTCTTGAGGACAGGTTATGTTGATATCAGTGTACGTTCGACTGTATATAAAATAGAACCGAATGATTTATTGTCAACATCCCAATTATCATTGCCAACAAGGACACAATGCTGCGTAATGATCGGTATCTCGTTGCCGAGGGCACTCGTGCCGTATTGAACACACTGTCTGATTTATTTTTATTTTTCGTCCACTCTGATTCGTCTCTTCAAAGCCGACATGGTGTATATCGTGTCCTGGTGCACTGTTGATGGAAGCATACACAACCATACACTCTCCAACTTGAGAAGGGACATAACTAGCCCTGGCGTCAACCGAGAGAGCACTGCACACACTTAAGGCGGTCAGGCTGCCATTATCTACGGGTTTTGCACAGGAGGTCGATCGCAGCACAACCAATGTGTTCCTTGATGAATATGAATTCTATAAGGAAGAAGACACCACAATGATACTCGCATAATACATGCCTTAACCTAAAAGTATTTATTACATCGGATAGTCTTAGGCATCATCACCGAATGAGAGCAGCTTCTTACTCTCTTTTTTGGGCTTCTTTTTTGGTTTCGCCTTGCTCTTCTCCTTTTCCTTGTCAAGAATTGGTTTCAATTTCTCATTACTTATCTGGGCTGTAAGATCGTTTCCGGAATCAGAGTCCAGGTGGGAAATTGCTTTTCGTTTTGTGGAAGTTTTCGTCGCCGTTTTTCCAGAAGAGAAGGAAAGCCCTTTAGACTTGGAAGACGCTGGTTTCGTCGAATATTTTGCTTTTTCGGGTACTTGGGCATCATGAATCCCTTGTGCAGCATCTGTGGCTTCGAGAAGAGGAGGTAAGCCCTTTTCTGTGATTTGAGAAAATTCAGTGAATGTAAAGACTAGAGTCACCTTTCCGTTTGATATCCTCTACTTCCCTCTCACTAAGATGTTTTCCTTCTCTCAAGACAATAATCTGAGGCTTCTCATCGCCCTCCTCATCACTGTCATCGTCTCGTCGCACATCGCTGCTCCCAGACTGAGATGTAGGCCTCTTCGGAATTGGAGGGCGCCGAGGAATAGGTGGTCGCCCGTCTCCTACGTATTCGAATTCATCATCCTCGTACTGAGGCTCATCTTCGTCTGATGGTGAATCCAGTACACCGGCCATTCGGTTCTGGAGTTTCTGAAGAAAAGCAGGGACATGAGCCTGGTAAATAAGTCTGGAAGAGAGTTGGTGCCGTGAAAGCTCCTTAGGTTCCATTGGATTCCGTTGTTAAGGACTGAGGTTCATTGGCCTTGACTGTTTGGCTCTATTATAGTCCAAGGTCACAAAGATCGTTTTATAACTTACTATCATAGCAACCATAATTAATTCACCTCTGAACCACAGTCCTTATATCCAAAAGAGACCAACTATGGGAGCTCTCTTCATCTGATCAGTTGTTGACCAAGTGCCCTGCCCTCGTGGTTAGTAATGTCACTAATGTAGCGCAACTTGAAGAACGGCTTTCGCATTCTATTATCCTCTTTGTAGAATATTTTTAGGTGACAGCCACTTACATCTTCGCGTTGGAAAAAGGCTATCAACTTGCAACCGACAATATAGATATATACAAGAAATCGACGTACACCAAAAAAACTAAGATTGTCAGAACAAATTATACACTTTTGTCAACGATATCTTCTCCGCAGGCTGTACATCCACCAAATCCCCATCTGCACGAACTTCATAACTTTCCGGATCCACTTTCATCAAAGGTGTCATATCATTCCATTTCATATCTTTCTTACCAATATTCCTACACCCTCTCACAGGTTCAACTCTCTTTGATAACCCATACGATGAGATCGTTCCTGAAGTGATAGAAATTTGGGAAACGAATGCAACAGAGTTCAGTGCTGCTGAACCAGGTTCTGCACCCCACATGGGTCGAGAATAGATTGGTTGAACAGACGGGATAGAAGCATTGGCATCGCCCATTTGAGAGAAGACAATTACACCCGATTTGAGTACCATTTCAGGTCGAGAGCCAAAGTTTTCCGGTTTCCAGAGGACGAGATCAGCGAGTGTGCCTACGGAGATGTGACCTACGAGATGACTAATACCATGTGTAATAGCACTGTAGATGAACGATACGATAAACGAGTTAGTTACGAAATCAGTTTGTTAAAAAAACCACCAGAACAACGTACGGATTGACCGTGTACTTGGCGATGTAACGTTTGACGCGAGCGTTATCTTTACCTTGACGATCACCAAGACTAGCCAAAGGTCCTCGAACTTCTCTCATCTTGCTCGCTGTCCTCCACGTCCTACTGATGACCTCTCCTACACGTCCCATAGCCTGCGAATCTGAGCTAATCATAGATATAGCTCCCATATCATGAAGAACATCTTCGGCTGCAACAGTTTCAGCCCTAATTCTAGACTCTGCGAATGCAAGATCTTCAGGGATCGACCTATCAAGATGGTGACAAACCATCAACATCTTTAACATTCAGTCAACAAAAATTATATTTATAGTTCGAAGAACTCACGTCAAGATGTTCATCTAGCGTGTTCTTAGCATAAGGTCGAGTGGGATTGGTCGAAGATGGCAATACATTGTTTTGACCACAGACGACGATGATGTCAGGGGCATGACCTCCACCAGCACCTTCAGAGTGGTAAGTATGGATTGTCCTTCCACCAAAAGCAGCGATCGTGCCTATCAAAGCTGATAAGAAATTACAAGGGTTTAATTAATCAGGAGAACCCACTCTCAACGAACCCACTCTCATTCAAGGTATCGGTATGAATGTTGACCTAATGACCGGACGTCAACGAAACTAGAATAAGGATGAACCAACAAATTGAAGACCCCCACCTGTACATCGTATTTTTCAGCCACATCCAAACAATTCCTAATAGTAGTCGGCGTAGATCCCCAATCCTCGTGTAACTTTAAACCAGCCGCTCCAGCACGTACAATCTCCTCCATCGCCGTTGGTCCGGAATCATTACCCTTTCCAGTAAACCCAAAATTCATTGGTAGACCATCTGTAGCGAGTAACATGTGCTGCATGTAAAATGGACTCGAAGTACATGTAGTCGCATTCGTTCCGGCACTAGGACCAGTTCCGCCTCCAATCATAGTTGTAGTTCCTGAGGCGAGAGCTTCTTCAACCTGTTGAGGACAAATGTAATGAACGTGAACATCAAGTGCCCCAGCTGTGATAAGAAGTTTCTCTCCAGCAATGATCTCAGTTGAGGAACCAATGACAAGAGCTGGGTGAACGTGGGCCATGACGTCTGGGTTTCCCGCTTTACCAATACCGCAGATGAGACCATTCTTAACACCTATGTCCGCCTATCGAGGTAACTAAGAACGGGAGAGAAAGATTTCTTGCCTATGTGCACACCTTGTAAATGCCCGACCAGTCGATGATGAGTGCGTTTGTAATGACTAGGTCCACTGTCTCCTCCGAGGACCTATTGGTAGCTTGACCCATTCCTTCTCGAATAGTTTTGCCTGTTTGATAGATCAATCATGAGTATCACGAGACAAGAAACTCCATACCACCACCAAATTTGACTTCGTCGCCGTAGGCCGTCTGCAAAACATCAGTGCCTGCGACAGCTACCGGAAAGCCAAACTCACTTCATCATGTTCCACCTCAATCCAAAGCTCAGTGTCACCTAACCTCACCCGATCGCCAACTGTAGGACCAAACATTGAGATGTACGTTTCTCTCCCTATCTTGGTGTCCATTTTGATCTCCCAAGCAGCCGGTTCAGGTATGTGAGCAAATCCTCCTTTCATGATATTTTCCAACACTGTTGCTTCATTCAACGCGTCAACATAACCTGTCGCCAGACCATTTCCACCAGAAATGTATTTATTACCGGCGATGGATACGAGGGTCACGGTTTTCGTGTCTCCAGGTTCAAATCGTACAGCAGTTCCCGCAGCAATATCTAATCGTTTCCCACAGGATTTAAGTCTGTCGAAAGAGAGAGCACGGTTCGTTTCTACAAAATGGTAGTGCGAGCCGACTTGAATAGGTCGGTCACCGGTATTTGTGACGCAAAGCTGGATTCTTTTCCTCCCTCTGTTCAGGAATATCTCTTGATCGTTCGCGATGATGGCACCTGCTAGCATTTCTGGAAGATATTCTGATTTGGGGAGAATGGGGAAAAGATTCTGCGAAGGTATAGGAAGGAAGGAACCATATAATGCAGCTTTGAGGTTCCCATCTTCGGTACAAATGGGATCGTGAACTGTAACCAAAAAAACACTTGAGGCGGATATCATTAACTTGATGCATGACAGCTATGTGGCCACGTAGAAAAAAGAGAGAGGTGCTTACCCGTCTGGGAAGGTACCTTCCACATGAATTTGCTGGACGGAGTCTGGTACATCAGGTAGCACGTGTCTTCGACCGAGTAAAGTCTTTCCATGTTGCATCAACTCTGCGACAGAATGTTGTCCATCCCTAATACGTTCTTGAAGAACAGAAGCGATAAGAGCGATAGCTTCTGTGGTATTCAGTTTGAGGCCTCGTGCCAGTCGTTTTTGCGCGAGTGCACCGACCTGATGGAAAAATTTCCGGGCGCAAGTGAAAAAGTGAAAAAAAAGAAACTAAACAAAAAGAGTCAAACGATTACGTTTATAGGACGAACCTGGTGGAGAAGAATTTTGTCTTGTTCACGGGGAAGGATGTGCATGATTAAGAGGACGTGTAGGACTTGGAAGCCCTTTTACAAAGGCCAGATGGGTTGTTATGTATTGCAGACAACCAACTAAGATTGCTCCTGTAATACAGTCCATCCGGGTGGACTTCCGAAGCAACGAAAGATAAGATAACAAATGTGAGAGTGGGAATAATTTTCCAAGAAGGATAAATTTGGCCCTGAGTAGCCGGACTCAATTTCAGCCTTCCACGGAACACCACATGGCTTATCAGGGAACAGTGAGTGAGGTGATATGGAGTCTTAGGCATAAACCACAATTAGAGTTAGTCCCTTTCCCTTCAGATTGGCGGTTTGGTCGTGGGACGACCTCTATATCTTCTGTGTCATGGAAGGACTTTCATGGCTTCGGGAAGAAAGATTAGAATTGAATGTTTGTACATCCGGGTGACACTCCAGTTGGCATGAGTATGTTGATCTCGTGACCGGCTGGCGGATGAGGATTTTGAATTCGGGAGCTTGCAAAAAACAGAGAGCACGACTATCGGTCAAAAAGTCCAGGCGCAAGAGGACTGGCTGTATCTTGTGAGTCCACTTGGATCACCCAAAGTCTAGTTACGATCAATTCGGAAAGTGACATGCAAATCTTCTCCGCACCTGGAGAGAATTGGAATCTACGAGTTGCTCCTAAATAAGAAGGGCCAGAGTTGCGGATGCGCAAACCGCTTAAGCACCCCTAGTGCTGTCTCTGGTGGCCTTAAACGGACTAGACGTGTACATATGGGATTTTTTTGGGAACGTGACAAGTATTTATGTACATATGGAGTCTTCTGGGAACATGTTAAGTATTTTCAGCTGCTGACATGGATCTCGTCGGTCATCTGATGCGCCCGCCTTCATCCCGTCGTCCCGCCTGCATTCCAATTGCATTGCATGTGGTGCTCTGCATGAAACCGCTACAGTTTTCCATCTGCCATCAACATGATTACTTGATTCAGGAGTTTCACTATTGAAACTGTTCCAGGGCAGTCACAAGAAATACCACGTGCCCTGTCACGCTTATACTTAACTGCTGTGCTGTGTTTGTGGCGTCCTTGAACAATGCCACTTCGTCGCACCGAGTCATATATCTGCCTGTCCACGGCTACCTCGCCTTCTCTCTCCGTCGTCAGTGCTAATGGATCTTGCCGCCCTTCTGTTCCTTATCAACAGTCCCTCCAATTCTATGCGCAACAGCGACACCGGCAAAAACCTGCTGGCCAGAATATGGAGCCCATCACTATTAAGACTCGCCTTGAACGCAAATTCTCTCAGCCTGCTCCAGCAAGCAGTCGATCCCTCACCCGCACACCCTCTCTGTTCAATGTAACTGTCAGTGACGCCGAGTCAGACCCTCCTCCCTTTCGTATTCCAGCATTTTGCCGGGCGTCATCTCCGCTTTCACCTCAGCGACGTCTATTATCTGGTCGACCAGTATTTCCAAAATCAATTCCAGACCCAGACCTTTACCGTCTAGCCCTAATGAGGTGTCTGCGATATTCTTTCCAGGGCCGGAAGTTCTCGCAGATGGGGCCTCAGCCGGCGCCCTCCGTACTCGCGGCAACCCAGGACTTGGAGAGAATCGTGGCGGAAGAAGATACTATTGCGTCGGAAGACTATCCCATGAAATGGTCGGAGGACTATCCCATGGACTGCGAAGATGATTTCAGCCAGTCGTGGATGAATTTGCAGTATGAAGATTGGGAGATGTCAGATGGTGAAGACACTGACAACTAATGTCATCAATACCCACACAGATTATCTAATACCTTCTGACTCTATCGTGTCTCCTTTTTCGATCCTCGCTCGAAAGTTCGTATGTACATTATATTTCCCTCTCGTGTACCGTCTCTTCGCTTCGCTTTCCATGCTGTCACTTGGTCCTAGGTTTATTCAAGTTCGCAGAAGAGTTGATTGAACAATCTAATTCTTGCTTCCCATTTTTGCTAGTAATCCTGAATCATTTCCACCGATTGCTTCAGGTGGGCATGTAAGGAGTTATTGTAACCTTTCACTGGATTCGTTACCATGATAAATCAAGTTTGAATCGCTACATATGAACAGAGTAGAATGTAATGTATTTTGTTCATTTTGTCACTATCAGTGAAATAGTACCGTCTATCACCGCTGTGCATTTGACATTTGGTCTTTCCCTTTCTGAGGCTGAACTGGTTTTCAGGCGAAGCGGACCCGTGACAAGCCCCCTAAAGGGTTAGCTGTGGATCCAGACAAGGTCCCGCGCAAATAGTTATGGACCGACACATAGCCTGAGTCAGAGCCTGATAGCCATAGTCATGGGCCGAAGTCTTGATTGCCACTAGTTGACTTAAAATTATCAGTGGAGTGTATGTATGTTCAAATGATGGTATGTATTTTTGTTGTGACACTCTAGCGACACGTCTTTGATTATGTAATATATTGCTGAGCTATAAAAAAGCACTATGCCTGTAACTTTCTAAAACTGGTTACAAAATGTCCGGACGGACCATTGAGAAAGGCTGGAAAATATTCGGACGGAGATTTCAAACAAGTTCCTGAACATTGGTTACTATGTCGGAAAAGACTTGGGAAAAAATTTTGTTTCATGGGAGCGTTTCAGTGTGCCTCGAAAGATAAGGTAACCTGATGTCCAGGTGTCCAGGGCTATACATGGGCTGGTTGATCTCTTGTTGATGTTTAACACGTGCGAACATTGGCATTTCAGATTGTCAAAGTGTCAAAATGTCGCAAAATCAGATTTGTCATGTTATATAAAAGCGTGACAGGGATTCATCAGATGACGACAACTGCATGGAACAAATCAGATGACCATCAAATCTTTCGGATGACAATTGAAAACCTGCCTAACGTTATCAGGGTGAGATTTGTGAACTTGAAAAAAAAAGTCTCAAGCACATTGGCTGTAACCGTCTAGATGTTGGCACATACTTCGCAAAGTTCGCACTATTGGGAACACGTACTAGATACAGCAATTAGTCTAAGTTCTACTTTAATAAAGTCCAATAAACTCACCTCAGTTCGGACACGAAGATGTGTGAACGACTGAGGTTTGGTATTCTAATCTGAAGTCCTTTTATAAAAATAGTAATATATATATATAAACTATACAGTTATGGCCCAAGCAGTGGCATAACCTGTATAGTTGTGGTCCAAGTGTTGACCGGCAGTCCATCAGACTGTCA
>Ga0157366_1001045_pt1 | contig 11608 bp, 11 predicted proteins | sample AttbisABBM1_FD_113149 | JGI IMG/M metagenome (GOLD analysis project Ga0157366, IMG submission 113149) | Fungus gardens microbial communities from leaf cutter ant in Botucatu, State of São Paulo, Brazil - Atta bisphaerica ABBM1 | ecosystem: Host-associated > Fungi > Mycelium > Unclassified ...
AGCCGGTCGGCTGCGGTGACCTGGTTGAGCCACTCCGGGTGCAGCCCTTCCTGCAAGGCGGCGTGCTCGGCGTCCACCACGGTCACCAGCAAGCCCAGGTGAAAGCGTCCGCGCAACTGGGGATCGAGATTGAGGGTGGCCAGGATCGGCCCCGGATCGGCCAGGCCGGTGGTCTCCAGCAGTACCCGGCGAAAGGCCGGGATCTCGCCGCGACTGCGCCGCCCGTGCAGGGTCAGCAGCGCCGCCTTCAGATCGCCGCGCACCGAGCAGCAGACGCAGCCGCTGGGCAGCAGCACGGTGTCCGGGGCCACCTCTTCCACCAGCAGGTGGTCGATACCGACCTCGCCGAATTCGTTGATCAGCAGCGCCGTCTCGCCCAGGGCCTCCTGGGCCAGCAAGCGGCGCAGCAGGGTGGTCTTGCCGCTGCCGAGAAAACCGGTGATGACATTGACGGCGAGGCTCATGACGTCCCCTCCAGCGGCGCCAGCACCCGCGGATCCAGGGGATCGAGCGGTCGCCCCAGCACCGCTTCGGCCTGGCGCCAGAGGTCGTCCAGCCCTTCGGCCAGGGCCTGGCGCCCGGTCGGTCCCTGGATCAGGTAGGAGGCGCCCTGGACGTCGCTCACCGTCAGCCGGAACGGCGCCACCACCCGGTTGATGGCGGCGACCCGGCGCAGGCGCTCGCGCCGCCGGGGCAGGTCGTCGCCCAGCGGATCGCTCCAGTGGAGATCCGGCCCGAGCAGGCCGCACAGTCCGCACATGGCTACCTCCTAGGGCATGACGTCGCCGGAATTGGGGCCCAGGGTCTGGCCGACGAAGAGGTTGCCCCCCGGATCGCTGGCCAGCAGCAGCGCCACCGGCGCCACCTCCTCCGCCCGGCCGAAGCGGCCCAGCGGCAATTCGCGGGCCTTGGCCGCCTTCCAGTCGGCGCTGATGCCGTCCACCAGCGGGGTCTCGATGGGTCCGGGGGCGATGGCGTTGACCAGCACGTTGTCGCGGCCCACTTCCAGCGCCAGCGACTTGGTGAAGCCGATCACCCCGGCCTTGGCCGCGGCATAGTGGCAGAGTTCGGCGCCGCCCTTGATGCCGAGCTGGGAAGCGACGTTGATGATGCGTCCCCAGCGCTGCGCCTGCATGAACGGCAGGGCGCGCTGGCTGGCGAGAAAGACACTGGTGAGGTCGACGCGCAGCATGTCGTTCCACTGCGCCAGGGTCAGGTCGACGCAGGGCGCCTGGGTCAGCATCCCGGCATTGTTGACCAGGATGTCGATGCCGCCATGGGCCGCCACGCAGGCGTCCACTCCGGCCCAGGCACCCTCCGGCTCGCCGACGTCGGCGACGGTCTCGGTTACCACGGCCCCCAGGGCGCGGCATTCCGCGGCCACCTGCGCCAGGCGCTCGCTGTCGCGGTCGGCCAGCACCAGGCGCGCCCCCGCAGCGGCATAGCTGCGGGCGATGGCGGCGCCGATGCCGCTGGCCGCGCCGGTCACCAGGGCGCGGCGGTCTGTCAGCTCGAACATGTTCTGCTCCTCAATCGGGCCAGCGGACGGTGAGACCGCCATCGACGATCAGACTCTGGCCGGTGATGTAGCTGGCTTCGGGGCTGGTCAGGAAACGCACCAGCGCCGCCACCTCCTCGGGTTTGCCGACCCGCCCCAGGGGAATGCTGCGGGCGGCCTTGGCCAGGCCCTCCGGCCCCAGGGAGTTCTTGGCGTCCAGCGACTGGGGCGTCTCGATCAACCCGGGGATCACCGCGTTGCAGCGGATGCCCCGCGGCGCCAGTTCGACGGCCAGCGAGCGGCACAGCCCGGGCACCCCGGCCTTGGCCGCGGCGTAGTGGGCATGGTCCTGCCAGCCGTAGACGCCACCGGCGATGGAGGAGATGGCCACCAGGGCCCCGCCCTCCCCCAGGTGCCGCGCGGCGGCGCGAAAGGTGCGCATGACCCCGGTGAGGTCGACGTCGAGCATCTCCTGCCAGCGCGCGTCGCTCATTTCCAGCAGCGGCGCGGCGCGTAGGAGACCGGCATTGGCCACGGCGTAGTCGAGGCGGCCGAAGTGCGCCAGGGCGGCATCTGCCACGGCGTCCACCGAGGCGCTGTCGCGGACGTCCAGGGGTTCGAGCAGGCAGTCGCCCCCCGCTGCAATCACCTTCTGGCGAGTCTCTTCCGGGTCATGGGGATCGCCGGGATAGTAGCCACCGACCACCCGCACGCCCCGCTGGGCATAGGCCACGGCCAGGGCCTGGCCGATGCCGCTGGCGGCACCGGTGATCAGGGCGACGGGAGAGGTATGAGCTGTCATGGAGGCTCCTGTTATTTGAGACTAGTGGGTTCGACGTGGCGTGCGGCCCACATCACCAGGCCGGAGAGAAAGCACGGCAGCGCCCCGAACCAGAGCGCGGCGCTGTGCCACTGGCCACCGCTGCCGAGCACGCTGGTGATGCCGAGGCCGGCGAGGATGGCGCCGAGCGGCCCCATGGCGTGGACGATGGCGCCACCGGTGGCGCGGATGCTGGTGGGGAAGCTTTCGCCCATGAAGAACAACATGGCCGAATAGGGTCCGGTGAGAAAGAACAGTCCCAGGCTGTAGAGCGCCACCACCGGTACCAGCTGGCTGGGCGCCTGCAGCATGGCGAAGAAGGCCAGGCCGCCACACATCCAGCCGAGGGCCACGGTGTTGCGCCGACCGATGCGATCGCCCAGCCAGCCATGGAACAGGTAGCCGATGAAGCCGACGGCGTTGGACAGCACCAGGATCCACAGCGAATTCTCGAAGCTGAGCTTGTGCACGCTGACGATCACCGAGGTCCCCAGCACGCTGAACACCTGGATCGCCGACCAGTTGAGCAGGATGGCCAGGCTCAGCACCAGGGTCGGTCGCAGGGCCTGGCCCTTGAAGGCCATGGCCACGCCGGCCTTGGCGTGCTCTTCGTAGTCCACGCCGTATTCCCGCGCCAGGCTGCGGGCGTCCTGCTCCTGGCCTTCGCGGCGCAGGCGCTGGATCCGGGCATGCACCTGGAATTGCGGGCTTTCCTTGAGCTTGCGCGCCAGCACGGCGATGACGAAGGCCGGCACGGCGGCGAACACGAAGCAGCCCTGCCAGCCGATATGTGGCAGCAGCAAGGCGGTGAGGCCCGCGGCGATCAGCGCGCCGATCGGCCAGCCACTCTGCACCAGGCTGTAGATGAAGCCGCGGCGGCGGATCAGCCGCGGATCGTCCGAGGCGGCATAGACCTCGGTCAGGTAGGTGGCGTTGACCCCCTCCTCCGCATAGCCCAGGCCGGCCACCGAACGCACCAGCACCAGCGGCACCTTGCCCATGCCGGCGCACAGCGCGGTCAGTGCCGAGCACACGGCGGTGCCGCCGATGGTGACGATGATGCCGCCGCGGCGACCGATCCGGTCCACCAGCGGGCCGATGGCGAAGGCGATGATGGCCCCGCCCAGGGCTACCCAGGTGGCGAGTTCGGCCTGCTCGGCTTCGCTCCAGTTGAAGTGCCCACCCATCACCGGCAACAGGGTGCCGAACAGGATGAAGTCGTAGACGGCGAACACCCAGGCGAAGAAGGCGATCCAGGTGGCGTAGCGGACATCACCGGAAGACAGCGGCTGCGGTTTCCAGGCAGCCGTGGGGGTTTCCGGGTGGAGCGAGCTGGCGGCAGGGAGGGTCATGGTCCTGTACCTGTGGGCTGGGCGCTTAGCGCTGGCGCGGCTGGCGCCGCAGGAAGTCGTCGGCGATCTCGTCCATGGTGGCGAAGCGCACCCCGGCGTGACCCTGGATATGCTCGATCAGGCGTTCGAGCATCAGCAGCACCTGCGGCCGCCCCGAGACATCGGGGTGGATGGTGATGGGGAAGACGGCGTAGTCCAGCTCGCGATAGACCCAGTCGAACTGGTCGCGCCACATCTCTTCCAGATGGCGCGGATTGACGAAGCCGTGGCTGTTGGGCGCCTTCTTGATGAACATCATCGGCGGCAGGTCGTCGAGGTACCAGTTGGCCGGAATCTCCACCAGATCGGTTTCCTGGCCGCGCACCAGCGGCTTCATCCAGCTCTCGGGCTGCTGGCTGTAGTCGATCTTGGTCCAGTTGTCGCCGACCCTCACGTAGTAGGGAGAGAAGTCGTTGTGCATCAGGCTGTGGTCGTACTTGATGCCCTTCTTCAGCAGCAGCTCGTTGGTCACCCGGCTGAATTCCCACCAGGGCGCGACATAGCCGGTCGGCCGCTTGCCGGCCAGGGCGGTGATCAGCTCGATGGACCGATCCAGCACCGCCTCCTCCTGCTCGGGGGTCATGGCAATGGGATTCTCGTGGCTGTAGCCATGGATGCCGATCTCGTGGCCCGCCGCGGCCACCGCCTGCATCTGCTCGGGAAAGGTCTCCACCGAATGGCCCGGAATGAACCAGGTGGTCTTGAGGCCGTAACGCTCGAACAGCTTGAGCAGCCGGGGCGACCCCACCTCGCCGGCGAACAGGCCGCGGGAGATGTCATCGGGCGAATCCTCGCCGCCGTAGGAACCGAGCCAGCCCGCCACCGCGTCGACGTCGACGCCGATGGAAACGAAGATTTCTTTGGCCATCGTTGCACTCTCCAGTACCCGGAAGAAAGCCAGGTCGATGGCGGAGCCGGGCCCCCGCCACCGCCGCTTGAATTCAGGCGCTGACCAGGGCTTCCACGGCCGTGGCGGCATCGAGCAGGCGTTCGTCCGCGGCGGCGGGGGCCACCAGCAACAGCCCGGTGGGCAGGCCCTGGGCATCGCGACCGCTGGGTAGCGAGACACCCGGCGCGCCGAGCAGGCTGCCGGCCATGGTCAGGCGCAGCAGCTCCAGATTGGTGGCGGCGAAGAGGTCGGCGTCGGCTTCCAGAGGGGCCAGCGGCGGCGCCACCCGGCCGACCGTCGGCACCAGCAGCAGCGCCTCGGCGAATTCGGCGGCAAAGGCTGCCCGCAATCGGTCGCGGCGTTCATGCAGGACCGCCAGGTGACCGTCGGGCAAGGCCCGCGCTCGCTCCAGGCGCTGCCGCACCCGCGGATCCAGGCGTTCGGCCGCGGGACCGTCGAGCACTTCGCGGTGCAGGGCGAAGGCTTCCAGGGCCCCTGGCCAACCTTCTGCGGCGAGAACGTCCAGGGCCTCGGCAAAGACCGTGCGGGCGCGGCGCTCCACGTTCACTCCGCCGCGGGCCAGCCGCTCGGCAGCGGCCAGCAGATTGGCCCGCACCGCCGGCTCCACCCGGGCGTCGTCCAGCACGCTGAGGTCCAGCACCACCCGCAGTTCCGTTGGCGCCGGCAACGGGCGGGCAGCCGCGCCCGTCAGCAGGCGATCCAGGCACTGCACATCGCGCAGGCTGCGCGCCAGCGGACCCGGTACGTCATAGGACGCGGCCAGTGGAAAGATCCCGGTCGCCGGATAGCGCCCCAGGCTGGGCCGATAGCCCACCAGTCCATTGAGGGCGGCCGGCAGGCGCACCGAACCGGCGGTGTCGGTACCGAACGCCAGGGGCACGATGTCGGCGGCGACGGCCACCGCCGAACCCGAGGAAGAGCCCCCCGGTATGCGCACCTCGCCCTGCTCCCGGTGATTGGCGGGCGTGCCGAAATGGGGATTCGACCCGACGCCGGAATAGGCGAATTCGCTGAGATTGACCTTGCCCAGACTGACCAGGCCGGCCTGGCTCAGGCGCTGCACCAGCACGGCATCGGTGGTGGCCGGTGGCGCCAGGCGGCGCAGCTCGGCGCCGCAGGTGGTGACCTCGCCCTGCAGGTCGAAGAGGTCCTTCCAGGCCAGCGGCACCCCATCCAGCGGCGACCGCGGCTGCCCGGCCTGCCAGCGCTCGCGCGCCGCCAGGGCTTCGGCGCGTCCGCGCTCGGCGGTCAGGGTGATGAATACGGCCGAGGATGCCTGGGCGCGCGCCAGTGCCGCCTCGAAGACCTCGACCGCATCGAGGGTGCCGGCGGCATAGGCCTCGCCAAGCGCGACGGCATCCAGGGACAAGGCGTGGGCGGGTTCCATCGGCGCTCCTTAAACGTACATTTTATAATTTGGTACGTTTAACAGAGCAGGCTTTGTGCCAGCTTGAAAAAACAGGACGCCGCAGACTCGAAACGCTGACCTCTAGCGGTCGCCTGGGCCTTTTCCCAGTATCACCCTATAAAATGTACTCAAATTAAATAGATCCATTTTTGTGCAGAACCGTAACGCCTGCCCCGTTACCGTGCGTGCACCTGGCCCAGCCGGTAACGCGCGAAAGGCCACGGGCCTGTGCCACAATTCTCATCTCGTTTCCGGAAGGTCCCCGATGTCGGCAGCAGTCCCCGCCCCCCTCGATGACAGTCGTACCGCCGCGCGCTACGCGATGATCCGCAGTGCGCTGCGCGAAGCCATCCTGGCCGGTCGCGCGGCGCCAGGGCTGGTGCTGGTCGAGGCGCCGCTGGCGCAACTGTTCGGCACCAGCCGGGTGCCGGTGCGCCAGGCGCTGACGCTGTTGCAGGAGGAAGGCCTGATCCGCCGCTTCGAGGGGCGCGGCTATCTGATCGATCCGGGCGGCACCGCGGGCGAGCCGCAGCGCCAGCCACTGACCCGCCAATTGCTCGGGCTGGACAGCAGCGATGACCTGATCGATACGCGCTCCCTGGGCGAGCGCGTCGGCGACGAGATCGCCGCCTGTGTCAGCCACGCCCTGCTCTTTGGCCATTTCCGGCTGGACGAGCAACGGGCGGCCGACCACCTGGGCGTCAGCCGCGCCGTGGTGCGCGAAGCCCTGATGCGCCTGCGTGACCGCGGCCTGGTGGAAAAGGAACCCTATGGCCAGTGGCTGGCCGGTCCGCTCACCGCCCAGGCCATCCGCGACGACTACGAGATCCGCGCCCTGCTGGAACCCGAGGCGCTGTTACAGACCGCGCCGGGTCTGGCGCGTAGCGAGCTGCTGGCGATGCTGGAACGGCTGGAGCACCTGGCCGCCCACCCTGCCCCCACCTCCTGGGCGGCGGTGGAGCGCATCGAGGCGGATCTGCATGGGCGGTGCCTGGCCGGCCTGCGCAATCGCAAGCTGGCCCAGCTGATCGCCCACAGCCAGAGTCCACTGAACGTCTCGCGCATCTTCCACCAGTCGCTCGGCACGCCGCTGGACGAGGCGGTGCTGGTGGAGCATCGCCTGGTGCTGGAATCCCTGCTGGTAGGCAGTCCGGACTCGGCGGCCAGCCAGTTGCGCAATCACCTCCTGCGCGGCCGCGATCGCACCCTGCAGCGGCTCAAGGTGCTCTCGGTATTGCCCGACCCGGAATTGCCGGCCTACCTGGAGCGCCTCAGCTAGTGTGGTGTTTCAGACGTTATCTGCACGATTTTGGCGGCGCTTTTTAGGCCCCGGCGGCGTTCCCACTCCTCGCCATAGCCCTGCTATGACTCGTCGCGGCGCCTAGCCAGCTCGGAACGCCGAACCGCCAAAAATCACTCGCCAACTCTTGTGCGAACGTCTGAAACACCACACTAGCGCGCCCGCAGGTGCCGCACGTAGCGGTCGCCGATGAACTGGATGCCGCACACCAGCACCACCAGGATGACGATCACCACGGCCATCACCTGGGTGTCGTAGCGCTGGTAGCCATAGCGGATCGCCAGGTCGCCGAGCCCGCCCGCGCCTATGGCGCCAGCCATGGCCGAGGCGCCGATCATGGCCACCAGGGTCACGGTGAAGCCGCCGATGATGCCGGGTAGCGCCTCCGGCAGGAGCACGTTGAAGACGATGTGGCGCCGCTCGCAGCCCAGCGCCTGGGCCGCTTCTATCACCCCACCGCCGACCTCGCGCAGGCTGACCTCGGCGATCCGGGCAAAGAACGGCGTGGCGCTGAGGGTGATGGGTACCACCGCCGCCCAGACGCCGATGGTGGTCCCGGTGATCAGCCGCGTCAGCGGGATCAGGGCCACCAGCAGGATGATGAAGGGCGTGGCGCGAAAGGCGTTGATCAGGGTGCCCAGCACCCGGTTGAGGGTGGGCGCGGCAAAGATGGCGCCGCGCCCGGTGGTGACCAGCACCACTGCCAGGGCGATGCCGGCGAACCAGACGATGGCCGCCGATACGCTGACCATGGTCAGGGTATCGAGAAAGGCCTTCCACAGCGCCTTGAGCATGAAGTCAGACATAGCCCAGCACCTCCGCCCGGGCGAACAACCCGGCCTGGGTCAGGAAGCCTGCCAGCCGCCGCTCCGGTGCCGCGGTCGCCACCAGCAGGCGGCCCAGGGCGTGGCCCTGGATACGGTCGATACCGCCATGCAGCAGTTCGACCGGTGCGCCGAGGGCCTGGCCCAGCGCCTGGAAGTCGGGCTCCACGCCCTGGCCGTCGTAGCTGAGTTCCAGCACCGCGCGGGCACCCGGTTGCCGGGTGGCACCGAGCCGCCTGGCCAGATCCGCCGGCAGCTGCGCCGCCAGGGGTGCCAGCAGCGCCCGGGTGGCTTCGGCCTGGGGCGCGCCGAACAGCTGCCACACCGGGCCCTGTTCGACGATGCGGCCGTGTTCCAGCACCACCACCCGGTCGCAGATCTGGCGGATCACCGCCATCTCGTGGGTGATGAGCACGATGGTCAGTCCCAGGCGGCGATTGATGTCCTGCAACAGCGCCAGGATCGACTGGGTGGTCTCCGGATCCAGCGCCGAGGTGGCCTCGTCGCAGAGCAGCAGCTCGGGCCTCAGCATCAGCGCGCGGGCGATGCCCACCCGCTGCTTCTGGCCCCCGGACAGCCGCGAGGGATAGACCTGTTCCTTGCCCTGCAACCCGACCAGCTCGAGCAGTTCCCGCGCCCGGGCTTCGATCTCGTCGCGGCGAAAGCCGGCGGCCTTCAGCGGCAAGGCCAGATTCTCCAGCACCGTCTGCGAGGCCAGCAGATTGAAGTGCTGGAAGATCATGCCGATGCGCCACCGCAGCGCCACCAGGCGATCCCCCTTCAGGGTGCCGATGTCGACGCCGTCGACCAGGACCTGACCGGCGCTGACGTCTTCCAGGCGATTGAGGGTGCGAATCAGACTGGACTTGCCGGCGCCACTGCGACCGATGATGCCGAAGATCTCGCCACGGGCGATGCTGAGGTCGATGTCCGCCAGGGCGGTCACCGGCAGCGCGCCGCCGGTGTAGATCTTTTGCACGCCGCTCAGGCGCAGATGCTCGCGCGCGGGAGCGGCCTGGGGTTCGGCGGGCGGCGGCGCCGGTGCGGTTCTGAGTAGTGCATTGCTCATCGGGCGGCCTCCTGCCGGTTCAGCCAGGCCAGGCTGTACAGCTGCGGATTGCCATAGGCCTGGGCGATGGCCTCGCGCACCCGCGGATCGTTCTGGAACACCTGGATGAAGGTGCGGATCGCCGGGTCATCGGCCTTGTCCGGCTTGGTCACGAATCTCAGGGCATAGAGGTGGCCGCTGGCCTCGTCGTCGCTGAACAGCAGGGCGCTGTTAGGATCCGTGGTGCCGGCGGCGAGGATGTGCGAGGGATAGCTTTGCGCCAGGGTCACGTCGTCCAGCACCCGCGCCAGTTGCGGACCGGGCAGTTCGATGAATTTCAGGTGGCGCGGATTGGCGACGATGTCCTGCAGGCTGGCCTTGGGCCCGGTACCGGGCTTGAGCTGGATCAGGCCGGCCCGGGCATAGAGGTGCAGCCCGCGGCCCTGGTTGACCGGATCGTCGGCCACCGCCACGGTGGCGCCGTCCGGCACCTCGGCGAAGCTCTTCACCCGTTTGGAATAGAGACCGACCTTGTTTTCCACGCCATAGGCGATGGGCACCAGGCCGTAGCCGTTCTGGGCGTTGGCGTTTTCCAGGAAGGGTTGATGCTGGAAGTAGTTGACGTCGATGTCGCCGTGGGCGAGCGCCAGATTCGGCGTGTTCCAGTCACTGAAGGCGACGATTTCCACCTCCACACCCCGCTCCCGCGCCACCTCGGCGGCGCGCTCCAGGGCGGCGTTCTGCGGACTGTCGTTGATGCCGAGGCGGATCTTCTGCGGCTCGGCGGCCTGGGCGGACAGCGCCAGGGTGGTGCTCGCCAGGAGCAGCCCGAGGCGCTGGAAAAGTGGAGGAATAGCCATGGGAGACCTCGAGATGTCGAGGGCTCGTCCGGTGGTCCGGTGGAACCCGTAAGGGAAAGGGGATCAGCTGCCCTTCTGGTCGGGCGTGTCGACGAAGAAATAGTCCTGCCAGCTGCTGGGCTGGTTGCGGATGGCCCCGATGCGGTACATGAATTCCGCCAGCTTCAGGGTGTTCTGCGGCGCCGTGTCGAAGTTGACCTCGGGGCTTTCGATGATCTGCTGGATCAGCGCCGGATCGAGGCGCGAATTCTCGACCTTCACATAGGTACGGGCGGCGGCGGCCTTGTCCTTCTCGATGATCTGTCCGGCCTCGACCAGCGCCTCGCGGAAGGCCTTGTAGGTCTTGGGATTGTCCCGGCGGAATTTCTCGGTGACGAACACCAGGTTGGGCGAGACGGCCCCACCCAGCACGTCATAGGAACTGAGCACCTTGTGCACCTTGCCGCTGGCCAGTTCCTGCTCCTGGAACGGCGGATTGGCGAAGTGGCTGTTGATCTCGGTACCACCGGAGATCACCGCCGCGGTGGCGTCCGGATGCGGCACCGCTACCGTCAGGGGATCCAGGCGATTCCAGTTCTTCTCGCCAAAGGCCTGGGCGGCGGCGTACTGCAGGAAGCGCGACTGCACCGAGACGTTGACCGCCGGCACGGCGATGCGGTCCTTGGCGGTGAAGTCGGCCAGGGTCTTCACCTGCGGATTGTTGGTGACCAGGTAGTTGGGAAAGGCCCCCAGGCTGGCCACGGCCTTGACGTTCTGCCGACCATGGGTGCGGTCCCAGAGCGTGAACAGCGGCCCGAGCCCGGCGGAGCCGACGTCCACCGCCCCCGACAGCACCGCCTCGTTGACGGCAGCGCCACCGGACAGCTTTATCCAGTCGACCTTGATGTCGACGCCCTCCTGCTTGCCGTGCTTTTCGATCAATTGCTGGTCACGCAGCACATGCAGGATCACGTAGGAGACGCCGAATTGTTCGGAGATGCGCAGGGTGCCCTCGGCCTGGGCTGCCTGGGGTGCGACGACCAGTCCGGCGAGCAGGCTGGCGGCGAGCCCCAGGGCCAGGGGACGACGGGTGAAGGGAAGACGTGGGGGCATCGGGGTGCGCTCATCCTTGGAAGTGACTTATAGCCTACTCAAGCTATTCAGCGTTTTTGAAATAAGGATGGGTTATATGGATAGGTCGAGGGGCGGAGTAGTTTTCCCTCAACCCAACCCTCTCCCACAGGGAGAGGGAGCGCCCAAGGTGCGGAGGTTGGCGTTGAGCCCCCATGGAAGCCTGCTCCCACTACCTGGCACCCGGCCCGCAGGTTGGCGCTGCGCGAAGCGAGGCCCAACACCACCCTGCATCCCGCCCTACTCCCGCGCCGCCTGCCGCGGCGCGTCCGGTTTGCTCACCCGGAATCCCTCGGCGAAGGTCGCCCGGGCCTCTAGGCGCTGTGGAATCAGGCCGCTACGGTGGTAGAAATCCGCCGTCGCCTGCTGGTCGGCCATCACCTGCGGGTCGATGGGCTCCCAGTGCAGCTGACGGCGCTCGAATTGCAGCCGGGCCACC
>Ga0157366_1001047_pt1 | contig 11604 bp, 5 predicted proteins | sample AttbisABBM1_FD_113149 | JGI IMG/M metagenome (GOLD analysis project Ga0157366, IMG submission 113149) | Fungus gardens microbial communities from leaf cutter ant in Botucatu, State of São Paulo, Brazil - Atta bisphaerica ABBM1 | ecosystem: Host-associated > Fungi > Mycelium > Unclassified ...
ACTCGCACTCGATGACGACATCGCCTTGATCACACCCTGGACACACTTTATCACGTGCAGCTTAAGTTGTTGTTGTTTATTCCCAATTTCTATACCGCTACAAGCAAACACAAAGTGCTAAGACGTGGTTCCGGCAAGCCGGAGCTCGACAGAGAGTAGTCGATGGTTATCACAACAAGTAAATAAATGTTCTGAGGTTAAATATAGAGTTTTCAAGGTAGAAGTTAAAGTTCAGAAGGAGCAGACAGCGGGGTGCACCAGAGTTTGGCGCAGGCAGCAGGCCTACTGAATGGAGGTGCAGGATTTGAACCCACGACCTTGACAGCAGGGAAAAGGTGATGTATAACCAATGTGGCAGGGGATTTACCACTATACCATCGCAGCCCCCACGTGCAGCTTAAGAAAGCTTTCGAGATACTGTTCACCATCAGAGCTCCATTCAATGATTTGTTGTATGAGCATGCAGTAGTTGTGAGGATCGTGAGTGGCATGAAGAAGCTCCTCCACTTTCCCAAATAACGCTTCCCAATGCCCATGCATCCCCATTCTTCTCGTGAAGAACAAATCCACCGTCAAAGTTGTACATGTCATGTTCTCTCATGATGTGACCTGCCATGCATCTGAGGTTCGATAGCAGTAGATTACTGGTGAGGAATCTCTCTATAGTTGAATAATATGCTTTGGTAGCTTGAACGAGCTCAGCTATTAATGTCAAGCCTATTGCCTTAAATGCATACAACAACAGATGTTGGTCTTGGGTCCATGGTAGTATCAGATGTCCATCGCGTCTCTGATCAACAAGACAGGAAACTGCTTTCATGAGTCTGTGATCATCTTCCTCAATCAACTTCATCCAAGATCGTCTGTCATTCTGAATATACAGGTCAGTATCCTTCATTGTGGACAGCTTGAGACCCACCTCATCCATGGCTTCCCATTCATATGAATAATAGGCCAGTAGCCCAACATCATCCAAGCTTGCAAAGTCAAGTTTTTACAAATTGGTCAATAAGTAGTTTCCAAGTAGGGGAATTATATCTTTGCTCTTTCTGAAACATGCCTTATTTAAAGAGAAGGGGTTTAGGAAGAGTCGTGTCCTGAAGATTGATTAGCCATCATCAGCATTCTATATTGAATTGCCATACCAGGGGCATCAGGGAGACAACATCCATGGCACATAATGATATTCAAGATAGCCTTGATATGCTTACCAGCATCAGTATGGTTATCTTCTGGTAACTCCAGTTGTGAATAATGCCATTCTTCAGAGCTAGTTAATCTTTGTTTCTCTTCAGACAACTGTAGAGATAATAAAAGGTTAGCCAATGATAACAGACACTAAAACAAGTTGCATACCATTCTTACCCAGTCCATGAAGAATGGCTGGAATTCTTCTAGGGTACCCTCAAATTCCCTGATAACCTCCAATGGTAGTCCAGAACCTTTGTACTACTTAGATATATATTTGCACAAGACATTGTAAAATAGCTCATCCTGGAATATCAGGCATTTACTAGAAGGGAAAGTCTCATTCGGAAATACACGAAGTAATTCTTATACCCTTGAAATTCTCTCATCTACTAATTCCATTCACAACAAGAAATGTTGTCAGGAGTAGATGATACACTACATGAGATTCCATTTATTGCATATAGATCTTTAAAAAGACAGTACTTTGGTAGCCAAAGCAGTGTAGTGGCACTGATCCTCAAGCCAGTATTCCTCCAATCTTGTCTTGTTGAGCAAGAATTTCATGAAGGATGTATGATAGAAGGAGATATGCACAGATCCAGGAAATAGCTCTCTCTAGAGTCTCTTTCTCCTGGGTATAAATGTGAGGACAGAGTGAGCTTTGACATGGCATATTTCAATTCCTCTAGAGTGAGACTCAGGATATTGGATATTGTATCCAAGGTGACCATATCTGTGGTGTGGTGGATCAGGAGCACTTTTTGAATGGTAGAGAGATGATGTTTCAGAAAAACATGACTCATAATCATCTTATAGAATGCATCAAGTTCAGCAGTGACATTTGACTCAGGGTTTGATTGTGTATGTTATTCATGGAATGTGAGAACATCCTCTAGCTGCCACTGAGAGCATCTGGATCCATGATGAATTGGACTAGAGTGACAGCATATATCCACAGCCCTGCTGCCATCAAAACAAGAGTATTGAGTATATCTTTTGAAGGCTATGCAGTGTCAGCAGAGGCAAGAAGATGGAGCTTGTCATAAAAGTAGTGCTTGATATTGCCATTATTGCTCTCTGATATGGGCAGCTTGATTTTAAACAAAAGACTAGAGTATAGTGAAAATTCATGAGTGATATGAGATTCAGGATGACTAAAAAATGCTTAAAAGAGAGGAATCTTATCATCATGCTCCATCACTGACTTAGCCACAAGTTCTATAATCTTTCTTTGTGCAGAATCCCTATTACATTCATTTAGGCCATTAATAATCACTGTCTTGTCTTCCACATTTATTTTTTGCTCTTTAAGTTCCAGAAATAGTTCAATGATAAGTTTGTAAAATTGAACATCAAGTCCTTTAGTGTAAAGATCTTAATCGTACTGAATCTTCAAGCCTAGTACTCATTTATACTTGTCCACTTTTTGAACCAGTTGATAAGCAATAGTTGTGAAAAACCATTTTGGATCATCTATGTGTTGAGTATGAGAGAAAAAGAATGATGCACAGAGCTTGCATTGTTTTGCAGTCTTCTCAGCACATGATTTTGCAATTGCTGATTTCTCTACTCCAGCTGGATCCCACATCCATAGCAAACAATGTTGCTGTGACTGGTTTATAAGAGTAGTCCAGCAGTGATGTCATTGATGTGCTGCATTTGAGTCTCTTCAAGGCAACTAGATTTGTATGACTTAGTTTCATATGAGTTGTGAGCAGCAGCAGGAATACTATTATTGTGCAACATGTCGAAACCTATAAAATTGAGGCATTAGATAATGATCTGATAGTGATTGTAATATTTTGCACCGTTACAGGCATCATGCCCATGATTGAAGGTCGCACCAGATGCGTCAATCAAGGTTGATTTTTGGATTTTGAAATACCTGGAATTTGCAAAGAGAGGCATTGATGGTAAAAAAAGGTCAAGAAAAGAGGTCAAGAGTAGATATAGCCAATGAACCATGGAATCTCATTGATAATTGAGCACTGCAGCACATTTACCACAATATTCATGCACAATCAGCAGAACATATTGATATGATCACTGCAACAATTGTCTGTGTGATAAAACCCTCTAAACCATTATATTCTGGGATATGAGAAACATGAAACTCAGACATTATGAAGCATGATTGTATTTGGTAAATACATTTTTGAGGTTCTGTATTCCTACCCTAGAATACACATCCCATCTTTTGAATGCCTCGATAATGATCAGAATCATTTCCTTGCCCACCTTGGTCTCTTGTATGATTCCAGAAGCATTAGCAGCTATCAACACCATGTGTATGAAACTGATACTGCTCTCCTACTGTATATTTGACAGAAACCATTATCCTATTTAGTCTGTTGGTAATTCTAAACACAGTTGAAAATTCAAAATGGGAAACCTTGGTACTGAGAGACATACATTCTGTAGTCTATTTAAACATACTTAGGACATGAACTATCAGTGTTAATATATTGTTCCCTGTAAATTAAGTAAGCAAAAATTCTCCACAATATCAATATTTGAGTAAGATCACATCCATCACAAATAAAAAACATCAAAAACAAAACATACTGATCAATCTTGAACATCAATCAATTCTTTTCTGGCAATGTTTAGTATTCAATGCATTAGTTCACAATGAATGAAGTCTACTTGTGAAAGATAGGAAATTGTCAGCTTGCTAATCTCAGAGCAACTTAGTATATTTCTGTATATCTAGCCTCTGAATCCATAGACCTCCCACTGCAAAAAGTACTATGCCTATTAAGTCATCTTCATGAAAATAGTCTTTGGGTCACTTTCCCAATTGTAATATCAAAGATCAGTGTCTTCTCTCATCTTTCTCTGTGTGGGCTGAATAACTACCTTCCAGTAATAAACTTGTTGAAGAGGTATGACTATTAGAAGGGCATTGTCAGTGAGTTTTATTTCTATTTTTATCTTCTTATCTATTATTTTCTTTTTCATATTTTTCTCTTCTGGGCATATACTTATAAAGCATATTCATGTTGCATTTGCTGGCTGAATTTCATGACATGCCGACATCTAGTATGATAAAGAACTATATAGTATAGTATTAAACACTATATATAAAAGGATTCTTGTGATCAGTAGCTATATCTCAAATGTTTTATGCTATCTCTATGAGACTGAGATGAGCCTATATTCTAGTGAATCATTTTTGTAGACTACTGACTACATATACTACTTTGTATGTTCAATAGGTTTAAATAAAACCTCAGTTGTTTATGCTATCTCTGTGAGACTGAGTTTGTATGTCCAATAAAACTCAAATATCTATGATAAGTAAAATTCAATATTAGATGACCATGGTACAAATGAATACACATAAGACATTAGGTATCAGTACTTATTCTTTATTCACTACCAGGTATAATCTTGAGGAAAGTATAAGGCATGAGATAGAATTTGATTGGTGTGAAATCCATCTATGAATACAGCTGCAAGTATGTTATTATTACATTTTAGTTGCATGTTATAATTACATAACTAATTTAGTAGCTGATTTAAATTAGTAAGATCAGAATGGTTTACTTATATGGATTAAGTAATATTTATTGTGAATAAAATTAACAGCTCTAAGCAGTTATCATAGTATATGTTTCATAAGTGAAACAGATAATTATTTGTTATGCTCAGAAAGGGCTAGGAAGTCTACATTTGAAGCTATTATACAAACTTAAGATATAACTGCATTGGAGATGATTTGTTGTCCATGCCTGCTTAAAAATATGCTGAAGTATTCCAAGCTTATCTGGTACATATAGTTGTATTTTTATAGTATATTCTGATGGTACAGAATCTGAAAGGAAAATAAGAAGTAATTAAAATATCTATCAAAGTTGATCCTACTTGAAGTTGCATGTTGACTCTATCCAAGCTTGTAAATAATCATATACATGATTTGGAATTAAGAATGGTTCTGAAGGATGTGTTGTAAAAAGATCTGGAGAATTATTACTTGCATAGTCATACAAATTTTTAGAAGTATGTACTCACTCCCTAAGTAAAACAATTTAAGCATTCAGATTTCATGAGTATTCAGTGCCAATATGTCCATTTTGTACTTAAGAATAGAGTATTTCAGGATATGGTCAATTGTTCTTATTTTCCTTGTATTCACCAAAACATTTTAGCATTACTTTCATTCCTATATACTCAATGCTAGAGACTATGAGTAGTTTGTATAAATTGCAGGATGCAGCAAAAGTAAGCTGAGGAAGAACATTAAGGCTTATTGCCAACTGAGGATAAAATACATCATGGGAGTGGTAATGTAATAATGTACTATACTCAAACAAGAGTAGAACATACTAGGACAAATTAACAGTTACAATCTCACTCATCTTACAATGATCACTATTTTTGAGCACAAATCACTTGAATAACTGACACAAGATAATTACTTAGGCTTTGACTACATTATGACGATCTCTTAGAACTTGGTTAAAAACTCTGTTAACAATTGGATGAGGATTTATCCACTCATATATCCACTATATTCTGTATGCCAGTTGTTGTTGGAGATCAACAAGAGTTAATATACAGCTACTTGTACCTGACAACCCTGATCATATCCTACATACACTTTCTCATATATAGCTTAAGAAAACTTTCAAAATGCTGTTTACTATTAGAACTATATTAAATAACTTGTTGGATGAGCCTAAGCACATAGTAGTTGTTGTCTGGATGATTAGTGATATGAAAGAGCTCCTCCACTTTTCCAACCAACTCTTCTCAGTGGCCATTTATCAGAGTATTTGTACATGTCATCAAACTTTTCCTACAAAGAATATCTTCAATGTCTAAGTCATATATATCATATCCTCTTATAATAAGTTTGATAGTAGTAGATCACTGGCAAGAAATCTCCTTACAGTTGAATAATATACTTTAGTAGCTTGAATAAGCTCAGCCATTAATATTGAGCCCATTTTCAGGGATGTCTCAAATGCCTCCAACAAATGTCAGTTTTGGTCAATAGTAGTATTAGATGTCTATTGTATATCTGATCAACAAGATAAAAAACTGCTTTCATGAGTCTGTGATCATCTTCCTCAATCAACTTTATCCAAGATTATCTGTTATTCTGAATATGCAGGTCAGTATCCTTCATTTTGGACAGCTTGAGACCATCTTATTGATGGCTTTCCATTTATAGAAACAATAGGCTAGTGGCCCAATATTTTCCAAGCTTGCAAAGTTAATTTTGAGTCATACTCATGTCAGTGTCTCAACACTGAAACCTCTGCTCAGAATGATAGAAGCTATACCACTGAAACCCCAAGCATCTTCTATAGTATGTACTTGTATATAAGACTAGTAGTTACACTGTAGTTTTAGAGTCTGATAATTAATGAAGATAACTCTTATTGAACTTGATCTTCAGTGTTCAACAGTAATATACCAATCAGTACTCACTTCTATCTCAGACTTCTATCTTCTATCTGAAGTTGTAACCATGTAGCAGATAGATAGCACAGCACATAAGCTGAAGCCAAGGTCATTTTACAAAGTCCACATATTTCTAAGTCCACTTTGCAAACTTTTACTCCTGGTGTAAACTGCACTTGACAGTATGTAACAAAACTCCAGATTGTCTTGATATGTTTACAAGTATTAATATGATTGTCTTATAATAGCTTGCATCACAAATGGTGTTATTCTTACAAGTTTACTAATCTTTGTTTCTCTTCAGACAACTATAGAGGTAACAAAATATTAGCCAATAAGAAAAGACATAAAAAAAGTTGTATATCATTTCTATCCAGTCTACAAAGATTAGACAAAAGTATTCCAGGATGCTCTCAAATTTTCCAACAATCTCTGATAGCACTCCCTAGCATTTGTACCAATTAGATATGTATTCACACAGAATATCATAAAATAGCTCATTCTAAAACATCAGGCATTCACTAGGAGAGAAAGTCTTATCCAAAAATACATGAAGTAATTCTTGTAGCTTTGGAATTCTCTCATCTACTAATTCCATTCATAGCAAGAAATATTGTCAGGAATGGATGATATACCTTGTGATATTCCATATATCATATACAAAGCTTTGAAAAGACATAGTACTTTGATGGTCAAAGTAATATAATAATGGTGATTCTCAAACCAGTATTTCTCTGATCTTATCTTGTTGAGCAAGAATTCCATGAAAGATGTATAATAGAAGAAAATACACATAGAACTAGGAAATGGCTCTTTCCAACCTCTCTTCTTGAATATAAATATGATAAAAGAGTAGAGCTTGAACAAGATATGTTTCAAATTCTCTAAGGTGAGGCTTTGAAAATTGAATAGTTGTTAGGTATAGCTCACACTTGAAGGTGCAAGTCCATAGAGTTGGCTTGGACATACACAGTGTCAGAATTGAGAACGATAGACTTGGCTTCTATTTTATTTTCTCTTATCTTGTAGAAAATAAGATGAAGAAGACAAAGTGTGACACTCCCAAAGGTCACATGATATGGTTACAGAAGTCACATGATCACATGATACAGAGAAGAGCATAGAATGTTCTGGAACAAGATGAAGTCATATAACATAGCAATAGTATGTTGGCCTTATAGATGAAGCATAGCTTTTAGAGTAGGCTAGATTTAGCTTAGCATGGATCATTAGCAAAAGGTATATAAGATAGACTAATCTATAGTAGGAACTCTATTGAGTTCTCTTGTGTTACTTAATACAAGAGTGGTCTTTTGTTCTAGTATCTGGACTTAAGTCATAATATACATAGTGTAGAAGCTTTATGCAATGAGCTTGGTGATGCAGACTTGTTAGAATGACCTTGGCCTTAAATTATGTGTCATGTCTCCTACAAGCTGCATGGTTACAATTTTAGAGAATGGTCTTATAAGAAGTTATAAGGAGAGGAGTAAAGTGTATTGCTATTGACACTGGAAATTTAGCATCAACTTTAATTAATTATCAGGCTAGCTATTACAAAGGGGTCACCAGCCTTAAATACATAAAATAACAAAAGAAGTAACTAAGACAGATCTCCAAGCAAGTGTTTCATTAGTGAAATACTATATAGGAGTTTAGATTTGGAGAGGGAAAAACTCTATGTAAAGTCCAAGTAAATTTGCAGAGTTTGAAGGAGATAATTAGGCAATGAACAAAGATGAATATGACTGCAGACTTTTGATGGAATTAAGTCCATTATAAAGTATCAAACTACCAACAGAGTTTTGGACATAAATAAGGCCAAATAACCATGGAGATTTGATATTGTATTGAAGTCAAACATGTTTCAGATATGTTTCAGAGTTTGGAATATGACAATAGTGTATACAAGATAGCCTCAAATGTAGTGTGGTTGATAAGGAGTAATTGTTGAATAATGGGGAGATGCTTGGAGGAAATATAACTAATAATCATCTAATAGAATGCATTAATTTTGGTAGTAATACTTGACTTGGTGTTTGATTGTGTCTACTGTAAATGAAATTCAAAGATGTAAACTAGCTATTGTTAAAGGAGATTTTCTTGATCCATGATGAATCTGACTAGAATGGCTACATATATCCATAGCCCTACTACCATTACAATGAAGAAATCAAGGGTATCCTCCAAAAGCCATATAGTAGCACAAAGATAGAGCTTGTCATGAAAGTAGCACTTGATATTGCCATCATTACTCTCTGACATGAGCAGCTTGACTTTAGACAAAAGACCAGAGTTTAAGTATGGTAAGAATATATTATGGATATGGAGTTCAGGTTAACTAAAAAATGCCTAGAGGAGAGGAGTCTTATCATTATTCTCAATCACTAACTTGGCCACAAACTCCATAATTTTGTGCTATACAGAAACTTTATTGTATTTATCCAGACTATCAATAATCACTATCTTGTTCTGCATACCCATACTTTGCTCCACAAATTCTAGGAACAGTTCAATGATAAGTTCACAAAACTAGATATCAATTTCTTTAGTAAGCAGAGTAGGATTATGCTGAATCCTTATGTTTAGTATTTTTCTATACTCATTGATTTTCATACTAAGCTGATGAGTAATAGTTGTGAAAAACTACAGATAATCATCAATATGGTAAGTGTGAGAGGAAAAAAAGAATGTGCCAAGCCTACATTGTGCTTTAGTCTTCTCAGCATATGATTTTGCAATTGCTGATTTTTTTACTCTAGCTGAACTCTATATCTATAATAGACAATGTTTCTATGATTGGTTCATATAAGTAGTCCAGGCAGTGATATTGTCAATGTGCTACATTCAAGTCCCTTTAAGGCAACTAGACTTATATGACTTAGTTACTGCAAAGTTGTGAGCAGTATCAGCAATACTACTTCTATACAATATATCAATACCTATAAAGTTGAGATGTCAGACAATGTTATCTGATAATCTTTTGAATCTTTTGTACTACTACAAGTGCTATCAGATATATCAATAAATATTTCTCCATTAATATTGAAATTGCTGTGTTTATCAAACATTAGGGGCAGAAGGGCAGAATGGAGATCAGGAGATCAGGAGTAGGTATAGTTACTAATAAACTATAAAATCTTGCTCATACTGATGACTGAGCACTACAACAGATTTACCACAATATATTTACACATAATTAACACAGCTAACAGATTTTTTAATAGTATATGATCACTACAACAATTATCAGTGTAATAGAACCCTTTGTACAACTACATTCTAGAGGTATACTCAGATATTGCAAGGTATAAATATACATGCATCTTTGATATTTTGTACTTCTCTTACCCTAGAATATATCCATCCCACTCTTTGAGTGTCTCAATAACAACCAGAATCAATAAGAATGCTCATTCTCTAACAGTGACATACTACATGATTCCAGAAGCATTAAAAATCATCAGTATCATATACATGATACTACTCTCTGATTATATCTTTGACAACAACTATTAGCCAGTCTGAACATAGAAAATCCTAGTACTAAGAAACAAGCATTCTTTAGCCTATCTAAATATATTGAGAATATCAACTATCAGTGTGAATGTATTGCTCTCTATAAATTAAGCAAAGAAAAGCTGCACTGTGATACTGAAATTGGCAATGTTCATGTAAGATCATATCCATGAATCAGAATCCCAAACCAATCATATACAGATCTTAATCAGATGAATCAAATTAATACCTTTTCTGGTGATGTACAATGAATAATGAATGAGGCATAGGAAATTGTTAGCTTAACAAGCTCACAGCAACTCAAAGAGTTTGCCTAGTCTCTGAACTTATAAACATCTAACTCCCAAAACATTTTATATATAGTCAGTATACAATGAGAGATAAAGTAATAATACTGTGGTTGGCCTTTCTCATGAGAATCCTTCTTTGAAGATAGCTGGAGCTAAAATACCCTTGAGTGAACGACTAGCTTGCTACTCCATTTGTACACATGACTCTAATATTTTCTCTGTATGAGCTAGCAATAGATAATGTGGTGCCAAACAAGAAAGCAAACTTGTCAGATTATCAGCATATATATTTTTATAATAATCAAGAGTAATAGAAACATTTAAAGCCACACTACAAATTGATGAAAGATTATTGAGGAAAAGCTAAGGATGGTGCCAAAAAACCTATATTACAAATTTTAATTTTGACCCCATCTAATTTCTAGGCATCTATTACAATAGTGTTCATAAAAATTTTGTTGATTACTCTACTGAGTATAGCAAATTAATTGTAAAAGCCTAGTCAAGAATCTTTAGACTCTCTTCCTCCTTTAAATTATCTGTGTTGTTCCCATAACTGATTCTCCTGTCTTTTCTAATATTTCTCCTATTGTAATATTTGTGTGATATATGCCCAAAACTGCCACAGTTGTAGTTCCTCTCTTTATTGATCTCTATAGGATAGAGATTCCTCCTTAACTAAGGCTCTATTTTCTCCTATCCATAGACAGGATTTTTGATAACTACTATATTCATTCTCTTAACTTCTTTCATAGGTACTTGTCAAGATCATTGATGGTAGACTTTATTTTTTATTTTCTCTTTTCACTTTATTTTATTTTATCTATTTTTAGAACAACTCGGGTTAGGGTTTATCAGTCACTCTGTCACATCAGTCACAAGTTGATGGCGTAGTCACAAAACTGATCATGGGACTTGAGAGAATGGAGTAGAAGGTTCTGGAATAAAGTGACATTATACAATATGGACAACACATGTTGGCCTCATGTCATACACATGGTCATCAGGGTAGGGCACACAGTAGTGAGCACAGACCATGAGTAGTAGTATATAAGGTAGACTACTTTGTACTAGGAACTCTATTGAGTTCTCTTGTGTTACTCAATACAAGAGTTGTTCTATTGCTTAACTCTTTGAGCTTTAGTCCATAACAGTACTAGTCCCATGGGATGGTAGCTAACCTCTTTCTAAT
>Ga0157366_1001048_pt1 | contig 11603 bp, 7 predicted proteins | sample AttbisABBM1_FD_113149 | JGI IMG/M metagenome (GOLD analysis project Ga0157366, IMG submission 113149) | Fungus gardens microbial communities from leaf cutter ant in Botucatu, State of São Paulo, Brazil - Atta bisphaerica ABBM1 | ecosystem: Host-associated > Fungi > Mycelium > Unclassified ...
TAATCGACATTATTGAACCTTTAGAAATCCTTTCAGCCAAAATAAAATCTACTAAAAAAGTAATAATTTCTCTCCTAAAAATGGTTGCTAACAATAAGGTTGAAAAAACTAATGAACCACTAATTAACCATCTCACTTTTGAAAAAGGTAAAAACGGACCAAAGGAATTTGAAAGGGAAGGAACACCCTTTCTTGATGTAAGAACTTTGAATACCAGAATTCCTAGCAAATTTATCAAAGATCAACCAAACACCTTTAAAGGTGACATCTTACTTTCTTTAGATGCTACTGTTGGTTTAGTGGATTGATTTATTGAAGGTTTTAACGGTTATTTGTACAATTTAAAATCCAATCATTTAACGAAGACGGAGATATTATTAAACGTTCTTAATAGAACCAATAAAAAGATCATTGAAATGAATGCCACTGGTTCAACAATTAAGCATGCTTCTAAAGCAAAAAAAGAAATGCTTTATTTTAAACTTAATCATGAGTGAAAAAATATTACTAATACTTTATTTAAACTACTATTAGTAGTTGAAGAAATTGACGCAAAGAAAACCAAACTTCATCAACTTTGTGTTAATTTATTAATTAGATAGAAGGATAAAAAATGACTGAAATTGAACAAATGTTAAGTTGAGATTATGAAGAGTGTTGAAAGCATCTCCACAAGAAATATGGACTAGTGCCTAAAAATTACTTTACTAATGAAAGTTATACCAGTAAGACCCAAAAAATTGGTCGCGGTAATGAAGGATTGTATATTCATCATATTGATGAAGACAAAGGAATCATGCTATCAACCAAAGAATTTGCTCAACTTTCACCATTCGAATGACAAAAGGCCGAACGATTGGTTTATTGTAATTTATTAGAACATCTTGTTTTGCATATTAAAATTGTAGAATATCCCCAACCAAAACCACAAATAGTACCCAATGGTGACTTAATCACTCCTCTGGTTGGTGTTGGGGGAATTTATAATTTCATCGTTCCTGAACTAAACGATATCTACAGTGGTGTTCAGTATAAGCAGCCCTGAAAACAAGAGGTTTGTGAAGTTATTCTTCCTCTGAAAAATGATTATTTCAAATGTATTTCAAAATTAGTCGCAATGAATTTTCCTTATCCTTTGTTAACTTTCTCAATCTTTAATTATCAAGCTGGAATCTGAACTCCAAAAAATAATCAAAAACTATGAAGTGAAATGATTCAGTTAGGAGTAAAAGAATAAAAAACTCCTTAAAATAAAGGAGTTTAAGACCATTACTTACTCTTCATCATCGTTATAAGCAATTGCTTGGCCAATTGCTTTTTTTACATCAGGTACCAATTCATCGAATTCTTCTAATAATTGGTTTAATTCACTAGCCAGAGTTTTAATTTCCGACTTAATTGCTTTCTTATTAATCTTTTCTTCGATATTACCAACATATCTTCCCGGAACAAAAGAATAATCATTTGCTGCTAAATCATTTTGAGTGACTGATTTAGCAATTCCCTTTTTGTTAATATCTTCACCATTTTCATGACGATCAAAGAGTTCAACAATCCCCTTGATATCTTCATCAGTTAGTTCCCGAAGTTTTTTACTACGCATTCTTCCCTTAACAGCATTTGGAGAAATCATTAAAATCTTGTCGGTTTGCTTATCATTGTTAAAGAATCAGATTGAAGCAGGAATTCCCGTGGTGTAGAACAACTTGTCTGGTAATTCAATAATTGCATCAACCTTATTGTCCTCAACAAAATTCTTTCGAATTTCTAACTCGTTGCTTTGCGAAGAAGATAAAGAACCGTTGGCAAGCACAACTGCTGCTTTTCCATGTTGATTTAATTTAGAAACAATCATTGATAATCACGCATAGTTAGCGTTATTTGCTGGAGGAAGGCCTCATTCTCAACGCGGATCATCTAATAACTTGTCTTGCCCTCATTTTTTCATATTAAATGGGGGATTAGCCATCGCAAAATCAAATTTCAACCCTTTATGTTGATCAACAGCAAACGAATCAGCTGCCCGAGTTCCTAAAACTGGATGGTGCTTAACATCTTCTAAAGGGAAACTATTCAACACCAAGTTTAACTTTGCTAACTTTCAAGTAACTGAGTTATATTCTTGACCATAAACAAAGATATTAGTAATCTTACCCCCATGCTCTTCAATATAATGTTTAGCTTGAACTAAAATTCCTCCTGTACCACAAGCAGGATCATAAATCTTTCCTGTCATTGGTTTTAAAACATTAACCATTAACTTCACAATTGATTCTGGAGTATAGAACTCACCACCCTTTTGTCCACGGTCTTTGAAAAACTTTCCTAAAAAGAACTCATAAATTCTTCCCACTAAGTCTTCACCACCTTTTTTGGTAAAATCTTCATCAGAAAAGACTTTAACCACGTTTCCGAGCTTTATTTGGTCTAATCCTTCACTATTGTAGTTTTTATTAAATAAACCGGCTAAATCAAGGTTTTTTTCTTCTAATAACAAGAAGGCGTGGTCCAACTTCACCCCAATTTCATTGGTGTTGGCAAACTGCATAATATAATCCCAACTCGCCTCTTCAACCACCACAAAAGCTTCAAAGGTTAAGTAGAATTCTCTTGGAGTATAATCACGTAATGATTCACCAGTTTCTTTTAGTTTTTCTTTAGCCACTTTAAACCGATCCGAAATATATTTCAAAGAAATTATCCCTAAGATAATATGCATATATTCTTCCGCTGACTGGTTGCCCCTTAATTCATCAGCAGCAGTTCAAAGTTTGGTTTCAATGTCTTCAATATTTTGTGCCATATCGTTTCTTCTTTCTAAATACTTTCTTCAAAGTAGTGCGGATTCAACTTAATTTGTTTATCAATTGAATCAATTAAAATCTTTGAAGTCCCTCCTAATCTTTCTGGAGGATAATTATAATCTGTTCGTAAGAGTTTCTTGATTTCTCTTAAAATTAAAGTTCGTACCCGCGGATTAGTGTCATACTGAACAATCCCCTGTTGTTTAATTAAGTTAACCAATTTTCCCGCGATTTCTTCCACAATTGGTGAATTCTTGGCTTCTTGGAAATATTCATCGTTGCCAATAATTTCCATAAATGCTTGTAATTCTGGTGGTTCTTTACTTCACTGATTATAATCTTGACGTAAATCTTTAAAGAAACTGTTGAGTCATTCCATTAAACTTGCATTATCAACACTTTTATCAAATTCTAAAATAATAGTTCGTAGACGTTCTGAGGCCTTTTCAGCAAAAATTGGTCGCATCGTGGAAACCTTATCAATAATGGTTTTAATTGCTGTGGTAATAATTTTTACTGCTATTTTAGGGTTGGTTGGTGCTAATTCATTTGCTTCTTGTTGCATTAAAGTAGCAACTTCACTCAAATCCCGGTTAATTTGGGTTTCTTCAACAATAATTTGTTTGTCATTAACTAAAATCGCTTGTTTGGTTAAAGTTTTCATTTGTTCAATTGTGGCATATAACCGAGGATCATCAAATCTGGTGCTAGAGTTTTGTAAAGCATAAACTTCAGCAACCACCCTTGAAGCCCAGATTTCATCATCACTTAAAACCGAATAAGCAACCTTAGTAAATTTCTTCACTGAGTTTGCCATCATTAAGAAACGATTGCAATCTTCAATTGCTAAATTACTAACTTGCTCTCAAGCATTCATAATAAAACGATAAGCTATCTGGGCATTGTTTTTTAAATCTGGTTGGTAAGAAGCAAATAAATCAGGGATATAGTTTTCTTCAATAATTTTTAATTGTTGAACTAGCGAATCATGCGCATTTTCTACATCTTCAATGGAGAAATCATTGGGGTCATCTTCTCTTTTCGTGTATTGTAATAACGCCTCTCGAAGTTTTCTTCAAATCCCAATATAATCCACAATTAAACCGTTTTCTTTTACTTCTTGATACTTTGAATTTTCATAAGTGCGGTTAACTCGGGCAATTGCTTGCATCAAATTATGTCATTTAATTATTTTATCAAGATACATGGTGTCTAAATCTGGCACGTCAAAACCAGTTAGTCATTTATCAACCACAATCGCAATTTTATGTTTAGAATCAGGTTTTTTAAACTCTTCAGCAACTTCGTGTTCTTTTTCACCCTTAACAATTGCTTCATTCATTGCTGGTACATCTTTATTACTGGTAGTCATTACCAAAATAATTTCTTGATCATTTCAATCACGATGAGTGATTTGTTTTAGTTCGTCATCCTGAGCAGTTAAAGCTTTTAACTGTTGATAGTATTCAAAGGCTGCTTTTCTCGTTCCTGCGACAATCATGGCTTTTCCGTGTAAAACTTGGGAACGTCTTTTATAATGTTCAAGTAAATCACGAGACTTTGCTTTAATAATTTCGGGATTTTCCAAGACTTCTTTGATCTTGATTGAACGTAAAAGTTCATCAACCTTTACTTGCGAGGCTAAATCATTTTTATTAAGTTCTTCAATATAAGCGTTTTGCAACTCATCCATTTTTTGTAAATATTCTTGGTCAAACTCATAATTGATTTTTCTTAACTCGTAATTGATTTTAACGGTGGTGCCGTCTTCAATTGAATCAGTCATTAAATATTTATGATTATAATCACCAAAAATTTTAGTTGTTTGTTTTTCCACTCCCATTAATGGTGTTCCAGTAAAAGCAACAAAATGAGCGTTAGGAAAAGCGTTGCGCATATAAGTGGCATAGCCAAATCTTTCAATCAATTCTTGGGTTTCTTTGTTCACTTGTCAGTCAAAACTTAAGTTGTTTTGGGTGCGGTGAGCTTCATCAACCAACACAAAAATATCATCGCGTTGTGATAAACCATCCTGAACTTGATCGCCAAATTTTTGAATTGTTGTGAAATAAATCCCAAAGTTTTTCTTCTTATCAAGTTGATTGATTAAATCTTGGCGGGATTGAATTTGTACTGGGGTATTATTCAAATAATTAGCTGCTTTTGCAAAGCGGGTGTAAAGTTGGTCATCAAGTTCAGTTCGATCAGTTACTAAGAGAATGGTTGCTTTTTTATAAGTGTTTAAAATTGCTCTAGTCAAGAAAACCATTGTCACTGATTTACCAGAACCTTGAGTGTGTCAAATCACCCCACCTTTAACAGGATCCTCAGCATTAGCATCTAAATGTTGCATTGTTTTTTTCACCGCTTCAATTTGGTGAGGAGCAGCAATGTATTTAATTTGTTCGTTTTGTTCTTGAGAATAGTAAGAATAAAGTTCAATAAAACTAAAAAGATTATTCGGATGGAGAAGATAATCAATTCCTTCTTGACCTTCTCTGGTTTTATAACCTTTAATTTTAGCCATGCGTTTATAACTAGAACTAATTGATCCATAACACAGCATCGTATCACTAGCAACAATGTTTAAATTATTAAACTTTCATAGTTCAGGAGCAAAAGTTTTTAATGATTGGTTCTGATTAAAAGCATCATCAAGCTTTTCTTCTGCTAAAGTGCTTTTTAGTTCAATTACCACTACTGGTAACCCGTTAACAAATAAAACAATATCAGGAATTCGTTTTTCGTTATTATTAAGACTTTCAATCTTAAATTGACGGACATAATGATAGGTGTTTTGAACAGAATGAGGAGAGATTAAGCGAACAGTTTTAGTAAGATTATTTTCTTCATCAATAACCTTAACCCCGTTGGTTAATAATTGTCATCCTAAAAAAGCTAATTCTTGGTATGAAGAAGCATTTCGTTTACGAATCTCTAAAAGTGCTTTGTCTGCGAGTTTTTCAGAAATATCATTTATTTGAATAATCTTTTCTTTTAAAAGTTTGGTATCAACTACACTAGTTAACTTGTCGTAATCTCGGTTAATGTCATCTAACTTTAATCAACCACTGTCTTCTAATTTAGAGGCAAAGTTCTCCTCTAAATTCTTTTCCTGAATCATATAAGTCTCCCTTATTAAGCAATGATTCAAATCATCTTAATCATTAAATTATCATATTCTTATTTTACTACATAACTTATTTTCTGTCTGGCAAGGAACAAGTTCTACCAGTACAATTTGCTCATATAAAATTAATTTAACAAGTTCATTTATTCGAAATGTTTTAACATCCTCAACAGAAACAATACAACAGCGTTTGAAAAGTGTAATATATTTTGCGTAGATTGGAGATTAGAAAATTATGAAATGAGTTTTTGATAATTGAATTATTCCAATAATTGTTTCAATTATTGTCGTGGTATTGATTATTTTTTTCTCTATCCATTTATGGAAATTAATAGTCAATTGATGGAGAAGGAAAAAGAATAAAGAGAGATTATCTAAAAATGTCAAAAAATACGATGTTGGTAGTTATACCATTGATATAAAAATAATTGAAATTAATTTTGTTAGAACCAAAGATCCCAATAACGAATTAGCTTGATTTGGATTAATGGAACTAATGACTCGGGTTATAACAAATTCTTTTGATGAGAATGGTTCGGTAAAATCTGTCTTGAATAGTTTATATGCGTTGTTTCAAGATTTGAGGAACAAAATGATTCAGGAAGTTAATTCAACAGAAGCAACAATCGTTACATTGACTTTATTAAACAAAATACTAAGAAATTTTTTGGCTAAATGAGATAAAAAAATTAATTACGATAAGAAAAAAATAAAACGAGATAAGAAAAAAGAATTATCTTCTGAAGAAAAAACAGAATTTACTAATGACTATTTTGAATTAAAAAATCAAATAATTAAACAAAAAATTCTGGAAGATTATGGAAGATTATGCAATATCGACATCCTTGTAACAAAGATCAAAAACAAGCAAAAAGAAAACATCGATTCAACTTTAATAGGGAACTAATTGATATTATGCGCAAATAAAATTGAATTTATCAGATTTTAAGATTGCAAAATATTTACCTCTAACGTATAAGTAAACTGTATTGCATGTAATTGTGATATATCGGAGGAATAAATATGATTAATGTTGACAAGCATAAAGTTTTTATTAGTTTTAAATATACAGAACACCATGAATGAAAAGATTATTTGATAAGGCTGAACGATGAGTTCAAAATATTTGAAGATTATTCAGTTGGTGAAGGTGAAATTGATGATACAAATATGACCGATGAACAAATTCGAAAGAAGATTCGTGATGAATGAATTAGAAACGCTTCTGTTTTAGTTTTATTAAATGGTTCAGGAATGCGTGATAGTAAGTTTATTGATTGAGAACTGCATGCTGCAATGTACGATGGATTGATAAATAAAAAAATGGGAATTCTTGTTATTAATTTACCAGACAACGGAAGTCTCAATCTTGTTAATTTAACGGGTTTAGTCAAAAAAATAACAGACGAAAACAACAAACATCTAAGCTGAGGTCCAATGAAAAGTTATGAAGAAGAATTAAGTAAAAAAGTTCATTGACCAAAACGACTTGTAAAAAATGTAGTTAGAGACGGAGTCAAAATTGACGCCATTGATTGAAATGATTTGGAATACTTCGGCCCAGAAAAAATGGCTGATAGATTAAAAGAATTAATTCATGAATCTTTTAAAAATAGAGAAACAAATGACTACGATACATCCGATAAATTACAGGGGAGAAATCTATAGAAAACAAAAGAGTCCAATTTGGACTCTTTTTACTTTAGAAAATATTTAACAATTTATCAACCATTTCATTTTGACGTCTTATGAGTTCTTCATAAGTAAATTGATCTAAATTTTTAATTTCTTCATTCAATCGTAAATGACCATTATTAATAAAATGCTCTTTCTTTTCATTTCACGGTTTATTACTTAATTCTTTATTCATTTTTCCAGTCACCAACGTTAAATTGCCGAGATAATTCTTTTTATCATCATAATTCTCACCTAAAACTTCTTTTCATACTTGTGTATCAGCAGATTGAGGAGCGATGTGTTCAATCTCTAAGTTTTCTGATGGAATTAAAATAGAGTTGTTTCAATTTTCTAAAAACAACAAGGCAGTTTTACATACTTTCAAACTATAAAAATTCTTATTTTTCAGACTACTGATTATTTCATCATTTCTAGGTGCGCGCATCTCGGTTTCTTGGCGTTCCTCTAACAAAGCTTTTCGCAAATAATCTACTAAACTTTCGCTATTTTCTAGGCATCTTTTTCCATTAGCAACTAAAGTGTCAGTAAACAAACGAGTAATTGGCGAAGTGTCCAGATCAGTTAATTTTCTTCGTATCATATAAACAGCAATAATCTTTTTAACTTCTTGATAGTCAAACTCAGAAATTTGATTATTTCTATACCCTTGATAAGCAATGATCAAAATCGAACCGATCATTTGATTGTTTTTAGGATCCTCTTGTCAGACACGATCGTAAAGATAAACGTTATCTTGCTTGTTTAGATAAATTTCAATTCAAGAATCAAGAACCTCTTGCATTATATTAATAATTTCATATTGATTTTTCTTTTCAGAAAAGTTTTTAAATTCACTATAAATCATCTTTTTAGATACAATTCTTCCCAAAGAAACTTGCAAGAAAATTTTAAGAAACTCATCTTCTTTGCTAAAAGGAGTAAATTTTTTCATCTTTTCTTGAAAATCGAGTCAGTACTCTTTATAAAATAAATCTTGTTCACTTTCATTTAATCCTATTAAAAGAAAATTACGAATCAAATCCATATTGTCTAAAGATAAACCAGTACTATTAATTGATTCAAAGATGTTTTGTACTTTTACATTATCATCTTCTTTGATTTCAATCGAAACTAAATTTAATTTAGAAAATACATTAAGAATATCATCAAGAGGAAAATGATCTCAATCTACTCACTTTCTTAATCGTTGCAAAACAACCTCATAATTTAAATAAAGTTGACTTGTTTTATCTCCAGGTTTTATTTGATTGTTATAAATATTCTGAAAAACAACAGAATCTTTATTATTGGGTTTTAAACGCATTTTCAGATTTTCACTAGTAAAGCGGTTGGTGATTCATTCATTTAAAATAGATATTTTTTGTAATAACTCATTAGAATTAACAGAATCATTGCGATACATCTTTTCACTGTTGAGAATATTTCTTAAACCAATAAAAATCAAACACATGGTAGTCATCCTTTGTTGGCCATCAATTAATTCATTAGATACTATTCCACCGTGAGTACTAGATTTATAAATTACATTCCCTAAAAAATGATTATTATTTTCCTTTGTTAAAACCTTTTCCATATCATTTAGCAATTGATCAATTTGTTCTCTCTTCCAACTATATTCTCGTTGGTATACGGGAATAAAAAATTGAGTGGTTGGTTTATTAAAAAAAGTAGCTACATCAGTCAACATTGCGTTCATACTATTATCTCCCTTTTCACTTGATGCAGTTATTACATCATAAAAAGAGATGAAAGATAAGAAAATCTCAAAAAATTACATTTTATTCACCTTTTAAATATTTTTCCTTAACCAGCTTTTCTCTACTATCCAAGTTTTTTATATTTAAATTTAATCCCTCTTTAATAAAACTATTATTTAGTTCATAAGGATTGGCGGTCACATGATACTTTTCCGGACTTAATTGCTCCGTTTCTTTCACATAATAAGAATCTTCAGAAATGCGGAAGAATTTAATCAAAAAGTTCTTAAAATATTTTGGAGCAAAGAATAATAACGATGCAGAAGCAATTTTCTCTTTATCCTGATCAATACAATTAAATAAATGACGTTGGATTGGTTCTAGTTCATTTTTAGTTAAACCAGTAACATTATCAATTAAAGTGGTTTCAACCACATAAACCTTATCTTGATACTCAATCAAACCATCAGGTTGATTTCCTGCAGCATGACTGGTGGGACGAAAACTGTTATCTAAAATTGTGTTACACATTAAAGAAAAACTAAAATCTGATGGATGAAGTTGATAAGTTTCTAAGAAGACATAATAAACATAAAGGTTGATAAAATACTCAACAATGGTAGGTTTAGGGATCGATTCTAACTGCGCTTGCTTTTTAAAATCATAAAATAACGTTTCATCAATTAGATAATCATCAATTTTTCCTAAAAACTTTTCTACATCATCACGAGAATAAGGTAATCCAACATTCTCTTTTTGATTTTCAACTTCTAAATTAAATTCTTGATGAATTAAAAAATCAATCAATTCTTTAATTTTGGTCTGGTTCAAGAAATAACTACTAGTTTGACCAAAATCAAGATGTTCATATTCTTTAACTCCCATCTGATCAAAAATATAATTAAAAATTACTTTATTGATTGGTCTAATTTTGATCATTCCTAACTCAAAAAGAAAAATCTTAATTCCGTTTAATCAATACTTGTTAATGTTTGAATATTCTTTTTTAGCAGTAATATAATGCTTATTGTTTTGATAAACAGTGCACAAATCTTCATAAGAAAACTTATATAGATAAGTTAAAGCAGTTTGGATAAAATCTGGTTTATTGAGTAAGTAGGTAGGAATTTTTTCTTTCGTCTTTACAAGATATTTTTGGTGAAGATTTAAATCACCATCTAAAATTAATTTAAGATTTTCCTTAAAAGCATTGCCATTTGAACCAAGTAATTTTCTTAGAGTCTCTTCATTTAAAGTCTTGTTTTTAAAGTGTTCAAAGAATTCCTTGATGTTGTCGCTTTTAGATAAATTAATTTCCCAATATTCTTTAATCGGATTAATTAAAGGGTTATTAATTGGCAGTTCTTCTGGTTCTTGACGAAAAAGTGTTCATTTTGTCAAAAAGTCTTTTTCTTCTAAATCCTTCTGAATTAATTGTTTTGTTAAATAAACAAAAGGAGCATATTCTTTTTGACCTTTTTGGTTCACTACTAGTTGAAATAAATAAGTTAATCACAACAAATCTTTTAATTGCACGTGCATAACTTTGAAAAGAAATTGAGAATCAGAATCAAGAGATTGATCATCCAATAATTTAAAAAATTCCTGACCTTTAGTTGTAATATGATACTTCTTAGTTTCATTATCATAAGTAATTAACTCTAATGATTTTAAAGTATTGGTAGCAAGACTACTATCACTCTTTTTAGAGGGTCGAGCTTTTCTTTTATAGCCATTCTGATACATCAATTGATAAACCTCATCATCATTCAAACCCTCATCGTGATAAAAACATTGTTCTAATAAAAACTCGTTAAAAGCAATTTGGTTTTTATATCTGCTTGAAGTATCTCCCAATCGTCAATTAAAATCCTTTTGTTTCCCATAATAAATTGCACTCATACGCTATTTCCTTCTCGTTTGCACATAAATCTCTTCCAGATTTGTGTCTTGATGACGGTGATAATTAGAACTTTGATAAGAAGAATTCATTAAGTGAACTTCTATTTCTTCTGCGTGTTCTTTTAAGAAGTTTTGTAACTCTTGATTAACCACGTCATTTTTTCTTAAAAAGTTGTTAATTCCAAATTGATAATTATTTTTTAAAAGGTTTTCTAAAACTTTGATAAACTCTTGTTCTTCACTGATGTTTCATCCCGAGTTATAAGGGGCATTGGATAAAAGATAGGGTGGGTCAAAGTAAAAGAAATAATCCTTATTATCTTGATAATTGTTTGTTAATCGTTCAATCAAGTTTTTATAATGAGAGTTATA
>Ga0157366_1001050_pt1 | contig 11582 bp, 6 predicted proteins | sample AttbisABBM1_FD_113149 | JGI IMG/M metagenome (GOLD analysis project Ga0157366, IMG submission 113149) | Fungus gardens microbial communities from leaf cutter ant in Botucatu, State of São Paulo, Brazil - Atta bisphaerica ABBM1 | ecosystem: Host-associated > Fungi > Mycelium > Unclassified ...
GTCTAATAATTTCTAGAATTTTTCAACTTATACAGGTTTTTTGTTAAGAGATTCACTTATGTTGTAAAACTACTCACATAATTAACAAAGAAGAAGAAATAGAAATAGAGAGTAAAAAAAAAAGTGTATTCAAGAAGCTAAAGAAATTATTAACATCAACTCTAGTTCTATCAATACCAGACAACTATAAAGGAACCTACTACTTCACTAAAATTTGAGTTGCAAATATTGCTAGAGCTCACAGTATTTTTTCCTCTTTTATCTGCAAGCCTCAATTGCTATCACTAATCTTGTTGACTTTACCAAGTTAATATCTCTGCTCTAACACTAGGACTTGTTTAGATACTATCCTTAAGACAATCACAACTGTTCTTTTTTAACTATTTATTATATACCAAGTTCAACTATTTTGAAGACCATCCTCTGTGGTAGTGATTTCTTCTTCAAATCCCAGTGAAAGACTGTCTTTCATGATAGTTGCACTTTCTGCAACATGTCCCCACAATAGTAATACAATACTCCTCAGTTCATTGAATACTCTATCTTTCATAATGGAGATTTTTTTATTGAGCTTAGCCTTTCATAGCAGGATTTTTCCTATCTGATCTCTTTCAGTGTCTTATTGCTGAAACTTCTACTCAGAGATATACCCTGAAATCCCCAAGTATCTCCTATATATTATTTTTGTATATCAGACTAATAGTTACATTGTAATTTGCTAGTTTGATAATTAATGATTTTAAATAAACTCAATTCTTAGTGTTTAATGGTAATATACTACATTAGTACTCAATCCCCTTCATATTTTGTTCTAATCTTCTGAAGTTACAATCATGTAGCAAACAAACAGTACAGTATATAAGCTGAAGCCAAGATTGTTCTGGAAAGTCTGCATTATCAAGCTCTATATATTTCCAAGCCAATCTCATGGGCTTTTGCTTCCAAGTATAAAATACACCTGATACCATTGTTTAATGAGCTTTCTACAATTCAGTCTATATTTGAGATTCTTCTGTTTGTGTTCCTAGTCACCTAGTATAATCATTTCAAGGTTAGGTCAGTAGTATTCTACTTGATGTCCTGATTGATTGATATTTAATAGCTAGAGTATTTAGAAAAAATAACACTAGAGAATAAGAAGCATAAAATGAACTCAAGAAAGAAAACAGTGAAGTATGAAAAGACAATGGAGTGATATATATTCCTAATAACTAGAAAATTCAAGAACAAATCTTATAAAAAAATCATAACCCAGCAGATGTAGAATATCCAAAACAGCAAAGAATGCTCAAGTTGATAAAAAGAAACTACTAGTGGCCAGAAATACAGAATAACATCAAGAAATATGTCTAAGAATACTATAAATGTCAACAGAATAAAGTTCAGTATATCAAGAAAGCAGGAGAACTTCACCCATTAGAAACACCTCAACAACCATAGTAGGAAATCAGTATCAACATCATAGGACTATTACCAAGATTAAAAGACAAGGATACAATAGTGGTTATAATAGATTAATTTACAAAGATAATTAGACTCAAAGCAACAACAATGGTAGTATTATCAGAAGAAATAGCAAAGATCTATAGAGACAACATATGGAAAATACACAGAATTCCAAAGAAGATTCTTAGCAACAGAGAACTCTAATTTGTCTCATGATTCATGGAAGACTTATACAAGACACTAGGAACAAGAACACTATTAACAGTATACCACTCTCAAATAAATGAACAAATAGAAAGAATAAACTAGGGGGTCAAGCATTCTTATAGCATTATGTCAATTATCATCAAGATAATTGAACAAAATAGTTATCAGTAGTAGAATTTCAGTACAATAACAAGAAACACTCAGCTACAGGATATATGCCATTTAAACTTAATTTTGAAAGATATCTATAGAAGAGAGACCTAATGATAAAAATAGAGTTACCAAAACTGGAGACTTTTCTTGAGAAACTACAGAAAAGTTAGAAAACAGCAAAATTATCAATAAAAAAAGGCAAAGAAAGCCATGAAAAAGCAATTTGACAAGAAAAGACAGAACCCTTAAAAATTGAAGCAAGAAGATAACATGTAGCTGGAAGCAAAAGATGTCCAGTTGAAACAACCCTCAAAAAGGTTAGACCAAAAATGCTACAGACTCTTTAAGATCACAGATGAAATTGAACAAGAAGTGTTTCAACTGGAATTAACAGAAGGATATTTAATGAAGACCTACTGACACAATACAAAGAGTCCCAATTTAAGAGATAACACATGGATTCAGCACTAACTACCACCTGACATTACCAATGAGGAAGAAGAATACAAAGTAGAAGTATGAGATCATAGAAAACAAGAATATAGCACATAATTCTCATTTCTTAGTATACTAGAAAAGATATAGAAACAAACATGACTAATGAATAGTGGAAACAAGGTTGCCACATGCTCAGGAAGCAATTCAAGATTATTGGACAAAGCATTTAAGACAAAATCTACAAGAGAGAAGGGTAAAACTCCAAAACTAACATCTCAAAGCATATTCAGCAATTGAGAAAACATCAAATAGCTAACTTTACAACTGCTTTCTCTTCTTCTAATCCATACATTCACTGCACTGTTAACAATCTTGATCTTATTGTCATTCTTAATAGAAAAAGGAAGAAATGAACAAAGAAGTATCACAAAATAATACAAGAACTGGAGATGATAGCAGATATTCAATTGCAAATTCAAGACCTTATCAAATTAGCTAATACAGTCAACAACCAACTAGCTGATATTTTAACCATATTATTATATATAGAGATATAGAGAGACAAGCTTATTATATACAAATACTTATAATATCTATAGAAGAGAGTATCTTTCTTTCTACCTACTCATCCTCTTCTAGTATAGATCTACCTAGTTTCTTTTCATGTCCAATTACTCCATTACTGATTACATGGTTCCTCATAATCTTCATAGAATACTGAACTCCATTTCCAAGAACTTTAGTATACTCTGAGTAGTTACCTATTTCTTCTAATTCTCAGATAGTCTTAATATCAGTATTTAAAATACATAGATACTCTGTAGTTTCTTAGCTTTAATATCAACTAGCAAAGTGCACTGTTCTGAGTATCCATGCTTAAAAGTCTAACTTCATTCATGTTCTTTTTTCTATTAATATTCTCTTCCCAAATATAACTATTGTGATTTCTTTTCTTATTTTGGACTTATGATTAGGAAGTTAGCATAATGTTACAAACTGTCACACAGCATGACACTGTTCCATATCCATTACATATCATGATCATGGTCACATAATCATACATCATACAGAATAATGATGTTATACAATATATTTACTATATATTGACCTTATAAATAACATATACTCTTTAGAGTAGGCTAGGTTTAGTGTAGTATGGACCATTAGTCTAGTATATATAAGATAGATACTTTGTACTTGGAACTCTATTGAGTTTTCTTATGTTAATCTAATATAAGGTTCTTTTCTTACTCTTATACTTGAGTTTGAATTATAATGAAGGTTATCCCATATTTGTATCTACATACATCTGATGATATTCTCATGCTCTTCCAGCATCTTCCATAATCTTCTTGTGAATAGTTTTCTCTTATAGGTATATTTCTTATCTAACATAGTTTTTTTACAGAGAGTAGCCAAGAATATAGAGATTTCTCAAAAGATTATAAGTAATCAAGTATTGTAGTAACTAATACTGTAATGGTATTAGTATATTCTTAAAAGTTTAGGAGTAATTCAATAATGATGAACAAAGATAATAATTAATAAGAGATAAATGATGTTATTAAGTCTAAGGTCTAATATAAATTTCCAACTCCAATAAACTCTGTGATATTTTACCATTCTTGTATACATCTTTGATTTACTCTTATATAATCAGATTTCTGGCATATCAAAATAGACTAAACAATATTTAGAATAGCTATTATCTTCAGAAACTTTATTCTGTTCTCTTAGAATTTTCTAAAGATGGATAAGTTGTATAGTCACTTATCTAGTTAATAAACTTAATATTTTCTAGAGTATAAACTCCATAAAAACTTCACATTTCTACCTAGTTGTTCTAATAAGACTGATAAACTTTATTACTTTCATATTAGTTTTACAAGAAAAACTCTATATAATGTAGTATAGAGCATGAACCACTATAAAATAGTATATATAGTATACAATATAATAGGAGGAGGTTTTATATACTCTAAACTATATACAACTAAACTATATACAACTAAACTACTAAAATCTACTATGTACACTGTAAAAATAATATACTATAAATATATATTCTGGTATCATCATTCTAAATCTATGATATGGTATCATGTGACATAGTATCACATGATCTCCCATTGTCGTAAAACTAAACTAAATCAAAAGAAAATCAAAGCAACTCTGTAAAATATCTGTAAACAAATCAGAATTGAATAGAACTCCTCAACAGCCTACCACTCCCAAACTGATGAACAAACCAAAAGAGTTCATCAAGAAATGGAACAATATCTACAACTATATATCAGCTATAGACAGAAACTGGGTTGAATGGTTACCAATGGCCAAGTTTGCCTATAACAATAGACAACACTTGAGTACAGGCAAATCATCATTCTTGGTAGATCTAGGAAGACATCCAAACATCAGTGAAGAAGGGCGAGGATCATCAGAAAGAGTACCAGAAGCCGGTAAATTCATCTAGAGAATAAAAGACAAGGAAAGAACTAGAAGAAGCACTGAGGAGGACAAATGAAGTGATGAAAAGGAGAGCAGACAAGAAACGAGGGGAAGCTGTCAAGTGTAAGGAAAGAGACCTGGTATGGGTTGATGGAGCAAACACTGACCGACCAACCAAGAAACTATTGTTCAAGAGAGCAGGCCCCTTTCCAGTAGGCAAAAGAGTCGGATCTGCTGCGTAAGAACTCAAGATACCGAAGATGTAGAAAATCTACACCCAGTCATCAATGAATCCAAACTGAAGCCCTATCATCATCCTGTATTTCCCCAGCAACAAGAGACTTCATTAACACTCATTGCACCAAGTCAAGAAAGCACGGCCCAGGAAGTAGAAAAGATCTTAGACTCCAGAAGACGATACAATACCTCGTTAAGTGGCAAGGACAACCCTTTGAAGAATCAATGTGGGAGGATCGGTGAGAGGTCATCAGAGGAGCAGCGACTATGCCAAGAGTTCCACCGGAGCCATCCTGATGCCCCCGGAATCCCCCACAATTCGAATACCCGGGAAGTTGACAATGAGGTCGTGAGGATGCGACCTTGAATAACAAGGGACGCGGATCACGTGATACCATATCTAGAATAATGAGTCGGCGACTCGCTCCTTAACCTTGTCTGGTCATTAATAAATCCCATTCTTCCAAACACTGGACTATCTCTAGTAACTCTGCACGTCATAGTGTAGAAGCACAAGTAAACCTCACTAAGGATTGCACAGCAGTAAGGCTAACACATGTCTTTATAATGATGAGTGGATGGATGACATCGCAGAGCAATACACATTAATCAAATATTCCATTGAAATATCAATCTAATTGATGTTCGTAAGATTCTCTCTTGTGCCTTGATACGAATACACCACAGGAATGTTTCAAGTCTCAGATATCATTGATAATCATTTTCTAGTTCATTGCAGGAGATGAACCTTCTGTCTGATAAATATATCAAACAAAGCATGAATTGACCCTGGACGGTGACATGATGGACAATAAGCTTCCAGTTCGGCCCGAGGGTGATGTGTCGAGTGCTTGTCACATTCACCAAATCGTTCAAACATTATCTGAAATTCAAAATTGAGCAGGCCGCTGATACAGATAGATAGAACTGAAGGGATACGTTGAATATTCCCAGAAGTGACACGTATGACAGCATTACACCCAAGGCATCATTCGGGTTGACAACTATCTATCTAGTATGGGCAAAAAGAGCTATTGATAGGGTGATGATGCTATTATGTTGACCTTGGATTTTCGGCGTCATTTCGATAGCATCTTCTTGGGTCATCGAGTATAAAATCCTCATCATCCTCCAGTAAATTTCCTCTGTTCACTCTAAACAACATTTATTGACATGAGTCACTCTCCTGCTGACATCCCCGGCTTGGTCTCGCTGATCGTAAATGCCGCCAGTAGCCTGGAAGCCTATCACAAGGCCAACGCGGAGAAACCATATGTTCCTTCTCTTGATGATATTGAACCCCATCCTCTTGACGCGGAGATCTATCCGCTCGAGATGAAAAAAGCCGCTCAGATCCTAGAGGGAGCATGTGCACAGCTATGTGCAACACTAATACGACCCAATCACACAGTCCTCAACGTAAGTATTTGCCATTCTCATGAGCACCGACTGATGAAACAAATCACTTAGAAATACCTGACTGTAGGCGTTGATCCATTTTTCCCGTAAAGCGGATTTGAACCGCCAAAATGATAGATCTATCAACCTGCCTTCATCTCCGTCGCCTTGCGGGGTCGGATTGCAGATGTTCTATTGAACGAGCCTGCTGGCTTGCACGTCACGGAACTAAGTCGACGATCCAATGTCGAGGAAAGGAAATTAGCAAGGGTTCTTCGAACATTATGTTCGCATCATGTCTTCAGAGAAGGTTCGTCTTTTCAGACAGCATTTGTGGTATTTTCCTGAGATCCTGTTAGTCAAGAGAGATATATTCGCCAACAATCGCCTCAGTATGTTGTTCTCCGAATCACAACCACTTTCCAGTTACGGCTGGCATGTGTAAGGATCACACTCTTGTCTTCCGGTAGACACCAGTCATCATTACTTGATAGTTCCGATGAACCGACAAACAAGTCTGCAGCTCAGTTGGCTGATACTCTACTGGACCCGGAATGGGGATGTTCCAATGCACCAGAAAAATCCCCATTCAATTATGCTTTAGGGACTGACCTCACACTTTGGCACTACTTCGAAGGTGTATGTTTACTTTGCTTATCAAGAGATATGCCCATTATCTCTCATATCATATTCCAAATTCAACAGAAAAACAATCCGAAAGCGGCTGAACAGGGTGCCCGTTTTGAAAGAGGTATGATTGGAAAAAGCCTTGCCAATGACTCATTGGCCATTCTCACAGGTTTGTAAGCATTGTGTATCGCCGATGTAACCTTGCTAAACAGCTCAACCCTCAAAGCCTATCCCTGGGATAAACTTCGGGAGGGTGCTATTGTTAATGATGTTGGAGGAGGCTGTGGCCATATCCCCACACAATTATATAAGCGATATCCCCACCTGAACTTCATATTACAAGACCTTCCTGAACGAACAGAGCATGCTCAAAAGGAGGCTTGGCCTAAGGAGTGCCCTCAGGCAATTGCTGAGAATAAGATCCAATTCAAATCTGTTGACTTGTTCGTTGCACCACCGGTCGCTCATTGTGACATTTACTACGTCAGTTGCGTCTACTTCCATCACTTTTTACCTGAACTGAACATCTTCAGCTAAAAAACGTCATGTCCGTTGTCATTTTCTAAACACTCCCTGCGGTTCTGACTTTACGGGTTAGTCATCTCATGCCAGACAGTCTTGCACTCGCTATGTTCTCCAATATTCGTAAGGCAATGTCGCCACATAGTCGACTACTCATTCGTGTGTCAATCCTTGATACGATCTGATATCTACCAATCTGATAACATATACAGAGGAATACCTTATCCAGACTACTGCTCGTGTTCCAACTGGTGAATATTCACTGGAACAAGCCCAACCGCCATTATTACCAAACTACGGTCTTGGCCGGATACGCCAATACTACACCGATGCAGCAATGATGGTCCTATGCAACAGCGGAGAAAGGTCCTTGGATGAATACACACAGCTTGCGAAAGATGCAGGTCTACATTTCATCAGGACTTGGGACCTTGGGGAAATGTTCGCCATCGAGTTTGCACCTGCACCCTCTGAATAGTCATCTAGAGTCGAGAGAGATGTTCTTGTTTATGGAGGAATTAACAAGTTTGTGATCACCAGTGACATCACGTTCTTGACACTTCATTGGGTCCGCGCTGACAAGCTTCTGACTTCTCGTCGAACGCTATCTCGAAGCCGTGCTGACAGATTCCAACCTCTAGAAGTCGGTCTTCCCAGTAGCGCGTTTCCCCAGGGCCTGAACTTCCGACATTTGAATAAATACAGACTCATGAATTAATGCATTATCACATGATTCATGCTTTGATCGGTAATCTTTTATCAGATCTGGGAATTTTGTCCAATGGATGGATCTAGGGGGGGTCTAAAGATTCCCTGTGATTGTTGCTAGTGCTGAATGACTCCATGGCAACTGGACTAAATCAGTGATTAGTTCACCCAGGAGACATCTAACCTTCACCCCAGTAGATGACTGGAAAGATTCTTGAATCGTGTTTGTTTTTTTTGGCTTCAGAAAAAAGTAATCAAGGTGGTACACCCATACTGACTTCTTCGCTGCAGAGGTCAACTGGCTCCAATAGTGCCATAACTCGTGTCCACCATTATTTAGATGCCTGCACCACCGGTTACCTCGAGCGTGTGCCCGGAAACATACGATGCGAGAGGAGAAACAAGGCTGCATCAAATTCAATTAACACCCTTCTAATACCCGTTGGAGCCTAATCCACACACTCACAAAAGAATAGCAGAAGCAGCTTCATCCGTCGATCCACCCCTTCTGAGAGGAATCAGAGGATAAGCGTCCGGGTTCTGTTTCGTAGCACCTCCAATAGGTCTCTGAGGACCCGGAACACCCAGCACAACCTTCTTTCCATCGATATCAATTGTTTCTCCAGCTTCTTTCGAAGCTGTCAGGCGGGTGTGAATGAGACCGAAAGCGACTGTGTTGGCGCGGACGCCAAAGGGACCCCATTCCTTAGCAACGGTTTTAGTGAGACCGATGACGGATGATTTAGCAGCGGCATAATTGGCTTGGCCAACATTGCCGTGGAGACCCGTGGTGGATGATACATTGACAATCGAGCGGTTTTCGTGGGTTTCACTCTGTAAATGAATGTAATAATTTGAATCGGAAACAGGAGACAGAGTACCTTGACACGGAAATAGGGAGCGGCCTGACGAATGAGGCGGAAAGGGGCTCGGACATGGATCTTCTGAATGATGTCGAACGCATCGTCGGGTGTATTGTGAAGCATTTTATCAAAGGTAAAACCAGCTTTGTCGTAATCAGTCCATGGAACGTAGAAGGTAGCTCCGGGAGTACCAACCGTTGTTCACGATATGGTTGATCTTGCCATACTTTCTACAGACGAGCAGAAAAGGTTCAGCAACCGATCCTATGGAAAATAAAAGAACTTACTGGACGGTAAGATCAATAATTTTCTTGGGAAAATGATCAGCACCGACGTCTCCAGCCACGGCCAATATGTCTCCACCAAGTGCTTGGATTTCCTTCGCAACATCATTTAAGCGTTTTTCGTCAATACTGGCAACCAAGTATCAATCTCGGTCTAGGTTATTGATAACTTAGACGTACTCGCTAACAACGACCTTGGCACCTTCCTTGGCGAAAAGGACGGCACAACTCTTACCGATACCCTATTATGAACGAAACATTCCTAACTCAGAGGAATTCTTTTGTCAACTAGCAGCGAACAGAAACGTACTTGACCAGCACCTGCCCAAAAAGATGAGCACGCAAGTTGAAACTGTGTGATGGGAAAGGAGAATTCACCGGTAATAATGGCAACATCACCGGTTAACAAACCTCTTGAGTGGGTACTTGAGAGATGTGCGGAGACTTGTGAAAGACGACTAGCCATTGGTAGAAAACTGTATAAGATAGAATCCAGAAAGATAATAATTGATAATGGGATGCACTTATACAAGGGGCGGCTATTTGGCTGGTCCCTACCGGCGCAATAAAATCATATGTGAACAGTGGATAACAGGCTGGTCCCATGATCCCAGCTGAGATCATGGGACCCATGCTTAAGTCCAATGTCCACAACTTCAAGGTTCAAATTCTTGACATTTTAGCTTATATGCTTAGTCTTGTCTTTAGTTATTTACGAGATAGTAACATTGGGTAATTGGATTGTGTCAGCAGTTGCCAGATAGATAGTTATTATCTGACATATCACATGACCTGATAAATCATGTGGTTATAATTACATGATACGGAACTCTAGATAGATTATTACATCATATACCTTATTTGGTTTTTTTAGGATTTTCTAAAAGTAAGTTATGTATCCTATTTATGTATCCTATTATTTGCAAATCATACTTGGGATTTTCTAGAGCTTATCCAAATCTCTGACCCTTATAACATTTATATATAAGACTATCATTGATTATCTTATATATATCAGTTGACATAAAGGGATATAAATAGTAGTACTACTGATAACAGACAAGACTAAAAAGAGTACTGTGTCACTTTGAAGATCATATGCTTTAATAACACTTCTTGACAGGTATATCTCATTATCTGAGATCTGTAGCAAGTTCTTGGAAGATGGATGAGTGAGTCAAAGTTATTTGGAATATGGAATGCAGATGTTGAATAACTTTCTGTTAGGACTTAACTCTTAGAGATAAGACAAAAGCATACTCTTATATTGAGTAACATAAGAAAACTTAATAGAGTTTCTAGTACAAGATAGTCTACCTTATATACTTCAGACTGTGGTATGTGTGTACACTACAACTAACCTATTCTAATATCCATGTGCTTTCCATAAGACCAACATGTTGTTGCTATTGTCAGACTTATGAAGTTTGAACCCAAGTTTCTTTTAATTTTCTTTTCATTTTATTTTTCTTCTTTTCTTTTCTTTTAGTTTCTGGAAACTGGGGTAGGGGTTAGCATGACATAATGGTCACACTGTCACATGTCACATGATACAGTTGCAGTAACAATCACAAGTCATGTGGTAGCAATGGAAGAATGTAGAAGGTTCTGAAAAGATAATGTTATACAGCATGTGTAACACATATTGACCTTAAGGCAAACATATGGTCATTTAGGGTGGGCTAAAGTAGTAGTAGCACAGACCATGGGGTTTTAGTATATAAGGTAGACAATCCTGTACAGAGTTCTTTATTGAGTTCTCTTGTGTTAATTCTAATACAAGGTTCTATTCATTGATCAACTCTAAGGTCTTTGAGTCATAACAGCTCTGTATAACATCACCTATTTCAGAATCTTCTATATCCTTCTCTTCTGTTACATGATTGTGTGACCTGTGACATATATGACCACCCTGTAACAGGTATCACACCTCTATCACATTATATCTTTTGCTTAAGTCTAAAATAAAGAAAAATGAGAAAATAAAATAAAATAAAGTCAAGTCTATCATTTACAACCTCTGATACTTTTAGCTTCAGCTTATGTATTATGCCTTTACTAAAAATAGTAATAGTCTGTGCATAAGCTGTTTCCATTATATAATCAAAACTTATACATAATAGGGGCTATTATCTGTCATAGCCAATGTCAGGCTAATTTTAGAAGATAACTAATTATGTTACTACATTGATATGCTTGTATCTCTATGAATACTTATAGCTTTGGAATATACTATATATCATCAGAA
>Ga0157366_1001054_pt1 | contig 11551 bp, 3 predicted proteins | sample AttbisABBM1_FD_113149 | JGI IMG/M metagenome (GOLD analysis project Ga0157366, IMG submission 113149) | Fungus gardens microbial communities from leaf cutter ant in Botucatu, State of São Paulo, Brazil - Atta bisphaerica ABBM1 | ecosystem: Host-associated > Fungi > Mycelium > Unclassified ...
AATGGCTTGCTTGCCTACCTGGAAAAAGCACTGCAAAGGCTTGCTTCTCAACGGCTAGAGGAGAAAGAAGCCGAGAGACTATCGAAAGGTCTTGAGCTTGTGGTACCATGCCCTGGGTGCCTGCTTCAAACCATAAAGTGCCTTGCCATCGGCTATTGCTATTCTCAAAGAAAAGGTGCGTGCCTATACTACCTCGAATCGGAACATACATAAGCTTCTTTTTCAGAGAAAGGAAAAGTAGTCAGTCTAATTACTCAGTTGTAGATACTTCTTGACTAGTTGCTCCAGAGCCAGGGTTGGCCTCTGTTCATGGAACTGGCACTTCGTCTTTCTTTCCAGCTACAGCAACTAGAGCGGGAAAAGCCTTTCTGATGAGTCGAGGATTAGATCGATCTGCCGTCAAGCAACGAAAGGAAGGGATGGCAGGAAAGAAAGGATGAAAAGTCTTAGGTTTTTCCTTCAAAACTTACGCGCGTATGTAGCTGTCTCGTTTTCTGGCTTTCCAGGAACAGCTTTGCCTACTGCTGGGATTTCCACGCCTAGTGAAGAAGTACCCCGGGATGGAGCCAAGGATATAAGCTCGGGTGCCGATGCCTAGTCAACTGTACAAACAGACTATGATATGAACTAGATATTCACTTTGACCACAGCCACCCGCACTTGCCTACCCGACTGGCTATTTTTCCCCACATTCTCTCTTTACCTGTACTACGTGAAGATACTTTATGTTATGTTAATTAGATTCATATATTTCTTGGTTCTGTGAGGGCAGTCCTTACTATCCTAGCAGCGGTTCCTATTCATATCCCGCTTTGAAGCAACTACACTCGCTCGTTAGCCTGTCTGATTTCATTAACTATTTATTAGGTGTCAGTGGTGATCGACCCGATGATGCGATCCTTACTCTGATCTAACTCTGCAAGGGTAAGGAATTGCTCTGGCCTCCGAAGGAGAGTGTGAATGTCATGGGTGCCTTTCTTCTGGAGTACGGTACGTACCCGCAGGGCCCAGCAAGTTCACACCGAAGAACTGATACCCAAACTACCGCACAAGACACTTAGAACTCTCGAGGCTGGCTCTTGGATTGGAGGATAATAGGAAATGATAAGCGGAATTTTGCTCGTATATAATGCGCCGTGCTGTCGGAACTGTACACTTCCGATGTCATTCCCTCTTTTTCATGCCGACCCGAGGGGCAAAGCAACTCACAGACTGGCGAACATCTCTATTCCGGACTGGTGCAAATGAATACCTCTTTCTCACGGGTTGAGCCTCTTTCGGCTGGAAGAAAACTCTCGGAGCGAAGCGTCCTGGTGTCGAAAAAAAAATGTCTGAGCTCGGGAATGAAGATAGAGCGAGTCTGCCGACCGGAGCGGAAGCGAGTCCAGTTAGTACGGACTTGGGGAAGAGTGGTGGAGCAACTATTGGTTGGTCGGAGAGGGCGAAGAAAACATGACTCTGGTGGGCGTAAAAGAGCAAAACCTTAACGATGTGTGAGCGTTAGCGAGTCTGTCCTTTCTTTCTATCTAGCTGGTACCAACAAGTCTGTTCTAGCTGGAACTCTTTCTCGGGGACAAGATTCATCTTTCCTTTGATTTCTTGGTGGTACAGACGGCCGAGCTCCTGCGAGGGGAAGATTAGGTAGATGAGTACCGAGCGGAAGAAGAAACCGGATTGATTGAGAAAGCAGACCGTCCAGAAGCAAGGTTAGGATACCGTCCACCCGAAGAGTACGGGGATGGAGGGAGCAAAGTGGGAATAAACCGTCCGTCAGGTAGGACTGGTGGTAGAGAGGGTATAGATGGTAGATCAACTCTGTTTATGGTGGGGGAAAAGAAACTCTTCTGATCGGACAGGAGTCGAATTAGCCCTCTTTCTATCGCTACGCCCGTTTTGTGCCCTCTATTTTCTTTGGTTATATATAAAGAGCTCTCAATTTCTTTTCAGAAACCTAATAAGCCATGCCTGCAACTAGTTATTAAGCAATTGGCGGCTGAACTGTTCGCCAGAAGTCTTATTCTTAAGATGTAAAAGAAGGACAGATATATCTTGTCTAGTACATCCGCCTTGCCATCCATATCATTAATCCATTTCTTTTTTTAGTATTATGCGTGCCCGACCTTGTTAAGGATACAGGTAGGGGTAGGTGTTGGGCATGCGGAGACTTAAGACCTTCGTAGGCAATCAGGTATGGCTTTGGTTAAGCCAATTTACGACTCCATCTTCACCAGTAGCCAAGGTAGGCATAATACGCGTGAGCTCTTTCAAGTCTTTCGTGCGGGTATACGTTGAGCTAGTCCTCGTACTCCTTTTCTTAGCTCTTTTAGAAAGAATCTTCTTTTTCATCGTGTCAGGTCCTGGATGTAGACTCGGCTATGGTAGGATCGACCTAATTGTGATCATTCTCCGCTTCGTTCGCTGATCTCTTGCTATTGCTTTTTCTCTCTAGCCTTGTCAGGCTGGGCCTAGGGTTTCCATTCCTAAGGCTTTTTCTGTTTCAAAGTCCGACTGCTAGATTTCTTTTTCATAGTTCGCTTCAGGGTTGTAGATAATGCTCTATCAAAGAGCGCCAGCGTACGTGCTCGAAAGTGTTAGTCAACTAGCTACTTGTCCTTGCTTTTCTCTAGTGTGCCCCTGCATTCAATCTCTAACTCAATGTCTACCCGCATACCTTTCCTTTCTGAATCAGAGCTTTGCTTACACATCTAATTCTACATTTGACCCATTTGACAGATATTTTCTAAGGCTGAAATCACACAGTTCTTATCCCGGCATCTTACTTACTATTTTGAAAACGACTACTCTTTCCTTGCTGGTTCTGAATCACAAGCAAGCCTAATAAGAGTTCTTTCTGCTCCTCTTTCTACTAAAGACTTTGCATTGCTTTGTAGTCAAAAGCCGTACCTATATGCTCCTTTTCCCTTTCTTGGGCATAGAGATAGCAATACATTCATTCTATTTGATTTCTTTTCCATACATGACTTTAGCCATTTGGCTTGGTTTTCCGCTTCGTGCTTATGCATTATCATCCTAGAAGATGGTTTGTGCTAGTATTGTGCAAGTGCCTTTCTCTTTTGTAGATGGAGTGGAACTACACAACTCTCCTATATCCTCTTTTCTGCGATCAAGAAGTTGACGGTATGTAGGCTCATCTACCCAATGATTGTTAACCGTCTACTCCAGTAGTTGTTCGGTTCTTAGTCGATAAGTCTGTCTTCTGTCTATTCTTCTTAGAATCTTCTCTAAAGCAAGCAAGATTTTTATGTCCTGTATGGAAGTTGATTTGGAAAGCAAATGCTAGGAAAAGGTCTTCTTTATCAGTCTTTCTTCTTATTACTGTACTGATATTTCTTGCCATCTTACTTATGAAATAGTACTCTCTGGCTAATCCATCCCCTTCAGCTGCCGAGTTCTGTCCAACAGTAGTCAAGAAGCTCCATCAGTCTCATTTTTCCCTGATTGTTTGAGAAAGAATGTCACATACCTCAACTATGAGGTGGTACTGTCTACTAGCTCTATAATGACTTTCCGGTAGCATAGACCCTAAAGTAGTTACCGTTCACTTGATTTTATTCTTCTACTTGTGGAGTCCAAGATTATCTATTACCTACTGTTTTCATATTCTACTTAGTTAGTTCTAATGATCCGGTCTTCCCACCGGACAGAGTCACATGCTTAGTATGAAAGTCTTACGGTACAAGGAAGAAGTCAAGTCAACCACACATCAAGTCCAGCCGATTTCAATGAACAAATGGAGTTGGCGATGCCTAAGCCTTGCTTATCTGAAGCAGAGTAGTATAAGAACTTGGCTCTGTCTGTCATCCCTCTTCGAACTTTCTGTCAAATCAAGCAATTCAAAAGCAAGTGTCTTACAAATAGAGTAGTGAATCGGGTACATCTGCGCTAGGGTCAATCTTCTTGAGCCTTGAGTCATTCTACTACTATCGGGAAGGAGAAGGGTAAATAAGTTTTGGAGCTTGGCGCTTGGGAATTCATTGTAGAAGAAAGTCAATGACAAAGTACTCTACGAAACTCCGTGAACCTAACTCAATTCTGAATAATGAAGAAGAACCACTTTATTGACTCCAGCCGACTGAGACAGTCAAAGCGTAAACTCATGGGGAAGTAAACTTCTACTACTAGAGAAAAGAGGATAGCCATCTGAAACACTCTTCTTTGTTCAGTGCTTGACTTGAAACTACTGCTCTTGGGAAGATATTCCACTATTGGTTGTTCTACACTGCTTGACCAGAGAAGGTGAGTCCTTCAGGCAGAATTGTCCCCGTCAAACTCTTATCAATATTGGCTGTCAACTAGACTATATAGCAATAGCAGGATTTTCTTGTTCTTACTCATTGTCTACAGAACTGATCTTTCTCATCATAGGACATCTAGAGCATCAGAACCAAGTCATACCAACTTGAAGGAGGGATTCTTTTTACTGCACATAGGCGACGTAGCCATAGATGCTTAGCTTTTTATCTCCTATATGTCTAAAAAATAGACAACTTCTACTTGATCAGATAGAAAGCACCCGCTTCCACAACCAGCTTGCACCAGATCATCCTATCAACTAGACACAAGGAAGATTCAGACTAGGGCTTGTGACTAAGGCTTGCTTATGCTTAGGTAGTTTTCATTGTTTAGGATTAGTATGTTTTTTCAAAGGAGTTCTTATAGGTGTACAGTAGGACAGTAGGAATTGGGAGTATTAAGTAGTGAACCGAATCAAAGAGTTTCTAGTGCATTCCTTCTTATAAACGAGTACGCACAGAGCTCCGCCCTTAGGGGGGGGGAATTGGAATCCTATGTTATTGTTGAAAGCCACCCTATAGGACAGTACAGTAGTGGCATAAGCCCGGGACTAGCTGCTCTTCTTCTTCAATTCCTAACCTGACTTACTTCCTCACCACCACCGCTTACGGCTATTTCACGCTTATTTCATTCATAGGGCAAAAGAAAGAGCTCCCGGCTAAAAGCTTTGAAGCTCCTTCTACCCTTCCTGTGAATGAATTGGATAAAAGCCTTTATGTCCGAGGGTGAAAGGTGCTCAAGCTTGCTTGGTGAACACTTACTTACTGAAGACCGGAATGGACCAATGTGACATTGACTCAAGAAGGTAGACAAAAAGGCCAACTATAGAAAAGCCAAGCTGACTGAATGAAATACCGCAGTTCACTCTGACTCCGGTTCGGTACCTACTCTATATCAGAAGATTGACCACAGCGTAATGCCTTACCGCTTTACACCTTGCTTTGAGTTCGATCCGCCTATTCACTTCACTGAATTGACTAAGTCAATCTCAAACCCTTATTATGTAAATCTAAACTGAGTCCTATCTAGCCTAGCTCCATAATGGAGAGAATGCCCTTACTTGGAATCTCAAGCATTCTTCTTCACTTGCAAACTTGCATCAAGATCAAAGAGCTTATTCGATGCCATCCGCATTACTTCCCTAAGAAAGAGGTTAATTATAAAGTATATAGCCAGAGGATGAAATACCTGATTTTCTTTTCCAACCACAACAAACTAGATTTGATACGTCAATTTCTTTCGAGTCAGAAAGGGAACTCATTAGTCCTAGACTAAATATAGTCAGACAAAGCTGCAGACAGGCAGGGAAAGTCTTATATTTGTCTAAAGAAGGGGTGGGTCTATAAGCTTCACCTCCGACCTGTGCTATTCATTCTAGTGCGCAGCTTTTCCCAACTCCACGGGTCCTCGAACCCGTACCAACCAAAATCAAGTGAAAGAAGCCCACATACCCGCTCTTCTTCCAGCTCCTTGCCCAATTCTATCCCTTGAACCAATTGTACCATTTCTTTCTCTACAACTCCTCTTCTGTGTCAAGAAAGAAGGGATGATAAGGCAGGCATCATAGAAAGCAACTCGTATGATAGTTCGTAAGTTTCGTGACCTAGTTTAGAACGATGATAGGAACGTAGAAAAACACGTCACTATATTCTAATTATATTGGCCAGGTAGTTTGTTTATAGACACAAGCTCTTATTTATGCCAGGACGGTACAAGAGTGAGACTGTGCTAGCTCCATGCAAGTCTTTTAGTAACTACTCCAATGGGTGATTCCTTGCTTACAAAGCTAGTATTAAAGGACTATGTTATTACGAGAGCAGATCAGGGCGGATCTTATCGTTTTAGACTTTCGATATTTTGATGCTGGTATGGATTGGTTGTCTGCATACCATGCTCGTGTGGATTGTTTTAGGAAGATAGTGACTCAACACCTTGTAAACCATCGTTTGAACTTGTTGGGGTGTGTGATGAATATCCCGCTAGAATCTCGGCTATTCATGCCACTCCACTTTTGGTTGCACAGGGTACATGGCTTTCATTTCGGAGAGCTGAGTGTTCTGGGCCTTAAAGACATACCACAGGCCCTTTTACATGCAAGACTGGGGATGGGCTTTACTTTACTTTACTAAGTATTAGATATGGGCTAACGGGTCACATCAGGAGCGGTCTACGAGAAAAACGATCTGGCTTCAGGTACGCATAAAGGGATCAGCAGGAGAGGGTGGGATACGAAGTCGGGCATCTAGGTGCAATCCTCCATCTATGTAGTCAACAACCTATGTTGGTTCAGAGCAGGTTGCTAAGCCCTTGAGATGACTTCGTTATCCAAAAGATCTTGTTATTTCATGTCTTGCTCTTTGCCCACGTCGAAAAGTGGCTGGTGAAGGTGCATTTCCAAAGAAGGAAATAAAGCACTCATTCCTCTATCTACCTTAACCTTAACCTTAACCTTAAGTAGTAGTTTCCTATAGATAAGTCGAAGTCTCTCTTAAAGCTAGCAGCAGTAATTCTTTTTTTTTCCTTTCTCTGAAAAAGAAGCTTATGTATGTTCCGATTCGTAAACAGAGTTTCAGGATGACCCAGTAACTAAAGCTAAAGCACTATTCGATAACGCGGATGCTGCACGAGACACTTCGTTCATGTATAAATAAAAGGGGAAAGGTGATAAAGAAGTGAAATAAAATACCTAATATTATGGATAATCTTCTTGACTTTCGCGCCTCTATTTTACATACTTATTGCCCCCCCCAATCCAATTACTTACCAAATTGTCAACTTAATTAAGCAATCAATGCCAAGGGAGAAGTCAGGTAATGGTTCAGTAAATTGCTATGTTCATTTAAACTCTTAATTGTAAAAAGAAACTCTTTACTCTTAGCTATCTCAAGAAAGAATTGTTTAAACTGGGGAATCTGCTGCTTCAAGGTCAACTACTAATGGTCGAGTAACTAGAAATTATTATGTAAAGTAAACAACAAAAGCTATTGACGATTTACAAGAATATGATAAGCTGGAAGCCCTAGAGTCACAAACAGGTTCAAAAGTAGGATGAACCTGGCACAGATACATAACTAAAAGCATAATTCGAATCTTTTCTGGCAACTCTAAAGTCTGAAACATAACCTATGGATGAGCGGGCATCAGGAATAATAGAAACTAACAGCTGATAAGGTGGTAACTTCAAGACCGAAGCATAAACCGATGTTGACACGTGAAAGACTATATTTTTCACGTATTCTTTTCTAAATTCTAAAGCACAAGCTGCTGATGCTGTTACTACTCATAAGGAAAATGTTCAATCGACTGTGTTATAATTATAAACAACAGATAAAACGTATGCTGCAGACGAGTAATAAGCTTCAATTCTTCCTACCAGAACAATAACGATTCCTTTCATCAGTGAAGACTAATAAAGTACGAGTCACTGGTTACTAGCATAAGAGTTCAAGAGGGCGTCAGCCAGTCGAAAGAGAAGTGAAAAGATGATGATTAAGAAAGCAGGAGGGAAGATCTTATTGAGTATGTTACTAATCTTGAATAAAACTCTTCTTCGGGTACTGCTGCATCAGTTAATGAAGTAATGACCTTTCGAGATATTTTTCTGAATAAAGAAAGAGTAGAATTCATTAATTGGATTGGTATATTTGTCCCGGCTTATCTGTTTTCCTTTAACGCGATTAAACGCAACTCAGCTCACTGCTCAGTGATAGCCATCTTTTCAAGTAATTAAATATTATGACCTGTCTTTAGCGGAATCAAGTGAAGAAAGTGGGTAGGCTGCTCAAAAGACAGTTGAAAGCGATGTGACTTACGAGATAGAAGAGTCAAATGAATCAAGTCTTACAAGACCCTGTTTAAAGTATGACCGTCTGCGTCGCCATCATATTTATTAGTTCTTTACCTTTATACGGGTAAGTCGATTCTAATAAAAAAGTAGTAAATCCAGCTAGCGGATCTGAAGCACGCTCACTTTTCATAACCGATGAAAGGCAAAAGTCATAAGCCAGCCCTAAAGGTTATGAATTTGCGACTGGTACTCTGGCAACGGAAAGAGTAACTCCTTAAGATTCTCAAACTACGGGATGCGTAGAGTAACCTGCTATTACGAATCTTTTAAGTCAATAAATTGAAGCATGAAGCGAGGAAGCAGTTAAGTTAAGAAATTACATAAAAACTAGGTGTGACAAAGCTTCATTAACTAGAAAAGCATAATACCTGGAAGAAAAGTAAATAACTAGTGGATATGCGCGCTATTTAGTTAACAATCCATCCCTTGCTTTTTATATTGGTTCTACTAACGAAGAAGTTACTACGGCAGGAAAGAGAGGGGGGTGGGCCAATATAGATGTAGATCTTCATTCGGTAACCCTAGGACTGATTCTGAAAGACTACCTTCTTCAAAGGCTGTGAAAGTAAGCACCTGATTCAACGTCTAAGGATTGCTTCTATCGGTTCATCGAACTGAGAATTGTATGGATCACCAGCTGTTTAGGGTAAAGCTCTAAGGCCTCTAGCTCTACTCCTTCCTCTTTTCTTTCTTCACAGACACGGAGCAAGAAAGATGATCCAGTCTAACTGGCCGTGGTCTTCTAACTACCCTTTTTCACTACTGTACCAACACGACTTAGTTAATTCTGTACTTTCACTTTATTTTTTGTTGGAGAGAGCGCGCAAAACAGAATCAAAGATGAATTCATTAGAGGAGCTTTCTCATCAAAGAAATACCACACCATATATTATAACATTCCCCGATAACCCTCTTTCCGCTAACCTAGCCTCCTACGCCCCTCCGTACCAACAAGGGGTAATACGGTCATATTCACCTGTTGTCCATCGACTACGCCCTTCCGCCTGATCTTAGGCCCTGATTCACCCTCCGTAGACGCACCCAGAAGAGGAGGAGGAGCCTTTAGGGTTCCGCGGCATTGGATTCTCACCTCTGTTTGCGTTACTCAAGCCGACATTCTCGCTTCCGCCTTCTTCTATTAATAAATGCGCATCTGCGAATATCATATATAGGAAGAGTTTCGGTAGTAAAAGGCTAGCTATCGACTCCGCTGTCCTAACAATTCCTTGTTTCTCGGTGTTTTTAGCGAAGAAGAGAATCTGTATTATGAAATCGACCTTGTCGGGTTAATTCACAGGCTGGACCAAACAAATATCAATCATCCTTCCAGTGAAATTTAAATCCTAAACTCATTCCTCAATAACTACTTGAACCGCTTTTACGCTCGGCCACCTGTTCCTCCCTTTATCTCTTACTAAAGCTTTTTTTATCTTAAAAGAGCAGATTTTCTACGCTCCGCGCCTTCTTTCTTTTTCGAAACTCTTTCTCCACACGCCAGACATCCCCTCCTTAGCAGCCACCTTTCCTGTAAGGATTTTCACCTCCTCTAATTCGGCGGTTGCATCTTGACGATTGCCAAAAGCACTCCGCGGGTGTGGATTTGTCAGTACCACTGAACAGTAAAAGGAAGGGCAAGTGCTCCGCGACTCTTTGAAACAAGGTTTCCCTGGTTCTTCTTTCATCGAGATTGGCGCAGCCCGTCCGGCCAGGGCATAAATTGCACTCGTTGAAGGTGCAGTCCCTGGTCAAACCATTTTTTTTATTTTAAATATCCGCAGTGGGCTACTAGCAGAAGTAAGATTCGGTTCAGTGACATATTAATGAGGGCGTTCCCATCGTATGGGAAAGTCTGATTCCTCGAGATGTGGGTGGCTACGGCCATGAAATGAGTAGGGATAGCTTCGGTACGGGCTGAAAGTACTGGAAGGGAGGAAGGGGCATCTGGGAAAGGCTGGAGAGGCAAGCTACTAGAAAGAAATATGCTAGCAAGGCGCATAGCGGTTACTAATAGGAAAGAAAGCTGTGTAACCCTTCTTCCTATATTCGTTACTACTTTATCTTGCTCGCCCCACTACTTGCTTAAGAAAGTCAACTACTACTTTCTAAATTACTTATTCTAAACCAATTGTTTTTCTTTCCATTCTTTCTGCTTGAACTTACTTTCCTAACAGCCAAACCTTTTCACCCAGCTACACGCCTGCCTTCAACATTCCTTCGTTCAAATGGCTTAAGCCCGGGGCTAACCAGCTGTCCTTTTTCCATTCCTGCACGTAATTCGCTGGCGAGCAAGCCATATCCACTTATTCCAATTCCGCCTTTCCAGCATTAGACTGGCTTACCAACCTCCCGGCCGAATCCATACATTCGCTGAGTAGGCCGACAAGTGCATAAAGCAATTCAGCAATGCTATAGAAAGAAATGCGACAGAAAACCTTACCTATTCCTGTACTTGACCTGTCCTTTCATTTCGCTTACTCATAGGCCCCGAAATAGCATCGAGCATTGCCGTAGTTGCTCGATTGGTTCATTTTATGGATCCTTTGCTTTTAGAAAGAACTAGCTTTTCCCCCCGCCAATTAACCAACGATGTCCCCTACGATGTTGATCGAGGAGGAATTTCTTTCATACGATCAGACCCAGTCCACTTCTCTGCAATTCATGGGAAATCCTTGCATTCTGGCTTTTATGCCTCAAGTAACTCCTACTTTCCTTGCTTTTGGTGAGACGGGGGGTATTCACCTGTAACTGAACATTGCTTGCATTCCGGCACTGCAGTAGAAAGAAATTGCAGAGTTAGGTATTATATCACATAGAAAACAAAACGTGGAAAAAAGCTTTTGGTCTTGCCTCGCTCCTTCCTACGAATCTCTTCGTTTACGATGCGGTCACGGACATAGTAGAGAATTTGGCGTTGCCACATAAACATATAAGTAAGGTTGTGGACCAACTATCCGGCATAGAGGGGGAAAAAAAAGAAGTGTGCCTTCTACTCATCGCCCAATGGGTACTCGACCGACTTCAATTGGTTCACGATGTGGTTGAACTCGCTTATGTGCTCGGCGAGGTACTTTAGGCCATTTTGAGGTGAAACAGCCGACGCAGGAGATGAAGTTTGTTTGAACTAAAGGGCGAAAGCTATATATAAATATACCGAAATGAAAGAACTGCTGTTTTTAGCAATTGAAAGTTGGGGAAATAGCTCCGTTAGCTCAGTTCGGGGGAGGGTGGACGCACTGGTCTTACGACTTGCTTGCTCACTGAGCAAGGAAGCCTTAGTCAGGCTCTTACTTCGGAATGGCTGCTCCGGCCCCCACTATATTAGACAATTTGGATTAGCCAGAGTCACTGGCGCGGGATCCTTCTTAGGGCGGGATAGCTTTACGGGCCGAG
>Ga0157366_1001057_pt1 | contig 11533 bp, 16 predicted proteins | sample AttbisABBM1_FD_113149 | JGI IMG/M metagenome (GOLD analysis project Ga0157366, IMG submission 113149) | Fungus gardens microbial communities from leaf cutter ant in Botucatu, State of São Paulo, Brazil - Atta bisphaerica ABBM1 | ecosystem: Host-associated > Fungi > Mycelium > Unclassified ...
AGACAGGGACAGCAACAGAGAGTCGGATCGCAAACATAAGAAACGGAGAAAATGTGACAATGATTATGAGGGTGGTCGGAAGCATAAACACAGGGAAAAAGACGAGGAAACCCATTTAGCCATTGTGGACAATGATGAAAATGATGACGACATGTGGGTGGAAAAGAACATCGACATGGAGGGTAAGCGGGTGTGTATTTGTTCTTATAATCCAATCATATGTATCCCCTGATTACTGCATCAAATTAGACTCTTGCGAGTAATATTCCTACAGGAGATAGCCTCAAAATCATTTCGACCGCCGAGGAACATTGTCCAGATTTAAATCCAACTACCAAGAGTGGAACACAGCTTCAGCGCGACACATGGATGCTCTTACCACCGAGCATACCTTCCGTCCTGTCTTCGGAACTTATCTCTAAACAGTCCGCCACCGACAATGACAAATCCTTAACCGAAGATCATGGAGAATCTTCGTCAACCGCGCGCACAATGAACGGAGATATTGACTTCTTCTCGAATCTCGGGACAGCACATAGGAAAGAGAAACCAGAGAAACCTAACCCGGACCAGGTTCTTTCTTAGTCTCAATTTTCAGATTCGACTGTTGTTTCTGATATTTTTAAATAGCCGAAGGTCAGCTCCCGTGAACTCAATCAAAACCTCAAAGCAGGCAGGCCTATGAACTTTGAGGGTTCCGAACCCCCTCCATCTCCGAAAACTATAAATCCAGGCGGACCAGGCTCCTCCTGGCGCATGATGCGTCTGCGGCGAGTCTACGAAACGGCAGAAGAAGAAAATCGGTCTGTCGAGGAAGTTGCCATCGAGCGTTTTGGCTCTCTTGAGTTATTTGCAGAAGCCAAAGAAGAACGTCATATCCTTGATGAACGTGCTGGAAGGAAAGCTGAACGTGGAAGGAGAGGTGAGCCTAGGACCGACATTGGCTCTGGTGGCGAGAAGAGGTTAATGTTCACGGAAGTTGGTGGGAGTGGTGGATCGAGTAGAAGTTCGTCGTTTCGTCGACCTGGACAACTTACAGGAGTTGGTGCACCTTCTTCTCCGGCGGAGAGAGCACATGTTAATAAACGGCTTGACGCGTTGCGGCTACCTTCTCAAGCTAATTCACCTTTAACACAATCGCATACCCCTATCCCATCTGTCATGACCCCACCTCAAGCCGTTGTCTCTGGTCCAAAATGGAGGGCTTTGTCACCGTCTTCGTTGAATAAGCTACAGGCAAAGGTGCTACGCGCCAAGCTCATGGATGCACCTGACTCGGAAAAGCTGGAGAAAGAGTATGAGGAGGAACTGAGAAGAGCGCATGGCAGTGGTAGAGACTCAGAAAGTTGTGTGAGGACTAGGGTTGAAGTCCTGCCGACTTTGGATATCAGAGGAAAACTGTATGATGTTGGACATGGTAAAGAAGATGACGCACTACAACCAGGCAACAGGAGAAAGAAGAAAGAGGAAAAGGTGCGTAACATTGGACGAATCTTTCAAGACTCCCCGCTAAGCAATTCGACAGTTCGAGACACATGACCGAAAAACTGGTGATATTGTTCGGTATAATGCTAACGACGATGAGATGACGCTCGGCGAGATGTTGCGGCAAGAGAAATTCGGTGCTGGAATTTCTGACCAGAAGAATCTGGATGCACAATTTGCCAAAGCAATAATGGGTGACGGGAAATTTGAGGTATGTATTTTCGTAGTTGCATCGAATTTTCAATCTCCACGTCTTCAGAACGACCTAGAGTATATGGACGACAATGCAGCCAAACTTGGCCGTCAGAAGATGCGATCCGATGCCATGAAGCGGCAGTTTGCGATCCACGGTCCGTGTCACTACTTAATACTTGGTGCCATTGCTTGAGTTCTGGGATAGACTATAAGCGTACCCAACAAGTTCTTGCCACATGTCCTTTCTGCTACGGAGAAGACGACTCCTTACCCAAGGCACCGATCGTTGCAATGGCGACACGGGCATATCTCTCTTGCACTACTTACGAGGAACTCGTGGAGGGCCAATGTCTAATTGTACCAATTCAACACCACCTCAACATGCTAGAAGCCGATGACGACACCTGGGTTGAAGTAAATGTGGGCCTTGTTGTTGATATAATAATTTACACATGTTGACTGGCCTGCTTAGAACTTCATGAAGTGCCTGATGCGCATGTTTGCCGAGGACGACAAGGGTGTCATCTTCTATGAGACTGTCATTTCCTTGAAGTGGCAGAAGCATACGTTCATTGAATGCGTGCCACTACCATGGGATCAATTTGAGCTTATACCAGGCTACTTCAAGGTACGCTCTTTATCAAATACTGCATACGCGAAGCTCATAATAATTCCAGGAATCTATCTTGACATCTGAAGCGGAATGGTCACAGCACAAAAAATTGATTGACTTTTCTGCCAGACCTGGTGGTTTCCGACGCGCAATGGTTCCTAACCTTCCGTATTTCATGGTCCAGTTCGACTACAAGGGTGAAAAGGGCTATGGCCATGTGATTGAAGGGACAGGGAAGGAGATAGATGAGGACATTGACGAGGGGGAGAAAGGTGGCGGAGAATTCCCGAGGTTAACTGGACTTGTTGTACAAGGAGCTGGTACTGATGTCAGTTTCTCAGGTATTTTGCAGGTGAGATCATTGGGAACGTGTTAGAGATCGAACCTCGGCGGTGGCGACGTCCGCGTAAGCTGGACTTTAGGAGTAACAAAGCAAGAGTGAAAGACTTTAGAAAGATGTACGACAGGTTCGACTGGACGGGTATGGTGATAAAGCACTAAATTAGACTGTGAGACTAGTGATGACATCAGTATAGAAATGCATTTCGCTTATTTCGCTTATTTCGCTTTGTACTTGAGCTGGTTAACTTTCCATGCCTCCGCCTTTCCCTGCACGGCGTGAGTTCGTCCTTGTCTCTATTCTCTACATTTTCCTCTTCTTCCTGCACCACAGTAGCACCTCCACAGTGTCTTCTCTATCTTCCGATTCACTGAGAAATGCTCACCACACAATCCAACCCGACAAACCGACCGTCGCACAAACACGACTATCATGGAAAGACGATCCAGTGCCTGTGACGAGACTTATAGCGCATGTACCTGGTTCGCAGCTCTTTGTTGCCTCCTCGACCTCGCCGCTTCCAATCCAGCTAACGAGTGGTATTTGCAGGATGGACAATTTTCGATAAACTGTACATTCTCAACGGCATTGTCCATATCGTAACGGACGATACAGAGTCCATGCCAGACGTTTCCTCTATTCTTTCGAAGGGTATCCAAGTCGAACCAGGCAGGGAAGCAGAGCTTGCACGGCTGCCGACCGACAAGCATATCCGCATAGTATCGACAGAAGACGCTCGACGGCTGTTTGGAACAGGGGCAACTATCATAGATGGTGTCACAGTACGTTTTGCATAACCTACATGATGGCAGCAAGTTATTTTGCCTTATTCAGCTTTTTGTCAATGACCCCCATCAATTGTAGGTAGACCTTAACGCTTTGTTGTCAGAGATCTTACTTACTCTTGACACAGCATTACACATTATTATCATTGGTCTGCAGAGCTCTTCTTCGGCTTTTGGCGAACGTATTCCACACTCGACTCCAAAATCCCAGCTGATGGCAACACCACACTTCCCTTTGTTCGGCGTATTATATTCAGCCACCTCGACGCTCGCCACTGGCGGGACTATTCCCACATGAACGAATGGGTCGTCCGTTCCTCTCTTCCCTCCGTTGCGATGGAGTTTATCGACGACTGGCGCGATAGAGCAGAGTTGGGCAAACCTTTTGTATTCCACCGCGTAGTTGTCGCCGACCGTTCGGCTGCCATGATATCCTCTAATTTTGAACGCTATCAGCGAACTGCTTCTGTTCCATTCGCATTGCCTGGCAGTACCAACTGGTGGATGCCTGTACGAAACAATGTTGTTAAGTTTGCCGGACTGGATCCCGATGTGGGCGGAGGCACGACAAGGACGCCTGTGATCACATACATTTCAAGACAAAATTGGGGTCGGCGCATGTTGATTCCAGAGCACCATGAAAAGCTTGTCAATGAACTTCATAAACTCAGAGCTACATACGGCTACGAAATTAATGTGGTGGAAGCGGAAAAGATGTCCCGTGAAGACCAAATTCGACTTGCTGCTCGGACAACAGTGCGTCCTTTCTTCCCTATTCTTCTAAATTTCTTACCTTACTGAACCTCGTAATTAAAATGGGATTCCAGATCCTAATGGGTGTCCATGGGAACGGTCTCACTTCCCTTATCTGGATGAAACCCAACCCCCGTTCCACCGTCATGGAATTTTTTTATCCCCAAGGCTTTGCGCACGATTACGAGTATACCACTCGTGCACTTGGCATGAAGCATTACGGCTTTTGGGGTAGCGAGTAAGAGAACTCAATACAATATTTCTCTATCTCACAATGTTCTCTATTATCAGATATTTTACGAGCCCTGGCCTTCCAGAATTCCAATATGTCGGAGGCTTTCAAAGTAATTCAATTCCCATAGATGGAGAAGTTGTTGCCAGACTATGCGTGGAAAGACTCTCCCTTGAATTTGAAGTCGACGACTAGGCAGCGCGTTCCGTTCATATATTCACTTTGCACTCATTTGCATCTACCCTCATTTCGATGTGCTTTCATTTGGACATTCAGTCTTTGTCTTATAATCGAGCTCTTCTCTGCTATCCCGCATTGCATAGAAAATTACTTGTAGCAATCATCACAATCACAGACACTATTTATTAGGTGTAGGGATACATGTGTCGATGACAACGACAGGACCAATACAAATACGGATAGCTGTTGTTCGAAATGAGTACCTATACCGTAACCGTACAAGTGTGTGTATAGTCACATTGTAGACAGGCAAAACAACGAGAATGATCTGTAATTCAATACATAAACTACTTGTGACCCAAACTGTCTTAAATGCCTCTAAAAATTATTGTACGAAACTGTAGATCGAATGTTTCGAGGAAATGCTATGCGGCGAGATCATTTCTGTCATGAACAGCGACAACTAGTGGTAGATGTTTTCACGTCAGCTGAGAAGGGGCAATAGGCTCATAATATATCAGCACTCAATCTATCCTCTAACCATCCACCAATCTCCCAATTTCCATCCAAGCGATAGATATCACGTCTTCGTTGTTCAGAGTCAGTAATGCCTTGAAGTAAAATGTTGAGCCGTTTGAAATCAATTGGTTTTAAAACCCAGCCATCCATTCCGTAGTTAATAAGCTCTTCGCGTTGCCGCTCCATCAATGAAGCCGAGACCGCAATTATAGGAATGCGGCCGTTGAGTCTATGAGAAACACGGTCCCTTTGAATGTGGATGATATTGTCTTCTTCTAGTGCACGGATCTTCTGTGTTGCCTCAAAACCATCAACAATCGGCATCCTAGAGTTCCATGAATTACCCATGAGGAGTAAGAACGGGAAGACTCACTGGATGTCCATGAGAACAAGGTCAAAATTAAAATCAGACATAACAGCGTCAATTCCCTCCTGGCCATTTGTTGCATGCACGACAGTATGTCCACTCAGAACGAGCCGCTTGGCCAGAATGGCACGGTTGATGTCATTGTCCTGCAAGAAATCAGGTCTCGAAGATCCTCTATAGATTTTAATCAATGGCTAACCTCGACTACCAGTATCCGTAACTTCCCCACAGCGAGACCCCTTGAATCTCCAGAACGTGCCCCCCCAGAGGCAGCAGTCGGTTCTCTGGATGCTTCAGCGATAGGCGCCTGGTTCTGATTGAGAGGGGGCACTGCCGCCCGAGTCACCTCCTGGTCAAGATAATCAACTTTCACGGGTCGAATGGGAACTCCTAAATTCTGGACGTCACAAATCCCACGACTGCTGGTGGCAGTACCAGCAGTACCGTTCCGGGAAGAAGGGACATTATCGACAGGAGGAAGGGAAGTATCATGTTGAGCCGGTATACACGGAGACGTATGACTGATCGCGAGAGTCTCAACAAGACCATCAATCTCAGACGCGCGGGAACAATGTACACTTGCAAGTCGAGAATGTGCTTGAGAGCCAGTTGAGCAAGCTGGAGACTGCGCGACTTCGGAGCCATCGAGCATCAAAGCAAGTGGTATGAGGAATGAGAATCTGCTCCCTGCATTGACCTTGGAGTCGACGCGGAGCTGGCCTCCAAGCTGTTCAACTATTCTTGCTACGACAGCCAACCCAAGGCCTAGGCAAAAAGAGTGGGTCAACGAGATATCCGGTCTTCCTGACAGTTTATCATACCAACACCAGTCTCGGCATTTGACCGGGGTTCAGAAGATTCTACTTGTTCGAATTCTCTGAAGATTTTCTCCAGCTTCCCCCCCTCGATCCCACATCCGGTATCTGCAACAATGATCTCCACCACAGTTCGTTTCCGGCTCCTCAAACCTTCAGGTTCTTCGAATGGTCTACACCAAACTGAGATCAAACCCGACTCGGTATACTTGACTGCAACAGTAAATGTCAGTCATGTATTCCAGAATCCATCGAGTGAGGATCATTGATACTCACGAGCATTAGCAGTCAAATTCTGAACTACGGTCCGGATCTTTCTTGAGTCTCCTACAACAGTCTGAGGGCTTTGAGACACATCTACGACAAATTCCATATTTCGTCGAGATGCTTCCTTGCGATAGACGTGCACAGCATCGAAGATAGTAGCATGGAGGTCGAAAGGTTCATTAAAAGACGTCTCGTTCCCACTCTCCAGCCTGGTTAGATCCTAATTATCCATATTTGAGATAATTCTGGATTAGGATGACGGCACCCAAAATAACACACCAACAAATCATTGATTGTAAATAAAAGACTCTGATTGATAGATTTAAATATATGTTGGCTTCTTGTGTTTCGACCGAGCTCAGGTAAAGACTGACCTTCGAAGCAGCATGTGAGCGAACCAGGTTGTCCCTAGTTTCACTGTCCAAAGACCCGTTCATTGCCATTTCCAGATAGCTGATGAAATCAAAATGTCATTACATAGACACGACGAAGAGCGTCATCATCGCACTTGATAATATGATTGAGCGGCGTTCGAACTGCAGAAAAACAAGTGTGATCAGGATATTGCATTCAAATCGCAATGCATCTCAAGCATCAAGGGATACATCACATACCTTCATGAGTAGCGTTTGATAACAAGAGGTTGGTCAGTTTGGTAGTCCGTAAAGCACTCTGCTTCTGTCTCCACACTTCAATGAACTTTAACAAAACCAAGATTAGTTTGCCCAACAACGGTCTCAAGTACTCGTTAGTCGAAGCCATACCTTGCCATACACAAGAGCCAGAACACTTGCTGTTTCCAACTGTTCATCCGTCCAAGCACGGCACCTTCCAGCCACAGTCTCGGACCAAATTTTGAAAGACTTCCGTGGTTCCAGGCTTGCTTGAGCGCCCTGTGAGATATTCTTGAATGGTTTTCCAGCCCAGTGAACATCACGCAATTGACCGCGTCTCAAAAAAGCAATGAAGTCCTTCCCACGGCTCGATAGTGGGACATACAACAGTCCAGCTATGACTTCAAAACCTACACGAAGGGCGGAAATAAACGTATAACTCAGGGGTAGAATCGACATGATCGCTCTAACCTGTGTTCAAACGCAGATCCGGGAAGTCATTGGTGACAGCCTGAGAAACTTGGATGGTACTAGAATAACGAACACAAGGTCGATTCATCCGGTCAGCTGCCCACAAAAGGCGATGCGACGGAGATCAGTTACTCACTCGAATTGCTTGAGTCGTAGGTATTCCGCCATAACCAGAATTTCTTGACCGTATTGATTCGGCCCTAGAATCTTGGAACCTTCACCAATGACGAGTATACCAAAGTCCGCATCAAATAATCCAAGTAAGTCATCTGCATTACTGACAATGTACCCAGTCTAGGGACACACAAATAAACATAAAAGGAAGCCCATCACCATTATGTGTCGGCGGGATTCAATGAAAGACCGCACCGAGTGATGATCAGAAGACAGCGTGTTGGTGTTGATCTATGATAATAGATAAGACGAGTTGACGTGGGAAAGCATGATTCAGTTTCAGAGTACGAACCAGTTTCCTCGTGTGTAGCCGCTGGGCGTAACTCAATCTCTCAATGTTCCGTGAGATCGACTGGCTCAGGAGCCTAAGCATTTGCCGTACGGGGAAGGAGACGCGCATTCCTGCATTGCCGTACGAATGACAAGCAATTAGACCCCAAAGCTGACCAAATGCCATAATCGACTGTGAAATATTGAGTTCAAGGAACGACCCGGTTTCAACAACTCAGATTTGTTCGTAATTAAGGGTTTCAACGGTACATACAATTGACATTGAGGAGCGGACGCCCATGTTTTCAAGATCTGGGTCGATCAGGTTTCAGATAGCAGAGATCAATCCTAGCGGAATCCTTACATTTCAGGTGAATTGGGCTCATGGCCCTGAGGTAGCAGTGGGTCATGTTCTGGATGTTCTATCAGAAGAGGGCTCAAACACATAATGTTCAATCACACACGAGGGGCTCTTCAAGATCTTCCTTGTCTCTCACAACAATGCGGGCGGTGGATTGCGAGCGATCATAGAGAACTCGAACCTTGTCTAGTAGAGGTGAGCCGACGATAGAAATTAGTGGGACACAAATACTCACTGATCATATATAATTCTCTTGCCTATTTTATATGACCATCGTTGCCTCAGTGAAATTACTGACAGAATTTTTCTAAACATACCTGTCTCGGAATATCAGAAGCTGGAAAATGTAATCCTCTATAAAGGTCTCTAGTCACACCCCAATCTACAAGTTCTGCTACAGCTTGACCATTCCATGTTTCGTCAAACTGGTACACTAATACGCGATGAAACTGCGTTAAATCTTTGATCACACCAACTGTAACTTTCAAAAAAGTGTCCAGATCAGAGGCAGTCCCCAGCTGCTCGTTGATCTGTCCCATAACGGCGAAAATGTCCATCATACCAACTCTGCTGGTCGAAGTAGTAGTGTGGCGACGTGCGCTACGAGTTGATTTCGGCGAACTGGGACAGGAAGATGGTATGAACGAGTTTGATGATATGGACGGGGATGTAGCTAGGGTGGGGTCACAGAGTGATGAACCGCGTTGGGACAACCTTCGTAGTCGCTCTAATGCAGGGAGTGGCTTGGCATAATTGGTAGTACTTGCCAAAATAGCCTCTGCACTGGGTTTCCAGTCGTCTTCACCTGCGAGGCCGAATACTGAATAAGATTGCGACCATTCATGTGGATGGGCCGACGTAAGATGTAGAGCTGGGGCAGAAGCCAAGGGGGTTTTATCACTCAAATGCTCCAAATCTTCAGAGACTGGAGTTGAACCAGATCCAGGAGTGGTGACACCTGGGGATAATATAAGTGTACTGGAGGAGCAGGGTCTTCGTGACACATTTTCAGGAGGGATAAGACTGAAGGCAGACATAGGAGAGTGTAGCGGATTAAGGGCATCCGATTCAAGTTCAAATTCCAAAATAATAAGTCCTGACTTAGATGGATCCGCCCGATGAGCAGCACACCAGCACGTCCAATATCGCCTCGAGTCAGAAAAAGACGAGCTTGATGACAAGACATCATGAGTTTCATGGACGAGCTGAGAGCCGGGTTCTCCCCAGCCACTGATCACAAAAACGTGGGGGTCGCTGTCTTCATCTTGGGGGCTGGTATGGGTAGGATCAACGAGGAACTGGATGTTATCCCAAAGAACATTCGCAGAGCTTTCAGGTAGCGTGTCAGTGAAACATTCCAGAGAAAATAGAAAACGAGGAGAAAGTCCTAAGATTTTGGTCGAATTCTGCACGATTGAATGAGAAATATGCACAAAATTGATAAACCATGCCAAACCTCGGAGACCTGGCGAACAATGAAGGTATCCTCCACCTGTTCTACGGCTATGAGTACACCAAAACCCTGCACTGAACCCGGGGTTCGAATAGGCTGAACAAAGGTGTTAGAGTTACCTACACTGTTACCCACACTGCCATTTTCTAGCCTCGTACCTCATCCTCACAGCGTTGCAATTTTCCTTCCCGTCCGACGACAACGTGGTGCCCGTTATCGTCCTGTGCATACTGAAACCTGAAAGCAGTACGGTCCTCTCTCAAACAGCCGCCTTCCCATATGGATTCTACATCGGCTTCCGATTCTGATGTGGAACCAATCCCAGAGCTTTCATCTCCAATGGAAGAAACACCTGGCTGCACCCGTCTGTATACTGGCAGTTCACTCTCAGTTGCGGGCCGTGGTCCTTCCCGTGGCGGAGTACTTCTAGACGCAGAAGATGGAACTTCCGGAGTGATAGTAGACGGTAAGAGATCAAGAGATGCAGAATGATGCTCGCTGCTCTCTGAATCATTTGCAATAGAGTACGACTGACTAGATGACAAAGATTCAGCCTTGCAGACATGGAGATCACTTCGACTCTGCCTTGAAGACATGGATGTCCCGGGCCACCGATAATCAACGCCTGCAGGAGACGGTGGGGGCGGAAGTTGTACGAGACCATACTGCGATATATTATAAGGAAGGCCTGGGACACTGTCAACGGCCTCAGAATTCGAAATGTCGCCTGAAAAAATAGCCGGAGCTACTTCTACAGGGTCAGGTGAAACAACATGCAGCCCCAGAGAAGGAGAATTGACAGAGTCAAGGACAGAGTCCTGAACATGGATGGGGCGTTCCACTTCCTCTGCGGTGGCGGCCAGACTCCGGTTGCTTTGCAATGGCGAGAGAGAATTCGTTGATAATACTGACGGCACGGGGAACTCAGACGAGGGAAGCAGAGAGACACTCGTGGTAGATGAGTCTGGGCTAGTGAACGATGGCAAGGGTAGGGCATGCCATTCAGTTGTCTCATTCTGACTCTCAGACTTTGAAGCCGGACAGGAAGACACATGTTCGACCGGAACACTAGAAAAAGTTCGGGGAAGATTTGGGTCACGCTCTTCTCTGGGAAAGTGACGGTAAATTGGCGAGGAAGACATTTTTCCAGAAGAAATATTTTGTTTGCCACGTTGCGAAGAGTCAGCAGGACTTTGGGAACAGTATTGTGGTCGAATATGGGAAGAAGTGAGCTGAAGGGATGGAGAGAAGGGCATATGAGATACACTGAAAGCGTGGTGTCCATATTTAGACGGTGGCTCTCCGGATTCCTCGGTGGTCTGAACCTCTCGATCTGCAGACGTAAAATCACATTGTTCTTTGAGCTTGTCGTTAGCTTCTCCTGCGCGAGCAATTTGCGAGTGCTCAGGAGGATGGGGCGCAGCATCTAGAACAGAGCAGGAGTGGCGTAACTCTGAATCCCTGTGGCGAAAGGAAGAAGAGACGATGTCGGTGGATCTGCTCGTTGGGAGAGCAGCCGGCTGAATGGTGGAGAGCAGAGAGCGGACAGGATAGACAAAAGAAGAGGCAGGCGGAGACAAAGACGGTGCACGCCGCGGAAACTCGTCTGACATAGTGGACAAGACAGAGAAATTAGCCT
>Ga0157366_1001060_pt1 | contig 11483 bp, 2 predicted proteins | sample AttbisABBM1_FD_113149 | JGI IMG/M metagenome (GOLD analysis project Ga0157366, IMG submission 113149) | Fungus gardens microbial communities from leaf cutter ant in Botucatu, State of São Paulo, Brazil - Atta bisphaerica ABBM1 | ecosystem: Host-associated > Fungi > Mycelium > Unclassified ...
TATCATTCGTCCAAATCTCGCAAGAGTAATGATGGTAGTAGGCAATAGTTTTTTCTACACCAGTCTGTATTCTATTTAAAATAATGTTTCTTTCACCTCAACAAAACCAATGCTGTTCTGATTTGGAAGTCAAGCCAGCCTAGTCACGCACAAGAAATCATCCCAACATTTTCATCTTTCAGAGAAATCAACTTATATCACATGTGATATATGACATTAATCATTGTTCTGTGCACTCTGTCATATTATTATAGAGTATTGGTTAGGTATTGAATTAGTAATGAATTAATGGAAATATCTACTCATTAGAACAGTTTTTTAACCCTTATTATCTTTCTGAAACTCTAGTTTAAACAAAAATATTTTAGATCAAAAGTGGAAATAATTGAATTATAAGTGCTATATCTTCTATTCAATCTTATTAGAATAACTAGGGAAAAAATTATACAAAAGACTTCAGAACTCTGAGAAAAACCTAAATTTATTGGTTTGATGATACTAACTATATAATTTATCTTTAAGAAAACCAAGGTTTAAATAAAGTGAGTAGTTCATTTTGTAATATATTGTTTGTAACAATATATATTCTATGTAACCTATGTATTGAGTGATACAAGAGAACTTAATGAAGTTTCTAGTACAAACTAGTTTATCTTATATACATATAACCATGGTGTTGTGGCAACCACTAGACACAAAGTCCAACGATCACACAATAAGCAAATCTCTTAAAGCAGATATCTAGTGGGGATTTCACAAGAGAACTCAACAAGGAGTCTCTGCTAAATTAGAGTCCTATATATACTAAATACACCTAATCTGTGCTATAACCTCATGTCCACCTTATTTCTTACTCAAGGCCACCATGTTGTATACATGTGCCCTGACATCATCTTCTAGATCCTTCTACTATGTTCTAGGCTTATGACGTCACATCATGTGACATGTCATGTGACTGCAATATCATGTGCCTCTTCATCATTACTAAAAGAAAAAGAAAAAGAAATTCAAAAGAAAAGAAATATAAAATCAAGGAAAATAAATAGAAGAAAAAGAAAAATATTAGTGTCCAAAGCATTCCATAACACATGGTCTATATACATACTACTCCTAACTGTCAGAACTTCAAATTATGAACTTAGTTGTTGTCTTAATTTTTCCTTTTATTGTTCTACTTTTCTTATTTAGCAGTTAGATTTTCTTTTTGGACTTAGAAAAAGAGTATAATATAATAATAACAAAGTGTAATAGGAGTATGACATGTGTCACAGTCATGGTCGCACTATCATATAACTTGAGAAAGTTCTAGAAACTAATAATATTATCTTTTATAAATAGTACTAGCACTTTAGAGTAGGCTAGAAGTAATATGTATATAGACTATAATCTGTAGTATAAGATAAACTAGTTTGTACTAGGAACTCCATCAAGTTTTCTTGTATCACTCAGTACATGAGTATACTATTTCTTTACCACTTGAGAAATAAGTCATAATACTAACTTATCCTAAAGTATATATGCTCTACATAAGACTAATATACTATATGTTAGGAACAGACCAGCTACTGAACCAGTTATGCTAAAAGTGTGCAATGTTAAGCTTAGCTTTGATATTTAGCTAGTACTATATATGTACTTCATACTGTACTCCTGACACTATAGCTATACTATATAATATTATTTGCTTTTAGATACTTCTAGAATTTTCTCCTGGTCATGTGACAGTGTGACTATGACCATCATTTAATAATCATACATATTACTTATATATACTTAACTTATGGATGATATTAAGGAGCATGTTAACTATATAGCTACCTTATGGTGTATACATAGTATACTCATGGATGATGTATGGACTTTAGGGTAGGATAATTATTAAGTAGCACAGACTATGTGTAATTTATATAAATAGAGTAGCAATTTAGCAGAGACTTTGTGTTGGGTTCTCTTGTGATTTCTACATCAATAGTCTACTGAGAGCTTTGCTGCCTTGTGTAATTATTGGACTTTGTATCTAAGTAGTTGCCACAACACTTATATTTAGTTCTTTACTAGTAGTCTTACTACTTATAATAGTACTAATATAGTCAGAAACTATCAAAAATAGAGAGATAAGTTAAATGATAGAGAGCAGAAGTATTATTTCTTTGTTTTCAGATATACAATTATATATCTCTGTAACTACCAGACTAATTCTTGCTGTTATTAGATATTATTTGCATCTCAGCAGAAGAAATGTCTAAAATACTTAGAAGATAGATGAAGTATATTACTTATTCATAATTTGCAGAATGCAAATATAAAATAATCTGTAGCTTAAACTTAGATATTACTCTTTTATATATTACTCTTCTATATATCACACTAGTTATATATTTGAGAATTAGACATTGGAAAAAGACTTAGTAGATATACCAACTAAAGATAGTAAGATATATTATTGCTAATATAGGAAAAGAGTAATAGTTTTAGTCAATTTTCAGGATAAGGTTTACAGTGCAATTATCTGGCTTATTTACTAATGTACTCTTCTTAAGATAGTAACTATGAAATAAAGACTGCAAGCATATACCTTAGATTTTGGAATATCTTAAATATCAAAGTCAGAAAAAGTTCTATAAAGGTATGAGAAAGTTTAGCACAGATATCCAAGGAGTAATTGATAGGAAGTAGAGAGAGTTGATATATACTAGATAAGAATTGGAATACAAATAAGAAAGTAGTTGTTATCCATAAGTTGAGATAGATATGATTAGATTAGAATATAATAGCTGTAATTTAAGTTTTGAGGACTAGAAGCAAAAGTGTATAAAAATACAGAAAAACTCAATAGGATTCTCAGTACAAGCTAGTTTACCTTACATATATACAACTATAGCCAGTATACACATTATAGCTACTCTACTCTCAAATATATGTGATATTTATAAAGTATAATGTTATTTAATTCTAAAACTATTAATATTCTTTCCTGGGTCACATGATAGTGTGAATGTGACTATGACTGTGACAATCACATCATGTTTCTATGCTAAGCATAAAATAGAAAAATAACTAGTAAATAAGAGATAAAAAAGAAATAAATAAGAAATAACTAAGTTTATAATTCAAGATTTTGATAATTCTAATAAACTAGATTGTATTCAAAAGCCTCATACAAGAGCTATCTGTACATATATATGTCAGAGCTTTGAACATTGGACTTATATAATCTTGAAAATTACCACTTAATATATCTAGCTTTGGTTTCTTGGTATAATCTTTTCTTTCTAGACAATATTTCCTCTTTTCTTGTTTAGTAATATTACTGAGTAGATATTACATAATTACCTAAATAATTGAATTTTTCCCTATAATACTTTTTACTCTTATATTAAGTATTACAGATAAGAACTTATTGCTTGGTATCTGAGTTCAGTGAAGTCTACCTAGACTTATACTTTTTTTGAGTTTCTCAACTGCTGTTTAATATCAAACAATTTTAGAAATTACTACTGATTCCCCACCTACTCACCACTTATAGATAGGTACAAGCTAGAGTAGCTACTTTCTTCATAGTCTCTACTGCTTTTTCACTCATCATACTTAAACAGGCTTAGCCACTGACTATTACACTCTCTGAAAATACTGTCCCAAATATTGCTGTTCTTGTGAATACTGCTATATTATTAGTTGTAACCAAAATTATGTCTATCACTTAGATCTTTTCAAAATGGGCCTGCTGTCTACAAGAACTGTCTCTATTACTCAGACTATGCTGTCAATATACCTATACTTGAATCAAGGGACCTGACTATCAAGATTATAACTCAATAGATATAAGTATTTGAGTTCTTTTTTATATATAGAGAGACTTCTACTAAAGACCAAGTAAAATAGGTAGCTACCACCTTTATTAATCTAAAGATCCAGTAGTGTATTATGTCAACAAAGAAGACTACAACAATCTTTTCTTTTATGGATTTGTAAGTGAATTCTGTGACATATTCCTACTAGCAGAATGGAAATCCAAACAATATCATTATCTCTTCTACTTTTACTAAAACAATCTTCCTTTCTGAGAGTAGCAAATTCAAGTTCAAAACATTAACACCTTACTTTATAATACAGTCCATTTTCTCATGGCGCTAGTAATATGCTATTACAATTCAAACCTCAAAGTATTGAAAAGTGTTAAGATAAGAAAAAAACCTTGTATAGGAATTATCCAAGAGAACTTAATAGAATTCTAGTTACAAAGTGTCTATCTTATATACACTTGGCTAATAGTCTGTACTATACTAAACTTAGCCTATCTTAAAGAACATGTATATTACATACCTGTTAGAGTAACTAGGCAAAAGAGCAAAGCATTCCAAATCTCCAGGAAATTCTAAATCTATTATCTAAAAAATTACTTGTTAGACACAGTTCATATCTTGTTATCCAAGGTCTAAAAGGAGTATTCCAGATGTCCAGAACTAAGTGAATTTGTATTATCTGAGAATACAGAAGTTAGATCAGAATGATCTTTAGCTTTGGCTTGTATATTACACATCTATGAGTCACACTGATTACATATTTTGAATTGGAAGCCAGGAGCTTAGGAGATGGAAAACTACCAGAAGGTGGTAAATTATGTGATCTCTAATACTAGAAGAGGAGTATTAGTTTAGTTGATTTTCAGAATAAGTACTATAGTATAAGTTACCAGATTATATACTAGTTAGTATATCTAGAGTAGCTATCTAGAATATAACTGCTAAGCAAATTATCTTAATCTCTAGTAATTCTTAGATATCAAGAATGGGATATCTATGGGATTGTCTTATACTAGTGAGAATGTCTGAGGTAGAAGGAATAGTTTTGATCTATACTAAAAGAGGTCTAAGAGTACAGATGAGGACAAATAATTATCTATGAGTAAATATAGTATAATATTATTGTTTTAGAACCTTCTACATCTTTCTTTGAGATGTGATTGTGTGACTGTGACATGTCACATTATATCACATCATATAACATTGACAGAGGTCAGACAAAAAAGAGGTTATACTAAGGTGTAACAAAAAACTCATAAATCTCTAAAAAGAGCTCTTATAAATATGAAAGAATAAAGTTAGGAGGAATATTAAAAGGAATATACAAGTAGTATCTGCTTGTGAATGTTTTTTCTAGCTAACACACTCCTAAATAGTAAACCTTACACTGTGTAACAAATTCATTTGAAAAATATAATAAATAGATTACAAAGCTCCTTAAGAGCCTCCAATAACACTATCTATCCCAGATAATATATCTCAAAGATACTACTCAAGTTGAATCTTATAACTGAAAATACCAGCTAATACTCATCTTGCCAGCCTTTTCCAGACTATTAGAACTCTCTAAAACTTGTCTGAAAGTAATAGCAGATACTAACAATGCTCATTTGATAAAATAGAATTTAAAACTGGACTTGGGTAGGAGTATTTAGATAGAGGTCTTCTCTCTTATTCCCCTCTACTTATGGTTTATGTATTATTCTAAAAATACAAAGAATGCAACTAGAGAATAGAGTAACTGAAATTTCAAGAGTGCATAGTTCTCTCTCCATTTGCAACCAAAAATCAATCTAATGATTGATCTCAACTTGTGAGAATCTATTCTATTCTTCTTTTACCATTGCTATGGCCAATTCTTTATTCTAGACTCTGTTGGATACTAATCTTGTATATTCCTGCCTTATTCAAATATTTGTAACTTAGTAGAGCTCTTTCATAGGTGTATGCTCTTCATAGCTAGTTGTTCTCAAGTGAATAACATCACATTCTCTATAGTGCTTTAGAGAACAGTATTATGGCATGTTTCTGTTATTACCAAGTGGTCTCTGTACACATACAAGCTGGAACAACAAATAGCTAGGCATTTCACAATACTCTGCTAAGTTTGTTTTAGTAGGCTCTAACTCTGAAGTCTGGTTTGTTTAATGGCTACCATACTATCTCTTTGATCAGTATCCACTTGAGAAAGCCTGAGGCATCATCTAAGAGTGTAACATCTTCTCACTAATGCCTTTAAAGAGTTCTTATATGCTTATAAATCTTATGAGATTACTTGTTTTTACAGAAAAGCATTTTTCTGCATAATAATATTATGCTAACCCCAACTCTGAGTTCAAAAATAAGAAAATAAATGGAAAATAAAATGAGAATTAAAGATGAATAGAGTCTATTGTCTTCAACTCTGACATATACACCTAGCTATAAACACTTATAAATAAAAAGCTCTAGCTAAGCCTGGAAAATAAGCCTATTGCAAAATATTCTAGTCCTGTCAATGTGGTAACAACTCCACAGGAAAGGACTCTTGCAAAGAATAGGAATCTCTGTTACTGGCTCCAACAAGTCAAGATTTGTAACAAAGATGTGGCTGCAACATAGAAAGCTACTAAAATGATTATAGAAGCTGCTATCACTGCAGATAAACTCAAATATCAAATATAATAGAACACCACCACTCTCTTTGTCAACCAGATAACATCAGTCTCTAACCAACTATGTAGTAGAGTTCTTTCTAAGTTCACTGACAGTAGATGTCACCTGCTGAAACAACACTAGGGATGCTATAAATGTCTCTGGTTTTATATCAAGTACACAAGCATTACATATTCTGCTGGGTTTCTCTCAGTAGTAGAATATCAAATACTTACTGAATCTATAGCCTTAGCTGTTGCAGCCTACCAATTAGCACCTTTTACTCCAACAACTAGAAGAGAGATCACAACAATGAAGACAGAACCTTACTAAATGTCTACCTGAGGTCTTATATAAGAAGATAACAAGAAAATTGAAAATAAATTCTCCAAGTATATTAAGCTCTATATACTATATTTTTTCTGGATTTGCCCAAAATTACATATATTACTCTTACTATCATCTCCTCCTTTATGCATTAAACTCCTTATTGATACTAGTGCTCAACTAAATCTGATTAGAAGAGATATTATGGAGAAATTACAACTATTATGATCTCAAAATCTTAGAGTGGATCAAGAAAAGAAACCTTGTATAGGGTTTATACAAGAAAACTCAATAGAGAACTCTATACAAGATAGTCTATCTTATATAATAATTACTCATGGTTTGTGCTCTACTACCTTAGCCTACCCTAAATGACCATGTGTAAGCCTTAAGGCTAACATGTGTTAAACATATATTATAATATCATCATTCCAGATTCTTTTACTTTCTTCTATCATGTCATGTGAGTGTGTGATGATATGACAGTGATAGCATCATAGTGTGACAGTTTGTGAAAGTGACTTGTGATGTCACATTAGACCCTAAGCCTAGTTCAAAATAGAAAATAAATTAAAATAAAAAATAAAAAATAAAAATAAAATAAAATAAATGAAGGCTATTCATTACAATTCTAACAACAACCTGTAGTTGGATGTTTAGGAGAAGAGACCTCAGAGAGATTACAATACTAGACTTTATTTATTCTGTCAAGTATAGATTGTTATAACTCAAAGTCCTTAGAGTTATGAAAACCTTGTATTAGAGTTTAACACAAGAGAACTTGATAAAGTTCTTAGTACAATGTATCTACCTTTATATATACTAACTACTAATGGTCTGTGCCTTTCTTTTTTAGCCTATTCTAAATGACTATATATTAGCTATGAAGTCAACATATGTTGTGCATGTTATATAATACTATTGTTCTTGAATCTTCTACCATGTTCTTTGTGACCTTGTGACTGTTACTGTAACCATGTCAGGTGATGTGACTGTTATGTGACTGTATGATTATGATATCATACTAAACCCTAACAAAAATTGAAATAAAAATAAAAAGAAAATATAAAGAAAATGAAAAGATATTAGAAAAAACTTGAGTCCAAGCTTTACAACTCTGATACAGATGATCTGTCATAGAGATCCAATACTATTAATGTACTTATTACTGATTGTCTGGCCTATCTAATGTTATTTAGCCTAATATTTCTTCATGATAACAAGTTAATTGTAGATATTGATACAGAAACAGTTGTAAATAAGCACAATGAGTATGATGTCATAATATTTGGCAGTCAAAAAACCCTATAGCAACACTTATAAAGCAAAAAACCCAAAATAAGCTAGATACCAAATTGTCAGAACTACTTTGCCTAGTGACAATATTTACCCAAGAATATATAGTGACTGACAAACATCTAGTCAAACTATCTAGACTGAAAGATATTGAACTACAGGCTCTAAACAAAAAGCATTGTCAAGAGTTTATAGACTGCTTTGAAGAGATTTCCTATATTAGTTAACTATCTATAAATATATACTACCAAATAAAGCTCAATAACTTATTTATCAATTTCATAGCACAAATCTACTTTTGTTTCCAGAGATTAAAAGAAGCTTGGAGAATATTTATTAACTAACATCTCTTAGCTAGCCAAATCTGCCTATCCTCTACTCTTCCAACACATTTCTTGTACCCAAATCTAATTCTACAGCATTACTGTATTAGGTAAATAATTACAGAAAACTCAACAACATAATAAGAGACTAGATATCTCTACCTCATATTGAAACAATTCTCACAGATATTGGACATAGAAAGATCTTTGGCAAGATTGATATAAAAAACTTTTTTATCCAAATGCTAGTCTATTTAGAAAATATTCCTCTAATAGTAGTAAGCATCCCATTTGGCATGTATAAGTGAATTGTCATGCCTATGGGAGATACTAATGCTTTATCACATACTAACAATATATAAAACTGGCATTATTACCTCTAATTGGAAAATTCTGCCATATATATCTGAATGACATCACTGTTTGATCAAACTCCATTAAAGAATACATAGCCAATATTTAATAGATACTATAAGCACTTTAAAAAGCACTGCTCTACTGCTCACCCAAAAAAATAAATTTTTTTGCCACAGAAATATGCTTCCTAGAATATATCATTTTATCCAAGAGTATCTGAGCAGGCCCTGCTAAGATCAACAAAATTCTAGACTGGCCAATACTAAGATTATTATCAAATATATGGAGATTTCTTAGTCTTGTACAATGCCTAGCAACATTTATATCCTATATTGCCAAACATACCTCTGTACTAGATATACTAACCAAGAAGACTCTTGACTAAAATTTTCCAGAATGAATATCTGAGTATCAAAAAGCCTTTGAAGCTATCAAGCACATTATAATCAATGCTGAATCCCTAACATCTATTGATTACAACTTAAAAGAGAATATTTGTATAACTACCAATGCAAGCTTAACAGAAACTAGAGCAATTCTGAGTGTTGGAAAAACTTGGAAGAAATTCTGGCCAGTGGCCTTTGACTTCTCAAAGTATAAGATAGTAGAGCACAACTATCCAGTATACAAGTAGGAAATGTTTATAATTATTTAAGCCCTAAAGAAATAGCACTTTCACCTTCTGGGAGCAAAAATTACAGTTTATACTAATCACTATATTCTCAAATGATTCCAAAAACAAAAAGGATAGATAATACAGTAGCAGATTTCTTATGTTAATAATACTCATATAGTGTACTCTATTGAAAAAAGGGTTTTGGCAACAATAGAGTATACTTCTGAAATAGTAGTAATAATAATAAGATTAGAGATAGAAGAATCAATGGTAAAGAAGATACTAAAAGGATATCAAGCAGATGAGTAGTATGCAAAATTAAGGAAAAACCTGAAGTCACATGAAGAGGAGTATGAGAGAACCTAGAGACAAAATTACTCTTTATAAAAAATTATCTAGTTATTCTAAGATTGAGAATTTTCTAGAAACTCTGTTTTACTTGGTTCACAATACTCTAGGGCACTTCAGCTTTAACAAATGTTATGAAGCATTGTGAGAAAGCTACTTCTAGTCTCAAATATGCTGAGACCTCAACAATTCATACATTTCTTCCTGACAAATTGCATATAAAATAAGAACACAATATCTAAACTAGTAGAATGCACAAACAAGACTGTCAACCAGATGTTATATTTTCACACTGACTATTAAATAAAGTTTAAGAATGATCAATAACATACTAAGTAAAATTTATAGGTGAAGTATCTTGTAGGGATCACAAGAGAACTCAACAAGGAGTTCTTCATGTATTTCTATTCTATATATACTACTAATACAAGTCCTACTCTAAACTACATGTATTGTTCATGAGTCTACCATACTATTATCACAAGACAAACATACTGCAATCATACTCATTGATATCATTGTTTTAGTTTCTTCTACTATGTTCTAGTCCTATAATATCACATCATGCAATGCATCATGTGACTGTGGTCACATATCTCTTCATTATCCAAGAAAAAGGAAATAAAAAACCAAAGAAATAAAAAGGAAATGAAATATTAAATCAAGAAAAATAGATAAAAAAAAGAAAAATGTTAGTGTTCAAGTGTACCATAATATTGACTGCCAACAAAAAGGATAGGTGAAAACATTTTCCTGGATTTAGATCTATATCATGAACACTGTTAATATATCTATAGGCTACTCTACCTTCTAGCTTTGCTTAGGCTTCTCATTACAATTAATCCTTTCTATTATTAAAACTACACATATTACAGAGTCAGACACCTTCAAAGCAACTTCAATACTCAGAAAGCTTTAGAACAACATTAAGGATGCTCAAAACTCTCATAATAACAAAAAATTAGACAAGATCATTAAGCAAATACTCACTAGTCAATAGAAGAAGAATACTATAAAGGATACTTAGTTATGTTGAGCACAAAAACTGCCAACATGAATACAAATCAAAAAGAGATAATAATTCTACAAAATTCATACCTAGATATGATAGTACATAAAAGATAATCAAGACATTTCCTAAAAAATCAGAGTATACACTAGAACTATCCAACTTAGATAATATATTTTCTTCATTCCATACTAGTCAATTATACTATTTCTCAATGACTCTGTTCTATTCCCCTCCTAGAAACTCATTTGACCTAGTCCAATTCTTCTTCCAGATAGTATTGAGAAATAGCATATAAAATATATTATTAATAAAAAATTAAACAAAGCAAGCAATATCTAGTATTCTTTAAATGTTGGGATCTTAAACATAATACATGGCTTCTAGATACTAAGCTATAGAATAATGAAACTCTTGATAGGTAGGAACAAGAGAGGAAAACTTAATCTTATAAAATAAAGTATTATAATTTGAGACTCAAAGTATTAAGTTAGAAAAAGAATCTTGTATTATGATCAATATAAGAAAACTTAATGGAGTTTCTAGTATAAAGTTGCCTACATTATATATGCTAGACTAATGGTCCATGCTACACTAAACTTAGCCTATTCTAAAAACTATACATACTACATGTTGTAGCAACCACTTCGCCGTAACGGCACTCGTAGTATGCTGACTTCAGCAAAGCTCTCAGTAGGCTATCTAGTAGTGGGGATTACAAGAGAACTCAACAAGGAGCCCTCGCTGCATTGCTCCTCTATTTATATAAA
>Ga0157366_1001061_pt1 | contig 11482 bp, 15 predicted proteins | sample AttbisABBM1_FD_113149 | JGI IMG/M metagenome (GOLD analysis project Ga0157366, IMG submission 113149) | Fungus gardens microbial communities from leaf cutter ant in Botucatu, State of São Paulo, Brazil - Atta bisphaerica ABBM1 | ecosystem: Host-associated > Fungi > Mycelium > Unclassified ...
GTGTAGTAGTCACCATTCCACAGCTCAGTATCATAAGTGATATTGCTATTTCCCAATTGGGAGGATGACTTAGCTAATCCATGGATCAGATTGGATAGTCCAAGCATAGGGGCTTGGGGTCTTTGGGTGCTTTTGGAGGCAGTATCTGCTCCAGAAACCAAGTCTCCACTCTTCTTGGCAGACATCTGGTCATTCCAGCTTATAGTAAATGCTTTTTTTTTCAGGAATTGAGGCAGAAAAAGCAGCAGAGAGCTTAAGAAAAGGCACTTTCTTAGAGAAGAGTCTGCCTGTAGTCATTCTTGGGGCAGTAGGCATCTTAGGTTCTGAACTTATGTCTCCTCCTTACTTTCTCCTGAAGAAGATAAAGCTAAGGCCTTAGAAGAGACATTACTGGAGATAGAAGAAACAGAGACACTCCTTGAGGAGTACCTTGCAATGCAATGAGTTGGAGGTCTCCTTCTTGAATACACTTGTTTGCTAGCTCTAGAACTGGCTCTGAAGAGCAGATTGGGTGAGTCTCCAGACTCACCAACACATTGAGAACTGTCCTGGAGACCAGGAGCAAGTACTAGATTTTTCATTGATTTATTTGGATTTTTCAAGTTAACCATGGTGGTGGTTAGAGGAAGAGAAGTTAATCATGAGTATCTAGTTCTGAGCACTTTTTAAAGTAGTTTACCTTTGTACTAGTTATCTTATAGTATTGTAGCTAATTCATTTGCTACTGATAACATCCAGGCCAACTCTGCACAACTTGTGGAGGCTCCTGACCTTTCAAATGTCCCTCCCGAGTATCACGAATTCGCCGACGTCTTCGATGCAAGTATGAATTTATCTTAATGATTACTTTGTCAAAAATATCTATTTCAATGATGTTTCAATTATTATAATGAAATATTATTGGAATGTTTCAATAGTGTTTCGATACTATACTATACATGTTGTATTGGGACCCATCATTGGAATGCATATCTTGATACTGTTTCATCAACATATTGACCTTGTACTAGTATAAAACATGAGAACATAGTACATTGCTGGACATACTGGCAACCAGTGAAATACAGTTGGATCGTGACTTACTAAGCAGACTACAGACTATATAACGCAAATATAAATCGACATCACGTCTGAATTGCTTTGTTGCTTCTGCGCCTCACCCCATACAAACCATGTCTCCTGTCCACACCAACAAACCAGGCTACTACGGTCAAGGTTCTGTCGAAGTGTCCCAGGCGCTCGAGGGCGAAGGCGCCGTTCGTCGGTGTGCCATTTCAAAAGACGTGCTTGTGACACAGCCAGCAGAGGGGATCAATACCGTATTTGACATCCTTGATCGTGCCGTACGCACGCATGGTTCTCGTGATGCTCTCGGTTGGAGAGATGTTATTCGTATACACGAAGAGGAGAAAGAGATCACCAAGAACGTGGACGGCAGGAAAGTTGTAGAGAAGAAGAAGTGGAAATATTTCGAGCTCAGTCCCTATCAGTTCTACTCTTTCGTCGATGTCAAGCAAATTGTTTCCGAGATTGGACGTGGTCTTCTGGTGCTCGGTATCTGTGCTGATGATGTTTTCAACGTTTACGCTCAGACGAGGTCGGTTCCACTGGCTACGCTCGTGGTCTTACTGACCTCATAATGCCACAGTCCCAATTGGCAACTAATGGCTCACAGTTGCGCTTCAATTTCAATCACTATTGCCACCGCCTATGATACCCTAGGTGAAGACGGTCTCGCTCACTCTCTCAATGAGCCCAACTGTGTTGGTATCTTTACCAATGGGGAACTCCTCCCTGTGGTCGCTCGTGTCCTCCCGAAGACGCCCTCCATCAAATATGTAATCTACGATGGTGAACCTTCTTCCAAGGTTCTCGACTCCCTTACTGCAGCGCGCAGCGATGTCAGGGTTCATAGTATTGGGCAACTACGTGAACTCGGCAAGGACAAGCCAACAGAGCAACTTGAGGCTAGGCGTCCCAAGCCCGATAGCGTTGCATGTATAATGTATACTAGTGGTAGTACCGGGTCCCCGAAAGGTGTCATCATCACTCACGCCAACCTCGTTGCTTCCGTTGGAGGTGTAAAGACACTCCTTGGACACCATCTTACTCCTGAGGACAAATTCTTGGCATACCTCCCCCTTGCCCATGTCTTGGAGTATATCGTTGAACTCATCATGCTCTTTGTTGGTATATCTACGGGTTACGGTCGTGTCAAAACCCTCACGGATGCTTCTGTGCGCAACTGCAAGGGTGATATTGCTGCCTATCGGCCGACAATTATGATTGGTGTCCCAGCCGTCTGGGAAAGTATCAGGAAGGGCATCACTGCCAAAGTACAAAGTAGTGGTACTATCCGACAAGCGATTTTTTATGGTGCTTTAGCAGCAAAGAAGAGGAAAATACCTATTCTCTCCATTTTTGCAGATTATATCTTTGGCAGTGTTCGTGCTGCTACTGGTGGCCGCTTGCGTCTTGCCCTGACCGGTGGTGCTGCTCTGAGTCATGAGACCCAAGAGTTCTTGAGCACTGTTCTAGCCGATATCATCGGAGGCGCGTTTTCTATTATCTCGTGGGGCGACTTCTGGCTAATAGATCCGGCTTCCAGGTTACGGTATGACTGAGACATGTGGCATGTGCACAATTCTTCCTCCTGAATTAATGCAATATAGTTCCGTTGGCCTGCCAGTGCCTTCAACTGAACTCAAACTTCTCGATGTTCCTGATGCTGGTTACTTGTCAACAAACAACCCACCTCAGGGTGAAGTGTGTATTCGTGGTTTCTCAGTGACATCAGGCTACTACAAGCGACCTGATCTTAACAATGACGAGAATGTGTTTACGAAAGATGGATGGCTGAGAACAGGTGATATTGGACAATGGAATACCGATGGAACGTTGTTGTTAATTGATCGGTACGCCACATCTCTAGCAGGGCCTTCAGAACCTTATTTTCTCTCGACCGTAGTCTCAAAAACCTCATCAAACTTCAATCTGGGGAGGCGAGTCATGCACATCCGTAGTCCAAGATGGACACTGAATGTTTGCTTTCTAGTACATTGCCCTTGAACGACTTGAATCTATTTATAAAAGTTGTTTCCTCGTGGCCAACATCTGCGTTTACGCCTCTCAAGATGCCAACCAACCTATGGCCATCATCATTCCTCACGAGGCTCATCTACGTCATAGTCTCAATACTGACTCCTCCAAGAGTTTAGTGGATTTGTGTCGGGAGTCCAGTGTGAGAGAGCACGTATTGAAAGAGTGTAATGTGGTTGGTAAGAAGAATGGGTTTAAGCAGATGGAGCTTTTGGAGGCTGTCGTGTTGACGTCGGACGACTGGACCCCAGAGAGTGGTTTGGTCACAGCCGCACAGAAGATTCAGAGGACCAAGATTGCGAAGGCATTTGAAACGGAGATTAAGGCTGTTTATAAGCATTGATCCATTCGTATTTATCTTTTTTCCACTGTTCATTCTGCTTTTCAAAGTTTCAGTCCATCGATGATTTTGAGCCGTTTGCTACTTTGAAATCCTGTCCTGTTCTGTATACCTCCCTATTTATATATCTATATCTTGTTATCCTTTGATCACATTACGCTCGACAAGAGTTGAACTAGTGTTCAGGGTAGGATATCAGATATTGGAAAGGTTGTGACTACGAAACGGAAACGGGTTCGATGATAAAGATAGAAAAGATGGTCTAGAAGACAGCAGGAGAAAAATTTAGCTTGAGTGGGGGGAGGGTGGCGATCATAGACTTCGATCGGCTAAGATAAGTGACCAGAATCCCTGACAGTCGCTGGGTAAGCTTATAAAAGAGCGGCGAGAAGCATTAGAAGTTGATATGAATAAAAGTTAAGTAGTGATTGATGAAGATGAAATTGAGGTTACAGTCTACTTAGGACAAGAAAATTACAAAATAAAATACCGGAGCTGGAACTGAGTTTACAGATCTGAATCTGACAAAACTTTGTCCAGTAACAAAAATATGGTAATCAATTATTCACATACAACCATCCTGTTCAATTCTTATCGTGAAAAGAAGATTACAGGTACTACATATAGTATTCAAACTCTATTCAATTAATGTGTCATCGAGCCAAAGGCAGGAATGTTCGCCATCAGGAGCAGTCTTTCTCATGCTATCCACGACGTCGACATTAATCAAATTGTTTGCACTGATGCAATCCAAGGATCTTCGACTCTTCAAGCTATCTCACCTGCATTTAATGGCCTTGTCCAAAGATCTCAAAAGCTTCTTTGCATGACACCTAGAAAAATCATATCAAATTCTGAGAATGTTCTAGCTCAGATAAATGGGCACCTCGTTATGTGGTCAATAAAGAAATAAATCGTCCATTCAACTAATATTCATGAGTAAAACATCTTGGAAATTTAGCAAAAAAAGAGGAATGTGATAACATTATATGACAATGACAAATGTTTTTTCAAGCATCCAAGTTCCAAGAGAGAAATTTCTTAGAACTCAGCAATGTAAATGGCAACCTTTTATCCCTTCTTATTTCAAAGGGAGAGCTTGGATGAAACATGTTGGTTGTTCTACTATCTATATGCATAAATTACCAGACTTATCACAAATCATGCACTAATAGGTGAATATTGTTGTTGTTTCTTCTCCTGTAAGGAAAGCACATGCCCTAATATGAATGTATGTCCATGTAGAGAAGTGCAATTAGAAACTCACAATCATGTTCTTTATGATTGCACCAGATACAATAGGATAGTTGAGTAGTTGGTGACACATTGATTTTTGTATCTTCTTTTTTCTTCTTGTTTTTATTTAAATAATTTGGAAATTTTTATAGTTGTTCACTAACTAATTAGCTTAAGAGATTGATCAATTTATATACTGCAACAAGCAAACTAGTCCTAAAGCATAGTATATGGTAGGAATACATATATGCTACTAATTATATAGTTAGTAAAAAAGCTCCAGGAGAAACCTAAGTCTATTGTTCAAATAATACACCAAGTAAGAGCTTACCTTCAAAAGAAACATAAGAGGACAGAATGAGGTCTGAGGTCTCCTAAAGGTGGCAACTATTCTAAATACTCTAGAATATATTCTGGCAAAACAGTACTGACCAAGCAATAAATGATAGTGTATAGGTAGTTAAGCACTTTAATGGAAATATATAGAATATTGTCCAGAAATAGCAGGTATTTATCTGATAGCAACTGGGAATATAAAACAATGATCACCAGGATACTGGTAGTAGTTGGAGTTAGATGTTATGATACAGTGAAGTGGTAATATTCATTTATATATTCTTTTGGATTTTATATTGGACTTTACCTTGGATTTACTTGTTTTTTCTTATATTTGATGATGATGAAGAGGCACATGACTGTGGTCACATGACATATCACATGATGTGAGGTCATAGGCCTAGAGCAGACTAGAGTGGACTAGAGCAGGCTGGAGTAGTCTAGATGGATGATGTCAAGGAACATGTTAACAGCATGTCTACCTCATAGTGTATACATAGTGTACTCATGGATGATGCATGGACTTTAGAGTAGGGTAAATATTAAGTAGCATGGACCATGTGTAACTTATATAAATAAGATAGCAATCTAGCAGAGACTTCTTGTTAAGTTCTCTTGTGATCCCCACTTGATATTCTACTGAAGAGATTTATTGTTTGTGTTACTATTGGTCATTATGACTAGTAGTTGCCATAACATTAGAGTGCAAGGGTGACAGAGTTAATATAACAAACTCTGTAGAATTAACAACAGATATTGAAGTTTGTAATTTCCTTATAAATATAATATTTACTACTTATTTTCTCTATAATCCAATAAGGAATAGCAGTAAAATTTATAGAATAGTTGTTTCTCTAAGAATCTTATTCTATTCTGTTAGGTTTTTTGAAGAGATGAATGATATAATTGATACTTGAAAGTAGTATACTTAGGTTTCTTTAAAGCTTTAAAGCTTATTTGTACTTCTATTCAATTGCTCTAACATACTAGACATAGTTCACACTTGAGAATAAAAGTCTGCAAAGTTAAGACAAAGTTTAGATCAAGTGTGGAAACTTATCCATAAAAGTTGTGGACTTGAGAAATAACTTTGGCTTAAGCTTATATACTGCACTGTCAAAGTTGAAGATAATAGATCTCTTATTTTTATTTTTATTTCATTTTTAGTTTCTTATTTTAAACTTAGGACTAGAGTTTAGTGTGACATCACACATGACTGTCACAATGGTCACAAATCAGTGACACATGTCACAGTCACACAATCATATAATATATGGAAAGATATAAAAGATTCTAGAATAATAATATTATATAGTATGTTTACTATATATTGATTTTATAAACAATACATGGTCTTTAGGGTAGGTTAGTATTAGTCTGGTACAGATACTAGCTAATATATAAGATAGACACTTTGTACTAGGAAATTTATTAAGTTTTCTTATGTTAATCTAATACAAGGTTTTTTTGTAAATACTTTAAGTCTTCAATCATAACATATACTATCTATTTGTTGTTATGTTATAGTAACTACTAATCAAAACAATCAATAGCATACTAAGTAGTCTTATAAAGCAAGAGTCTCATAAGAATTATAAGAAAACTTAATAAAAAGTCTCTAATATATTGCTATCCTATTTATACTATAAATACATAATCCATGTTAGCAATAAAGTCCAGATTCAATGCTCTCTTCTTTCTCTTCTTCTTTCTCATCTGTACTCTTTTTATTTTTTCTTTTCTAATCTCTCTCTTAAAATCTTTTACTAAGTCCATTATATTTTCCAAGCTCTCCAACCCTTCCCAAGTGTTCTCTTCTACCATATATCTCTTTCATTTAACCAAATACTTTATCTTCCCCCTCATATCTTTCCTATTCAATATCTTCTCTACTTTATACTCTTTTTCTTTGTTTATCTCTACTGGAGAAGGTAGGATCTTTTTTTGTTCCTCTACTTGTTTCTAATACATTACTATTCTACTCACATTAATCTTTTCATTGACATCAGTAACTCCAACTCTATTACATTCTCTGATATAATTTTCTTTATTTTGTAAGACTCTACAAACTTTTCTGTTAACTTCTTTATCTCCCTATTTCTTATCTACCATGTTAAGTCCTTCATACTCAATAACACTTTATCTCCCACTTTATACTCCACCACTTCTCTTCTATTTCTATTTGCATATTTTTTATCTCCTTTTATAATTTTTTCAATGCTATCTTTGCCTTCTTATGTATCTCCTTCATTTTCTTCACAAACTTTTCATGCTTTCCCTTTTTTCTTATCTCAAAGCCCATCCTTAGTTCTCTTCCATATTTAACTTTGAATAATGATGATTTTGTAGCTGTATAGACTTTATTGTTAAAAGCAAACTCTGTAGTTACTAACCATTCTAACCAGTTTTCTTGTCTATTATTGATGTATATTCTCAAGTACTACTCCAACTCCTGATTTGTCCTGTCTATTTATCTGTCAGTTTGTAGATGAAAAGCTGTCAATAGCTTCTTTTATATTCCCAACATCTTGTTCAACTCCTTTATCAATTCTGCCACAAACTGTGGACCTTTGTTCAAAATCACACTCTTAGGCAACCCATGCAACTTCTACATATTGTCTTTAAACAACATTACTAACCCTTCTACTGTTATTTTTTCTGTCATTGCTATAAAATGTAATATTTTTGAAAACCTATCATATACTACCAAAATCAAATCATGACCTTTTGATACTAGTAACTTTATAATAAAGTTCACTAATATATATTACCACAGTCTCTCTAACACTGTATTCAGCCTCAATTTTCATACTAGCATCTCTGCTTTATTCTTCATCCTCTAACACTGATTACATCCTTCTACATATTTCTTCACTTTCTTAGTAGCTCCTAACCACCAATAATTTCTAGTGACCAGTTCTACTGTCTTCTACTGTCTTCCATATCCTACTATTGGTGCATCATGATGTAGCTGAATAATTTCCAACCTCAAACTCACATCCTTTGGAATATACATTTTCTCTTTCTTCAATACTAATTCATCCTCAATCTGCTACTTATCATTCCTCAACACTTTAACCCCAGCCCTTTTCATTTCTTCCACTACCTTATTATCTTTTACCTCTGATTTTTTAATCTTTTCTACAATTTCTTCTTCAGCTTCCTCAATCAATAACTGTCCTTTCTCTATTGCTCTAATCTCTAACCACTCCTTCTTTAATATTACTTGATTTTCATTATCTCTTTCCACTCTCTTTATCTAATCTGCTCTTCTACTCAAACTGTCTGCTCTACCCATACTCTTACTAGCTATATGCTTCAAAGTGAAATCAAATCTTGACAAGTATAAAGCCTATCTAGCTTGCCTTTGATTTAACTTCTGAGCCTTCATAAAGTACTCCAAGTTCTAATAATTGCCAACATCTCTTTATTGTAAATTTTGTAATTTCTTTTAGCTTTATTCAAAGACTTCAAATATAGGCTACTGGCCTCCACTTCTCATTCTCACATTTCATCAACAATACTCCTCCTATAACAAAGTCTAACACATTTGCTTCTACCTTCATTTCTTTATTCAAGTCTGATGTTACCAAGACTGGTTCTATTGTAAACCTCTTCTTCAACTTCTCAAATGTCTTCTGCTGCCTCTCTCCCCAATTCCATTTCACATCTTTCCTTGTTATCTCATGAAGGGATTTTACTACTCTTATGAAATCTTTGACAAACTATCTATATATTTCTAATATCACACTCCACTTCTGACCTACTATCACATCTATCTCTGCTCTCTTCTTATATTCTCTATAATATAGTTCTACCTCTACTGTATACTTGATGAGTTCTTCATGGTTGAAAATACTATCCATATTCCTTATATAAATTGGCCTATCTAACTTCTTCTTCTTAAACTTATTCTTCCTTGCAAACTCCAAACTCATTACCAATCCTGTTACTCCACTATCTAATAATGCCTCCACAACAATTCCCTCTTTGTCATCTTTCTGTTTTAATCCTATCTTAACTGTTACTTTTCTCAACATCTTTTCCTTCTTCTCTTTCTTTGAGCTATTAGTACTAGTAAGATAGCTATTTGCTCTCATCATTGTCTTCATTACTCTACTCATCAAAACTTTAAATCTATTACTTGAGAGCTAACATTTTGGTCTCCCAATCTTTATTCTCCTATTCTCTTCAATCTCTCTTCTATTTCTACAATAATAGGTAATATATCCAAAACCTCCACAAACAAAACACTTCCTCTACTGCATTGCTATTTCTCTGCTCTTTTCTCTTCTTTTCTCCAATACCTTCTACTGTTTCCATTCCTTCTCTGCTCTTCCTCCTCCCATCTTTTGTTATATTTTCTTCTTCTTCATTCTCTTTTCTACTCTCTTCTTCTCTTCTCTATATTTTCTCTTTCTAATTTTACCAACTGTATTTGTAAATCTAATATTATTTCATTGTTTTCATTACTTGCTATAACAATCTTATCACTTTCTCCTCTCCCACATCTCTAATCAGTTCTTCCATGCTTATCTGATTGAAAATATGTGTTGCCATGGTGTCTAATAACTAAAATGCTTTTTCCCAAAATTCCTCTGTAAGTGCTAGCCAGTATTTTTCTTACTTGACCTCATACTGTCTACCAACTATTTGTCTACTGTCCCACTAACTACTGCCCTAATGAATACTGGCTATTATTCCTAAGAAGGAAATCTTTACTCTAGATATTTTCTTACTGGACAATGTCATTCCTCTGTGTGGAAAAATTACAATGGATCTTCAGCATAAGGCTACTACTCAAAAAGAACAAGTATACTACATAGCTTCACTCACTTAAATGATAAGTATATATGGATGTTAGCCTAGGTATAGTCAACACTGTCAACAACAATCTTCTAGTGGCTATTATCTACCTCTTGAGCCTAGAGTCCAGCTATATAAAGTTTGTAGCAATTGACTACATTGGTCACATACCAAGGATGAATAGAGAATAAAGTAAGGAGACTGCAAGATATAGTGTTTTTAAGAGTAGTCAAGTTCTACTGTTGTGGCAACTATTAGAGTTGAAGATAGTAGACTTTATTTCTTTTCTTACTTTCACTTTCTTTTCTATTTTTTTATGCTTAGGGTTAGAATTAAAGGTTAATATAACATTACAAAATATCACATGACATGATATGGTGTCACACATATGTCACAAGTCATAGTCATACAATTACATATCATACAAAATATCATAGAAGATTTCAGAACAATGATATTATACCATATGTTCTTTAGAGTAGGCTAGGTTTAGTATAACATGGACTATTAGCCAAGTATATATAAGGTAGACACTTTGTACTTAGAACTCCATCAAGTACTCTTATATAAATTCTATACAAAGTTCCTTTATTAACTTAACTCTGAGTCTTCAATCATAATAGCAACTACTAATCAAAATAGTTAATAGTGTACTAAGTAGTCTTATAGAGTAAGAGTCTCATAAAGATTACAGGAAAACTTGACAAGAATTCTCCAATATATTTCTACTCTATTTATACTATTAGTATATAGTTTGTACTAATAATAAATAACTCTATCCTAATGTCTATGCTGTTATGACTTAAGCCTCAGTAATAACAAAACTACTGATCTGTACTACACTAACCTTAGCCTATCTTAAATACCATGCATATTACATACTATTAACATATAGGATAACATTATTGTTTTGGAATCTTTTACATTCTTTTGTATGATACATGATTGTATAACTGTGACTTATGACCAATGTGTGACATAATGCTGACTCCTACCCTAAGTCTAAAATAGAAAATAAATTGAAATAAAATAAAAATGAGAAAGAAAATAAAAATAAAATAGAGTCTACTATCTTTAATTCTAACATTACTTCCCCTTTGAGGTTTTTCCTCTGGAGAAACTGACTTCTATTTTCACCAGTTCCTCTCCAACTTTTGAAATATTCTTCTTCAAACTTCCTGTCATTCCATCTATACAACACCTTAGCCATATATTTCTCTGGTAACTCCTCTCTCTTAAAGTCTCTTTCTTCTATCCTATTCAACTTTTCTTATCATCTTACTTCTGCATTCATCCTCTCCTCAAATTATACTAATACTTCTTTTGTATTCTCTAAGTCTTCCTCCCTTATCCAAGGATCATGTTCTGTGATAAACCCCTTCCATTGTACCAAGTACTTCACTACTCTCCTCATTTTTATTTTATTTAGTATTTTTTTGACTTTCCATTTCTCAACTCCTTTTACCTTCACTGGTTTTACTTCTTCTATCTTTTGCCCTCCTATTTGTTCTCTATATTGCACTACTTAACTAATGTTCACTACCAGATGAATTCTCATTGAAGTTAACAACCATAATTTGATTTCATTGGTAGAAACTACCTTATCAATGATGTATAGACCAATATATCAGTCCACTAACTTCCTTACTGGTTGTTCTTTGAATA
>Ga0157366_1001062_pt1 | contig 11475 bp, 14 predicted proteins | sample AttbisABBM1_FD_113149 | JGI IMG/M metagenome (GOLD analysis project Ga0157366, IMG submission 113149) | Fungus gardens microbial communities from leaf cutter ant in Botucatu, State of São Paulo, Brazil - Atta bisphaerica ABBM1 | ecosystem: Host-associated > Fungi > Mycelium > Unclassified ...
CGCGGATCACAGTCCCGATTTCCTGACCATGTGTCTCCAGCGCTAAATGCCCCGTGTCATAAAAACGGATATCCGCGTTTGGAATATCTCGTGTCCATGCCCTGGCACCTGCAGGTGGGAAAAAGGGATCATTCTTTCCCCACACCGCCAACAATGGAGGTTGATGTTGACGGAAGTACGCCTGAAACTCCGGATATTTCTCCACGTTGGAGGCGTAGTCCAAAAGCAGATCAAGCTGCACATCTGCATTGCCGGGGCGCGCTACCAGATAGCTTTCCAGTGCAATTGCATCCGGCGCAACCAGGCTGGTATCCGGCACGCCCTCCAGATATTGCCACCGGATGGATGCGGGCGTAGGAAATTCGTGTAATGCATCACGATTCTCTTGTGAGGGGTCGTTCCAGTATCGCTGAATCGGCACCCAGCCCGGCCCAAGCCCTTCCTCGTAGGCATTCCCATTCTGGGAAATAATGGCAGTCACACGTGAAGGATATGCCGTCGCCAGCCGCCAGCCTACAGGAGCACCGTAGTCAAACACCTGCATAGCATACCGCTCCAGTCCCAGCTGTTCGGTGAACTGTGCAATCGTCCTGGTAATTTGATCGAACGTATAAGCGTACAGTCCACGAGCAGGCGCCTCCGTAAATCCAAAGCCCGGAAGGTCAGGAGCAATGACATGGTATGCATCAGCGAGCATTGGGATGAGATTGCGATACATAAATGACGAAGCGGCATACCCATGCAACAACAGCACCACCGGCCTGCTGCGATCACCTGACTCACGATAGAACACCTTCACGTCTCCCACCTGCTCGAATCGATGATGGACCTGTAAATTTACAGCATCAGTGGTGATCAAGCCCGCTGAATCAGTCGGATGTGTCGAATTCATAGTTAACCTCTAAGTAACCTTAAAAATAGGAATTACAGGTTACAACATAAAGTGTAACTAGAAAAATTAACTTTTATGGGTTACATTGCTGCAATGAAAACAAATAAAAATCCCCGTTGCGCTCCTCTCTTTGTTGGAGATAATTTGGCGCTTGACTTCATCAACAGTGAATTTGGCGTGGATGAGGCACACCAGGAATGTTTGTCGAGTGATGATGCCGTGCTGGTCTGGCTGAAGCTCGCTGGTGTACTTCCCGGCAATATTGATAAACCCCCACAAGGATTGTTAGCACTCGCTTTGCAATTGCGCAAAAATGCGAAAGCGTTGGTCACGGCGGCCAGGTTCGGAGTTTGCACAGAAGCCACGACCGTCAACCAGATTCTCGCTGCCGGTTACACGCCCAGGGAATTGAGCTGGAACAAGGCAGGCAACACATTCCAGGTGGTGAGGGTACTCCGGGAGGAAGATGCTTCCAGCCTGCTCGAACCAATTGCCCAATCCGTTGTAACGCTGCTAACAGGGACTTCGCCAGACCTGATCAGGCAATGCGAGGCACACGACTGCACACTCATGTTCCACGATAAGACCAAATCTCACCGACGCCGCTGGTGCAGTATGGCCACATGCGGCAACCGGATGAAAGTGGCCGCATTCAGGTCCCGTACTAAAGAGGGTACTGTTGAAAAGTTAACGATGAGGTAGCCGTTGATGTTATTAACCCCCTGAAAGGTCTTATCTTTCAAAGACCCGACTCACCAGACGCATCTCAAATGATCCAGCCTGACCTTTTTACTAAGGCGTACCACGCCTGAATAGCTTCGTCGTCCAGCCAGAAAGTGACGGAACCACGATGGGTGAGAGCTTTGTTGTAGGTCTTCCAGTTGGTGATTTTGTACTTCTGCTTTGACACGGTACTGCCTGTATTATCAGGATGATGTGTGATCTGATCCTGCCGTTTGGCAAAAGTTAGATTTATTCATAGATGGTCGTCCCCTGTTTGCAAGGTTAAATATGTAGTGGTGGCTTTACGGGTCATTGATTGCAGCCATAGATCCGGACTTTGCTGAGATGGTATGAAACACCTCGGTCCCTGATGGAGGCCTCGAGCAACAAAGCGTTCTTTCTGGAGCCTCGAATAAAGCAGGTTTTCCCCATCAGACCTGTCCTGCCATCACTTCATGTTTGCCTGAGCAATCGGTGGTATTGTTTCTGTCTTACTGATTCAGATACTTAAGCATTCATCACTGGTGCACAGTACTCTTGATCTTTTGCCAAGAGTGCCCATACTGTCAGTGTATTCTTATTAACCAACGCTACCGAGGCAATGTTGTTATTCCGGTGTTCCATGGGCCGGCTGGCCCATCCCGATACGGCATCCTGTTCATGTTTGGCCGACTGCAACACAGCTCTCGCGCCGTGAATAAGTAAGATTCGCAAATAAATATCGCCTCGTTTGTTTATCCCAAGCAGGACTTGTTTACCGCCGCTGGAATGCTGGCGTGGAACCAGCCCTAGCCAGGCAGCCAGTTGTCGGCTATTTTCGAAATTACTGGTGTTGCCGATAGTCGCAATAAGTGCGGTGGCGGTGATAGGGCCAATACCCGGGATCTTACTGATACGCTGACACAATGCATTTTGGCGGTAGTAAAAATGCCCGAATAGCATGGGCGCTAATAAACAAGAAAAAAGCGCACGATGTTAAATAACTCATTGATTTAATCATTAAAAAATCATGATGCATTGACTGGCAGAACCGACTCTCTGTGAACCTAGTAAATAGCTGAGCTGTAATAATTCATGGTGCTAATGAGGGCAGAGAGTACGGATGTTCATCAGGGCCCACGAAGCCGGATAGAAGTCAACCACGCGGGCCTAGGTGAGCAGGACTGCGCGTACCTGCCCACCCATTTGTGGGAGGGGGGCGGCCCGACTAGAACCCCCGGTTCAGGGAAATACCGCATGCAGTATCTGTGGAATATCAGATCTCGATCACCTACTCGGTCATCCGCCATGCACACCACCAGGATGCGTCGCCCCTAGTGGTGGTTTGGGTATGCAAGCAGTCGGACCATTCATCTTCATTGAGAAGGATGATTCACTGAAAAGTCGACCGCTCTTTAATGCCGGTGCGGTCCTTCTATCTTGCGGAGGGGACGTTTAGAGCCTGGCACCACCCGTCGCGTCGATCACCTGTCCCGTAGTCCAGCGTGCCTCGTGCGATGCGAGGAAGGTGATGACGTCAGCGACATCGACAGGTTGACCCACTCGCGCGAACACCGACATGGCCTCCGCTCCGGCACGTGCCTCCGGCACCGTGATCCACGCCGCATTCATGTCTGTCTCCGTCACTCCCGGCATAACCGTATTCACCGTGATGCCGCGCGGACCGAACTCAGGGGCGAGCGCCAGCGTCAGCGTTTCAATGGCACCTTTCGACGCCGCGTAGGCAGGATGCGTCGGAGCCGCGACACGCGTGAAACCCGTCGAAATGTTAATGATTCGTCCATTGTCGTGGATGTGATCGGCAATTGCCTGGATAAGGAAGAACGGCGCCTTGAAGTTGACCGTCATGACCTCATCGAAAACGGATTCACTAGTCTGAGACAGGGTAGCCGATGGAGCTACGCCAGCATTGTTCACGAGAATGTCGAGCCGAGGTTCGCCCGTGGCGGCGATCGCAGCTGCCTTGAACTGCTCCCAGAGACTATCCGTTGCTTCTTTCCCGCGACTCAAGTCCGATTTGATGGCGACACCTTTTGATCCGAGAGCCTCGATCTCGCGGATGGTGGCATGAGCCGCATCCGCATTGCTGCCGTAGTGCACGCCGATGAACGCTGCCCCTTCTCTCGCAAAGGCCAGTGCGACAGCACGGCCGATACCACGCGAGCTTCCTGTTATAAGGGCTGTTTTGCCAGAGAATCTTCTAGACATTGACCACTCCTTTTTGATTAAATTAAATAGTTTTCACTATAATAATACTGAAGAATTGCTGTCAATTATTTTTATAGGAGTCGATATAAAAATGAGTAAACCTGCCCGGAAGCGTGGCAGACCGAGGTTGCTGGACCGTGATGTGGGGCTCGATGTCGCCGCGCGGCTGTTTTGGGAGCATGGCTATGAGGGAACCTCGATAGCCGATCTGACCGCGGCCATGGGTATCCCGCCGCCGTCCCTCTACGCAACGTACGGCTCGAAGGAGGATCTCTACCGACAGGCGCTCGACTATGTCAGCGAGCGTGAGAGCAAGCAGTGGCTGGAAGCGCTGAACGGAAACATACCGGCCTACGATACAATAGCGTTCTACCTGCATGACGGCGCGGCACGCTTTACTGACCCGGGAAAGCCGCGCGGCTGCATTGTTTCGACTGCTGTTCTTCAACATGCCGAAAAGAGCAAGTCGGTCGCCGAGGCGGTCGCCGCTCGGCGGGAGCTCGCGCTACAGACCATCAAGGCGCGCTTTGACCGTGCCGTTGCCGAGGGGGAGCTTGCCGTGGAGACTGATACGGACGCCCTCGCACGCTTTTATGGGGCAGTTGTGCAAGGTATGTCCGCGCAAGCCTGTGATGGGGCAAGCAGCGAAACACTGAAGCGGTTGGCAGATATTGCGTTGTCAGCGTGGCCTTGGCCCGAATCTCATCGCAAGAAACCGACTGCGTGAGTGCGTCGGCTTTCACCAGACATGATACCTGTATCTCCGGGCTTCGGCCCCAAGGATTCGATCAAGAGCGATACGCGAACGTCTGCTTTCGCATGCATGCCGGACCTTGGAAAACGGTCGTAAAACGTCGAGTCATCGCAAAACCATTGTTCATACGGATGATCGCGTGAAATATAGAGGTCGGATGTAATCAGCAGGTCAATGTCATACTGTTCTATAGCCTTGAATGGCCGATCAGCCATTTTGACAATATCAAATGTCATGTTGGGTGCTTCAACGGACAATTTACTTAAACCCGGAGCCAGCGCGGTCAGTGACACGTAGTCTGAAGCCATCAACCGAATATGCCTTTTGGCCATCGCCGGACTGACAGCGCAGTTGCTAAGAACACCCCCTTCAGATAGTGGTTATCTGCGGCAGCGAACCAGTAATGGGCTAAGTGATAAATGGACGTGTATCTGACAAGCCGGTGCCTGTTAAAAAACCGCAGCAGCTCTGTTGTCAGCCATATACGGGCATCAGCAGACCGACGGCAGCAGCATATAGATATCAGCGTGGGTGATACATCAGCGTCGTACATTTCTTTGAAGGTAGCGACGATTTCCTGTGTGGTCATGCCTTTGGCGTATAGGGACAAAATCTGGCTGTCCATCTGCGTGATACGCGTCTGATTTTTCTTAATCAGTTGAGGTTAAAAGGTATTTTCACGGTCACGCGGTGTGTTCAACTCAATCTCGCCGTCATCGCAAAGCAGGGTTTTTGGTGAGTAGCCATTGCGGGTATTAGAACCTTTTTTTGGCGCGTTTTTCTCATGTCCGAGATGGTCTGTCAGCTCAGCATTGAGGGCCGTTTCGACGGTAAGTTTCGTCAGCATACGGGAAAACTGGTTAAGATCAGCTTCGGTTTTAAGACCCTTAGCCAGTTCAGCCGCCAGTACTTTGAGTTTCTTTTCGTCCATAATTTACCTGTCTTTGTTGATGGAATGAACATATCAAAAACAGGCAGATACACAATTTAAATTACAGTCTCTCTTTTCATGTTTTTTATGGTACCTCTTTTTAAATTAATCCTGACCACTGATACCTTTTTTGACCTGCAATCACAATATTAAAGCTGTAAGGCAATGCAGGTGCGTTTACGTCCCCACACCGCCGCCGTTCAGATTTTTTCTGCGATACCCTGCGCTTCCCGTATGGCCTGCTCCAGGTTGGTTTTCTGCACTTCGGAACAACCCAGCGTCATTTCATTAAGTACGGTATGAAAATCATAATGATTTTTTGATTTGCAGTTAATGTGATTCCGGCGCGGTGGATTGCAAGCCGGACTGGATAAATGCGAGCACAGTTGCAATTAATTTGAGCAGAAGACGATTTTCATTTGCAGTTAATCTGAGCAGAAAAACGGGGGTAAATGCGAGTCGCTACAATTAATGTGTTAACAGATTAATATGTATTAACTTAGACTTGACCTGACGATTTTCTTTGGCTGCATACAGTCTACTTTGAACGGGGTGAAGGATGCTGATCTTCAATGTTTTTGGGCGACACATCGGAGTCAAACGTGAGGGCGGCCGCTGGTTGGTGTTCCGTGTAGATCTGGCTGAGAGAAAATTTTCCAGGCTTTACGAGATCGCTATTCCAGACGACATGACAGAAAACGAAATACCTAACTGGCTGGGTGACATTTTCCATGAGGCAGCAACAGAGCGTCATCCTGATGTGAGACGAATCGAATAAGAAATCTTGCCTACACTCTGTATATTTAAAAATTGATATCAGCTATCACAGGACTGTCTGTCAGATTAGATGTAGCCCTGACTTGTTAATGTGTCAGCTCAAGTCTGAGCTAATATAATTAATGGCCATTTAAATTGACCGCTTAACGGCGTTTACTGTTCCGTTGCTCCCCAAACCCCTATGCCCGCCAGGATACCGCTGCGTGGTGTGATGGTATCGAGCATGCGTTGGCTTTCTTCGGCGGCACCCCACGGCATCTGTTGTTTGATAATGCTAAGGCCATCATTCTTGAACGAGACGTCTACGGTGACGGGCGCCATCGCTGGAACCCACTATTGCTGGCACTCGCGGAGCAGTATGGTTTTTCACCCAAGGTCTGTCGCCCCTACCGCGCCAGGACCAAGGGCAAGGTTGAACGTTTTAACCGTTATCTCAAGGAGAGTTTCGTCGTGCCGTTGGCAACGACCTTCAAGCAGTCAGGTTTGATGCTGGATGTTGACTCAGCTAATGCCCGCGTGGGGCCATGGCTGGTACGAACCGCCAACGCCAGGAAGCACGGCACCACGGGTATTCCTCCTGACCACCGACTGCAAAAGGAGCTGGCCGCTTTAGCGCCCAGCAGAGTAGGGCTGAAAATAGCAGCATCTTACTCAGACCCGGAAACCCCAGATCCACACCCGTGAAAGCAGGAGAGGCATTTCCCACCATCGAGATAAGCCATACCGGGCTGATTTCATGCGTATCGAGCTGATCTATAAGCCAGCGGCAGAATGTACACGTCAGGAAAAAAATTTGCGAGCCGACGGCCGCTATCCAGAGCACCTTCGCCAGCAGGATACTGTAAGGCAGCAGTCCCATTGCGAGCAGAAAACCTGAGATCGTGGCAGCACAAAAAAAGTTATTACTGGCGCGCGAGTACCATTCTGCAAGGATAGTCTGACGACAAAAAACCAGCCGCAGAAGCTGGATATCCGTTTTTATGACACGGGGCATTTAGCGTTAGAGACGCATGGTCAGGAAATCGGGACTGTGATCCGCGCATTCCTGGATGATAATGTGCGCTGAACTATGTGAGTCATTCGATTACAGTGAGTGAGTTCACTGGCACAGTACAATACTGCGTGTTCTTCATTCCGGATGGCGCGTAATAGATTGGGCTGCTGATTAGAAGGCAAGCCCAATGTTTGCTGGTAATCTGCCTTGCCACAACGTCTCACCCGCACGGATGGCCCGAAACAGAGCTAACCTATTGCCCTGTATGAGATGTCAGGCCCTGCTCGATTGACACGGAGGGCTTGACTCCCCTCCCCTGATGTGCCTTTGATCTGCGCCCCAGATCCTGGACACCACAGTCATTCTGTCCACATCGGATAAAGCGATATTCGGCTACCCGCACTCGATGAGCTGCTGCTGAGCCTCAACAACTGTTTCGTTCCGCATACGGGTCAACTTGTGTTAGACGAGTCCGCCGCGTTCATCATCAGTCATGGGTGATGCACTATTTGACGATACGTTCCTCATGGGTTTCCTGGGTGTGTGGCTTTCCAGCAAGGCGGTACAACGTGCTCGCAAAAAATCGTGCAATTGCTTGATCGCAGGCGTCAACTGCGAGCGATGGGCGCAGACCAGATTCAGCGGCGCGGGCTCCCCATAGGTGGCCGGAAGCAACTCCAGTAACCGCCCGGCCTTGAGGTCTTCTGCCAGATCCAGTCGCGATTTGTAGACCAGACCTTCGCCAGCAATGGCCCAGCGGCGGACCACATCGGCATCGTCGCTCACGCGGTTACCCGTGACGGCCACGGTACGGTCACCACCGGGCAAAGTGAAGCGCCAGCGATCATGGATTTGTTCACCCCAGACGTAGCGAAGGCAGTTATGTTGCCGCAGGTCGTCCGGCTTAGCCGGCATGCCATGCCGTTCAATGTAGACTGGCGCAGCACACAAGACACGCCGGTTGTCGCTAGCGACTGGCAGCGCCAGTAGCGATGAATCGGGCAGTGTTCCGTAGCGCACGACAGCATCCAGCGGCTGGCTGATCAGGTCAGCCGCACGGTCGCTTATTTTCAGGTGTAGTGACAGGCCAGGGTGCTGGTATTGGAAGTCATCCAGCCATGGCAGTAGCAGGTTGCGCCCAAAATCAGAGGGGGCCGATAGCCGCAGCGGGCCGGTCAGCTCAGCCTGGCCCTCGGTCAGCGCATACTGGCCTTGTGCTTGTGCGCCCATCATGGCCCGTGCGTGTGGCAGGTAACGCTCGCCGGCACCTGACAGTTGCATGCTGCGCGTGGAACGAGTGAACAGTCGGGCGTCCAGGGCTTTTTCGAGCCTTTGTACTGACGCGCTCGCTTGTCCTGGCGCAATGTTCAATTGGCGCGCCGCTTCCGAGAAGCTTCCGGCGTCCGCTGTGCGCACAAAGATCTCAACGTCGTCGAGTCGGATGATTTTCATTGAAATGCCAAAATTGTTTTAGCTTTAAGGGTGTTTATCTCCATATTGAAGAAAAATACCATGACCTCCTCACATTCACCACAGAACGTAGGAGTTTTCTCATGAAAGCCATTGGTTTCTATCAAAACCATCCCATCAGCCACCCACAGGCATTGCAAGACATCGAGTTGCCGACACCACAACTGCGCGATTACGATCTGCTGGTCGAAGTCAAAGCAGTGTCGGTCAATCCGGTCGATACCAAGATCAGGCAGGGCGGCGATATTCCCACCGACGGCGCGCGCATTGCTGGCTGGGACGCGGCGGGCATCGTTCGTGCCACTGGTTCGCTGGCCACGCGCTTCAAGCCTGGCGACCGCGTCTGGTATGCGGGCGACATCACCCGTTCGGGCAGCAACAGCGAACTACATGCGGTGGACGAACGCATTGTCGGCCCCATGCCGACCTCACTGGATTTTGCCGAAGCGGCATCCTTGCCATTGACGGCCATTACTGCCTGGGAATTGCTGTTCGACCGCCTGCGTGTTCATGCTGAAGATCCCACCGACAAGAACGTGCTGCTGGTGGTTGGCGCGGCAGGCGGCGTCGGCTCCATCCTGACCCAGTTGGCGCGCACGTTGACGGGCATGACCGTCATCGGCACAGCCTCGCGGGTAGAAACCCGCGACTGGGTGCTGTCCCATGGCGCACACCACGTCATCGACCACCGCCAGCCCTGGGCACCGCAATTGGCCGCGCTGGGTATTGAGCATGTCACTCACGTGATCGGTCTGAATCAGAGCGCCGACTACGTGCCGCAGATCGCTGCCGTGCTGCGCCCTGAAGGCCAGTTCGCGCTGATCGACGACCCGGTGGACCTGAACATCGGCCCTTTCAAGGGCAAGTCCATCTCGATCCACTGGGAACTGATGTTCACCCGTCCGATGTTCGCTACCCCCACCATGGCTCGCCAGCACGCTTTGCTTCGCCGCGTATCGAAGTTGGTCGATCAGGGCCAGATCAAGCACACCATGACTCGGCGCATCGATGGCATCAATGCGGCCAATTTGATCCAGGCGCACGCGTTGGTCGAGGCCGGCAACATGATCGGCAAAGCCGTGGTTGCCAACACCTGAGCTATCGAGACAAGGAATATCGATATGACACAGCCAGCCATCCAGACGGCAACGATCAGCCTTGAAGCCGCACAAAACCTGATAGAGCAGGCTCGTCGTGCATGTGCTGCTCGCGGATTCGCCGCCACCATTGCCATCACCGATGCAGGCGGCCATCTGCGTGCATTCGAACGCGCGGACACGGCCCCGTTCCTGACCGTGGGCGTCGCCACCGACAAGGCCTGGACTGCGGCTTCGTTTGGCATGGCCACGCATCAGTGGAATCAACTGATGGCCGACCCCGCCGTTACCCCCTTATCTCAACATCCGCGCATGACCCCTGTGGGCGGTGGCGTTCCCATCGTCCATGACGGGCGTGTTGTGGGCGGCATTGGGATATCTGGAGGGACATCTGTTCAGGATCACGAAGCCGCAGAGGAAGCCTTGTATCACGCAGGTTTTGGGCAATGAAGGCCGAGCCTTCCCATTCCGTCAGGATCACCCGATGAAAAAACACTGCGCCAGCAATGCCGGACACTGGCCCTATGCCATGTACGTTATGCCGGATGAACAAAGCAAGGAGTCTCTTATCAAGCTGTCTGATGGCATTAAAACAGTCATCAGGAAAAATGTCCCTGTTCCGTTCGATGCAAAAAAACGCGAAATGTTTCTTTTCCGCACCATTGACGAACAGGAACAAGCAACTACCAGTGGCGGTCAGCGATTATTTATATCTAACTGAAAAATAAGAGAAGCTTGAAGCCCTGCACTGCAGGGCTATTCCTTTCAGCAGTCCATCAGATATCGATGCGCTTTAGGATACAGCCAGCCTTTGTGGGTTCGGATGTAAGTTATGTCCTAATATATCCCGTTTGTCAGTAACCCGCTTCAGTTCCTTCTGGAGTCGGCGGATCTCAGCCTGAGCATCTGACTGTTCTTTGTGGATGGTATAGACTGTGGGTAGTGGTATCGAGACGTGTTGCAACACTGGAAACAGAATGGCCACGCTCGGCAACCTGTTTGACTGCTTCAATTTTAAACTCTTCAGGATAACGCTTACTGCTCATGAGCATCTCTCTTTAAGCCATTTTAAATGACTCTGAGGTGTCTGTTAAACCCGTGTCGATTCAGTATCACGTAGTGAGACTTTCTTAACGTCCGCTTCTGGCCTGAGCCACCAATAAACATTTTATCCATTTAAAAAACAAAAAGTTAAATTAAAACTCAAAAAAAAATCGAATTATTGGACTGATTAGTCTATATTTATCAAAATTGATAGAAGAACTGTTTAGATATGGCTAAAACAATATTAGTAGAGCGCTCGCGTGGTCGTCCACGTGAGTATGAAGAAGCAGAGGTGATTGAACGGGCAATGCAGGTTTTCTGGACTGAGGGTTACCACGCTACCTCTCTGCCGGATCTGCTTGCTGCAATTCAAATATCACGTAGCAGTCTTTACGCAGGCTTTGGTGATAAACATGGGCTTTTTCTCCGTGCCCTTGATCATTATATTCAACAGGCACTGTCGCGTCTGGATCAGGATCTTGGTGCAGCTTCTGATGCTTTGACCGGTATACGGGTCTGCCTTGATGGTTACCTGGCACGCATGCAAGGCAATGCCGGTAAACGGGGCTGCCTTGTTGTAGCCAC
>Ga0157366_1001064_pt1 | contig 11452 bp, 10 predicted proteins | sample AttbisABBM1_FD_113149 | JGI IMG/M metagenome (GOLD analysis project Ga0157366, IMG submission 113149) | Fungus gardens microbial communities from leaf cutter ant in Botucatu, State of São Paulo, Brazil - Atta bisphaerica ABBM1 | ecosystem: Host-associated > Fungi > Mycelium > Unclassified ...
ACCATGCATGCACCATGTGTACACCATGAGGAACCCATGTCCCTTGATGTCATCCTAATCCTAGACTCTTCCCGATCCTTCTAAACTACTCTAGACTCCTCTAGGCCTATGACATCATGTCATGTGACTTCCCAGTCACATGCCCTCTCTCTCTTGTCATAGACTAATAATATAACTACTACTATATCTTATCTCTGTTCTAACCCTAACCCTAAAGTCTATCCACCCTTTCGTCTTATAACACCATATCCTTCATGAGTGTGGTAGATATAATGGTTATTGGAATCTGAGAAGGGACTCATTAAGTCATTTTGTCATGTTCTTGGAAACTAATCCAAGTGCATTCACTTTTTCTGACTCTTTAGTGTAAATATTTTTATAGACTTTTACCTTTTCTCTTGTTTCAGTTTTGTCTCTTTTTCTTTTGTCTTTAGTCCCATGTAGTCTGATTTCTTTTGTAAGTAGTTACAAAGTAGCTACCACGGTCTGCCTATGTGCTCCATGTAATAAATTGTTGAATTAAAAAAAAAAAAAACCACATCATGACACTGAGAGTGTTTTCAAGTTCATTGAAATTGACATCTGCAGACAGATTTGGTTCCTTGCATTGCCACACTGCAAGCTCATTGGCAGGCAGAGAAATCCGCTTCTTTCTCTTGACTTTCTCCTTCAATGCAGTAATGCAGTCATTGTTATCATACTTCACCTCAAACACCCCCCTAGGGTGTCATGTCATGTTTAATGGTGAGACACCACACATTAGCCAGTGGTTCTTTGACAGCATTGAATTGCATCATACTGTAGAAGGAGTGTGGATACGTACTAGGTACCTCCACAATCAGTGTGTCTTCCTCCGAAAGCTTGAGTTCCCTCAACTTTTGTCTTGGGTGAAGTCTTTTGACATTTCTAGATAAGAAGGCCTGCTGTATTTGACTCTTGACAATTTCGTTGTCGTCAACGGTCCCATCCTTGCATTGCCACACTGAGGACGAGTTGACGGCAAAATTATCGAGGTCGGGTTTCATCATTTTCTTGACATTAAATCCGTCATTAAATATGACATGGCATCCTAGGGGATGTGTTTGATGTGGAGTATGACAGCATCACCACATTGAAGAATAATGACGAGGTTTGACCATAAGCATGACTAAGATCTGTTACATTGCACATACTCTCCGCCCAGGGTACTCCAAATTTTTTGTAGTATGTATTGAAAATCGAGCATGCACTTTCTAGAGACTCCCATGAAGAACCAACGACATGACCGATTCGAGGGGTGATAAGTTATTAGTTCTGAACATACTCTCAGATTTAAGGGCGATCAGGGACATGACTCATGTCCCTCCCCACTTCTCCTCAGTGCGGCGGAATATGAGGTCCTTTCTCTAGTCTCCCTGTTGTATTCAAGCTCCTCCCAATCCTCGCAAAATCTGAGTTCTGAGATTGAATCTTCGAGCACAATGACTTGTTTCACCTTCGGCACCACCCCAAACTCTTTCGCCAATCCTTTAGGGACACATTTGGTCAATACAAGTTTCAGAAGTTGTTCTGCCTCACCTTTAACTTTAACAGGTTTAGCCATTGCAATCAAATCTAATAAAATAGTCTCCCGTTCGGCGTTCAGCTCGTTAAGAGCACTGCAGCAAGGGGAATCATTGGACTCGCAGCGGAGGGACTCGGAAAGTCTGTCTTCAACTCTCATCGAGGTTTGTCTCTGAGGACGAGTCAGATGGGTTGGTTTATTCAACATTGCGTGATAATAGCGCTTGTGTTGGATGTCTTGAGTCCTCTGAAGAACGGACGCAAATGAAGTTCGCTCTTCTACGGCACGAGCGCGGATCGCCTATTGTATGATAAAAGTCAGAGTGGCTTTCAACAGAAGGCACAAAGGACCAGCCTTATTGAACGCCTTGCGTCTTGATTCTTTCTCTGGGCGAGTCATTGTGAATTCTAGGTACGAATACTTGAGTCTTGGGTACGGTTGCGGTTGCTGACTGAATCATTCTCAGCGGCGAGGGCAAGTTTTATGGGAGTAGCTGCTCGGAGCCGGGCTAACGCTGATGAACGATAGGTAGGTGAATCATTGACGCTGTATGACTTACTCATTGGTGCGTCACGCTGACTCCTGTCGAAATGTCAATCGCCTGGAAAAAACAGTCTGAGTACAGTTGCCTCAGGACATGCGCTCAAAATAAGAGGACTCTTCGATGGCCGACGATCAAAGCGGTATTGTCGCTGCAGTAACGAGGTTGGCCTTTGAAGATGACTTATTCACCACAGGAAATTTGCCTGGCATCATCGCAGATCTCCTATATGTTCTTGACTCAGACTGAGTCACAAAATAAATAAATACAAATGATATTCTAACTTGGCGGATCTACAACTTCTGTTATAGGTTTATTTTTCGACCTCTTATGCTGCCCTCTGCGCGACTCTGTCGGATATTCGCATTTGAAAGCACGACGAGCACATTGACTTGGAGTAGTTAGCGTTCAACATTCGATGGCTACAGGGAATGCTTACTTGCAAGTTTGATCTGAATTGGACTCTGAGGGGCGACCACATGCAATTTTGCGTTCACGGCAAAAGAGGCATGCCAGACCGAGTTTTTTCCCTGTGGATGGTGATGTTCCACTGGTCTTCCCAATCCCGTAAGGAAGAGGGATACGTTTAGGAGGAGCACCTTTTAATTTTGATATTCTACCGCGCAACACGTCAGGAGTGGCATGCTTAACACTGTATTTGGTCCCAGAAGCCACTAAACTTTTACGTGCAGGTTTTTCGCGGCTCGGCCAATCAAATTTTGAGGGGAATTCACCCGCCGACGCATCAACTAGCTTGACCGTCTTGTCTTCTGTAACTTCACGAACTTTCTCGAGATCTCGTTGTATTTCAAAGCATTTGTTTCCGTCACAGGACATTCTGCTCGTGGCCTCAGAGAGGGATGATAAATAGGCGAGATTCGCCGATAACTCGGAGTACGTAGATCGTTGACCCGGAAGCAGCATGGCAGGTCGAATAAGAGCAGGAGGATCAGTATGGGTGCTGGAAAGGGAGGAGCTTCTGAATGAATTCTCGGGTTCGGGGTAGAGTCTATCTTGTGTCATTACTAGAGGATTCAATTTTCCTGAGGGTGGAGCCAACGATCCGTACAAAGAATCAAAGCCTTCGAGTAACATCTCAGAACAGTCCTCACGCTCATCGTAAGTTTCTAGTAAGCTGATAATTTTTTGGAACAGCTTACTGGTTGGCTTGAAGCAGCCATTTTGTTGCCCGTTCCGCCATATCCATATCCATCGTTCACTGAGCAGGCGTCATCGTAATAAAATTCATTGCTGTAGGGTATATAATCCTCATAACCGTCCCACGAGAAGAACTGATTCATGTTCGATGGATATGGAGACATTCCCTATCTGGTCCATCAATGTTCGTAAAATGACATTTTCCCTCCATTTGCGTACCTGAGGGGTAAAGTATGTCAGTGCCTCCGAAGCGAATGAGGGCCAGTCCGAGTTATCTGCTGTATAAGGTGGGAGAGGTCTGCAGCACAAAGGAGTTTCCATATGATAGGTTGTCATTTGGCAGGCGAAATGGAGCAAACCAAGTGGAGTTCACTGAATGGGAGACACGACGCAATGCCAAGTCAGTGCAAGAAATGTATATATGTATATATATATTCACGATACGAAGAATGGCTGCTTCGACCACGAGGCTGTCAGATAAGGTCTCATTTAAACTAGATCATCAATTTCTGAAGGAGCTCCAGTGACAGCTATTGCCTTATGAGATGCAGGCGAACTTTCTTCACGTCATCTAGATTATTATCACACCATACCTTGGTTTTTGGGCAGTGAAGATATTAGCTGAGTCCCCCAATGCACATGTAGAGACTATTTGAGTCCGGAGCATCAAAGCATAGTCACACGTGAAGGAACTCCCCCTCATTGTGTCAAGTTTGACTAAATCAATTCCTCGAGGCAGTACCTTTGCAGTACCTTTGAGCTCACATTCCCCCAAATATTGCTCTCGAGTGCGCGCAGCATCAAACTTACCTCAGAAGCTAAGTTACCCGAAAAGAAATGTCTCTGTTCAGCCATCTGCCAAACATGACGAGCCCAGTGCTACTAAGACTCCTGATCTCCTAGCAGCTGAGGCCTTTCTACATGTTCACACAGCTAGTAAATACAGTCAGTACTGACAGCCAGCTTACAGCAGTCGTATTATCGATCACTGTGCCACCGCCACCTCTACGCTTGGCTCGATGGATGTCCGATGGGTGGACCCAGTAAGGAACGACTCTTCAACGGTGATCAAGCCTCGGATACTCCCATAAATACAGAGGAGTAACCTATTGAGAAACCAAGTACCAGTACCACTCTCTTGTACGAATAGCATGAACAATCTTCCACAGTGCACAGTTTGGCCTGGCACTTACCGTCTGCTCTCGGGCTCAAGAACCACAAGTCTACTGGATCTCTCAAGAGTCTATTTTAGTATTCCTGCACTGGTGGTGCCATACAAATTAAGGCATGAGGCTCACTCACATACACGTACAGAGAGAACTGTTGTTGTCCAACAAGATTTAAAGTTCAACCTCCAACGAAAAGACTACGATTCTCGAATCTCACCGCTTCCTTTGCAGTCAAAAGTCTCAAAGAGCGAAGTGTGAGGAGGATGACATAATCTGGCCCAGTCGTCTGGGAACGCCCAAGCTAAGTTTATTTTGCGGGTTGTTGAAGAAGCGAGTCAGGGCAGTTGTGATCGAAGTTATCCTGCTGTCCTGTAGCTGGCTGTTCGTACGATGGATTGTGTCAAATAGATCACAACATGGTTATACGGTCCTTGAGAGTCTCGTCATGACCTTCATTCCAGAACAGCTTGATTGCGCAGGTAAAACTCAGATGAAACAAAGGTGGGTGTACGATCAATACGCAGCTGATAAGTAGTTCATTGTCCCCTTTTCAAGGAACAAGTCATTCTGGAAATCGCAAGGAGTCCCTAGTAAACCTGTCAAGGTACATAATGATGCTTCAAACTCAGCTTGTCCTTTCATCGTCTGTCAATCGTATCTCAAAATCACGATCGGCAATCAACAGTGACTATCCTCCATTTCTCACCGATTGGAAGCCGAGCCCGCAAAAAAACGTCGAGTAGCTTGGCGATTAGATCCTTAACAAAAGAGCATGAACAGAAAGAAATATACACGTGAGCATCAATTTAGACTACTACGCGACAGATCAATGCGCGTAGTGGCATCAAATCGGAAACAAGCTCCACGTAATGATAGGTATCTCGAGGGCTTTCGTAATCGTAATCGGATTCCTAGGAGGGCGAGGACGCACTCAGTTTTCACGGACGATTGGGCGAAGTGCATATACTCCAGGTAATTGTGAAACAAAGACACATACTTTGAATTGTCCAGGTCCTAATGTAACAACGAAGATATTTTCTTCACTAGGCACGATCTCGAATATCGATTTTTACGAATAACGTCGAAAACATATACTGCGTCAACTGCATATCATACAGTGGCAAATATCGATACCCTAGAAAGACCATTAGATTCGACAGCCAAAATCACAATAGCCCTGGCACGCAGAAAAGACTAACCAAGCTCGATAGTGCTCAGGGGGGCACAGAAAACTGCAACAGGTTCACCCTCCTCATCACCGTGCCGTCTCACACTCATTTCAACGAATACCAAATCTGACATCCCACCACCACCAACTTTACCAACTCCGCCAACACAATCAAAAGAAATTGAAAGCAGTTCTTGCCATACGGGATTGAAACCATTTTTGATCACCCTTGTACGTTTGGATAATCGGCGAGCGGGGGACGTAGAGGTTGACAGTGATGATGCTGGGGGAGATGTAGTTGTCCATTCGGGTATGTGCAGTGTTACCTCGATGAATGGATCAATGACTGAGTCATCCATGATTTCTTGACCTGAACTATCTCGTAGCCGAGGGAGTTGTTGGGCCGAAATTATCTATGAAGAAAATGAAGTGGTTAAAATACTACTCTGATCGCACAGAGAGATCGAGGAAAAATTCACTGTGATATCGAATAAATGTTTCGAGTAAATGCCGAGTAAATGTTCCCCTTCTGCTCTCAAAGCCAGTGGCTTAAGCACATAGCCCGATTTTCCATTCCTCTGAAACATTGCCTGATTTATTGTATACCCAAGATCTCAAAACAAGTCTTAGCCTAGAATAAATAAAGCAGTCATTTTCATCACGCACCAAAGGTCTGCCAGTTGATAGCTACAACTTGTGCACCGGCCGCCCAATATCGGTGGGGTTCATAATTTGAAGAATTCACTCTTAATCCTTTCGGATAAATTCGGACGAGATTCTTCTGGGTATGCTTGATTAAATCTCTCAGCCCTCCCTGTCCCGCTTCACCTTCTGCAATACCCCCATTTGATTCAACCCCCATATCTGTTCCAGAATCCATACTAGTACGAGATGATGCACGCGTTTTGATTAGTCGGTTTATCGAGTTCTCAGATAACGAAAATATGTGTTCCGGGGAATACACCACACCTGAATGAGCACCTATCCCATGACATTTGACTCCAACGGTATAAACAAGGAGAGATACGAGCCGAAGCGACATTTTCATTTTGTCTTTGGTTTTAATCTTGTCTAGTGAAGGGGAGGAACTTATGTTTGTTTCGACTTCTATCAAGGGATTTTCTAGCGGTGATTGTAGGGTTATCGGTGTAGTTACCGGAAGATCGATACTCATACTTGCGATTGGTATCGAACCAGACGTTTCAGTGACATAAATTGGTGTGATCGTTGGAGGACTGGTTCTCATGCTTGCAAACTGACCAGGAGTTTCAGTGACGTTAATTGCTGCATTCGTCTTATTTCCGCGGCCTCGGAATCTTTTCCACTTAGATTTTAAATCTTCTAGTTCATCGCGTAGCCCACTACCGACATTGCTCCCCTCACCCTCATCAACTGAACTATTCTCTGAAGAGTAACAGATAAGGGCTCGAAGAGAAGTAGTCGTGTCTTCGTGATGCGGTGTTGATTGTTGTTGCTGAGCGAGACGTTCGGGTTCGCGGTCGAGTCGGGCCTTCCTTTCTGCAAGTTCAGCTGTTACATCTTGATTTTTCGCCTAACCCAATCACCCATAACATCTAAGAACAGACAGAGGAGAAAAAACTCACCTTCAAAAGAATCTTGTGTTTCAACTGTTCCGGGCTCGGCAACCTCTCCAACTTCAGCCTTTCATGCTCAATCGGTACCCTCACAAGCCTCTCGCCGAACTCTTCTATCATGATATCAACCATCTTATCTTGCTGTTTCACGCTCAAGTGTAGTTCTGCAGAAATTATTACAGGATAAGGAGATGTTACAAACGCGTATTTGTTTATCGCCTGGCAAATGTCTCGGAGAGAGACTTTTGATGTGAATGTTCTGCCGTGGTAGATCATCGGTTCGTTATCTCCATCATATATGTCAACTATGAAAATATCGGTGATTGAATGAGAGGAAGAAAGCGACACATACGTTCGACCGTTCGACAGCTATGTAGTAGGGCTCGGATGTACCCTTCAATTGTACTCACGCCGACAAGTTGGTGCCCTACGAGATACGTATTGTGTGATGAAGAGATATAATAATCAGATAGTGGCCGAGTCATATCATGCCAGACACCCTTGCCAGTTTCTGAGAAAACGGCATTGTCGGGGGAAAGGAGGAAGGAAGAGAATTGGTCCAAGGTGATGACGAGATTGTCGCTGAGCGTGGTAGCATGAGTATGTTTAAGGAAGATAGATTGAAGTTCTGAGCCTGAAAAGGACGACTGAGGGGAACTAGGTGATAGATATGATTGAAGGAGAGTGGTAACGAACCTTCTGAGTTTTAGTCATGAATTTCTTGAAAACGACATAATCGAATTTCTCATGCTCGGACTTGATACGTTCGTAAATGGTATTTATCTCTGGGCGATACTTTAGAGCCTTGACGAAACACTGGAAACCCTGAAAATCAAGATAACCTCGCTTCTGAGTGTCGGCAGCCTAAAATACCAAACTCATGTCACTTCTCTCAGGTCAAAGCGCTGAACTCACATGAAAAAGCTTCTGAAGCTCCGCACTAGACAGGTTCACATTTAGCCTCTTGCAAAGCCCAAGCACCTCGGTAAACACGAGCTTCTGGTCCCCTTCCTTGTCAGCGCCTTTCCAATATTGGCGTTCCCAAATCGTCTGCCTCAGGTCAAACTGGCCAAGCCCAGCCATCAAACCCTGTCTGATAGCATACAGTTTTCTGAGCGAGGCTTGCCACTGCTTTAGAACTTCTCGAGTGTCAGCAATCATATGAAGAGTCTTATACGACCCGTCAATGGTGTAGATAATGGTCAGCCAGCGAAGTGACCATTCTTTTGGCTTTTTAAAACGCTGGCAGTCATATTTTGTACTCTCGCCTGTACGTATCTCTTTGATAGCTTCAATAGGGACTAGTTAGAGGTAAGCCTGACACTTAATTATCTGGTCAATAGAAAACGAACCAACGCCACGTTTACTGGACTTGTATGTTATAGTACCAGCATCTGGATTGAGCCTGAATACAACACGTTTTTCCTTCTTATCAGAGACTTTGAGCATCTCTGTCCCCCGCTGGAGGGCGTCTGGGACCGAGAGATCTGTGCCATCGGCTGCTATGGATACGGGAAGAGACCCAGGGACATCAGCAACCGGCGGGGAGAGTGAATTTCCAGCTATTCGAGAAGAGATACGTTTGGCCTGCCTGGAAACTGCATCCTTTGCCCTGTGCATGACGGCAACGTGTCGACCGCCGCAGTTGCCAGTGCCAGCCATTCATCATGTGACCAAGTAAATGAAGGTTTCCTCCTATAAGTGGATATTTGGGTGAGGAAGGTGAAAAGTAGTCACCTGGGTCAGCTTGATTTTATGATGTCATGAACCTTAAGGACTATTGTCATTTTGTCCTATTTTCTTAGAAATCTGAACTTAAAAATAAAAGGAACATTATGTCAGGTGATGACTAGTCAAGTCACCTGATAAGTTAGAAACAATGTTCCTACACTCACATCACACAGTGTTGAGGCCCCAGGAGTAGACTTGTGGTTAGTAGATGTCATCTCCATTCTTGTTTGGTATATAAATATCTTCCAACTTCATGCTTAGCAGTTAGATTCTAACTGTTGCTAATGCAAATCTGGCTGATTCTGGGTTTGATTTCTGAATTATACTACATGGGTGATTACATAATAAACAGTGACATCATAGCCTCATATAGAACACAGACTACCCTATAGTAGTATATATATTGAAAGAAACAGAAAACATAATACAATATGGATATCAAAATCAAAGATGGTGAACTTGTTCTTTTTCAGTTCTAGTCTCTTATCTAAAGTCTCCTCTATTTTTTACTTGTATTCTTCTATCTCTTTTCTCTTTTTTTTATCTCTTATTTTGAACTCAGAAGAAACAAAGTGACATGATGTCATATGCAAGTCCACCCATCCGGAAATTACATCCCTGCAGAGTAAAACATACAAGCCCACCTTCCACAGCAGCCACCTTTCTCACAACACATCTTATGGCAGTGCTGCACCCATCTAGGTATTCCGTCTTCCATGACAGAGTTACTCCTGTCAGTGTCTCAACACTGAAACCTTTACTTGGGGTAATAGGGGTTTTACCACTGAAATCCCAAGCATCTCCTATAATATCTGTTTGTATATAAGACTAGTAGTTACACTGTAATTCGCTAGTCTAATAATCAATGAAGATAATCTCTTATTGAACTCAATCTCCAGTATTCAACGGCAACACACCAATCAGCACTCACTTCCATCTTGGACTTCTTCCCATCATCTGAAGTTACAATCATGTGGCAGACAGACAGCACAGCACATAAGCTGAAGCCAAGGTTGTTCCACAAGTCTGCTCATCTCCAAGTCCATTCTGCAAACTTCCACCCCAGTGTGAACTGCGCCTAACACATGACAAGTTATGACAACTATCACCAGAAAGTCACACAGGTCACAAGTCATGGTCACAATGTCATGTGACACATAAGAAGAGTAATGCTATATATTATAACAAATATGATGACTTTATCTATATAGACTCATAACATTTAGGATAGACTAGATATAGGTATACATAGATCCTACACTAGAAGACATATCTGTACTAAGAATCTTACCAAGTTCTTTTGTGCTAAACAATACAAGTTATCTCTTTTGACTAAAGTTGTAACAATAGACAACTAATGTTATAATTCTAAGCTTGATATAGGTTGTAACTTAGGCAAAGTATTAGAGATAGTTTATACTTGAGAGCAAAAGTTCCTAAAATTAGTCAGAGTTCAATAAGTATGAAGACTTATCAAAGTCTGTGATGTTGTAGGCTTTCCAGAACAATCTTAGCTTTGTTATGGAATGCTTTGGACACTAACATTTTTCTTTTTCTTTTATCTATTTTTCTTGATTTTATATTTCTTTTCTTTTGAATTTCTTTTTCTTTTTCTTTTTCTTTTAGTGACATTGCAGTCACATGACATGTCACATGATGTGATGTCATAGGCCTAGAATGTAGTAGAAGGATCTGGAAGATAATGTCAGGACACATGTATACAACATGGTAGCCTTGAGTAAGAAATGAGGCGGACATGAGGATGTAGCATGGACCATGTGTACTCTGTATATATAGGACTCTAATTTAGCAGAGACTCCTTGTCAAGTTCTCTTGTGAAATTCCCACATCATATCCACCTTGAGATTTACTCACTTGTGCTATCATTTGTCATTGTGATAAGTGGTTGCCACAACAAGCTTCAGCTTATATACTATGCCATCTGTATGTCACTTAGTTACAACTTCAAAGGTTAAAGTGGAGTTCAACAGAAAGAGTACTAATGAGAATTGTTGTGGCAACCACTAATCAGAACAATCAATAGTGCACTGAGTAGTCTTATAGAGCAAGAGTCTCATGGAAATCACAAGAGAACTCAATAAGAAGTCTCCAATATATTACTATCCTATTTATACTACAGATACATAGTTTGTGCTAACAATAAATAACCCTACTCTAATATTCATATATCAGCCATAAGTATACTATATGTATAGTATGAGGTGAACATGCTATAGATATGCATCTTATGTTACAATTCAAACCTCAAAGAGTTAAGATAAGAAAGAGAACCTTGTATTAAGTTAACATGAGAGAACTCAATTGTTATGATCTTAGCTTGGCTCAGCAACTGAAGTAAGGAATTGAGTCAATTGGTAAAGTATAAGGATACAAGATATCTACAGCTATATATACCTATCAACTATGAGAAATATATATGTTGTTCTAGAAAAAACAATAAGGAAGGAAATGAGAAAGCTTTCACTACTATATAAGGTGCTGACTGATCATATGTGATGTTAACACAAGGTGTAGTAAAAAATTGAA
>Ga0157366_1001065_pt1 | contig 11437 bp, 7 predicted proteins | sample AttbisABBM1_FD_113149 | JGI IMG/M metagenome (GOLD analysis project Ga0157366, IMG submission 113149) | Fungus gardens microbial communities from leaf cutter ant in Botucatu, State of São Paulo, Brazil - Atta bisphaerica ABBM1 | ecosystem: Host-associated > Fungi > Mycelium > Unclassified ...
ATGTGACATCATAAGCCTAGAACATAGTGGAAAGATCTAGAAGATGATGTCAGGGCACATGTATACAATATGGTGGCCTTGAATAGGAAATGAGGTGGACATGAGGTTGTAGCATGGACTAGATGTATTTAGTATATGTAGGACTCTAATTTAGCAGAGACTCCTTGTTGAGTTCTCTTGTGAACTACCCACATTATATCTGCTTTTGAGATTTACTCGCTTGTGTAATCATTTGTCACTGTGATAAGTGGTTGCCACAACAAAGATGGACAAGCATGGAAAGATAATGGAGTGGTATACATAGAGTATTATAGACTTAGAACCTTAGAGCTGGTCAAAAGAAGAAATCTTGTATAGAGTTTATATAAGAGAACTTGATGGAGCTCCTAAGCACAGTGTGTTTACCTTATATATGTTTTACTCATAGTTTGTACCACACTATCCTAACCTACCCTAAAGAGACATATGTATACTATAAGATCAACATATGTTGCATATGCTATATAATATCATTATCTTAGAACCTTCTGTAGCATGTGATTGGATAATTGTGACTGTGACTGTATCATGTGATATGTAATGTCATGCTAAACTCTCATTTTCAGTTCCAGCATAATAAAAAGTAAAAGAAAAAGAAAAGTAGAAATGAGAAAGAAAAATAATTTTGAGTCCATTATCTTCAGTTTCTGATATAGAGGGAAAAATCTATGTTACAAATAACAAGAACAAATATTACAGGAAAATTATAAACCAGAAAACATAAAATATATAGAACAACAAAAGATGCTTGAAATTAATCAATAGAAACTATTGGTGGCCAGGAATATGGAACAATATCATGAAATATGTCCAGAAATGCCAGAAATATCAACAGAATAGAATTCAGTACATAAACAAAGCTAGAAAACTTTACCTATTAAAAATATCTCAAAGACCATAGCAGGAGATTAGCATCAATATTATAGGACCATTACCAAGATCAAATTATAAGGATGCAATAGTGATTATAGTAAATCAATTTATGAAGATGATTGGACTCAAGACAACAACAACAGTGATATTATCAGAGGAAATAGCCACGGTCTATAAAATGATATATGGAAAATTTACAGAATACCAAAGAAGATTCTTAGTAACAGAGGACCTTAGTTTGCTATATGGTTTATGAAAGATTTAAGCAAGACATTAGAAATAAAAAGAACACTGTCAACAGTGTATTATTTTCAAACAAATAGTCAAATAGAGAGAATTAACCAATGTTATGATTCAAGACTTATAGAGTAAAATCAAGAAAGGAACTTTGTATTAGTGTTAACACAAGAGAACTCAATAGAGTTTCTAGTACAATGTATATATACTAGACTAGTAGTCCATGCTACACAAGTTTTAGCCTACCCTAAAGGCTATGTATATTACATGCTATTAACATATAGTATGACATTATTATTCTAGAACCTTCTACATCTTTCCATGTGTCATGTGATAATGTGACAGTGACTTGTGACAGTCACATGATGATATCACACTAACCTCTAATCCTAAGTCTAAAAATAAGAAAATAAATAGAAAAAAAAATAGAAATAAGAGATAAAATAAAATAAATAAAGTCTACCATCTTCAGCTTTGACAACCAAGAAGTCAAAGTATTTTTGAGACATTATGTTAATTATCAGTAAGATAATTAGACAGAATAGCTATTAACAGTGGAATTCCAGTACAATGACAAGAAACACTCAGCTATAAGATATATACCATTTGAAATTAATTTTGAAAGACACCCATGGAAGGGAGACCTAACAATAAAGATAGAATTACCAAACTAAAGACTTTTCTTAAGAAACTACAGAGAAGTTGGGAAAAATATCAGGTAGAATATTCAATTACTTAGCTATAGAATAATGATACTCAATGGTTAGATACCTTGATAGAATGTTTCTAAATGGTGAGAGTTCATTGATTGGTGGCTGGTGGAGGTAGGTTGAGGGTCAGGAGGAAGTGTACAAGGGTCTGATAATATTGTAGTGAAATATTGGTGTTAAACTTAGAAATAAGATGACTGTGAGGATATCTTGGGCTTTAGCAAGAGCTATTGACTTGAATTTAGGTGAAGTAGGGAGTCTTCTTACATATTCCATCAGAGTTCCTAACTATCTAACACAATCATTCTGTAATTATACCAGCAATGTTCTGTCTGATGTTCCTCCTGATTAGTATAGACTGTGTAGGTATTTTAGAGTAGTTTTCATCTCTAGAAAATCTCATTTTGTTCTCTAAGAATTCTCCTGAAGGTGAGTAATGTATTGAGTAGTTGTGAACAATAAACTTATGTAAGAAAAAGTAAAGCTCAGTCACTTGAAGTAGCATGAGAACTGAAGTGTATTTAGTATCTGTAAGAAACAGTAAAGCTACATGAAGATGTTAGCTAAATATGTAAATACATCTAAGAGAGTGTCCATATCTCAGTCACTTGAAGTAGTACAAGAACTGAGGAATACAAAAGACTATGGCACTATTATATATGTAAAAAAATTATTAAGGTCCAAGTAGTGGCCAAGCAATGGTCAAAGCAAGGTGGTCTAAGCAGCTGGGCTCATTACTGTTTGCAAATTCCAACAACTTAGGATTCTCCTAGAGATTATTAGCTCCACATAATCCTGTGGACTTTGCCTAGTTGTCCTAACATTGATTCTCTATGAATTTTCTTAGAAATATATGATTAGTACAACATGTAGAAGTACAGTATATCAGCTGGAGTCAAAGATTATTTAATATCTTGATTATTTAATATCTACATTCTACACATTACAGATAAGTTCCAATGCTTCATCTACTCTTCCATAGACCTTAATTACTGAGGTGTGATTCATACCTAGCATAGGTGCAAGCCTGAGTTTGGTTTATACCATTCATAGCTAGTCTTCCCCTGACTAGCTAGTACACCCCTTATACCCAGGGTCCAGCAAGCTTTCTTGACTAAGGGTGATGTTGTCCTCAGTCAAGGATGAATAGAGAGTAAAAGACGAGGGGGCTCAGCTCAGTGTTGAGTAGTCTCAGGATAAAGAATTGAGTTCTATGTTACAACTTAAGCTCAAGTGTCAGGATAAAAGAGGAACTTTGTATTGGGTTAACAGGAAGGTGATCTATGGTCTGTATCACGTGACGAATCGCATCAGGTTACTGCTAGCAGTTGAACGAAGGTTATGGTTTTACTTCGATTCGCACCTTCTCCCACTGGTCCCTTGCACCTTGGGGGACTTCGCATGGCACTTTACAACCATTTATATGCACGTAAATACAGAGGAAAATGGATATTAAGGATAGAAGATACCGATGCTGTGAGTCGCTCGAGCTTGGATTGGTGATTAAGTTGACGACCTGGAAGACAAGGACTGTGCCAGGCTCAGTGGAAGGAATAAGGTATGCGTTGGAATGGGCGGGACTTGAATACGACTATGGTATGAGGAAGTGAGACTGCTGACATGTTTCTGACAGTCACTTACAGGTCCTGGAAGAGAGGGTCCGCATGCACCCTATTTCCAGGTGGGATTATCCTAGATCGAATGGGATACCATTGCTCAGTAGATCAGTCAGAACGTCTAGACCTCTATCGGTCCTATTCTCAGAAACTGCTGGAGGTCAGTGTTCAATATTAAGTCGACTTATATCAGTCGCTCATCATAATTACTAGTCAAGGCATGCATACAGGTGTTTCTGTACTCCAAATAGACTTGCAGAAACAAGAGAGAAACTTGCGCGAACTGGTTCAAACGCCACATACGACAAATGTTGTCTTCATCTCACAGACGAAGAGGTTTCTCGTCGTGTTAAAGCAGGAGAAAAGTCAATCATCCGTTTGAATGTACGTTCCCGGTTTCAATAAACTCAGCTAAATCAACATTTCAGGACAGCAACCTTCCAACACAGCCCTCATTTAGTGATCTCGTGTTCGGTCAATTGAAAGATGCGCATGCATCACTTCCAACGGATCCAGTCCTTCTTAAAACTGATATGTTCCCAACTTATCATCTTGCATCTGTGGTGGATGACCACGAAATGGGTATAACGCATGTGCTTCGCGGGGAGGTCTGTCTATAAATCAATGAGGTTCATGAATATTCTATTCCTGAGCGATTCAATAGGAATGGCTTCCTTCGCTACCATTGCACCTCGATCTCTATGCTTCACTCGGTCTTCCGGTCCCGAAATTCGCTCATATACCACTATTAGTCAATCCAGATGGCTCAAAGATATCAAAACGCAATGGAGACGTGCAAGTCATCGACTACATAGTACGTAATGAAGCATGTATCAATGCTTAAGAAGGGTTGAAACTCTCCGTTCCAGCGCCAAGGATGGGAATCCGATGCAATTCTGAATTGGCTCGCCCTCGCAGGATGGGGTACACGGCATCCAGAACGAGAAGAGCAAGCCATGTCTTTCGGTCATCATGATGCACCAGATAGCACAGCTATCATGTCCCTCGAGGAGATCATCAATGAAGTGAACTCTTAGCATTTTTTTCAAATGATATTCGTGATGCAGCTGGTTGACCCCTCTGGTTTAGTTCGACCTTTCTGCGATGACACATCGGAGCTCGAGTCTGGATCGAGCCAAGCTAGAGTACATCAATAAACGACATCTGATACGCACGTGGTCGGAACCAGAGAGACTTGAAGACTTGGCGAAGAAGGTCCATGAAGAGATTAAAGAACGATTTCCTTCAAGGTATCAATCCGGTATCTACCTTTGACTGCTATTGATGGGCTGCTTTCCAGTCAGTATACTAGTGTTGATCATATCAAAGATGCTATTCTTCTCCTCGAAGTGAGCAGTGGTTTTGTCCTGAATCAGAAGTCCGAGTTATATTGTGCGACTCGTAGGGGCGCATCACGAACGTCCTCGATGTCCCGCTTCGTGCACCGTGGTTTTTCACGGAACCGAACTTAAAGGGTTTGGAAGCGCAGGAGATGTTGGGACAACTTCCGGCGTCTGTGCACAGTGAGATATTCGTCTACTCGAATTCACATCTATTCCTCACCAGGACTTCCAGGGCATATCATAACTGATGTTCGGGGAAAGCTATTGGAGGTACCGGAACCATGGAGAACCTTTGATTTTTCAGGTCTCCTGCACAGTGAACAGAACCGTCTGAGGTACCCACCCAAGATCTTCATGAGGAGTCTCAGATATGCTCTAACGGGGATGAAGGTAAGCTAATTTGATAAGCACGCTCGAGAAATATCCTAATTTCTTTCAATAGGAAGGGCCCAGTGTGACCGAGGTTATACGAGTCTTGGGGCGTGAACGGACAGCTTCCCGCCTGATTGTTCCACCTCCAGTCGAGCGAGCACTCTGAGGGTCCGAAACTTTCTCCAGAGATGATACACGAATGTGAATACAATTGAACTAGTGAATCTTACAACTGAATATATGGTTCTAGCAAATTCAATACAAGACACTTGAGGCAAATTCGGAAAGACAGGAGGAGCATGGAGTCCCTGAATTAAATATAGTCACTTCAGTTACCGATCCATTCATTGGTGATTAAGGTAACAAGAGCCTCAAAAGGTCTCCCAACCCCCTGGGTCTATGGTAGCTTCCAGTTTCCTTGCCACGATTGTTGGAATACCATGATTGAGCCAAGTCTTCCTGACATCTTCCCATCTGGCGGAGTGTAGATATTGTCGTCGCCCCCGTCTGATGTGATCATTTGTTAGATACCATGTACTTAGACCGTTTAGTCTAATACACACCTCATGTTTACATCCACTTCCCCATTTCCATCCATATAGGGCGCCAGCGCAAACGTTCCATTTCCAGCGTTGAGGAATAATAGCGAACAACGTTTCACGAGGAAGTAAACGCCAATCATGCCCCCACATCTGATGAGTCAATTAAGTTCATCACTTCTCAAGACAACGAAACAAGTGGCTCACTCTCGGGTGTGCATGTTACACTCTCCACGCTCATTATAATCGAGATCCGTACAGCAATAGCTTTGGAAACAGCACGTCACACCACAAATGAGACAAATCGCAGCATCCACTGGAATGGTGTTACATCGTGGACATGTTAACACCTTATCCTGTGGACCAAACAAGCTGTCCAACACGGCCGGTAGCCGAGCCATGCGATACATTATTGGGTATTCCAAAATAACGCCACAGTTGAGTTGCGATGCTGCCTGGGAATGTCCGTAGTGTGCACACCAACCCGAAAGTGCATTTTGTAGTGTCTCCTGATTTGGTAAATCCACAAGAGGTGGTATTCCAAGCATGTCCAGCAGACGTTTGTATTCATCCTGAGGCGACATGGCATCGAGGAGAAGAGGCGTAGGGAAGGCTGACGGGAGGATGGATCGACATAAGATGGCTGCTCGGCGGAGGAAGGGGAGTGTAAACTGATATAGAAGCTTCTCTATCCGTGCTTCACCAAATGTTTCAAATGCAAACATCGCGGTGTGCTCGAATATTGGCGAGTGTCGAACAACAGACATGAAGAACATACGAACATCACCGAAAACGTCTTCATGACTCCTGTTTATGATATACGGCATATTGAAGCTCCGTGTCTTGGTGAGTATGTAAATCAGCCCAATAACCGTCCGAGCCAAGCATGCGTAGTACGCAAGAATCAGAATGTGTTTGATCATCTCCGGAGCTGCCGCTGCCGCTTCCACTACAATCGTGAATGGATCTCTGAGCAGCAGAGGGTACGAGAACGAAGTCAGAGTGATCCGGCTCCACTCTGGTAAAAGACGTTTAATGATCGCCTGTCGGATCGCGTCACGCCCCTCATCCGGGCGGTCCTTGAGCTGCATTGCAGAAAGTCTTGACAAACAAACCAACAAGCCCCTGATCATCCTCATCTGTGCATCTGTCAGATTATCTGCAACCAACCCACCCCCATTCACACCCCTCTGCGCAACTTCAATTCCAGCAATAGTGTATCCAATTAACTCCTCAGGCAAGTATATCCCCGCCCCTCGGTCTCCTACATCAGGTTCGGGCCGGTCCCGCAAATGTCTTGTTTGCTGTGAAAACGACTTGCACACGCTCATAAGCGTATCAAGCATCCTAGCAGTATCGACGTCTCCCCATCTATCTGGATTTCTCAGTGCTATTGCATATCCTGGATCTTGCACACCCCAAAATACGAATTCGCCCGTCCCATTCTTGGACTGCAATGAGTCCATCAATGGATCAGGCTTACTCTTCAAGATATTAATTCCCGCTGCCCTGATCCAGTCCGCAAATGGTACGGTATTGAGTATCGTCCGAGCAGGATTCGTCACAGGCAAAATTGCATTGCCCAAACTCTTGCATAGAGGACAAATAAACTCTTTCCTTGGAATATTTTCGGGATGATTGCGAGTTGCCTGAGCGCGATGTCGCTGTCGAATGGAGATACTATACACCTGGAAACACTCCAGATGCATCATATGCGTACACACAGACCCGTGCAAGCCAAATTTGGTATACGAGGACGGGAACCCCTCAAAACTAGGCGCCATGATCTGTTTGGCAGAATTAATAATTTCCTCTTTTGAAGGAGGGAATTTGATGGGTGCAGGCGATGGCGCCCGATCCAAGGACTGCATTGTCAAGACTTCGTTCAGATACGAATTCGGAATATCTGGTTGCTTGCGTAACAGCCTACTTGGTTGGATCAAACTCAGCGCTCCGAACCCTCGGCTCGAGTTGAGATCTTCTTGGCAAACAATACATGTTCCGAAACTAACCTGCTTATTTTCATCTGTTTCTTCCATGATTTCATCTTCATCATCCCCAATATCATCCAGGTTGAAAGCAAAACTGGCTTGCTGGGCCTTCATCTGTTGCATGAGCGCTTCTTGTCTCGCCTTTGCACGTTTCTTAGCTTCTTCTGCACTAACTTTTGATACACTCGCTCGGTCGGGTACAACACGGTGAGTACGAACTTGAGTAGAGATATTTTTCTCGAGTTCATCAAGGATCCAAGTGGAGCGAGAGTGATATGGTTTGTATTTGTCGTGGTGCTCAAGCGTGCAGATTACATCCAAGAGTGTCTTGCCTCTCACACTTGTTCCGTCACGTCTGCTGCTGAATGATGTACTCGCAATCAGCCTTGCAAACCGTTCACCACGCTCTATTATTCCTAACATCACAAGATGCAACGTTTGATCCAAGATTGCCTCTGCCGAAGGTGGTGTTGCACCACTGGAATCTGTCGCCCTCAACACGTTTTCCAGAGAATAGAACATAACCTGGATCAATACTTCCTTCTCAAACGACTCCATCAATCTGCCAAACATACCCTCGTCCTCATCTACTCCGAACCTCCTTGGCACAATCACCGGATCACCGCTTAATCCGGTTTTCTTCCTCAGCCTTATTTTAAGTATGTTTTCCACCTCTTCTCGCTTGTTCCTTGTATAATGGTAGAAAAATGGGTTAACTTCATCATATAATTCATCTTTGAGTTCGTAAAGCCCCGAATCTGTAGCCGTCTCTGGTGCCTTGAAGTTCGCCACTTGAAGTAACATCCTCTCAAATGACATATCATCAACAAGTCGCTCTGCCACACGTTTCACCAGATCTGAGAACGTACAAGAGCCCATAGCGAGAGCATGTATGATCTCTCTCCGCACGGTACCTTCAACCGACATCCTTTGCGGACTGGCCCCTTCACTGAGGATGACGATCAAAACGTAGAGCACTTCCTCAACCATACTAGATAGTTGTTGTAATTCAAACACAGGATGTGTTGTGATTCCAGAAAAAAAGCCGAGGAGACCAAAACGATCAAGGATAGTGACGAAAATAATATTGGGATCGACGAGGACGAGAGAAGTTTGGAGGATGTAGAGGTCCTGGTCATAGCAGAGCTCGCGGAGCATGTAGTCTCTGTAGTGTAAGAGTTGACCACGAATTGCAAACCCGTTGCGAACCCACAGTCCGGTTCGAATTTGTGCGATCATTACAAGCACTAGAATGAGGGGTGAAATACCGAAAGGCATCAGAAAGGTTCATAAGGCCCATGCGGTGAGACTCACCTCGTAAAGGAAAATCAACAAGAGTCAAAATGGCCTGTTCACTCGCTGAATCCAAAAACACACTTCTCAAATCTTCATACCCAAGTGGTCTCAATGCCTCTCTGCTCAACAGCCGAGTATGCTTCAATAACTCCGCCAACAACCAATGCAGCGAATGGTGAAAACTAACCCATCCCACCAACACGTCAAATTTTATAACCAGATACTCACGCCCACCAAATTCAACTCTGTGGAACGTCGTCGGAGCATATTTTGCTTTATCCAACCTCTCATCTGCGAGAGTGATGGTCATAAGAATCGTATGAACGACGTGCTTAAGAGCAGATACGAGTTCATTTGTGTTGGCTTTGATGAATGCTTCACCAAAGACTTTGATAACACGGGAGAGCGAGAGAGTAACGTTGAACACGGAGATCCAAGCATCGGTTTCGTATTCAACGTGACTTGAGACTGCACGCTTGTTTGGATTGACGCACATGAACAATTGGCATGTTTTGGAGAATTGAATGATGAAATCGCGGTTTCGAGCAATCATCTCTTGTACAGGCTCAGTATGACAGATGTATCGGAGGTCACTGAATACCGGCATAAAGCGTTTGGATTTGAATGGGTAAGATTCAACGTCTAGGGGACCAGTATAAGACGTCTGATATTGAATGTGCTTATCGGATATGTGGTTGGTGAAGAATGATGATATGATGTTGAGGAGACGGGAGATGAGATTATGGTTCTTGACGATATGTGCCGCAACCGATGGAGTGGTGAAAAGTTGGAGAGCGAAATATTTGATGCAAGTTTCAATTTCACGATCAACAAGTAGGTATGCATCAATGACTCTATGATAGACGTTGGCGAAACGGCCGGCTGTGTGAATGCGTATAAGTACCGAGGTCATGGCAGGAGATAAAGCGCATACCGATGGCAAGTTTATGGTTTTTGCTGAGGGCATTGACTGACGCATATACCTCTTTCAGGTGCAACCGAGGTTTCCTCCATAGTCTTGTATGATAGAGGAAGAGAGCCTCAATCCTTGTAGGACTTGGGTCATTAATGTAAAGGGGCGACCGAGTGTTGATGGGATAGCCCATCTCTTTCCTCCTGGGTGACAACAACTCAACAGCAATGATCTCTTTAATCACCAGCGCATCTGTCCCAACACAACATTTTGTCAAGTCCAACAACCATTCAATCAGTACTGATACCACTTGTTCGCAGAATGTATCGTACGCGCGCCGTATGGTGACCCCTAAATCGATTTGGGTAATCGACATGGCCATCTCGTACAACTTGGAAACATTGGTACTCATATCGATAATTTCACGACCGGCATCCTCTATTCGTTGAATGACTTCCAGAGCTTCCTCCCTCGTCCTGTTCGTGAGATCACAAAGCATCCTTATGAGTTCATCATAGCAATGCTTGTCATCGTTCCAGACGATGACACAGTACTGATCCTTCGTCATCGGATCTGCTGTTGGTTGCAAACGGAGGTCACTTTCATGAAATGGAGGCCCAGGTTCGTCCGGAGAGTAATCCATGGTATCTAAAATATAATCCAGCACAAAACCAATGGTCCGTTGCATCATACTTCGCAAGTCATCAGGAACACCAGTTCGGAAGGGATAGTTTTGGACAGGAGGAATATCACGAGGTAGTGGTCTCGATGCAACACGTGGACCAGCTGTAAACACTTCGGCCAATTCTTCTGAATAGGGTGATGGCGGATGGTATGGACATGATAAAGGCAACCGCCAGGCCTCTTCGTCGCCACAATCGCAAGTTCCACCTGGGTGCAGGGCGATAAAGAAACTCACATTATGATCTGAATGATCCGTTGCATGAAAACATTTGGCACAGAGCACACAACTATCGTCTAGCGAGCATTCTCTTCATTCTGTCATCAACACAGAACCGATATGTTGATGCGAAGGCACTATACGTACTTGCATCGGAAGCAGCACTCCCCCCTTTGGAAAAGATGCGCACACGGTCTGCCAGGTATCGCTGCAGCCTCTTCCATCCCACCACTCGGACCATTCGAAATCTGAACTTCTGATAATAGCATATGCTGCGGAACCTTTCCTGCGCCATTACTACAACCAACACTAGCAGGAAAAAACAACTGTGGGTAACTGCCCAAAAAACTTGAGTACAATTTCGCCAAGATCTCGGCACGTGTGCCTGGTGTGAACACATATTTCCTAGAGCCTGGCATGACCTCGAGCGCAAATCGAAGGTCTGAGAGTGGGTCTGGCGGAGGTTGCATCACGGAGGCCTGTGATCTACGAATATTAGGGAAGATGGAGGAGAAAGCAGACATGTTTTGGTCATATAAACTTCGTGGTTGCCGCTGGACTTGGCCCATGAGATCATCACAACAGAATTAGTAATTTGCTGTAATTA
>Ga0157366_1001067_pt1 | contig 11430 bp, 14 predicted proteins | sample AttbisABBM1_FD_113149 | JGI IMG/M metagenome (GOLD analysis project Ga0157366, IMG submission 113149) | Fungus gardens microbial communities from leaf cutter ant in Botucatu, State of São Paulo, Brazil - Atta bisphaerica ABBM1 | ecosystem: Host-associated > Fungi > Mycelium > Unclassified ...
AAAAAGAAAACAAAATCTCTATAAAGTCAGAAAATAAAAGAAAAATAAAAGAAAAATTGTTCATGTCCAAAGTGTCCCATAACATTTAGGACCTTATCTCATCTATCTACAAGTTGGAATGGAATGCTCTAACCACTAACAATATAATAACTCTTTTTGCCAATGTGTCTTAGCTCAATTCAAGCTGAAGAATACAAGAAAGGATCTAGACAAGAAGAAAGAGGTGAGCAAGACTGGTAAGACAGCCAAAATTTTTAGGGTTCCCCTTCTATTCCCCTTAGGCCAAGTAAGAATGTTTTAGTAAAATCCAAGTTCTACAAAGATAATGGAAAAATCACTGACAAATAAGGAAGTACCAAAAATGATTGTTCATATACCCAGGTGTCCTTGGCTAGTATCAAAGAGATTGTGAAGATCAAGGAAAGTTTTCTAAGCCTTTCAACAAAGAAGATTGAAGAGGTACAGAAAATAATGAACAAACCAAAGAAAGAAAAACCAAAGTTTAGCATGACAACAAAAAGACTATCAAGAAGACAAGTATTAGTACTGATGAGTTTGGTTAACTCAAGCAAATTCATAGTTCTATCCAACAAACATATGTTTAATATTAGTAGAGCCTTAAAGAAAATTAAGTCAGATATCATGGCTAACTTCATTTGGATTGATAGCAGAGAACTTATAATAACTACTAACAAAGTAACATCCTCTTTAGATCTAAACACTATTGAGAAATACATCAAAAATGTTAATGTTATTGATTCAGATAATATTATGGCACCAAGATTGCCTCAATCCAAATTGTTCCTCAAAATCTTGAGTATTCTCTATCTGATTGAAGATACCAGCTTTCCTATCACCTCTAATATTGTGGAAAAGATTTTACAATCAATACATATTTTCAATGATGTGACTTTCACTGTTGTGGCAACCACTAGACACAAAGTCCAATGATAACACAAGTGGTAAAGCTCTCAGTTAAGCAGTCAAGTGGGGAAAAGTACAAGAGAACTCGACAAGGAGCCTCTGCTAAATTAGAGTCCTATTTATACTATTACAGGTTGGTCCATACTACTACTTCATGTCCGTCTCATGTCTTACTCAAGGCCACCATGTGCACATCATGTGCCCTGGCGTCATCTTCCAGATCCTTCTACCATGTTCTAGGCCTATGACATCATATCATGTGATCTGTCAATGTGACTGCAATGTCATATGCCTCTTCATTGTCAAAAGAAAAAAGAAAAAGAAATTCAAAAGAAAGAAATATAAAATCAAGAAAAATAAATAAAAGGAAAAGAAAAATGTTAGTATCCAAAGCATTCCATAACATTCACCTCAAGACCTCATGTCATCAAAGCTTTGCCAAAATCAGACATAGTTGTTATTTGGATTGATGTTTGGGATACTCAGAGTGATTCCAAGACTAAAGGTATCATCAACAGATACTTTAACATGAGTAGCCAAATTGTGACTATCTAAGGTACAAATATAAATCTAGGCATACTTTAATGCAAGAATTGTTGGAAGTGAAAATATACTACATTCTTGTGTTGTGGACATAAAGTGAAATGTGTCAAGTGTAATGGACTATACAAGTTGGAATACTACTGTAATCTAGTGTGGTGTTGTAAAGCAAACTTCAAACTAAACCTATCAAGGCTTGAAACTAAGAAAGATGAACTATACCCACACAACTTCAAGTGTTTAAATTGCAAAGGCAAATATCAAGCTGATAACAATACATACTCCTTCTAGAGATATAGGTTCAACAAAGAATGGCACTTGAAGAAATATCAAGAGCTTTGTAAAGGTAGAAGCAAGTTAATCCACTTAGTTGTGGGTGAGGTAAGTTTATGATTTTAAAAAATCTCAAGCTTTTTTCACAGAATGTTCAAAAGAACAGGTTACTCACTGAGATAACTTTAGAAAACAAAAAAGAGTTCAATATTTTCTTCATTCAAGAGCCTTCTTGATCTTTCATTTGAAACATCTCAAGTTTGTCTAATGAGAAAGATGATATAATTGTTAGTATCTCCAATTATCATGCTTGGATGACTTTTTCTAGGCAATTGTTTTATGATAACAAATATCCAAGAATAATAACTTACATTAATGTTTGGCTCATTTAATTGCGATTTTCACTCAGAAAAGATATTTTAAATCACAAAGACATTAATTATGTTTTATTTTTCAACAATGGATTCAGATGAATACCAATTGGCCTTAAAGTATCTCAAGGATACTGAGTTCAACATTTGCAATGTTCTTGTTTTGACTAGGAACATTGATATTAAGAACAAAGATTAGAATCTGGCTTATCCTTATCATTCAGCTCACAGTGATATCCTCATAGAAATCACTGATTTTCTTGATCTAAAGATGTTGTACCCTGTTCATTAGATCTTAACTTGTTATGCTGACAATATTAACAACTCTAATTTATTCATTTATCTCATGTTTCTTTCACTAGATTTGGTTGTAGTTGACAATCATCTTATTCTATCAGAATCCTAATATCCATTAGATCATGCTCCTTTAATAGTTGACATATCTGTCAGTAAGGAATTTATCCAAGACAAGCAATAAACCATTGTCAGAAACATTGAGGAAGAAGAAGTATAGTCCAAGAATATGTAAGACTTTTGAATCATACTTGGTATAAATTCTCCAAGAATGTCAATATCACTAGAGATTTAAAGGTGTGGTGGAACAAGGAGTGTAGTATCAAACTAAACACTTATTGCTCATCCAAATTACTTAAGAATTGGAAAAAGTTTAAGAGATTTGTCAAGCAGACTAAATGCTTCTTTTTCAATGAGAAAATTCAAGATATTACATCAAAAAACAAGAGACCCTGGAATCTCATGAATTAGGTCAAGAAGTATAAAATTCCTACTATTGAAGCCCTATAGTATAATGAGTGTTCTTATACTGAGCTTGAAAATCTCTGGTAAGCTCTACATTAAACTTTCAATTCAGCATAAAATTGCTAAGTTAATTTGCAACTGTTGGATAAAATTCTCTCAAAACCACCTTTAGAATGGCCAATCTTTTCAAAAAAGAAATTCAGAAATGCAATTGTAAAATACAGCAACACATCCATACCAGGACCAAATTGTATCTCTTGGAGATATCTCAAATCAATTATAGATGACAGTAAGTGTTTATCCAATATTGTCAACATCACTAATACATGCATTGATCTTAGTTATTAGCCATCACATTTTAAGATATTCACTTTGATTATTATTCTGAGACCCAACAAAGTATTGTATGACTTGTTTAAGATATTTTGTTCTATTATTCTCCTTGTCAGGCATAGTTCACACCAGGGGTAAAAGTCTGCAAGGTGGACTCAGAGATGTGTGAGCTTGTGGAACAACCTTGGCTTTAGCTTATGTGTTATGCCATCTGTCTGCCATGTGATCACAACTTCAGATGAAAGGAAGAAGTCTGAGATGGGAGTGAGTGCTGATTAGTATGTTACCATTGAATACTGGAGATCAAGTTCAATAAGAATTATCTTTTTTGATTATCAGATCAGCAAATTACAGAGTAACTACTAGTCTTATATACAAGTACTAAGTATAGAAGATGCTTGGGGTTTTAGTGGTATAGCTCTTATCATCTTGAGCAGAGGTTTTAGTATTGAGACACTAACAGGAGTATGACCCTGCCATGGAAGATCAAGTCAAATAGGAGTATTCCCATCATGGAAGATGGAATATCTGGGATTGTTACATCACTGCTGTGAGAGTGTGTTGTGGAGAAGGTGGCTATTATGAAAGGTAAGCTTGTAGATTAGATATTGATAAGACAGTATCACTGTAGAAATATATTTCCTAGACAAGTGGACTTGGCATATGACAGTATTTCCCCCTTAGAACTGAGTTTTCAAAGTTCTATTGAGTTTATTCAAAGTCTTATTGAATTTATCCGAAGAATTCCATAATGGTGCCTAAGTCAGCAATACATAAACAGAAAAGAAAAGTTTTTGCCTTTTCTTCTATATTATCATGTCCTCACCCATTCTCTCTAATATCTCTCAAAATGATACTGAGATGCTTGAAGAGTAGTGTTGTGAAATGTAGCAAAGGCATAAGGAAGAGTAATGGCTTCTAGCTTAATTGGAAGAAGCAGCAGGGGCCTGTCATGTTGAGCATGTAGTTTAGAAAGCAAGAAAAGAGACAAAGACTAAGATAAGGGAGGAAGCTGAGAAGAGGAGGCTTGTGGAAGAGAAGAAGAAGAAGTAGATAGAGTATCTTTAACAACTCTAGGATAAGGTACTAGTGGAGGATGCTGCCCTCTTGGAGGGCACTGGAGGTTCTCAGGTTATAAGAACTAAATGTAAGGAGATTACCACCAGATCATGGGAACTAAATATAAGGAGATTACCACCATCTCCTCAGAAGATGAGGCAGGGTAACAGCCTTCCAAAAAGGCCAAAGGGAAGCAACCAGAAAAGTACTGTAGAAGTACTGCAGTTAAGACAGGAAGTGTTAACCTCCATAAGAAATATGTGAGTGGTGGACAAGATTGTCTGGTGCACCACTCAAGGTAAGTAAGAATTATCTTTTTTTTTCTTTTTACTAATAACTTCTTCTCTATAGCCATTCTCTCACATGTGCTAGATGCATTGCTCTCAAGTGTCAGTGTAAATCCTACACCAACACTAACTTCCCAGCCATGATTCCTACATATGGTAGGGTCTTAAGTGCTATTGAAAAGGCACTCTGAGAACTTGTAGAGGAGTACTGAGGTATCAAAAAGTCCCTTCAGAACTTGGTGGAGGGCTAGGAGAGAAACTGCAACAGCATTATTAGAACAAAGAGAGTGGATCAAGCTTGGCAGGATATATGATATAGAAATTAGATACCAAGTTAGCAGCATGAGTAAGTTTAGATGTGGGGATCTACTCAGATTTGTCTTTGGTATGTTTATACTCTAGCTAGATCACCTTGTACAGGAGTTTTTATACCCATTAGTGATCAATTTTGGAGTCTACTATCTGAGAAATTTTATATTTGGGTTCCCCATCAATTATAACTGGAGCAGGGGCTAGTTGTGTTTTCTCAGGGAAAGAGTTGGACAAGGTAGGTTCAAGTATAAACATATGGAAAACTGGATGAATAGAGCACATGGACTCTGGGAGACAGAGGGTGAACAATAGTGTACTAGACTGAACAATGATTTCATAGGGTCTGAGATATTTTTTGGAGAGCTTCTTTGAAGACTGAGTGGTTTGGAAGAACTAAGCCTTAACAAAGACTTTGTTACCTACTTTGAAATCAAGAGTAGAGGAACATTACACATCAGTAGATTTCTAGTAACACTGTTGGGCCTTGAAGATTTTAGCTTTGAGGGTACTCTGTAATTCATTAAGGTTTATGGCAAAGTCACAGACTTGGGAGAAAGTAATATTGTGTTCAGAGTGAACAGTGATGTTCAGATGATATCTCTTATTAACAAAATAGAGAGATACCAGTAGTGTTATGGAATGCTTTGGACACTAACATTTTTCTTTTTCTTTTATCTATTTTTCTTGATTTTATATTTCTTTTCTTTTGAATTTCTTTTTCTTTTTCTTTTTAGTGATGATGAAGAGGCATGTGGCATTGCAGTCACATGACAGGTCACATGATGTGACATCATAGGCCTAGAATGTAGTAGAAGGATCTGGAAGATGACATCAGGACACATGTATACAACATGGTGGCCTTGAGTAAGAAATGAGGTGGACATAAGGATGTAGCATGAACCATGTGTATTCTGTATATATAGGACTCTAATTTAGCAGAGACTCCTTGTCGAGTTCTCTTGTGAACTTCCCACTCTATATCCTATTGAGAGATTTACTTGTTCGTGTTATTATTTGTCATTGTGATAAGTAGTTGTCACAACAAGTAGTAGTACTTAGAGTATTGTTGTAAGTGAACTCCACAAAAGGTAGGAGTTTGAACTGGTTGTCCTACTAGTAATTATAGTATACACAGAGATATTGCTTGAGGGTCCAATTTGTGTATTTAGTTTGTCCATCACCTTTAGAGTAGTAATCTGAAGTAAAGTGAAGCCATATGTCCAGAGCAGTATCTAAGAAACAAAAGAAGTTTGACACAAACTCTAAGCCTCTATTAGAGGTGACATGAAAAGAAATACTATGTTTGGAGAACAAATGGAAGAAAAACAGACATGCTAAGTCCATCAATGTGATGGTGTTATAAGTAGGGATAAAGATTGCCTGCTTAGTGGGCTGATTGACTATGACCAAGATAGTGTCAAACTTAGAGAATGGCAGAAGGTTCTTGATGAAGTCCATGGTTGTTTGGAGATAGGAAGTTGTTTAAGAGATCTGTAGGGCTTGTGATATTATGATTTGGATTACATACAAGTGACACAGAACTTGTAGAATTGTTGTACATCAGTACAGAGACTAGGCTAGGAGTATCTACTACAAACTAGTTCCAGTGTTTTGTTTTGACCATAATGTCTGGCAAGAATATAATTATGATTATACTGGAAAATGCATGTGCAGAAATTACCAGCAGATGGTATATAAATTCTGTTGTCAAGGAGAAAAAGACCATTGGCCACCTGTGGAGATATGTTTTGTAGCAATTGGATTACTAGGAAGAGCCAAAAAGATCTCTCAGTATAAGATGTTTGGATCAATGACTATAGCTGGATAAATAAAAGGAGAGAGAAGAACAGTAGCTTATATAGAGGTTATAAGTTGTTCTTGAGTAAAGATTGGTTTGAAGTTGTGGGGGTTGACTGTGGTGTAGCCAGTATTCCCCCCTTTAGGATAAATGTCCCACTATCTAGTCAGAGCATCCAGTTTGATACCAAGACAACCAGGATGGAATCTGATGACAAGATTGAACTGAGAGAAATACTCAGACCACTGTACTTGCTTCTAGGTCAATACTTTGGTAGTGAAAAAGTACTCAAGATTTTTATGATTTCTAACAATGTCAATGGGATAGACTAGACCTTCTAGATAGTGTTGCCAAATTTTGAAAGCTTCAAAAATAGCAAGAAATTTCTTGTTATGTATGTTGTAGTTCAACTCCACTATAGTAAAAGTGTGGGAGTGAAAAATGACTAGACGAACTTCATTTTCTTCATTAATAATAGAAAGTATTGCAGCAAAAGCATAGTTCAAAGCATTAGCCTCCATAATGAGTTAAGCATTAGGAATCCAATGAGTGAGAATAGGAGCAGAGATGAATGTTTTCTTGAGAGAGTTGGAAGCATCGTGACAGGAGGAGTCAAAATTCCAGAGAATGTTCTTCTGAGTGAGGCATATCAATGAAATGACAATGTCTAAGTAGTTGAAGATAAACTAGTAATAAAAATTAGCAAAACCTAAGAAGGATTGAATATTCTTAACTTTCTTTGGCTCTGGCCAGTCTTGAATAATCTTCACTTTGTCATCAAATATAGTGAGGCTAAAAGAAGATGGGATATATCCTAGATACTCTACCAACTGGGAGTGAAATTCATATTTTTCTGCTTTGGTATAAAGACCAGCCTTGTGAAGACACTTAAGTACTTCCTTAATATGCTAGTGATGTTCAGACATGTTATTTGAGTAGATGAGTATATCATCTAGATAGATCATGACACAAACATCCAAAATGTCAGAGAAAATGTTGTTTATAAATTGCTGAAAGGCTGCAGGAGCATTGGTAAGACTAAAAGACATTACAAACCACTCAAATGATCTGTAATGTGTTCCAAAAGCAGTCTTCCATTCATTACTGCTGGTAATGTGAACCAAATGGTAAACATGACAAAGATCTATCTTTGAATAAGCCTGAGCTTTGCAAGATGAGTCTTGTAGATTGGAGATGAGTGGGAGTGGATAGCAATCCTTTTTGGAAATGTGGTTAAGACTACAGAAGTCAACACAGAGACATAGTAAACCTACTTTCTTCTTGACAAATAAGACTGGTACACTATGCAGAGAGAAGGTTGGTCAGATGAAACCTGTGTTGAGGTTTTCCTCAATAAATTCCTTGAGAGTCTCTTGTTTAGATACTGAAAGAGAGTATATAGGGACAACCAGAGGTTGAGCACCTTCTAGATTGATTTAGAGATCATAAGGATAATGAGGAGTGAGGACTTCAGCTTTTGTTTTGCTAAAAACATTGGCAAATTCATGATATTTGGAGAAGACATTGAAAAGGTCAGAAGCTTCTGCAAATTATGTGGAGTTGGCCTAAATGTCCAAAGAGTAAAGACAGAGTTCAAAATTGCTAAAGTATGGAAGTTTTGATGCTTACAAGAATGCTGCAGCACCAATGATAGTGATGTTAGGTTGCTTAGAGATAGATATAGAGTTCTCAGATGCAGGTATGGAAACTATGGAATCTAATAATTGCAGAGAGGTGTTAAGAGATGACAGAGATATTAATGGTATGTTGGCTGTGATGCAAGAGGGAGCAAGATTTTCCTGTAAAGATGGACAGAAGTTTATTGACCCATTTGTCTAGTCAATTAGTAGATTGTGTTAAGTGAGCTAGTTGTATCCAAGAACCAAAGAGCAGGAAGAATCAAGTAGAGTGACATAGAAGTCTAGATTCATATAATCACTAGTAAGAAAATTAATGGGCAAATTAGCAGTTTTGGAGATAGTGCTGTTTAATAAACCATCAAACAAGCAGAGAGCAACCAAAGAAGTTGTGGATATCTTTAGGTAGTAAATGTCCACAAATTTTGAGTCTACGAAATAATGAGTAGACCCAAAGTCAACGAGAGCTTGGAATGGGATTTTATTAAGGTGATTCTGACCAAGGATCAAGGGAAAGGTAAGAAAAAAAAAAGTGAATGAGGATTGGAAAGAGTAGATACATTGAATCAGATGAGACTCACTGCTACACAGAGAAGTTCAACATAGCTCTCAGTCTATACAGAGTCCTGGGGATTGCTCTCTATTTTTCCAAGAGTTTCTTGGAAGTAGCTGCTGGAGGATCAGCAGTTGTTAAAGCACTATAGTCCTTGAGAGTGACTATGGTCTGCTTCTTAGAACAGAAGTCCAACTTGTGGTCTCCTACACCATAATAGAGATACAAATTGTGTTCAAGATACTTCTTATACTTGTGACTGGTCAACTTGCTGTTGCTGGCCAGCTTAGAAAAGAGGTCTACTTATAGAGAATTAGGTTGTTTTTTGGAGTAGGGAATAAGGATGGTTTGAAGGAAAATGATTTGGTAAATAAGGCTACTAGAAATATATTTGCCTTATTCTGAGAGGCTATAGTATTACCAGTAGTAGAAGCTTTCCCTTACTTCTGAGAGTAAGACTCAAGAGCCTCTTTTTCTGCCTGCCTAGTATGGTAGTATTTGTGGTCATGTTTCCAGTAGCAGTAATTGATAGTCATTACTGAAGTATACACATCTTGGAATAAGATGGCTTTTCCTTGTTCTTGGATAGAGATGGAGTCCTGGATTTGATTGGAGAAACCCTGGTAATAGCGGTAGCATAGCATACTATTCCTTCAACATAATTGGAAGGCATAGTGCATGAAATCCACATTGTAAGTGGAAATATTATCATTGGGCTTCATACAGAGATTATCCAGTATGTTGGCTGCTTTACTAATGAGGTCTGAAAGACCAAAATGTCAATATAGCTTATCAACAAAGAGGTTCCAATTGGAGAGCTAGTCTTGCAAGATGCCTTGGTTTTCCTGGTTGAGGCTCACCTTAAACCAGTTCTGGGCTACTTCAGTAAAATAGGTTATTGTAAAGTTGATTTTCACAATGTCCATGTCAAATTGTGCTAGATTAGCATAAAAGTAGAGGCAACATTGAAATAGGAAGTTATTGAGCTTATCAGGCTCAATGCTGCTGAAAGTGTTGGAGATGTGAGCTTTAGTTCCCCTTGAATTAGTATTAAGGTCAGAGGTCTGATTAGCATTAAGTTTATTTATAAGTTGACCAAGTATGTTGGCTAACTGTTATAAGACGAGTATGTGGACAGACTTTGGCTAGGGTTAGGGTTAGCCAGACATAGATAAGTAATTAATTATTAGTCTACAATGGAGGAAGAGCACATGATCTGGAAGTCATATGATAGAAGCTGGAATAGTTTAGAATAGTCTAGAAGGACTAATGGTCTAGAAGGATTGAGAGGAGTCTAGATAGGAGTTAGGGTTAGGGATGATGTCAAGGGACATGGGTTCCTCATGGTATACACATGGTGTGCACATATACAGTGGAGATTAAAGGTATGATATCAGGGCACATGTAAGAAGTATGGTGGCCTTAAGGAAAACACATGTGGATGAGTAATAGGACATGAGGATAATGCATGGACATAAGGGCAGGTAATTATTGTTGTAGCACGGACCAGGAGCCTGTAGTATATATAGAAGATCAATACAGCGAGGGCTCCTTGTCAAGTTCTCTTGTAATCCCCACTACTAGATAGCCTATTGAGAGCTTTGCTGAAGTCAGCATATCACAAGTGCCGTTCCGGCAAGTGGTTGCTACAACACTAACTACCTATTAGTATTATTGCTCTGATAGAATTTTGATTGTGAGTAAGTAGAAGAAGTAGGTCTATTATATATCAAATTAGTAATAGGATTAGTAGTGGGAGTATCCTCCCAATTAGTATCATTGTTTACAAGGATGATACTTGGACCAGAGACAGGCAAGACTGTCCAGCCAGGTTGAATAGTATAAGAAGAAGACCTTGGAGATAATTGGCCTCTTTGATAAATCTGTTTTGAATATTATGGAGTGTTTGGCAAATAAGTGAGATTATCACTGAAATGTGAAATGGTATTGAAGAATGTTCCAAGTGGTAGGACCAGAGTTGACATTGAGGAGTTATAGCAAGAAAAAGCTATTTTGAACTTTAAAGTGTAAAAGTTTGTTTTGTAGGTAAGATTGCAACAGAGAATTTAGTAGACAGAACTGCTCAGAAGTGATAGTAGACTTGGGAGTCTGATAATACTGTCAGGTGCAGCTCACACCAGAGATAAAAGTTCACAAGATAAGCTTAGAGGTATGTGGACTTATAGAATCTTGTAGAATGACCTTGGCTTTAGCTTATATACTGTGTCATCTGTCTATCATATGGTTACAACTTTAGATAAGAGGAATAAGTCCAGATGGGAGTGAGTGCTGATTGGTATGTTGCCATTAAACATTGAAGATTAAGTTCAATAAGATTATCAGACTAGTGAATTACAGTGTAACTACTAGTCTTATATACAAGGACTGACTATAGGGGATGTTCAGGGTTTCAGTGTTATAGCCCCTATTGCCTCAAGTAGAGGTTTCAGTGGTGGAACACTGACAGGAGTATGACTTTGCCATGTAAGACTGAGCTAAATAGGAGTGTCATATACAAGTCCACCTGTCCGGAAAACTACATCCCCACAGTGATGCCACCTCTGAACCATACAAGCCTGCCTTC
>Ga0157366_1001069_pt1 | contig 11403 bp, 5 predicted proteins | sample AttbisABBM1_FD_113149 | JGI IMG/M metagenome (GOLD analysis project Ga0157366, IMG submission 113149) | Fungus gardens microbial communities from leaf cutter ant in Botucatu, State of São Paulo, Brazil - Atta bisphaerica ABBM1 | ecosystem: Host-associated > Fungi > Mycelium > Unclassified ...
CATCACGTATTTGAAAACAAAAACATTCAAGCAAAACTCACCCATAGTTTGCTACGAGAGGGATGTGAAAACTCGGAAACCTCTCTTGAAGCTTTGTGATTTCCTCTTGTCATAACTGCCCAACCGAGATTGGGACTCCAGTAATGCCTCGGTAACGCTCATGAGCTGTTCAACGCACGAAATACAGTCCCATTTCAAAAAAATGCGACGCCAAGTTTTCAGTCCGCCAACACTACCTCTTCATCTCCGTTTTATGCCCATATGGGCCCATCTGCCTCCACCGTCCCCTGTTACAGACTACCCAAATTTGCACTCAGATAGCTTACTGCAACAAAGTAAGCTCATTCCTCCCCACCTCCGTTCTCCCAGTTTCATTCCGTGGTTATAGCTGCCGCTGGAATCAATTTTCTCGCATTTTCGGGAAGTAACATGTCGCTAGTTTTGCATGATCATCGTTTGCACTCCTTATTCCCGCAGAGGGAAATGGTTTTCCCCAATGACCTGTTGCCCGTTGCCCATTTATGATCCCCTCAAGCAACGACCTCGTGCTCTGCGCTTCCAATGGCATGAATAAACCTCCCCTTTGACCCAGTCAGCTACTCACGATGCATCTTGCCGTGCCTCTCAGAGTAATACCTGCAATTTACAGATGCCTTGTCACAAACCAGACTATCTGGGGCTAGGGTACAAGGGTTCGGGTCGAGGCCCTTTTGACTCTTTCTCTTTCTCTCCGATGGTGCGTCGTTCATACGTGTCAGCATTCTCGTTGAATGAGCTAGTCAACCAAGTTCTGCCGTCCGTGATCACGAAATTTCACGTTTCGTACACTACCTACAGATCATCCTGCTTGTCAAGTCTTAGATCATCTCCGGATTTCTGTTTTGCTTTATGTAATGTACATCCTCCCGTTTCCTGGATTTCAGTAAATGCCCCGTGACTCTCGTAATGGCAAAAGAACTTTTCTGAGAGTCTTTTCTCAACTATAGCCTGCCGCTTGACGCCTGATGCCTGATTTCATTATCGGAATCTTAACCTATGTCTATTTCCTATCCAACCGAGCCATTTGTCAATCAAGTACTTCACTTCCAGTGTGGATTCCTTTGACTTTCGAAGCAACATAGTCGCTGATCCAATCTGTCTTCTCGGCCGCCTGTATGGATACTGGGCAACTTTCAGAGGCTTCTTGCTTTGATATTGGACCCTTTGCATAGTCTTATGACGTAGATGCTGATTTTGAAATCTTCACGCGCCAAGTCTTTGGGTTTTGGACCACTGATCCACGAACCACTTGGTTCAATTTTCGAACCATGCCGCCTCAGTGAAGGACCTTGGATAACGATAACTTGGTCCGTGCCACACAATACATCACATAACTAACTGAACAACTGAAAAATACCAAATACCTCAACGCTTCAACCAGTTCTGGCACCCCTCACAACGCAGTTTACTGACAGCTTCGTGCACCATCACTTGATCACTTCGAACTCGCCAAAAGCAATAGAGGAACTATCCCACCGCGCTCGATGTCACCGTTCATTTTACCCTGATGACACCCTTGGTCAATTACCATCCATTACAGCACCCCTTTAAGTACTCATTGGGTGATAAATGGAACGCACCGTCATCCTAGGTGCAGCATACCTTATATTGTGCAGCATGAAAAAGTGCGTTCCATTACATAGCGGAGTATTTGATGACTGGATTTCAGGGTCATTCTGAGATGGCTGATTATACAAACAAGCCTCATTCGAGACCTTTAAGATACTGGAGCGTAGTCCAATTGTTTGACCACGGAGAGTAGAGGAATTTGACTAAGATAGTGAGTTCTTACTTTTGATTAATCCAATGAGCGTTTATCATTGCTCTAGTATCCTTCTTTGCATCAGTATCGCAATTCTTAAGTAGTCGGAATGTGTCCAGAGCTCTGCAACGTCATACACCAAAGCCGAGTAGTCGAACATGTGCCACAGGGCTCCACAGGCCCTTTTCAGAAAATCTAGGAAACACAAATAACTCAAAGCGTGATCAATGGTTTGGCTGGTAATGGAAGTGATCTTCTCTACAGAATTATGATCCACAGAAGATCACCCAAAACAAAGTAACAGAATATTGACAATTACGCATCGATAAGCTCGTAGGTGCCGGTTGATCCTACGCCAGCAAGTGCTTAGTAGTGAAGTGGTCTCATGTGATGACGTATGTGAGTAACATTGTGGTACTGTTATTATGAAGAGATGAGTTCCCCTTCCCTAATGAATGATACGAGTTTTACATCGACTCTTCTTGTTCCTTTCAACAAATATGTTAACTCAATTTCACGGCGAGCGATGCATTAGATGGCTGATATTTTTTTCGCGATGGTGATACTGATGCAAGAGTAAGGATGATGATTAAAATAATGAACACAACTGTCTCCACCAGCTCATTCCTTGAAACTGCAATTGTAAAGTTATACATTGCGATGCACTACTCACAGGCCGCCATACGATACAGAGGACCAACACGAAGGTTGAACGGCCGCATCATAGCTAGTCAAATTCACCTTAGCAAATCTTCTCATCATCATCTGGCGAAAGAAAAGAAGTTGACCTACAAACGAGCTCTAGATACACCAGAGTGACAACGATTTATCTCGACGAAGCTCGTATGACCCATAAGATAGCAGGTATGGCTATTGCAGCGAGAGATCGGAAGAATTTGGGACGCTGACACCCTGATTCACGTAAGTGCGTCGATGGCGATGGCGACACCGATGGCAACTTATTGATATATAGTTATTGAGTCCAGATTTCATGATATCGTAAGAGCCGAAAAGGCCCAGAAGCTATACTTTTATGAACCCAGACATATCGCGCTCCAGCTGCCAGAGGATCCGAATAGTCATAATTAGGAAAGAATGGAAAATTGAGGGATAGTGGCGGTTCCCGATGAAGACACTAGGGATTCTCTTAGTATTGGTGATTCTGAGGAGCTGGGCAAAAAGGCAGTAGAGAGGGCGATCTTGTTCGAGCACTCGTGCGCGATAACGTCGACGGATGGAATGAGAAGGATTTGCACTCGGCAATCATAACTCGGACTGATGCTGGCGCCGATTTATCGCTAACGGAGGATAAATACAGACCACTGAATATCAACGGGCGTTGAGGTCTAGGCCGTTCCAGGCGTCCGGCATCAAATGTTTGTTTCTAATTTGGAAATGTTCTTGCGCAAGCCTTTTTACTCTCTCTCTCTATTAACGAGACGGATGGCTTGATTTGCTATTGTTGTAGGGGCCAGTCTAGCATGTATTGAGTCCAATATTACTGACAGAAGATCTAATGCTTTGTCTTAAGATGTGTGCTATGGCACCCTGTGTATAGCTGAGCAAGTAGTTTAACTTCGTTTGTCAAGTCGATACTTCTGGCTGTTCCAGAGTCTCGTTGGAACTTATTCGTGCTCATGGAGGATTGCGAAAATATATCTACTCCCTCGGCTAATGACCCAAGCAACTATTTACTATCAAAAGTTGGACCTGGTATTTAGATCATTGCTGAACCAATAAATATCAAAATTGTAGTTCATTGTGGTTCAGTCCTCACATCGTTGATGATTAATTTCAATTTGGGCGATCTTAGATAGGTGGAGTTCGCCGCTAGGTACTGCTCATGAAAGGAACGATGGCTGGATATGAGAAATGAGAGGTACCCGCACCAGCGCAGGAGGGGAATGTTGGTGTTGGCTTGCCACACAGCAATAGGACAGGAATCGTATCACGGCTCACCGTTCTAATTAGACAAGAAGGCTTGGCTAGAATGACCTTGTTCAAGAGTCGATGTTACGAAGTATATGAAATAGACCAGTGGACCGAACACTCATAGCGAAAGTTTGTAGCACATCGGTCTTACGCCACAATCATCACGATGCTCATAAATAACTAGATAACTGCTATAAATCCAACTAGCTTGCTTTGGTCTTTTCATTCACGAGAGAACCTTTCGGGATGTATCACCTTAGGTCAGCGTTTCGTATATTGGCAGCTAAAATTCATTTGCGATATTTCATTTGATCTCAAACAAGTATATTGAGCCCTCAGCGAGTAAAGTACCATTCTGCTGGAAGCGATATGAACGACGTCAGCTCGGACCTCAGGGGAGAAAAGAAATTGGAGATGTAATTTGTCGGTGAGGAGTTTCTACGTCTGAAATTTGACCTGGAAAATGGGGACAAGGTTCCAGGCTATCATGACAGAATATGGGATCACTTTCAACTGATCTCTGATGCAATAACGACTAATCAGTGTCACACACCTCGGGCAAAATTGGAGCCAGGCGATCTCGATGGCAAGCTCGATATTCAGAGTAATAGGATATGTAGAAGACAGAACCAATTCGTGGAGTCATGAGCTCGAAGCTGATGCTAGAATGAAAAGTGACAGTGAAATAAGATCTATCCTTTGGCAAGGACGGACCGCTCTCCGCTTACGTCAGCTGCGCTTAAAATGTCTGGTCTTCCTCTTCCTCTTACATCCGAGCTTTTGATTCTTTTCTCCGTTCACATAAATCCCCGTGACAGGCAAATTTCCGTCTTCTTTCCCTATTACATAGTTTTGGCTTTCTTCAAATTATTCCCACTTTGAAACACATGCTATGCCTTTTCGCTCAGGAAATGAACTGGAGGGTGCAATCCACATCTACAATCCCTTTCCCGTGTCACGGAATCTCAAATACATCAACTGTGCCTTTTCTTTCCCCAGCACTGGTGGTCTGCAGATAATGCCTCTGTACCTCCATTATTCTTTTGTCGGCGCGTGGTTCTTAGTCACCAGCAACGTTACGCCTCAAACTGTTCTGTCACACATGGCGAAACTGCGGACGTAGCCTGGAGCTTTTTCAGCTCAAAGCCAATCGGCGAGCCGCTACTGCCTTCGTTCTGCCGAAAGACTCAGCCAGGCGCTTGTCAATGGCACGGCGAACTCAAATCTGGATCTACCGCCAGCAACCCTAAGATTTGACGCCTGGATCTCCGAACAGGTAACAGTACCTTTGATCACTATCTGCTGACCTGGCAAGAGGCAACAACGAACTCTGAGCTGTCGTGATCTCCAAACATGCCCCGTGGCAAACGCCAATATGGCATGACGGCGTTCATCGTCATCCTTCTTCCTCTCCTGAATTCTGGATTCTGTGATACATCTGCGCACATACAAACGTATGGACACAACCTTAGAGGGGATATCAAGTTTTAATGTCCGCGCTGGCGTGGGCTATAGCTAGTTTGTTCAATGGGGAAATGAGCAGCTACCCACAACGAAGTGTCTACGTCAGGAGCTCGTGAACGGAAGCTCAGGCCGTGTCCCGATTGACTTCTGCGATAGCCAAGGGAAAGGCAGGAAAAATGCATTGAATTTATGGTAAAAGACCTATATAAGGTGCAGTGGTGGACAGGACTGTTATCCTCACAATCTCTCGTCCCTCCACGACAATTATCAAACTCTTCGTCGTTCTTTTACTTTAACCTTGGAAATTGCGATGAATTCTTCAAACACGACAATGTGTTCCTACGAACCCTTCAGCTGCTATTGCCTGCATACGTCTGCTGACCATGCCCTTGTGCGCTGCGGACATCCTAATGACCGTCCGTTGGGTCATCCACTGCATTCTGCTGACGATGCTCTACACCGTGTCTGGTGTATCGAGTGCGAGAAGTGGTGTTTCAATTTGCGGGATGACTGCCCAGTCTTGCTGAACGGGAGCGTGAAACCCGGCTATAATGCGCAGGTTGCTCCAGCTCCAGAGAAAAAGGACAGAAGCACCTATTCCCGGATGTGAGCGGTCATGCACTCCTCGTGTGAGTGGCTTTCTAGACATTTCATTGATTCAGACTCATGAGTTAGTTCACTTTACAGCTATGATTCCTTTTCACTCTATATTTTCGTCGACACTCTTTTATACTTTATTTATCTTTCTGAGTGGGCGGCCCTTTCCGTCCTGGTATGGATTACGATATTGCTATACTTTTTCTCTTCTGTCCATCTCAGTGCAGACGGACGCCCCGTGTGGACTCCGATCATTAAACGCATGGATAGAGCACTGAGACGACTAGAATATCATCTTTCATTTCCGTCTTAACTGATGCTTGAGGCGGACATCTCATCTTGATTGTCTTTTCGTTTCCTCTAGATCTTACTTTACTTAGCTCTAAGACTGGACTCACTTGTTATCATACCACCTCTTTAGAAGTTCTCATACTAGGATTGCTATCGACAAATTGGTCCTTCAGACGGCTATGACGCAAATCTTCCAATTAATTGTTCCCGAACATCCATATACCAATCAGTATACTTCATGTAACCCCAGACAAAGACAGAGCCCTCTTACCCAGATTTGAGGCTTCGAATGACTGTTGCAAAATCCTTCAGGACATCGACCCTTTTGATGTGGATTATCGGTATAAGCTCACAGGACCACAGTTAATGAGTCAAAGAACATTCACAAGACATAGTCTATAGGCCCAAGTATCTGCTTGCTAGAGTACGAAGAACTCTGAACGAGGATGAGTTGCCAGGCGCTGTCGGCGGATTGCAGAGTAACGGTAATCTCGGTATCTTAAATGCTTGTTGTACTTATTCAGTATTCATTTACTTTTCGGGGTTCTCCCGACGGGGATTTAAACACCGATGACGAGAGTCCAGGAGGTTACTTCCCGATCAAGGCCTGATTTTCCGCTTCTTCATGACTCTAGCTATCAAGTTCTCGATAACCATGACCTTGAAAGAGGCAGTGGGAACAATAATAAACCAGCAAGAGAGATTGTCCACTGTCCTGTGCGATGAACTCGGGTTCATCGTTTCGGTCTTAAGTCGTAATTGAAAACGTTCGGCATCAGATTGGATCGCAACTACTAGACTGGTGAAGATGTAGGCTATGATTCTGGCGGGGTCGTACTGAGCTAAATACTTTCACTCGTGGTACATACTGTTTCTCGCCCCTCGGACTGCGGCCTCGAGGCTCTTCAGATCAAGAGGGACATCTGCTTTTTGCCCAAATCGGATACCGTATAATCCGTTTTTCTTGATGCTCTCGGCGAGCATTTGATTGCCGCGGTGGAAGCCATTGGTTGAACAGCCTCAGCAGATGTTCAAGGCTGCGTGGAAGATGTATCTAGTCGAAGCGCTGGGTCCTGTCAAGTCACCCGAGCAATTCGCTTTCGAGCAACAAACCAATTGGATCGATTCAATTGCGGACGATTGGACTTCGATTTCTACTGGTGAGTCCGATTCAGAGTCAACATAGACTTCACCTTACAACGGAAGACGACGAACGATCCCAGCCATAAGCAATGCCTACAACCGCGGCGGGCGTGTGTGTTACGGACCGGTATGGTCCGTTTAGTCTAAATTAACTAACTCTGTTCGGAGAAACTCGATGAGCTCCTATTACGCTTGACGTTCAGCTTTTGGACTTACGTTCCGTCCTCATTAATTTTGCCTTTCAATCTTCTTACTTTTCTCGAAATTTTTTTTGAAAACGAGCTCATGCATGGAATTTCCCAAGGGTGTGACTCCCTTGCACATTGATGTAGCAAGATATCAATGTCCTAGGCTCAGAATAAAATGTTCTTCAATCCAGGAGCTGCTTTTCATATTATTTCCCGTTCCTCGTGGCTTGATATTCCTAAATGCCTTGATGCAAGTGTCATCATACAATCTGCAGGCCCGCTACCATAGCCCCTAAATGGGATGAAGGTCTTACATAATGTGTTGTCTATTTCGGGTACTATTCTAGAGGCAAAACAAATTGCAAACAAATTGCACCTCGAGACCAGCTTGTTACATGGTATGATCGCACTCAACCAACACCAGCAACACACATTTTATATCGGAATGACCCCAAAAAAGATAAAATGTTGAGCTTACATTGTCCACTGTTAAACAACATTTGGTTGTTTTCCCCTGCTTCGGTCAGGCCTCTAGAAAGAAGGTTCGCGCTGCACATACCAGAATTGGGAGCGATCATTTAACCTTTGGCAAATCTACAGCTCGTCGCACCATTAGGATTACCGTCGCTAAATATAAAATTACCCTCGTCTGCTAGTAATGTAGGAATGAACCGGGCGCAGTTCTGACTGACATCGCAGCCACTTATAACCCGTAAGTGGCTTTGGATGCAAATTTAAAACGGATCGCGGAGAAGTCGCAGCGCATTGAATAGACTAAGGCTGTTTCCAGAATCTCTTGTCCTCCTTTTACGTTAAACAGATTAATCTTTCGGCGATGCGTAAGCTGTATTTAGTCACTCAGTATTACCTAGATTTCACCTTTCACGATACTTTGTGTGTAACGAGTCGTCATTACCGCATAAAAACCTTTCTACCAAGCCAGTGGCGTAGTCATCATGACATAGGAATGGTCATGCAGTAATGACTTGAAACGTACCAACTTTGATGTACCAGCGGTGGTGTACTGGTACTATGGCATCAGTTTCATGGACTTCTGTTTTGGTGAACCAAGTAGGAAATGATATGAATATAGTCACCAGGCACTCCTCACAGCTAGCTATATATATCTCACTTATTTTGGGCTGAAATGAAATGCACTGCACTGCTATTTGATCTGTAGTTGCCTCTACACTTCCATAGATTATTTTATTTGTCGAAAAGACCTGTATGCACCTGATTTAGCCATGAATTTGGAGAGGGCTTTTGTGGGAGATGATGAGACCTCCACTAGAATGTGGATGCATATCTGGTAAGGCTCACCATATGAGTAAAATGTGATTTCAGCTCAGCCAAACTTCTTATAGAAGTCTGTTGAGAGAGCTCCTTATGATAATAGTCAGTCAAACCCTAGTGGCTTGCTATTAGAAATCATTATTATAAAGAAGATCTTTTTATGATTAGAATGGGCCCTGAATGTCATATACCATTCTGAAGCCATCTGTCTTCTGTGATGAATGAGCCTTACATTAGTCCTGGATACTTTTCTGCTTCTGCAAGCTCTTTCACCATGGATCATATATCTGTATTCATTACCTAGTGATTTGTTACCTGAACTCTCCATTGTCATATTGCTTGAAGCTCATCTCTATAGTATTTTCCCAGTCATTCCCTACATTATCCTAGATACAGTATTAGTATTGAAGACCAGTAAATACTCTATATTTCCCTCATTCTGATAATCAAACTCAAGCAATCTACTTCTTTCATCTACTATTGCTATTTCTCTTTTTCTCTCTTGAAATTATGACTATGTGACACATAGTTGGTACAATACATAAGCTAAATCCAGGATCATTGTTATGAGGCCATAACTAAAGAAATACACTATCCTATCTATTGCCTCCAATTTCTTTCAAGTTTCTTATCACATCCTGTATTCTGATTACATCTGTCTCAACTCATGGATAACTTATGCTCCCTCATCTGTACTTCCCAACCTCTTCTGGTGTAGATCAAACACCTCCATTCCATCTTGGATGTTGTTGCTAGTCTAAGTTAACTCCATGGATCTCCATCTACTGACATCTAAGAATTACTAGAAATCAGGGTAACTTGCTTAGCAGTTACATTCCAGATAGCTATCCTAGGTATACTAACTAGTATATAATCCAGTAGTCTACACTGTAGTAGTCATCCTGAAAATCAACTAAAACTAACATACCTTTTTTAGTGTTAGCAATGACACACCTTGCCATCTTCCAGTGATTTTCCACCTGCTAAGTCTCCAAGCCCTGATCCAAAATATGTGATCTGTACAACTTGTAGAGGTGTAGCACATAAGCTGAAGCAAAAGATCATTCTGATCTGCCTTCTGTATTCTCAGATAATGCATAGCTTACTGGTTTTGAACTTCCAAGATGCCCTTCCAAATCTTAGATAATGAGGTGTGAACCATATCTAACATTTCTTAAGATATTCATTTTCAAATTTTCTATCATCCCAGCTATACAGCAATTCTGTGGTATATTTTCCTAACAACTCCTTTCTGTAGAAGTCTTTGGACTCCTCTTATTCAATGCCCTTAGGCTTGAATCTTTGTAATCTCCCTACTTTTCTATACTATTCTTCAAATTTTTCTACCAAATTTTTCATATTTTTAGGTTTTCTATCTCTTTCCAAGTATCTGCTTCTGATATATATTCCTTCCATTATACTAAGTACCTCAGTCTTTCCCTCACATATTTTTTATCTAATATTTTCCCACTTTACACTTTTGTTCACCTTTAATTTCCATTAGAAGTAGCAGCTTCAGCTTTTACCCTTCCACCTACTTCTTATATAGCACCATCCTGCTTATATTAATGACTGGATCCATTCTCACAATAGCAAATAAATCCAATTCTACTGTATTTGTTAATACTATTGTCTTAATCTTATAAACTGTTCCATTAACTTTTCTATCCTCCATCATTCCACCTGGAACCTCAAGTTTTTCATACTTAACAATGCCCTATCTCCTACTTTATACTCTATTGGTTCTGTTCTTTTCCTGTTCATATACTACTTTATCTCTTCCTGTGTCTTTCTTAGTACAGTTTTGGCCTCCTCTTAAGTTTCTTTCATCACTTAACAAATTTCTCTGTTCTTACACTCCTTTCTTTCTTTCTCAGTTTAAAGCCCATTTTTGGATCTTGTTTATAATTCATCTTAAAAGATGTCATCATTGTTATCATATTATTATAAGTGAACTTTGCCATAGTTAATAAGTTAGGCCAGATCTTTTGTTTATAATCAATAAACATTCTCAGATATTGCTTCAGCTCTTAATTCATTCTCTTTATCTGACTATCAGTCTGTGAATAAGATGAGAATCTCATAGGGATCACAAAAGAACTCAACAAGAAGTTTCTAATGTATTGCTATCCTATTTATAATAAGCTGTTGTCACATTTTGATCTAGTCATATCTATTCCAACTTACAAATAACTTTTAGATATCCTTGTTGAACTTTCTAGTAACTCTATATATCTCTATCTTTATATCTGAAGACTATCTAGATCCAGAGCAATTGCTTACAGTTTCTATTTTCCTAGATACTATTTTAGATAGAGTATTTATTGTTAGAAGAACAGAATGCACAGTAGGATAGTGCAGTGTGAACAACTAATAACTACTTACTAATAGTAAGTTTTGTAGTAGAGAGCTTGGTAGTATAAGCAATATAAAACAAGTAGTGATAGTATATTCAACTTGTTGTAAAATTTTCTATTAATTATTGTATTAGTCATACTACTGATTGTGTTAGAGTTGAAGGTAGTAGACTTAACTTTTTCTATTTTTTTTTTCATTTTTATTTTAGACTTAGAATTAAGGTTTAATGTGATATCATAATCTATCATGTAATGTGACAGTGTCACAAATCAGTCACAAATCACAGTCACATGATCATGTGTTACATAGAATATCATAGAAGATTCTTGAACAATA
>Ga0157366_1001071_pt1 | contig 11401 bp, 9 predicted proteins | sample AttbisABBM1_FD_113149 | JGI IMG/M metagenome (GOLD analysis project Ga0157366, IMG submission 113149) | Fungus gardens microbial communities from leaf cutter ant in Botucatu, State of São Paulo, Brazil - Atta bisphaerica ABBM1 | ecosystem: Host-associated > Fungi > Mycelium > Unclassified ...
CAGGACGTCGCGGCCGCCCAGAGCGCCTGGCGCCAGCAGGCCACGCAACCCGGCAGCAAGCCGGCCGCCGCGACCGAGGCCGTCGCCAGCGTGGACGGCGCCGCTGCCACCGGCAAGACCCGTTTCCGCACTCGTCAGGAATTCGTCGACACCATGATGCCCATGGCCGAGGCCGCGGCGAAGCGCCTGGGCGTGGACCCCAAGTACCTGGTCGCCCAGGCGGCGCTGGAAACCGGCTGGGGCAAGCACATGGTCAAGCAGGCCGATGGCAGCAACAGCAACAACCTGTTCGGCATCAAATCCCACGGCTGGGACGGCGGCAGCGCCCCGGCGGTGACCCAGGAATTCGTCAACGGCAAGGCTGTGACCGAGACCGCCAAGTTCCGCACCTACGATTCCTTCGCCGATAGCTTCCACGATTACGTGAACTTCCTGCAGAGCAACGACCGCTATGACAAGGCGCTGTCCACCAACGGCAACTCCGAGCGCTTCATGCAGGGGCTGCAGCAGGCCGGCTACGCCACCGATCCGCACTACGCACGCAAGGTGATCCAGATCGCCCGCAACATGAACACCTATCAGACGGTCGCCTCCCTGGGCACCAGTCCGTCCCGCGGTTGAGGTGAGCCATGGCTGATCTACTTTCCATTGGTCTATCGGGCCTGAGGTCCACGCAAAACGCCCTGACCACCACCGGTCACAACATCGCCAACGTCAATACGCCCGGCTATTCGCGGCAGGAGGCCATCCAGCAGACCAACATCGCCCAGTTCAATGGCTCGGGTTATGTCGGCTCCGGCTCCCAGACGGTGGATGTGCGTCGCCTCGCCAGTGATTTCCTCACCAGCCAGGTGCGCTCGGCCAACAGCCAGAACAGCGAGTTGCAGGCTTTCAAGAGCCAGATCTCCCAGCTCGACGGCCTGCTGTCCGACAACACCACCGGTATCACGCCGGCGATGCAGAAGTTCTTCGCCACCCTGCAGACCGCGTCCCAGGATCCGTCCTCGGTCCCGGCGCGGGAGGCCGTGCTTGCCCAGGCGCAGGGGCTGAGCAAGTCCTTCAATACCCTGTATGACCAGATCGACAAGCAGAACAGCCAGATCAACGATCAGCTGTCGGCCCTCACCGGTCAGATCAATTCCCTGGCCAAAAGCGTCGGCAGCCTGAACGATGCCATTGCCCGTTCCAAGGCAGCCGGCGCGGCGCCCAACGATCTGATCGATTCGCGGGACCAGGCCATCAAGCAGCTGTCCGGCATGGTCGGTTTGCAGGTGGTCAGCCAGGACGATGGCTCGCTCAACCTGTTCGTCGGCACCGGCCAGCCACTGGTGGTCGGCAGCAACGTTTCGACGCTGACCGCTCAACCGGGCAATGACGATCCGTCGCGCTATCAGATCACCCTGACGGCGGGCAGTACCTCGCAGATCATCACCTCGCAGGTCAGTGGCGGCGAGATGGGGGGCCTGCTGTCCTATAGAGACACGGCACTGGACCATGCCTTCAATAGCCTCGGTCAGCTGGCGCTGACCCTGACCGATACCCTGAACAAGCAGCTGGGGCAGGGTCTGGATCTGGCGGGCAATGCCGGTTCGGCGCTGTTCAGCGACGTCAACGGCGGCCAGAGCACCGGTCTGCGAGTCATGGGGCGGTCCACCAACTTCGGCTCGGCTACAGCCACGCTGAACATCACCGATACGTCCAAGCTCAATCCGAGCGACTATCGGCTGGATTTCGACGGCACCAACTTCAAGGCGCTGCGCATCAGTGATAGCACCAGCATCACGGTGACCCGCAGCGGTACCGATCCGGTCACCCTGACCTTCGCCGATGCCAAGGGTACCGATCAGGGTTTCAAGGTGCAGTTCACCGCGGCCGAACTGAACAAGGCCCAGGCGGGCGACGTCTTCAGCCTCCAGCCCACCCGTCGCGGTGCGGCGCAGATGAGTGTGGAGCTGAGCCAATCCAGCCAACTGGGCTTCGCGGGTACCGCCAAGGCTGCCAGCACTACCAACAACCGTGGTACCGGTGCTATCACCCAGCCTGACCTGAAGAGTGCGCCTTCGCCGGTCAGTACCGCCGATCTGGGTAGGCTGTTCGGTAGTGGTGGCATCAAGCTGAGTTTCAATGCCGCCGCTGGCAACCTGACCGGGACCCTGCCCACCGGGGCCAGCCTGAGTTATGTCTCGCCGTCCACTACCGGCCTGACCTCGGGTCAGACCAATACCTTGCGGCTGCAATACACCGACCCGAACACCAACAACAGCTACAGCTACGATTTCAACGTCAGCGGCGTGCCGCAGGATGGCGACAGCTTCACCCTGGGTGCCAACAGCGGCGCCGTCTCGGACAACCGCAATGCCCTGAACCTGGTGGCCTTGCAGACCAAGACCACCATGGGCGGCTATGGCACGACCGGTACCACCTACAACAACGCCTACGGCGGCCTGGTGGAGCGGGTCGGTACCCTGACCGCCCAGGTGCGGGTGGACTCGGCCGCTAGTGAGACCGTGCTCAAGCAATCCGAAGACAATCGTGATTCCCTGTCAGCGGTGAACCTGGACGAAGAGGCGGCCAAGCTCGTCCAGTTCCAGCAGTACTACGGTGCCTCGGCGCAGGTCATCAAGATCGCCCAGTCGCTGTTCGACACCCTGATCGGCGCCTTCAGATAAGGAACCCGCCCATGCGCATCTCTACCGTCCAGGCGTTCAACAATGGCATCAGCGGCCTGCAGAGCAACTATGGCGATGTCAGCCGCTCCCAGGAACAGATCAGCACCGGCAAGAAGATCCTCACCCCGGCGGACGATCCGGTGGCGTCGATCAAGCTGTTGCAGCTGAGCCAGGAAGAGGCGCTCAACGATCAGTACAACACCGGTATGACCGCCGCCAAGAACAGCCTCACTACCCAGGAATCCATGCTGACCTCAGTGGAGACGGTGCTGACGCGTATTCGCGAGATCGCCGTCCAGGCCGGCAACGGTGCCCTGGATCCAACCGATCGCGCCTCTCTGGCCAAGGAAGTCGGGCAGCGCGAAGACGAGCTGATGAACCTGATGAACAGCAAGGATGCCAGTGGCAAATACCTGTTCTCCGGTTCTATGGGTGACACCCAGCCCTATGTGCGTAACGCCGACGGCACCTACAGCTACAACGGCGACGAAGGGCAGCGCAGCGTACAGATCGCCAGCTCCACCTTCGTGCCCCTCAGCGACAGCGGCAAGGACGCCTTCGAGAACAACTTCAACGCCAATCGGGTGGATACCAGCAAGGGGACGACCAATACCGGTACCGGGCGGATCTCCCTCGGCCTGGTGACGGACAAGGGCGCCTATGACTCGACCTTTCCGGCTAGCGCGCCGCCGGTAGCCAGTGACGGTATCGGCATCCATTTCCTCGATGACAAGAAATACGTCGTCTACGACCTCGCCAAGGCACCTACGGCCGCCCAATGGGCGGCCTACGATCCGGCCAATCCACCCGCGGGCCAACTCAAGGTGGACAGCCTGGACAGCACCCAGGAAGCCAGCAAATCCATCAGCTATGGCGGGGTAAAGGTGCAGATGGATGGCGTTCCGGCTGCCGGTGACGAATTCAAGATCACCCGCGACACCGCCAACGAGAAGCGCAGCCTGCTCAACGTGGTATCAGACCTGCGCAAGGCGCTGGAGAATGGCGACAGCAGTACCGAAGGGGTCTACCAGATCCGTGACAGCGCTGCCGTGGCCCTGAGCAACCTGGATACGGCCTACACCCAGGTCGACGGCGTGCGTGGCAAGGTCGGCGCGCGTCTCAACGTCATCGACTCCACCAGTGACTTCATCGCCAACGTCAGCCTGGTCAACAAGTCGGTGCAGTCTGATCTCCAGGATCTCGACTATCCCGAGGCGCTGTCGCGTTACGCCTTGCAGAACACCGTACTGCAGGCATCGCAGCAGAGTTTCGTGAAGATCGCCCAGTTGAGTCTGTTCAAGTACCTGTAAGGACAGAGGTCAAGGCGTAACGGGATTGGCCGATTTTTTGCTGCTACTCTTTCGCTAGGCTAGACGCGCCGGTTTTCCGCCGCCTCCGCCGCTCGACTCATCGCGAAGGGATAGCAACATGTTTGATGGCCTGTCGATCTTCATCTCGGGTGGTACCGGTTCTTTCGGTCGCGCCTTCGTCAAGCGTCTGTTAAGCGACTACCAGCCCAAACGGGTGGTGGTGTTCTCTCGCGACGAACTCAAGCAGTACGAGATGAGTCAGGAATTCGATGCCCCCTGCATGCGCTACTTCCTCGGCGACGTGCGCGACGAGCAGCGCCTGCAGCAGGCCATGCGCGGCATCGATCTGGTGGTACATGCCGCCGCCCTCAAGCAGGTGCCGGCGGCCGAATACAACCCTACCGAATGCATCCGTACCAACGTCAATGGCGCGGAAAACATCATCGCCGCGGCGTTGCAGAACGGCGTGAAGAAGGTCATCGCCCTGTCCACCGACAAGGCTGCCAGTCCGATCAATCTCTATGGCGCGACCAAGCTGCTGTCGGACAAGCTGTTCGTCGCCGCTAACAACATCGCCGGCAGTCGCGATACGTCCTTCGCCGTGGTGCGCTACGGCAATGTGGTCGGCTCCCGCGGCTCGGTTTTGCCACTGTTCCGCAAGCTGATCGCCAAGGGCGCCAAGGACCTGCCGATCACCGATGCGCGCATGACGCGCTTCTGGATCACCCTTGACGAGGGCGTGGATTTCGTCATGCGCAGCTTCGAGCGCATGCAGGGCGGTGAGTTGTTCGTGCCCAAAATTCCCTCCGCGCGGATCGTCGATCTGGCTACCGCCCTGGCGCCGGACCTGCCGCAGCGCCAGGTTGGCATCCGTCCGGGGGAAAAGCTGCACGAGATGATGATCTCCCGGGATGACAGTCCTCATACCCTGGAATTCGCACGCCACTATGTCATCGCGCCGGCGCTGAGCTTCAACCAGCCGTGCAACTACTCCCTTGATGGCCTGGGCGAGCAGGGACATCCGGTCGAGCCGGGCTTCGAATACCTGTCCGACAGCAACCCCGACTATCTGGACGTCGCGGCGCTGCGCCAACTGGTCGAGCGCTGCCCATGAGCGCCATTCCCTACGGTCGGCAATCCATCAGCGAAGCGGACATCGCCGCGGTCACCGCCGTGCTGCGCTCCGACTGGCTGACCCAGGGGCCGATGATCGAGCGCTTCGAACAGGCGGTGGCGGGGCGCTGCGAAGCAACGCATGGCGTGGCCGTGTGCAATGCCACGGCGGCGCTGCATATCGCCTGCCTGGCGCTGGACCTGGGGCCAGGGGATCTGCTCTGGACCTCGCCCAACACCTTCGTGGCCAGCGCCAACTGTGCGCGCTATTGCGGCGCCGACGTCGAATTCGTCGACATAGATCCGCGCACCCTCAATCTCAGCGTCCCGGCGCTGGCCGCCAAGCTGGAAGTCGCCGAGCGGGCAGGGCGGCTGCCGAAGATCCTGGTGCCCGTGGCCTTCGCCGGCCAGAGCTGCGATATGGCGGCCGTCCAGCCTTTGGCACGCCGCTATGGCTTCAAGGTGATCGAGGATGCGTCCCACGCCATAGGCGCGCGTTACGCCGGTCAGCCCGTAGGCTCTGGCGCCCAGGCCGACATCACCGTATTCAGCTTTCATCCGGTGAAGATCGTCACCACCGGCGAAGGGGGACTGCTCACCACCAACGATGCCGCCCTTGCCGAACGGCTGCGGCGACTGCGCAGCCACGGCATCACCCGCGATCCGGCGTTGCTGCAGGCCGCAGGGCAGGGTGGCTGGTACTACGAACAGCTGGAGCTGGGCTTCAACTACCGCATCACCGACATCCAGGCGGCCCTGGGACTGTCGCAGCTCGACCGCCTGGAGCCCTTCATCGCGCGCCGGCGCGCCCTGGTCCAGCGCTATCGGGAGCTGCTGGCAGAATTGCCGGTCGGCCTCCTTGGCGATCAGGTCGGTGCCGAGTCGGCCTGGCATCTCTTTCCCATCCGCGTGGAGCAAGGCCAGCGCGATCAGGTCTTCGCCGGGATGAGAGCTGCGGGTATCGGCGTCAACCTGCACTACATTCCCGTGCACCTGCAGCCCTATTACCGCGCCCTGGGCTTCGCACCCGGCGATTTTCCAGAAGCCGAGCGCTACTACGCCCAGGCCCTGAGCCTGCCGCTGTACGCCGACCTGAGCGAGGCCCAGCAGGATCGAGTGGTTGAAACGCTGGCCGAGTTGTTGAAGTAGAGGAAAGGAGCATGCGAGAGATGACCGCGCAAGAGCGCTTCTGGCAGGGTGAATTCGGCGATGCCTACGTCGACCGTAACGCCGGCGCTGCAGCCGTGGCCAGCAGCCTGGCCTTCTTCGGACGCGCGTTGGCGCGGGCCGGCGGCCTGGGTAGCGTACTCGAACTGGGCACCAACCGTGGCCTCAACCTGCAGGCGCTGCGAGCCCTGTTGCCCCAGGCGCAGTTGCAGGGTGTGGAGCTCAACGGCAAGGCCTGCGCCCTGGCCCGGGCGCAGAACGTGGCCGAGATCTGGGAGGGTTCGCTGTTCGATTATCCCGTGACCAAGGGCTTCGACCTGGCGTTCACCAAGGGCGTACTCATCCATCTGCCTCCCGACTTGCTGCCGGCTGCCTACGACAAGCTGTACCAGGCCAGCCGACGCTTCATTCTGGTCGCCGAGTACTACAACCCCACGCCGGTGGAAGTGAGCTATCGCGGCCATGCCGAGCGACTGTTCAAGCGCGACTTCGCCGGTGAACTGCTCGACCGCCATGCCGATCTGCGCCTGCTGGACTACGGCTTCGTCTATCACCGCGATCCGCTGTTCCCGGCCGATGACATCTCCTGGTTCCTGCTGGAGAAACAGGCGTGACCGCCATCGCCATCATTCCCGCCCGGGGGGGCAGCAAGCGCGTCCCGCGCAAGAATATCAAGGCCTTCCACGGCCGCCCGATGATCGCCTATTCCATTCAGGCGGCGCTGGAGAGTGGCCTGTTCACCCGGGTCGTGGTCAGTACCGACGATGCAGAGATCGCCGAAGTCGCCCGGAGCTGGGGCGCCGAGGTGCCCTTCCTGCGTCCCGCCGAGCTGGCGGATGACCATGCCGGTACCGTCGAGGTGATCCAGCATGCGGTAGCGGCGCTGCTCGAGCAGGGCGAGGACTTCGCCTATGCCTGTTGCCTTTACGCTACCGCACCTTTCGTGACCCCGGCCGATCTGGCGCGGGGGCTGGAAATCCTCGAAGGTCATCCGGACAAGGCCTATGCCTTTACCGTCACCGATTTCGCCTCGCCGGTGCAGCGAGCGTTGCGGCTGCGCCCTGACGGCGGTGTCGAATCGCTCTATCCGGAGTTCTACGAAACCCGCTCCCAGGACCTGGAGCCGGCCTTCCACGATGCCGGCCAGTTCTATTGGGGACGCACCGAGGCCTGGGCGCAGGGTGCACCCTTGCATGCGTCTCACTCGCTGCCCATACGGCTGCCGCGGCATCGGGTGCAGGATATCGATACCCCCGAGGATTGGCAGCGCGCCGAGTTGCTGTATGGCGCCCTGCTGACCGGTTTGGGCCGCCTATGCGCATCCTGATCCGCTGCGATGCCTCGACGTCGCTGGGCTCGGGTCATGTGATGCGCTGCCTGACCTTGGCCGATGTCCTGGCGGCGGCGGGCTGCCAGGTGCATTTTGCCTGCCGTTCCGGTCCTGGCGATCTGCAGGCGCTTATCGCCGCAAGAGGCCATGAGGTCCATGCCTTGCTGGTACCGGACCCGCGCCGCGATATGGAGGCGGCGCTGCCCTGGCAGGATGACATCGAGGCGCTCTGGAGCGCTCTGCCGGCGCAGCTGGACTTCGCCTGGTGCGTGGTGGATCACTACGGACTCGGTCACGAGTGGGAGACGGCCGTGCGCCTGCGTGCGCGCCGCGTCCTGGCCATCGATGACCTGGATACCCGCCGGCATGCCGTCGATCTCCTGCTGGACCAGAACCTTACCGCTCAGAGAAGAACCATCACCTTGCCAGACACGGCACGTCTGCTGGCCGGACCGCGTTTCGCCTTGTTGCGACCTGCCTTCGCCCGACCGCGCGCTGAATGCTGGGGGCCGATCAGGCGTGTTCTGGTGAGCTTTGGCGGCGTGGATGCCGCCGGAGAGACGCTCAAGGTCTTGACTGCCCTCGCTGATTTCGCCGAATTCCAGGTGGATGTAGTCGCCGGACCGGCCAATCCCCACTGGGTCGAACTCGTCGAACGCTGCCAGGGACATCCGGCGTGGCGCCTCTGGCAGCACGTGGAGGATTTCGCCGGGCTGCTGCGCGAAGCCGACCTGGCTATCGGCGCGGGTGGCGGCACAGCCTGGGAGCGGGCCTGCCTGGGGGTCCCCAGTCTCTGCGTCTCTCTGGCGCCCAATCAGCGCGCCAATGCCGAGGCCCTGGCGGCCGGCGGCGCCCATCTTTACCTGGGCGAAGCGGCGCAGGTCAGCGTCGCTGTCTACCGTGCAGCCGTGCAGACGTTGCAGGCCAGTCCCGGCCTCCGCCAGAGCCTGGCGGCCCGCGGCCGGGCGCTGGTGGATGGTCGCGGCGCTAACCGGGTAGCGACGGCGCTGCTCGGCATGGAGCTGCTCCTGCGTCCGGCGACACTCGAAGATGCTCGACTGCTTTTCGAGGGTCGCAACGCCGAAAGGGTACGACAGGCCTCCGTCAATACCGCCCCGATTGGCTGGGAGCAGCATCTGGCCTGGTTACAGCAGGTCTTGGCCCAACCCGAGCGGCGCTTGCTGCTGATCGGCGAGACGCTCGATGGACCTGTTGGCGTATTGCGCTACGACCGCCTGGAGGGACTGAGGGCCGAGGTCTCGATCTACCTGCTGCCCGAGCGCCTCGGTCAGGGGTGGGGAGAGCATCTGCTGAGCGGCGGTGAGCAGGCTGTTCGACGTCATTGGATCGACCTGGAATCCATAGCGGCACAGGTGCGTCCGGGCAATCTGGCCTCCCTTCAGCTTTTCCAGCGCGCAGGTTTTCTACTGCGTGATCATCAGCTTCAGCTTTCTCTGCCGAGAATCCCATCATGAGCACCTTCCGTATTGGTAATCGGTTGGTAGGGCGCGACGCCCCGCCTTTCGTCATCGCCGAAATGAGCGGCAACCACAACCAATCCCTGGACCGGGCGCTGGCTCTGGTCGACGCCGCAGCCGATGCGGGGGCCCATGCCCTGAAACTGCAGACCTATACCCCCGACACTATGACCCTGGATCTGGACGAGGGAGAATTCCATATCGGCGATCCCGCCAGTCTCTGGGCCGGCACCTCGCTCTATCGACTCTACGGCGAAGCCCATACGCCCTGGGAATGGCACGAGCCCATTTTCCAACGCGCTCGCGAGCGCGGCCTGGAAGTCTTCTCGACGCCCTTCGATGCGTCCTCGGTGGATTTCCTCGAGTCGCTCGACGTCCCGGCCTACAAGATCGCCAGCTTCGAGAACGTCGATCTGCCGCTGATTCGCCGCGTTGCCGCGACTGGCAAGCCGCTGATCATCTCCACCGGCATGGCCAGCCTCGCCGAATTGCAGGAGTGCGTGGAGGCCGCGCGTTCGGCCGGATGTCGCGATCTGGTCCTGCTCAAGTGCACCAGCACCTATCCCGCCAGTCCGGCCAATACCCACCTGCGGACCATTCCACACATGCGTGAGCTGTTCGGCTGCGAGATTGGGCTCAGCGATCACACGCCGGGAGTAGGGGCTGCGGTCGCGGCCGTGGCGCTAGGTGCGAGCGTAGTCGAAAAACATTTCACCCTGTCCCGGGCAGAAGGCGGTGTGGACGCGAGTTTTTCACTGGAGCCTGATGAGCTCAGGGCGCTTGTGGTGGAGACCGAGCGTGCCTGGCAGGCCATGGGGCAGGTGCATTACGGACCCACGCCCGACGAGCGCAAATCACTGGTCTTCCGCCGCTCCCTCTATGTGGTACGAGACATGGTGGCGGGCGAAGCCTTCAGTGAGGCCAATGTCCGCGCCATCCGTCCCGGTCTGGGCCTGGCGCCCAAGCATCTCGAGCGGGTCCTGCGCAGCACGGCCCGTGAGCCGCTCAAGCGCGGACAAGCCCTGGACTGGCGTCATCTCCAAGAGCGCGATCAATAGCACTGGTGTTTGAACCCAAGCTCCTTGCATGTCACATCCATCCATAAGCCAAGGCGCACGATAATCTGGCGCCTACCAGCGTCGGCCGGATCCAGGCTGAAATCCTATTCCTTGGGAGACGGTTGCAACCATGACCCTCCAGCACCTATCCACCCAGCCACTCCAGGACTGGACCTCGATCGACCTGCCGCTTTCCGACGGCCCCTGGCTCTTCGGCAATGCCGGGATCGATCGCCTGCGGCAGCAGGTGGAAGACGCCTTCGCCCGGCGCCATCTGCATCCCGCAGCCGAACCCCTGCGGGTGAGTGCCGACCAGATGTCCGTACCGGCGACCCGCAACCTGCAGGCCTATGCTGCGCTACCGTCGAATCTAGCGGTTGAACAGCGCTGGCATGACTATGCCGCCGCCTTGGAAGAGGGCGGGCGACTGGTACTGGACGTGCGTCCGGCGGAGCACTGGCAAGGGTTTGGTCGGCGCCTGACAGCTCCGGATCAGCGGACGCCTTGCTATGCCGTCAGCGATCTGATCAGCCGCTTGAGCGGTCAGGGGCTGGCCGTCATCGCCATCGAGCCCTATGCCGGGCTCTGGGACAACGCCTGGCTGTATCGTGGCCTGAAGCTCAGACACAAGTGGCGGCGGCTGCTGTCCTGGCTTGCCAACGACGAGCCGCTGCGGACCTGGGCGCTGCGCCTGGAGCAGGAGGTTTTCGCCACGCTGGCACCCCGGGCAAGTGGACGCTGCCTGGTCGCGGCAGAGAAGCGTCCCGGGGCGGTGGATCCTGAGGAGACATTGCAGCAACTCGCCGAGCGCGACCAGGCCCTGCGTGATCCTCTGCGCCTGGCGCCGGATGCCGAGGTGCTGGCGGCAAGCCAGGCGGAGGTGACTTCTTCCCTGCGTGCCCAGCAGCTGTTGCTCATGCTTGGCGAGGTTCTGCAGCGACACTATCCGCAGCTGGATTGGCTGGCGCTGCTGCCAGAATCAGCCGCTCGGCAATTGCGCGATTGGCAGTCCGCCGAGGCGATCGATCAGCGGGCCATGGCCATACTCGACGCATGGCACCAGGGCTCCGGCGAACATGAAGAGCTGTTGCGCGGCCTCGACTATTTCCTGATGACGCCGCTGTTGCGGCAGTATTTTCCGGCACGGAGAACACCCTCGTGAAAGCCCCGGCCATCGTCGCCTTCCTTTGGGACAATCAACTGCCGGTGTTGCGGGAGTTCTTCCGCCGACACGGCCCCCTGACCCTGATCACCCTGTCGCCCTATGTCTCGCAGG